>JAEEGL010194420.1_pt1 | contig 21112 bp, 20 predicted proteins | sample 9134231 | NCBI WGS metagenome assembly JAEEGL01 (sample SAMN16246548, study PRJNA631951) | gut metagenome | biome: gut microbiome; feature: rumen; material: fiber-attached | host: Bos | place: Iran: Karaj | collected 2018-10 | reverse complement strand
GGACTCTTCACTCCGTCGGAGGAACTGCTGCGGGTAGGCACAACGGCCTTTCGCATTATCGCGATCCATTTTGTCGCGGCAGCTTTCAGCATCGTGAGCGGCTCGATCAACCAGGCCCTCGGAAAACCCTTCTACTCGCTGATCACCGCTCTCGGCCGGTCGCTCTTCTTTCTGCTTCCGTCGGCCTATCTGCTTTCACTTACGGGAGTGCTCGACAATGTCTGGTATTCCTTCCTGATCGGCGAGGTGGCATCCATCGTGCTGTGCGTATTCTTCCTGCGCAAAGCCTATAAAGATGTAGGGCTTGCCTGAGCCCGTTCTGCAGAAATCAGAGAAACAGCAGAAGACACACCGCTTCGAAAGAAGCGGTGTGTCTTCTGCTGTCTGCATAACGGTCAGTCTTTTTTCTCCGGCCAGGGGACGGGCTGCCCTTTCACGATGAGAAAACTTTCTTTTGCAAGCCTGGCGAGCGGCGTATCGGAGAGAGAATCGGAATAGAAACGGTCGATCTGGGCATCGCCGTAAACGCGCCGGAATTCCTCCACTTTCCGCTGTCCTTTGCAGTTGCCTGCGAGCAGCCTGCCCGTGGACGGATCCATCTGCGTGGCGATCAGGTTCCGTATCCCGAGCCTGCGGCAGGCGGGACCTACGATCTGCTCCGCCGAGGCGCTGATGACGAGGTCGTCCTCCCGGTGCATGTCCAGGTACCAGGGGTATATGCCGCCGATATGCCCATCCCAGTAGCGCTCAATGAGCGAAAGATCCTTCAGCCCCGCAAAATAGGACATGAACATCCCTTTGGCACGGTCCCGGTCGCCGATGTGCAGAAAGTACAGAAAGGCGCCGGCGGCGACTTTCGGCAGGAACCGCCAGAGGGCCGGTTTTTTCCGCATGGCGTAGCGGAAGAAGCCGAAGGTGGAATCCACCCGGTATATCGTTTTGTCAAAATCGAACACGTTCATGCTGCAAGTATAATCGAAAGCAGCAGCACAATCAAGACTTCTCCCATGCAGACAGCAGACCGCCCATCCACCCGGACACGTCCATTCCGTATACGGGATCCAGATGTTCCGGACGGAATACTTCACCGACCGTTCCGTTTGCAACGGTTTTTCCCCTGTCGAGGAGCACGGCGTGCGTTCCGTAGGCCTTTGCCAGGGAAAGATCATGCACCACGGAGATGACTGCCCTGCCCGGCCCCCTGAGCCAGTCGCGGATGAGCGCGAAGATCTGCTTCTGGTAGATCAGGTCCAGGTGGTTCGTCGGTTCATCAAGCAGCAGAAGCCTCGGTTCCTGGGCGAACACCTGCGCGAGAAAGGTCCGCTGCAGTTCGCCGCCGGAGAGCGTGAGCACGGACTGACTCCGCTGCTTTTCCATGCCGGTCACCGACAGGGCGTATTCGACGGCCTCGTCGTCCCGACGGTCTTTTTTGGAGAACAGCCCGGTGCTGTGGGAATATCTGCCCAGCCGAACGACTTCCTCAACGGAGAAGGAGTAGCCCACATAGTGGTTCTGGGTGAGCACACCTGTTAAACGGGCCCGCTCGATGCTGCGCATCGCTTTGAGATCACGGCCGTCGAAGAGAAGCCTGCCCGTGCAGGGGATGCTGCAGGCAATGGCGCCGAGAGTGGTGGATTTTCCCGCTCCGTTGGGACCGGCCATCATCAGCCATTGGCCTTCCTCCACGGATACGGAAAATGAATCCAGCACTGCGGTCCTTCCGTAACGCACCGTAATATCCCGTACTTCCAGCATACGCTCACCTCCTCCTCGAATGATAGAAGATGATGACGAACACCACCGAACCCACGATGCTCGTAACCACGCCGATGGGCAGTTCGATGGGGTCCAGCAGCACGCGCGCCGCAAGATCGGAGAGCATGAGAAATACAGCGCCTCCGAACATGGACGCGGGCAGAAGCTTGCGGTGATTGGGCCCGACGATGAGCCGCACCATGTGCGGGGTGACGAGTCCGACGAAAGCGATGGTGCCGCCGATGGATACGCACACACCGATCAGGACGGAGACCGTGATCAGCACGGTGAGCTTGGTCTTTTTGATATCCACACCAATGCTTCCCGCATTCTCCTCTCCAACGGCAAAGGCGTTGAGCTCCCGGCAGAGACTCAGCAGGATGATGCTTCCGAGGACGAGCGCGCCGGACAGCACCGCCGCATTGGTCATAGTGGAGCTCTGCAGGCTGCCCATGGTCCAGAAGGTGATGCTGCGGATCTTTTCGGAGGAGAAGGTGATGATGACGTTCATCACGCTGGAAACAAACATCGAGAAGATCACGCCCACGAGAATGATCGTGTTGGTGGACAGCGACCCGTCGAGGCGGTAGGCAAGGCCGAGAATGAGCAGCAGGGAGCCGAAGGCAAACAGCACGGCCATCACCATGGTCCCCGCGAAGGGCAGTGCCGGGAAGGAGATGCCGAAGGCGATGGCGATCACCGCGCCGAGGGAGGCCCCGGAGGACACGCCCAGCGTGGAGCCGTCCGCCAGCGGGTTTTTGAGGAGGCCCTGCATGGAGGCACCGGCAAGGGAAAGAGCGGCGCCCGTCAGCGCCACGCAGATCACCCGGGGGATGCGCACGGTCAGAATGATCGAGCTGTAGGTGCCGCTCTCCTGCGGCAGCCCCCTGAGTGCGGCGAGGATCACCCGGACCGTTGTGGTCAGCGGGATGTTCACACTCCCTGCGCAGACGCAAAGGCAGAATACCGCGGCCGTGACCGCGGTGAAAACAAGGTATGCAGCTGCGGTGAATTTTTCCTGTCTTCCGCCCATGTTTCTTCTCCGGATAAGGGTATGAGGGAACGGAAAGGTTCCCTCATACGTGAATAAAAGATTGGGTTCAGGCCGCGGCGTCGAGCGCGTTCTGCGCGGCTACGAAATCGTTGAGCAGAACGGTCCCGTCGGCAAGACGCGGACCGGGTCTGGTGAGTTCATTGTCCGGAAGGTTGAGAACGGAGCCGTTTCGGACGGCCGTAATGTTCTCCCAGCCGGGTCTCGAGAGGATCTCCTCAACGGGAGTCGGGCCCTCGCCGTAATACATGCTGATCGTTACGATAAAATCGGGATTGCGCTCAAGGACCTGCTCCTCGGAGATCTCTGCCCATCCGTCCACATCGCCGAAGCAGTTTTTCAGTCCGGCCAGTGCGGCGACCTCATCCATGAAGGTGCCCTTGCCGGCGGTCCAGAGACCCCACTGCAGCGGAGAGACTTCAAAGTAGACGGTCTGCTCGCCGTTTCCGGCGGGATTTGCGCGGATGCCGTCGAATACCTTCTTCATGGCTTTCACGATCAGATCCGCTTCCTTGGTTTTCCCGGTCAGTGTGCCGATCAGGCCGATGGATTCATAAACGCCGGCAATGTCTGTGGCAAGCGTCACGGCCACGGGGATACCGGCCTCTTCCAGCTTGCTCACGTCCTCAGGGGACTGATCCATGCTGTTCATGATGACCAAATCGGGCTCCAGGGCGATGATCTGCTCCACGTTGGTCTGGTATCCCGAATTGACCACGGTCACATCCGCCGCCTCGGCAGGCCAGTCGCAGTATTCGCCTTTTCCGACAACGGTTTCGCCTGCGCCGATGGCATAGAGGATCTCACATTCCGCTGCGGTAAGGACGACGATCTTCGACGCGGGAGCCGCCAGAGAGACTTCCCGGCCCATCATGTCCGTAACCTTCAGCGGGCCGTTGGCGGCTTTCGCTCCGCACCCGGTAAAGAGCGTGAGCATAAGAGCTGCCAGAATGATGATGGAAATGAGCGCTTTTCTTTGTTTCATTTTCTTCTCCTTCTTTTTTTGACGGACGAAAAAACCGCGCAGTCACACAAGGCGGCGCGGATCCACATCCATCTTCGACTACAGTGACAGTATAGCCCGGGTACAACGCTCAGCGTATCTGACTTATCCTGCATCACAGGCATCACAGTGGCCGTCCCGTGGGGATTTTCACCCCGTTCCGCTGCCGGTCCAAAAGGAAGACCGGGCGCTTTGCCCCGTATATTCACTTGCTTTATTAGAATATCAGCGACCGGACGGAAAAGCAAGAAAAAGATGCCGCCCCGGAGCCGGAGCCCCGGAACTTCCGGCGGAAAGAAGAAGCCGGCCGGTGCGGTTTCGGGAGCGGGAGAGCAGAAACAGGCAGACTTGCGGAGAGCCGGTTTGCAAAGCGGGAGCCGGATGCTGAATGCTCTTGAAAAACGCCCCGGTTTTGGATAAACTATATGCAGAAATGAAACAAAAAGAAAGGATCCGCCGCTATGAAGATCGTTTTTCTCGGCGCGGCCCATGAGGTCACGGGAAGCTGCACCTATATCGAAGTCGGGGATAAAAAGGGCATTGTGGACTACGGAATGGAGCAGGGAAAAAACTTCTTCGAAAACGAAGGGCTGCCCGTTCTTCCCAGTGAGCTGGATTTCGCGCTGCTGACCCATGCGCACATCGACCACAGCGGACTGTTGCCGCTGCTCTATAAACAGGGCTTCCGCGGCTCGGTATATACCAGCGAGGCCACCGCCACGCTCGTGAACATCATGCTGAACGATTCCGCGAACATCCAGATGTCCGCTGCCGAGTATGACAGCAGGAAGGCGAAGCGGAGAGGCGATGCGGAGATCGAGCCGCTCTACGACCTGGAGGATGTGGCCGGACTGATGAAGCTGGTCCGCCCCTGCCCCTACGGTACGCTGGTGCAGGTGAACGAGAGCGTCTCCATAAGGCTTACGGATGTGGGACACCTGTTGGGATCTGCCGCGATCGAGGTTTTCCTCAAGGAGGGCGATGAGACGAGGAGCATCTGCTTCAGCGGCGACCTGGGCAACAGCGGCCAGCCCATCCTCATCGATCCGAAATACGTACGGCATGCGGATTACCTCGTCATTGAATCCACCTACGGTGACCGGAACCACGAGAAAGTGAAGACCGACTATGTGGCGGAGCTGGCTGCCAGGATCCAGAAGGTGCTCGACAGAGGCGGAAATATCGTGATCCCGTCCTTTGCCGTCGGCCGCACCCAGGAGATCCTGTATTTCATCCGCGAACTGAAGGACCGCCGTCTTGTGAAGGGCCATGACGATTTCCCCGTCTATCTTGACAGTCCTCTCGCCATAGACGCCACAACGGTCTTCCTCCAGTGTGATCCCGCCTATCTTGATCCCGTGACGAGAGATATGATCCGCGACGGGATAAATCCGCTGGTGTTCCCCGGACTTGAGTTCACGGAGAGCCAGGAGGATTCCAGAAGAATCAACGAGGATCCGGTACCCAAGGTGATCATCTCCGCCGCCGGCATGTGCGACGCGGGCAGGATCCGCCACCACCTCAAGCACAATCTCTGGCGGGCCGACAGCATGATCCTGTTTGTGGGCTACCAGGCGGCGGGCACGCTCGGACGGCTGCTGGTGGACGGCGTGAGAAAGGTGAAGCTCTTCGGAGAGGACATCATCGTCAACGCCGAGATCGATACGCTGCCCGGAGTCAGCGGCCATGCCGACAAGGACGGGCTGCTCCGCTGGGTGGACGGATTTGCTGAAAAGCCCAGATGTGTGTTTGTAAACCACGGTGACCCGAATGTGGTGGAGAGCTTCCGGAAATGCCTGACCGAGACAAGGGACCTGGTGGCATGCGCGCCGTACAGCGGCACGTCCTTCGACCTCCTCTCCGGCGAGTTTATCCGGATCACGGAAGCGAGACCGCTTGCCGGGACCGCGGAAGCGCCGAAGAAGGATGCGCGTGCGGTGTCCGCCTATCAGGAGCTGGTTTCCGCTGCGGAAAGGCTGCTGAAAAAGTGCCGTGCCGCGGAAGGTCTTGCCAACAGCCTGCTGAAGAAGATCACCGCGGAGATCGAAAAACTCATTGATAAGCTCTGAGCAGATAGAAAGGAAGGAACGCAGAAGCATGGAAGACATAAAGATAATCGAACTGAAAGAGAGCGTTCTCGAAGACAACAGCGCCGATGCCGAAAAGCTGCGGCAGGAACTCAAAAGCAAAGGCACCTGCCTGCTGAATCTTATGTCCTCTCCCGGAAGCGGAAAAACCAGCACGCTGCTGGCTCTCAACAGAGCCTTTGCCGGCCGTCTGCGCTGGGGCGTGATGGAGGCGGACATCGACAGTGACGTGGACGCAAGGACGATCAGAGCAGCCGGACTGCCCTCCGTGCAGCTCCACACAGGCGGCATGTGCCATCTTGATGCGGAGATGACCCGTCAGGGGATCGCCGCGCTGGGGGAAGAGGATCTGGAGCTGATCGTGCTGGAGAACATAGGCAATCTGGTCTGCCCGGCGGAATTCGACACCGGGGCGGCCATCAACATGACCATCCTTTCCGTCCCCGAGGGGGACGACAAGCCCGCGAAGTATCCGCTGATGTACGAGACCTGCGATATCCTTGCCGTCAACAAGATCGACGTGCTCCCAGTGTTTGATTTCAACCGGGAATTCATGGAGAAATGCGCCAGAAAGCTCAACCCGGATATAGAGATCTTCTATATATCCGCCAAAACGGGAGAAGGCGTGGCGGAGCTTGCGGCGGCCATTGAAAAAAGAGTGAGGGAGTGGAACGGCACATGGGAGAAGTAAGAGTCATAAAGATCAATGAATCCGTATTTGCCGAGAACGACAGGCAGTCGGCTTTCATACGGGAGAAGCTCACCGGGCAGGGTACCCTGTTTCTGAATTTCATGTCCTCTCCGGGCAGCGGCAAGACCACCACCCTCGTGGCGGTGATCAACCGCCTGAAGGACAGGCTCCGTATCGCAGGCATGGACGTGGACATCGAGTCCAGCCTGGACGCCCAGCGTGTGGCCGACCGGACGGGGGTGCCGTACCTGCAGATCCACAACGGCGGGCTCTGCCATATCGATGCGGATATGACCGCCCGTGCCCTTGCGGACTTTGACACGGAGGGGATCGATCTGCTGATCCTTGAGAATATCGGCAATCTGGTCTGCCCTGCCGAGTTTGACACCGGCGCGCATCACAACATCACCATCCTGTCCGTGCCCGAAGGGGATGACAAGCCGCTGAAATACCCGCTGATGTATACCGTGAGCGACGTGGTCCTGATCAACAAGATCGACACGCTTCCGTACTTCGATTTTGATATGGAAAAGGCGAAGGAGCGGATCCGTAAGCTGAATCCGAAAGCGGTCTTCTTCCCGATCAGTGCAAAAACGGGGGAGGGTGTGGACGCCTTCTGTGAGTGGGTGATCGGAGAGAGCGCCGCCCTGAAGAGAGGAAAGACATACTGAAAGCGGTTTTTCATTGACTTGTGCGCCAAAACATAATAAAATCAAAATGTTGTGAACCGACAGACCGGCCCGTCACGGCCGGGCCTTCCCCAAACAGGGAACAGACAAGATTCTCAGGAGGAAATACCCATGAGCAAGCCTGTAATGATCACGAGCGACAGCACGGTCGACCTTTCGCCGGAGCTTTATGCGCGCTACAATATAAAAACGGTCCCGCTTACCATCGTCCTCGGCGGGGAGAGCTATCTGGACGGGGTGGATTTTTCCACGCCGCAGATGTTCGCACGCTATCATAAGGACGGAACCCTTCCGGAGACCGCCGCCCCGAGCCTGCAGACGTTCCTGGACTTCTTCAGGGCCATCCTCGACGAGGGGTATGAGATCGTCCACGTGGATATCAGCTCGGAGCTTTCCGGCACCTTCAATACCGCAAGACTTGCCGCGGAGGAACTGGAAGGCGTATATGTGGTGGACAGCAGGATGCTCTCCACGGGCGTGGGACTTCTTGCCATTGAAGGCGCCGAGTGCGCCGCCGCAGGGATGAGCGCAAAGGAGATCGCGGAGCACCTGAACGGGCTTACCGGAAAGGTTTCCACAAGCTTTGTGCTCGACACGCTGGAGTTCATGTGGAAGGGCGGAAGATGCACGGGTGTCACGGCTTTCGGAGCGAACCTTCTCCGGATCAAACCGGGTCTGGAAATGAAGGACGGCAAGCTGGATGTCTATAAGAAATACCGCGGGAACATGAACAATGTCTACCGTCAGTATATCAGTGAACGTCTCGAGGGGAAGAAGATCCGTCCGGGCCATATCTTCATCACCGAATCGGGTGAGATCGATGACGCGGTGATCGCGGAGCTGATGCAGCTGGTAAAGGAAAAGTCCGGATGCAAAGAGGTGCATCACACCGTTGCCGGCGCGACGATCGCCTCCCACTGCGGGCCGAAATGCCTCGGCGTGCTTTTCATAGAAGAATAAGCGCCCTGTCCGGAGGCGACAGGATCCTACCCGCGGCCATTCTCGCCGCGGGTAATAAAATTTAAACGGAGGAGCAGCCATGGAAAAATTCAGCAGCATCGAATACCGGAGACCGGATTTTGCCGCCTGCAGGAAGAAGCTTGCGGGGATCACCGGGAAGGTGAAGAAGGCAGCCTCCTATGAAGAATACAAAGCCGCCTATATGGAGGCGGAAAAAGTCCTTACGGAAGTCTATACCATGTCCGCCCTCTGTGAGATCCGGAATACCATGGACAAGACCGACCGCTTTTATGAGCAGGAGAAGCAGGCGATCTCCGCCGGGGATGCGAAGATGTCCCTTTCCCTGCAGAAGCTGATGAAAGCCGCGGTGGCCTCGCCGTTCCGGAAACCGTTCGATGAGGAATTCGGGCCCCAGCTCATGAAGAGCTTTGAGATGGAGCTGAAGCTCATCAGTTTCCGGATCATTCCGGACATGATAAAAGAGGACCGGCTCTGCCAGAAGTATTCCAAGGATGCCGCCCTCTGCAAATGCGATTTCCGGGGAGAGGAGTGCAATTTCTACGGACTCCTCAAGCATATGGAAAGCACCGACCAGCAGGAACGCGCAGAGGCTTTCCGGGCCTGGGCCGCCCTGTATGAAGGAGTATCGGAAAAACTCGATAAAACCTATGACAGGCTGGTGGCGCTCCGGGTGCGCAAGGCAAAGAAGCTCGGTTTTTCAAACTATATAGACTATATCTATCCTGCCCGCGGCAGATTCGACTATACCGCCGCGGACGTGGAGCGCTTCCGGGCAAAGGTCCGGGAAGTGATCGTTCCGTTCTGCGCGGAGCTCTACAAGGAACAGGCCGCCCGTCTCGGCGTGGATGCGCTGCACTGGTACGACGAGGCACTGGTCTTCCCGGAGGGGAACGCCGTGCCGGAGGGGAGCATGCCCGAACTCGTGGAGAAGGCGGGACGGATGTATGCGGAGATGTCTCCGGAGACCGGGGAGTTCTTCGGCTTCATGCGGGAATATGAGCTGTTCGACCTGGAAACCAGACCGGGCAAGCATCTGGGCGGATACTGCACCTTCCTTCCGGAGCATAAGGCGCCCTTCATTTTCTCAAACTTCAACGGCACCTCGGCGGATGTGGATGTTCTCACCCATGAGGCCGGGCACGCTTTCGAAATATATACCGCCAGCCGGACACTGCCCCTGCTGAACCAGATCAGTTCCACCAGCGAGATCAACGAGATCCATTCCATGTCCATGGAGCATTTCGCCTATCCCTGGATGGAGAGCTTTTTCGGCGGCAAAGCGGACAAATACCGCTTTGCGCATCTGTGCAGTGCGGTGGAGACCATTCCCTACCTGGTGAGTGTGGATGAGTTTCAGCACCGCGTGTTTGAAAATCCCGGCATGAGCGCCGCGGACCGCCGCCGGGTCTGGAAGGAGATCGAACAGACCTATCTGCCCTGGAGAGACTACGACGGGAACGCGTTTCTGTCGGGCGGCGGCTTCTGGATGCAGAAGCAGCATATCTTTCTTTATCCGTTCTACTATGTGGATTACGCCCTGGCCCAGATCTGTGCGTTCCAGTTCTTCCTCCGTATGCGGGAGAACAGGGAAGAAGCCTGGCGGGATTACCTGAAGCTCTGCAGGGCCGGCGGCAGCAGGGGCTACTTCGAGCTGCTGGAATATGCGGGACTCGACAACCCCTTCGCAGAGGGGACCGTGGAGAAAGTCGTGGCGGGCGTAAAAGAGGCAATCGCAGAATTCAAGACAAAGATCTGAGAGGAAGACTCATTCTGTAAAGGAGAAACACCATGTGCGGGATAATCGGATTCACAGGCTCGGCACAGGCAGCCCCGGTCCTGCTGAGCGGTTTGAAAAGACTGGAATACCGGGGCTACGATTCCGCCGGCATAGCCGTTCAGTGCGATGCGGGCATCCGTATGCTCAAGGCCAGCGGAAAGGTGGATGCGCTGATCGAACGCTACGGCGGGGATAAGCAGATGAACGGCGTATGCGGCATCGGGCACACCAGATGGGCCACACATGGGGCTCCCAGCGACATCAACGCCCATCCGCACATGTCGATGGACGGACTCTTCGCCATCGTCCACAACGGCATCATTGAAAACTATGCACAGATCCGGAGGGAGCTCATCGAGGAGGGCGTGAAGTTCCTCAGCGAGACCGACACCGAAGTCATCGTCCAGCTCCTGATGAAATACTACGACGGGAACTTTCAGAACACCGTGCTCAAAACGCTGTCCAGGCTGGAAGGCTCCTACGCGGTGGGGATCATGTGCAGGGACTTTCCCGGGGTGCTCTACGCCGCAAGGGAGGCAAGTCCTCTCATCATCGGTCTCGGTGCCGGAGAGAATTTCTTCGCTTCCGACATCACCGCCCTGGTCAGTCACACCAAAAATGTGATCGATCTGGAGGACGGAGAGGTCGCGGAGGTCCGGGCGGACAATGTCCGGGTCTTTGACCATGCAGGAAGACCGGTGGAAAAGGCGGAGCGGCATATCACATGGGATGTGGCGGCTGCGGAGAAAAACGGCTATGAGCATTTCATGCTCAAGGAGATCATGGAGCAGCCCAACGCCCTGAAAGCCACCATCGATCCGAGAGTGAGAGAGGGCAGGATCGTGCTGGACGAGCTGGACCTGGACATGAGCCGCTTTGACCGGATCATGATCACCGCCTGCGGCTCGGCCTATCACGCCGGGTGCGTCGGAAGAAGCGTGATTGAGACCCTCTGCCGCATTCCCGTGGAAACGGAGCTGGCCAGTGAACTGCGGTACAGAGATTTCGTCATGGATGAGAGAAGTCTTCTGATCGTGGTCAGCCAGTCCGGTGAGACGGCGGATACCATTGCCGCCCTGCGGGAGTGCCGGAGCCGCGGCGCCACGGTCCTCGCCATCGTCAATGTCGTCGGCAGCAGCATCGCGAAGCTGGCCGACCACGTGATCTACACCTGGGCAGGGCCTGAGATCGCGGTGGCCACCACCAAGGGATATACCACCCAGGTGGCCGTGCTCACCATGTTCGCCATATGGGCGGCCGACAGGCTCGGAAGAGTGGGGCGTGAGGAATATGACGAAATGGTCTCCGCCCTGATGAAGATCCCCGAACGTGCCCAGAGAACGCTGGACCTGAACGCGAGAGTGCGCAGACTTGCCAAAAAATACCACGACAGGAGCTCCCTGTTCTTCATCGGCAGGAATCTGGACTACGCCAGCTGTCTGGAAGGATCGCTGAAGCTCAAGGAGATCTCCTATATCCATTCCGAGGCCTATGCAGCCGGGGAACTCAAGCACGGGACCATCGCCCTGATCGAGCCGGGAAGGCTTGTCGTGGCGCTCTGCTGCTGTGAGAAGCTCTTCGAAAAAACGGTCTCGAACATCCAGCAGGTGAAGGCAAGAGGCGCCAAGGTGCTGGCGGTGGCGCTGGAGAACAACCGCAGGATCTTCTCGGAGGCGGACGACGTTCTTCTGGTGCCGGCAACGCACAGGCTGCTGGTTCCCATCGTGGAGATCATCCCGCTGCAGCTGTTTGCCTACTTTGTAGCAGGACTGAACGGCTGCGACATCGACAAGCCCAAGAATCTGGCAAAATCCGTTACCGTGGAATAAAAGGAGAACACACATCCCAATGAAGATAAAAGCTATTCTGGCGATCCTTCTGTGCAAGGCTCTGCGGCTCGTCTCCCGCATCCTCCGCAGGGGCGGGACCGCCATGCCCGGACGCTGGGCACTGAAGATCTGCCCGGAACTGCTCGGTTTCCTTGCAAAAGACGTCCGCTCGGTGGCCATCACCGGAACGAACGGCAAAACAAGCAGCGCCCGGATGATCGAGGAAGCATACAGACGTGCGGGAAGAGACTGCCTTGCAAACCGCAGCGGAGCAAATCTCCTCAGCGGCATTACCACCGAGTTTGCCATGAACTGCACGCTGAGCGGGAAAATGAAGAAGCATTACGCCGTGATCGAGTGCGACGAGGCGGCTTCCGGCGCCGTGTTCCGGCAGCTGAAGCCGGAGGTGATCATCGTCACCAACGTTTTCCGCGATCAGCTTGACCGTTACGGAGAGGTGACCCACACGGTGGAGAATATCCGGAAGGGCATTCTCGGGGCTCCGGACGCTGTCGTCTGCCTGAACGCGGACTGCTCGCTCACCGCTTCTCTGGCGGAGGGCATCCCGAACCGGGTGGTCTGGTACGGCATCGAACCCGGCGCGGTGCCGGAGCAGGAGAGCTCCGCGCTGAGCGACGCCGCTTTCTGCATCAAGTGCAAGACCCGGTATGAATACGACTACATCACCTACGGACATCTGGGCGGCTTCCGCTGTCCGAAGTGCGGCTATTCGAGACATCAGACGGACTGCGCCGTGGAATCCTTGATCGAAAGCGATCTGCTGGGAAGCACCGCGGTGATCCGCGGGATCGACGGAGCGGAGCGCAAGGTGCGGGTAAACCTTCCTGCAGTGTACAACCTGTATAATGCGGCGGGAGTGTACGCTGCCTGCGCGGAGGCCGGCATTCCTGCCGAGACGGCCGCCGAAGCGCTGGGCGCTTTCAAATGCGGCTTTGGCCGCTATGAGCATTTTGAGCTTGGCAAGGCCGGAACGACCATGATGCTCGTGAAGAATCCCGCCGGATGCAGCCGGGTGCTGGAGTTTCTCGAAGGCACGGAGGGACCGTTTTCCATTGCGGTCTGTCTGAACGACCGGGACGCGGACGGTACGGATATCTCCTGGATCTGGGATGCGGATTTCGAGCGTCTAGAGAATATGAAGGACCGCATCGTCTCCGCGGCTGTCGGCGGCATCCGGGCCAGGGACATGGCGATGCGCCTGAAATACGCCGGGGCGGATCCGCAGCGCACGCAGGTGATCCAGGACTATGAGAAGCTCACCGACTGGTGCGCCGGACAGGAATGCCCCGTGTACATCCTCCCGACCTACACGGCCATGCTGGATCTGCGGCACGCGATCGTAAAGCGCTGCGGCGGCGCTGAATTCTGGGAGGGATGATCATGGAACTGAAAATCTGCCATATGTATCCCGATGTGCTCAATCTGTACGGTGACACGGGCAATATCCTCTGCATGAAAAAGCGCCTGCAGTGGCGCGGGATCGACGCCCTTGTCGAAACAAAGCCCATCGGCTCGAAGCTGGAACTGGCGGGCTTCGATCTGGTGTTCATCGGAGGCGGCCAGGATTTTGAGCAGGAGGTGCTGCTTGACGACCTCCACAGGGGCAAGACGGATGAACTCCGGGCTGCCGTTGAGGACGGGATCGTCCTTCTGGCCGTGTGCGGCGGCTATCAGATGCTGGGCTCCTATTACGAGACCTACGACGGGAAACGCTGCGATTTTACCGGGCTTCTCGACCTGTACACCGTGGGCGGCGTGAAGAGGATGATCGGGAATTATAAATTCCAATGCACCGATTCCGCCGGAGGCAGCACCATTGTGGGCTTTGAGAACCACAGCGGCAGGACTATGCTCGGCGGCGGTCTGGAACCGCTCGGGAAAGTGCTCGCGGGTTACGGCAACAACGGCGAAGACGGCACGGAAGGCGCCCATTACAGGAATGTCTTCGGGACCTACAGCCACGGCCCCGTGCTTCCGAAGAACCCGGAATTCTGCGACCATCTGCTCCTGACGGCGCTGAAGCGGAAATACGGCTCTGGAGAGCTTGCCCCGCTGGATGACGGCGCGGAGCTTGCCGCGCATGAAGAAATGTGTGCGAAGATCAGGTGATATGACCGGAAAGGAGTGACATCCTTATGATGATATCCACGCGCGGACGTTATGCGCTGCGTATTCTGGTGGATCTGGCCGAAAACCGGAATAACGGGTATATAACGCTGAAAGAGGCTGCCGAGCGGCAGGAGATCTCCGAAAAATATCTGGAGAGCATTGTGAAAGATCTCGTAAGAGAGGGCATCGTGGAGGGTCTCCGCGGCAAAGGCGGAGGCTACAGGCTTGCCCGCCCTGCAGATGCGATCAATGTGCTGGACGTCCTGCAGTCTGCGGATGGAACGCTTGTTCCGGTAGCCTGTCTGGAAGAGGGAAGCAAACCCTGCTCCCGCGCGGCGGAATGCCGGACGCTCCCTCTCTGGGAAGGCCTGAACAAGGTGGTCAGTGCGTATCTCAGCGGTTTCACCCTGCAGGACCTGATAAAAGAAAAATAGCAGCTTCTGCGATAAAAAAGAGCTTCAGAGGATAGATTCTCTGAAGCTCTTTTTTTACAGCATGGAGCAGTCCAGTATGGGATTGCTTATGATGTCCCGTGTCAGAGGCGTGTCCGTTACGGCCGTTCTGGCCAGCACCATTTTCCCTGCCGGAACGGAATGCGTCAGCCAGACGCTGCCTCCGATGACACAGTCGTTCCCGATGCGCGTCTCTCCTCCGAGTATCGTGGCACCGGCGTAGATCACAACACGGTCCCCGATGTCGGGATGACGCTTGATCCCTTTGACGAGCGTCCCGTCATCGCCGACCTCGAAACTTTTGGCCCCGAGCGTAACGTGCTGATACAGTTTGACATTCGTTCCAATGACCGTCGTCTCCCCGATCACAACACCCGTCCCGTGGTCGATGAAAAAGGAATCGCCGATCTTTGCACCGGGATGGATATCGATGCCTGTGAGGCGATGCGCGTATTCCGTCATCATGCGCGGCAGAAGAGGCACCTGTTCCGTGTACAGGACATGCGCGAGCCGGTAGGTGCTGATGGCAATGAATGCCGGATAGCAGAGGATCACCTCGTCTATGCTTTTGGCAGCGGGGTCGCCCTGATATGCCGCTACAAGGTCAGTCTGCAGCTGCCGCCTGACCTCGGGCAGAGCCCCGAGCAGAGCCGGGATGACATGACTTGCCGGCGGAGAGGAGGGGATGTGTGAAAGGATGTGCTCGAGAAGACCCGCAGCCTGCTCCAGCCGGACTTCTCCCGGAACGCCGTTTTGGGCAAACCGGGGAAACATGGCGTCGATCAGCGTATCGGTAAGTCTTGATGTCTCCTGACGAAGACTGTAATAATCCGATGCGCGGCGGTCCCCGGAGGCATCCGCCTGCTCGAGTTCGCGGGCAACATGCCCGATCAGGGGTGATAAAAGCTGGTCCATCTTATTCGGCAAACAGCGGAGTGGAAAGATAGCGGTCGCCGGTATCGGGGAGCAAGGCTACGATGGTCTTTCCTTTGTTCTCGGGCCTCTTCGCAAGCGCTATTGCGGCCCATACCGCGGCACCGGAAGAGATGCCTACCAGCACGCCCTCTGCCCGGCCGACCTTTTTGCCGGCGGCAAAGGCATCATCATTTTCCACCGGGATCACCTCATCAAAAACGGCGGTGTTGAGCACAGCGGGCACAAATCCGGCGCCTATGCCCTGTATTTTGTGTGAGCCGGCCGTACCTTTGCTGAGCACCGGAGAAGACGCCGGTTCAACGGCTACGACTTTCACGGAGGGATTCTGCTCCTTCAGGTATTCACCAACGCCTGTTATAGTGCCGCCCGTACCCACGCCTGCAACGAAAATATCCACGTTACCGTCCGTATCGGCCCAGATCTCCGGACCGGTGGTCGCCTTGTGAACGGCAGGGTTCGCAGGATTGACAAACTGGCCGGGAATAAAGGCGTTCGGGATCTCCTGTGCCAGCTCATCGGCTTTGGCGATGGCTCCTTTCATTCCCTTGGATCCCTCTGTGAGAACGAGTTCCGCACCGTAGGCTTTCATGAGCTGACGGCGTTCCACGCTCATCGTCTCCGGCATGACGATGATGATCCGGTAACCTCTGGCGGCCGCAACGGAGGCAAGACCGATGCCTGTGTTGCCGGAGGTCGGCTCGATGATCACGGAGCCTTCTTTGAGAAGGCCCTTCGCCTCCGCATCGTCTATCATAGCCTTGGCAATGCGGTCTTTAACAGAACCGGCGGGATTGAAATATTCAAGCTTTGCAAGGATCGTGGCCTCAAGACCTTCCTCTTTTTCTATATGCGTCAGCTCCAGCAGCGGGGTGCTTCCTATAAGCTGATCTGCGGATGTGAATATTTTAGACATGCTGTTTTCCTCCAGATAAATAATTTTGAAAGAATAAGGTCAGAATGTTGATCGAATCGTGTCATCTCCCGGGTCGACATCGTTTGTCAAGAATAAACATGGATCTGTTCTCCTTTTTTATACAGAATAAAAAACCGGAGGACCCATCGGGCCCTCCGGTGCATGCAGAAACGGCGGGGAGACCTAAATGGGTACGGCAAAGCACGCGCGCAGTTCACAGCGCACGCAGCAACACTTCATGCTGTTTCTGTTCAATACCGTCATTTTGTCTCCGTATGCTATAATTCCTATTAATTTAATATGTTTATAACACAGGTGTCCACGCCTGTCAACTCTTTTTTATCCGCCGAATCCCTTGCAGGGGTTCTTTCCGTAGCCGGTCTGCAGATAGTGCAGGATCTTTTCGATCTTCCAGGCACGTGTTATGCCGCCGTGCACGCCGCTGTGGCTGAAAGCCAGGAGAAACAGACCCACCATGGACGGAGCGTTGGAAAACTTTGTGCGCCCCTTCAAACCGAAGAAAGCTTTTTCCAGGTGATGGCATTTTGAAAAGAGCCGGTTCAGCTGTGCAAAAGCGGTCTCAAAGTCGGAGGCATGGAGTTCTTCCGTGAAAGCGTCCTCGCCGTTATAGCTTACCGCAGCAGCAGCATCGAGGCACTCGGGCAGGTTTTGACCGTTGAGCACAGGAGGAGTCCTGTGTTCCAGAAGGATGTGCGTCTGCTCCCTTCTCCCGAGGATCTCGTGGGTCGAATCCGACAGCAGGCCGTTTCGTACGGGACGGATCGCCGTATATTCCTGCTCGGTCCCTTCCGGCAGTTCCTGTGAAGTGAGATAAGCATAAAAGGAGGAGCACGCGCTGAGTATCTCAAACAGATGCAGACACTTCACATCCGGGGCGGAGGATATGCGGCCGCCCAGATCAGCAAGAGAAACTCCGTTCAGTTTGCCGGAGCAGAGCTGTTCCAGGCAGGCAAAGTCACATCGTTTGCCCTGGCTGCCGCGGCTCCGCCGGTCGATCCGAATATCCTGTATAAGCCCGGACCCGTCAAGCATCATACTGACGACGATAGGGACCTCGCGGTTCAGACCGCCGAAATGGTAGATGCTCTTCTGCCAGCCTGTGACCGTGAAACCCGGCTCCGTACGGCGGATCACCGTCCCGCGGCAGCGGGTGATCAGCTGTGTCCGGTCATGGTTGTGCGCATCAAATACAAAGCTGTGGTCATAGGTGACTGCAGCCGGATCGATATGCGGGATCCCGTCCAGATTCATAATGCGTTCTCCTCCCGGATGACCCGGACAATGTCCGCCACCGTCTCCAGCTCGGGGAAGCGCTCATCCGGGATCCTTACTCCGTAGAGCTCCTCAACAGTGACAATGGTATCGGCCAGATCAAAAGAACTCATTCCGAGATCCCCGACCAGTCTTGTATCCTCGCGAAGCGAGGCGACCGGAATGCCGGACAGCTCGGACAGGATCTCCTTTATCTTCTCCTCCATGGATTATCTCCTTTCCAGCTTGTAGCGCTTTATTTTCCGAGTTGCAGTCTTTTCAAACTCCGCTTCCCGAAGAACGATTTCACCGATCTGTTTGAATGGAGCGAGGCTGCGGTTTATGGGACTGACGATCCGCCACGCCGCGGAGATGTCCGGGATAAGCGACCTGTCTGTAAAGAGCTCCGCTGTTATCTTCCCGCCGCGCTCATACACGACTGCGTCCAGGATCCCTTCCGCAAGATAGAGCTTTTCTTCCAGTTCTTCCGGAGAGACGTTCTCTCCGTTAGCAAGGATGATCAGGTTTTTGATCCGGCCTTCGAAATAAAGGCTGCCGTTTTTATCCAGACGCCCGAGGTCACCTGTATGGAACCATCCGTCCCGGAAACTCTCGGCGGTGGATTCCGGATCTTTATAGTATCCGGGTGAAACACTGGCGCCGCGGACGCAGATCTCCCGGTCAAGGATCTTGACCTCACAGCACGGCAGACACTGTCCGACGGAACCAATCACGTTTTTCCCGGGCCTGTTCACGGAAACGACGGGGGAGCATTCCGTGATCCCGTAGCCCTGCAGGATCTCGATCCCCAGAGCCTGAAAGAAACGGATCAGTTCCGTATCCAAAGCCGCGCCGCCGCACAGAATGGTATGCAGCCTGCCGCCGAGCAGTTCCCGCAGTTCACCGAACAGGCGTGCGCTCAAATCAAGCCCGATCGCCTGCGTATATCCGCTGAGGCGGACTGCGCGTTGCAGCCTGTCAAGCCTGCCCTGTTTCCGCGCGGTGTTCAGGATCTCCTTATGCAGCGTCTGAAGGATCAGGGGAACCGCCACAAGGATGGTGGGCTTCTTTTCCCGGAGATTCTTCTTAACCGTCCGCACGCTTTCGTTCAGATACAGCGTGCCGCCGCAATGCAGGGCTCCCGCTATATATGTCATCATTTCAAACGTATGGCTCAGAGGAAGAAGAGAGAGCCCCACATCCTTTTCCGAGAGAGGCAGCACTTCGGTCACGGAACTGATCTGACTTCCCATGTTGCGGTGTGTGAGCATGACGCAGCGGGCTTTTCCCATGGTGCCCGAAGTGAAATACATGGCAGCAACAGCCTCTGCCTCCAGCTCCGGAAGGCTCTCACGCTCCTCTTCCCTCAGCATCTGAATAAACGTGTGCAGCTCCAGCAGGCAGAGACCGGGAACCTCGTCCGCGATGACCGATGCGGTCTCGGCGCGGCGGCGGTCGTATAAGAGAACGCTGCAGTCCGCCTGCCGGACACAGTCCTCAAGCTCCTGCTGCTGCATCCCGTCGTGAAGCGGTACAATGACCCGGCCGGCAGAGAGGACCGCAAAATATGCCGACAGCCATGCGGCACAGGAAGGTCCCAGAAGGGCTATATGACTGCGTTGTCCGTACCCGTCCAGCACGGCGGATGCTTTCCTGCAGAGACAGAACAGTTCTGCTCCGGTGACATGCGGCATCTCCTCATCCGTGCACAGAAAAAAGGCCGTGTCGGGGAAGCAATCCCCCGCATGAGCGGCCAGATCACGCATATTTTCATACTTCCGGGAAGCAGTCACTGTTCTCACGCGTTTCACCCATTAAAATAGTAGGTTGATAATATTTTACCCGTCAAATTGGTCTTGTCAATAGTCTTTTTATACGGAAATGCCAAAGAGGGAGCCGAGGCCGTCCGGGATGGGATTGACGGGTCCGGGAAAACGATGTATAACATAGTAAAAAGGTATGTTTATTATGTGCTGATGGAGGTGTTCTCATGAGCGAAGGGTCTGCTGTGATAAAGGCAGTGTGCATCAGTGAGCGGAAGGGCCAGCAGAAGCATCCTGTCGGAGCGGTCCATCTGCGGCCGGAGCACGGGATCGACGGGGACGCCCATGCGGGAAACTGGCACAGGCAGGTGAGCCTGCTGGGACAGGAGAGTGTGGACCGGCTGCAGGAGATAATCAGCATCCCGCTTCTGCCCGGCGCTTTTGCGGAAAACATCCTCTGCGAGGGCCTACCACTTTATAAGCTTCCCGTCGGAACAAAGCTGCGGGTAGGTACGGCGCTGTGCGAAGTTACCCAGATCGGCAAGGAGTGCCACTCGGACTGTGCGATCCGGCAGCAGGCGGGAGACTGTGTGATGCCGCGGGAGGGCATCTTTGCCGTCGTTCTCGAAGAGGGCGATGCCAAGGCGGGAGATGAGGTGATCATTGTCCGATGAGCAGATCGATCCTGATAAAAGATACAACGCGTGAGGAACGGGAGCAGATCGTCCGGCAGGCTCTGTGGGGCACCTGCGGGTCCGAGTGCGAGTTTTGCTCAGGATGCGACAACCTGGGCGGCGGACGCATCGAAAGCATCTATCAGCCGTATATAGACGGAAAGATGGAGATAAGCGAGATTAATGCGAATTATTCTGCTCCTTTTGTGAAATAGTCTTGTAAGCGGAAAATCATGGAGTATTCATAATGGAAAAGGTCCTCGTGGGAATGTCCGGAGGTGTAGACAGTGCGGTTGCTGCATATCTCCTGAAAGAAGCCGGTTATGAAGTCATCGGAGTCACACTCCGCACGTGGGAAGCAGGCGACGGGCCGGAAAGCCGCTGCTGCGATATAGACGACGCTAGAAGCGCGGCGGAAGCTATAGGCATCCGGTTTTTCACCGTGAACTGCACATTGGAATTTCAAAGATATGTTGCCGGGCCTTTCGCGGAAGCATATCTGCAAGGCAGAACACCTAATCCCTGCATCGGATGCAACAGCCGGGTAAAATGGGAGAAGCTGCTCTATTACTCGAAAGTCCTCGGAGCAGAGCATATAGCGACCGGGCATTACGCGTCCGTGATAAAGCTGAACAACGGAAGATATACCGTAAAAAAGGCACAGCATACTGAAAAGGATCAGTCATATATGCTGTACCGGCTTTCTCAGGAACAGCTTGCGGCAACACTTATGCCCCTTGGGGATCTCGGCAAGAGCGAAGTGAGGCGGATAGCCGCGGATGCCGGTCTGCCCGTTGCCTCCAAGCCCGATTCTCAGGAGATCTGTTTTGTCAGTGAAGGGAATTATGCGGACTATATCAGGAATATGGCAGTGAACGGCGTTCCGGGAGAAGGAATGATCGTAGATCCGTCCGGGAAACCGCTCGGCAGACATAAAGGAATCATCCACTATACAGTCGGTCAGAGGAGGGGCCTCGGTATCGCACTCGGGCATCCGGTATATGTGAAGGAACTGCGTGCGGATCGGAACGAAGTGGTTCTGGGAGAGAAACAGACCCTGTACAGGCGGGAACTGCAGTGCGAAGAAGTCAGCTTTATGAGCATTTCGG
>JAEEGL015625902.1_pt1 | contig 21113 bp, 23 predicted proteins | sample 9134231 | NCBI WGS metagenome assembly JAEEGL01 (sample SAMN16246548, study PRJNA631951) | gut metagenome | biome: gut microbiome; feature: rumen; material: fiber-attached | host: Bos | place: Iran: Karaj | collected 2018-10 | reverse complement strand
GTCTGCGTACCATTTTGCCATATCAAGGTTGTGCATGCGGCAGTATCCGCAGTTTTCGGGAGCGGTGCCGGGCACTTCTGTCGCGTCTTTGACGGAACGGAAGGCTTTTAACATCAGATCATAGAGCTCTCTGGAAGGGCGGTTTCCTTTCAGGATGAGATAAAATCCGGTAAGGCAGCCCATCGGTCCCCAGTAAATCACTTCGTCTTTCCATTCCGGATCGTTGCGAAGATAGGTTGCGATCAGGTGTTCCATCGAATGCATCGCCAGAATATCGATAACCGGCTCCCGGTTCGGACGTTTCAGCCGTACATCATAGGTCGTTACCGCATAGTCACCCAGATGGTCAACCCGGCTTGTGAAAATACCGGGAACGATACGGGTGTGGTCTACGGAAAAACTCTGAATTAATTCCATTTCCACTTCTCCTGTTTCTGAAAGTTCGTATCTGCGGCAGGTTTTGTTACTGCTGTCCTGCGACACTCAGACGGTTGAGTGCACGCTTCAGCGCAAGTTCTGCACGCCGCATATCCGTATTCCGATCATTCTTCTGAATACGCCGTTCCGCACGTTCTTTACCTGCCTTTGCACGATCGGTATCGATTTCATTTTTGTTTTCGATCGCGTCCGTCAGGATCTCCGCATGATTGTCATGAAAGTACAGAAGACCTCCTGCCACCGCATAATAATTGCGGGTGCCGTTTTCCTCCGAGCTCATCTTGCCGATGCGCAGGGAAGTAACCAACGGCATATGATTCGGCAGGAGTCCGCGGTCTCCGTCCGTAGTCTGAAAGTTCAGATACGGGGTTTCAAACTCTTTGTAGATTCCTGACGGTGTGATGATCCGTACCTGAATTGTACTCATTTCAGTTTCTCTGCCTTTTCAACAACATCTTCGATCGTACCGACACTCATGAACGCAGCTTCCGGCAGATCATCATAGTTTCCGTCGAGGATCTCACGGAAGGAACGAACGGTATCCTTGACCGGTACATACTTGCCGGGCAGACCGCTGAACTGTTCAGCGACTGAAAACGGCTGCGAAAGGAAGTTCCGGATACGGCGGGCGCGGTTGACGATCTTACGGTCTTCTTCACCAAGTTCATCCATACCGAGGATCGCAATGATATCCTGGAGCTCCTTGTATCTCTGAAGGATCTGCTGAACCTCACGTGCAACCTGATAGTGTTCTTCACCGATGACAAGCGGATCCAGGTTACGGGAACCGGACGCAAGCGGATCAACGGCCGGGTAAATACCCAGAGCTGCGATACCACGGTCAAGAACGGTCTTTGCGTCAAGGTGAGAGAACGCAGTTGCCGGAGCCGGGTCGGTCAGGTCATCCGCAGGGACATAGATTGCCTGAACGGATGTGATGGAACCGGCATCGGTAGAAGTAATGCGTTCCTGCAGCTGGCCCATTTCCGTTGCCAGTGTCGGCTGGTAACCGACGGCACTCGGCATACGGCCAAGCAACGCGGATACTTCTGAACCGGCCTGGGTAAAACGGAAGATGTTATCGATAAACAGAAGCACGTCCTGATGTGCCTCATCACGGAAGTATTCCGCCATGGTAAGCGCCGATAATGCGACACGCATACGGGCACCCGGGGATTCGTTCATCTGACCGTAGGTAAGTACGGTATTTTTCAGAACGCCGGAATCCTTCATTTCATAGTACATGTCATTGCCTTCACGGGTGCGTTCCCCGACGCCGGCAACGACGGAACGGCCGCCGTGTTCGATCGCGATGTTGTGGATCAGCTCCTGCATCAGAACGGTTTTGCCGACACCGGCACCGCCGAACAGACCGACCTTGCCGCCTTTGTTATAAGGGCATAACAGGTCAATGACCTTGATGCCGGTTTCCAGGATCTCCGTCGAGGTCTGCTGCTGTGCAAAGGTAGGTGCTTCCCGGTGGATCGGCATATACTTCTTTGCGTCCACTTTCCCCAGACCGTCGATCGGTTCTCCGAGCACGTTGAACATGCGCCCGAGAACTTCATCGCCAACCGGCACCGTGATCGGTGCTCCGGTATCTTTACAGTCCATTCCGCGAACAAGTCCGTCCGTGCTGCTCATCGCAATACAGCGAACGATATCGTCTCCGATATGCTGTGCGACTTCTACGGTCATTTCCGAATCTTCGCCGTTTTTGATATGAATCGCATTCCGGATCGAAGGAAGGGAATCGGAGCTGAAACGGATATCAACGACCGGTCCGATGACCTGAACAATTTTTCCTATTTCACTCATAAGGGTTGTCTCCTTGTCTAGACTGCATCGGAGCCGCCGACAATCTCGGTGATCTCCTGCGTAATCGCTGCCTGTCTTGCCTTGTTATACTCCAGCAGAAGTTCACTGCTGAGTTCGTCTGCGTTATCGGTAGCCGTCTTCATTGCCATCCGCCGGCTTCCCTGTTCACTGGTCGTGGACTCCATCCAGGCGCTGTAGATCATGTCGGCAATCATCATCGGCATGACTTCCGCAAGAATCGAATTCGCATCCGGTTCAAACAGCGTTTCTACATGCATGGTTCCTTCCGTGTTCTCTTCTTCTTCCAGTTCACACGGAAGAATGCGGATGGTTTCCGGCTTGAACGACATGGTGTTTACAAACCGCGTCCGGATGATCTCCAGGGAACTGATCTCTCCGGTGTAATACTTCTCTTCCGACGAACGGATATAGTCACGGATCTCCTGCGGCGTAACATCTTCCGATGCGATCGGCTCCGTGTTAACAAGCGTATATCCGTCGTGTGTCAGCATCCGGTACAGGGACGTACCGATCAGGATGATCGGATCTTCCTTGGTCAAAGTCGTGCGGATATGCCGCATGACATTCATGTTGTATGCCCCGCACAGTCCCATGTCACTGCAGAAGACGATCGTGACTTTCTTCCCGTTGTCCGAATGATTCATGTACGGACTGTCAATCCCGGGATTGCGCGCGATGATCTCGTTGATGGTCTGTCTCAGCCGCATTGCGTATTCGCGGTTGGCTTCCATCGCTGCCCGCTGTTTAAACAGCTTGGCATTGGCAATCATCTCCATCGCGCTGGTAATCTTGCGCGTTGACTTTACCGAACGGATACGGGATCGAAGTGCCTGCTTCGACTGCATACTAAGCTCCCTTTACCAGACGGTAATCTTCAAGTATCGCATTCATTGCGGCTTTGATCTTCTCACTCAGCTCATCGCTGATGTCACCGGTCGTACGGATCTCTTCCAGAATGTCTTTATGACTGTCATGGAATGTTCTCAGAATCTTCTTTTCAAACTCTGCCACTTCTTCCGTGCTGACCTCATCAATAATGCCGTTCTTTGCCGCATACAGGGAGAGCGCCTGGTCTTCCATTGCCATCGGGCTGTACTGCGGCTGCTTGAGCAGCTCTGTGAGACGGGTGCCGTGTTCGATGATCTTCTTGGTCGTCGGATCAAGGTCGGAGCCAAACTGTGCAAATGCCAGCATTTCATGGTACTGCGCCAGTTCCAGCTTCAAAGAGGAAGACTCCTTCTTCATCGCCTTGGTCTGCGCATGAGAACCGACACGGGATACCGAAAGACCGGAGTCTACTGCCGGACGGATACCCGAGGCAAACAGATCGGTCTGTAAGAAGATCTGACCGTCGGTAATTGAAATGACATTGGTCGGAATATAGGCGGAGATATCGCCTGCCTGCGTCTCAATGATCGGCAGCGCGGTAAGAGAACCGCCGCCCAGTTCATCACTCAGCTTCGCAGCCCGCTCCAGAAGTCTTGAATGCAGGTAGAAGACATCACCCGGATACGCTTCACGTCCCGGAGGTCTGCGGAGCAAAAGAGACATTGTACGGTAAGCGACCGCGTGCTTGGAGAGATCATCGTAAACGATGAGAACATCCTTGCCCTGTTCCATCCACTCTTCGCCGATTGCGCATCCTGCATACGGCGCAAGATACTGCTGCGGCGCGGACTCGGAAGCCGAGGCATTGACGATCGTCGTATATTCCATCGCATCGTGTTCGCGAAGCTTCTGCACAAGACGCGCAACGGTCGATTCCTTCTGTCCGATTGCGACATAGATGCAGTTTACGTTTTTGCCTTTCTGATTGATGATCGTGTCGATCGCAATTGCGGTCTTACCGGTTTCACGGTCACCGATGATCAGCTCACGCTGACCTTTTCCGATCGGGATCATACTGTCGATGATCTTCAGTCCGGTCATCAACGGCTGATTGACGCCCTTACGGGTCATGACACCCGGCGCGACACGTTCAACCGCGCGGGTCTTTGTATATTCAATCGGTCCACGGTTATCGATCGGCTGTCCCAGTGCGTTTACAACACGCCCCAGCATACCGTCGCCAACCGGGACTTCTACGATCCTGCCGGTCCGGCGTACTTCGTCGCCTTCCCGGATCAGGGTGTCATCACCCAGCAGAACGATACCGATGTGATCTTCTTCCAGGTTCAGAACCATTCCATATACACCATGGGGCAGTTCCAGAAGCTCACTGCTCATTGCGTTGTCGATTCCCTGAACCATGGCAATGCCGTCACCGGTACTGATGACATAGCCTACATCATCCGAATGAATCTTCTGATCATAGTTCTTGATCTGTTCCTTAATCAGAGAACTGATTTCTTCCGGTCTGATCTGTTTCATGCGTTTCCTCCTTTCAGGAGTGCTTCCTTCATTCCTTCTATCTGTCGGGCTACGGTAACATCGGTTACGGTATTGCCCGCGGTTACTTTGATTCCTGCAATTAATGATTTATCAATGGTATTGACGAGTTGTACCCGGTGGCCTGTCTTCTTCTCCAGCGCCTGACGGATCCGTTCCATCTGCGTTTCATCCAGTTTTCTCGCGCTTGCGACCACAGCGGTCTCAATGCCGAGTTCCAGATTGGCATGCCGGATGTACTCCTTTAAGATCTCATCCAGATAAAACGTACGGTCCTTGTCGATCAATAGCTTCAGAAAGTTTCTGGTCGACGGCAGAAAAGATGCGAAGACCGAATCTACCACAGTCTTCTTTTCCTCGTCCGTTACTTTTACGGCACGGAAAAACGTCAGAAGTTCCGGATCACGATTCAGTACTTCACGCAGTACCTGTGCCTCTTCTTTCCGTTCTTCTACCTTATCTTCTTCTTTTGACAGCTGGAACAGCGCTTCGGCATACCGGCTCGCAACATCACTTACCATCGGTCGCTTCCTTTACAAAGGCATCGATCGCCTGACGGTCAAGTTCTTCGCCGTTATCCTTTGCCAGAAGTTTGCCCGCGGCGCTCATCGCAACCTCGATCATTTCCTTCTGCATGTCGCTGTACATAGCTTCGCGTTCCGCCTGCATCTGCTCACGCGCTTTGTTTTTGACCTGTTCTGCTTCCCGGTTCGCGTCCGCAAGGATCTCATCCTTCCGGTTGCCGGCTTCCCTTACGGCTGCCGCTACGATCTCTTCGGATTTCGTTCCGGCATTCTTCAGCTGCAGAGCCGCTTCTTCGCGGTCGCTTTCCGCCGCGCTTCTAGCCTGCTCGCCTGCCGCAAGATCTTCCTGCATCTTATCTGCACGCACCGCAAGGAATTCCTTGACGGAAGACCACAGATATTTCTTCATCAGCAGAAACAGGATCAGTGTACTTAAAAGCTGTGTGAGCATCGTAACAGGATTCGGAATCAGCTGTCCTACGATGTCAACATCAATCATTGTTCACGTCTCCGATATCTCAGAGGTTCGGATAAACGAACATCAGCAGGATCGAAACCAGAAGGCCGTAAATCGCGACCGTCTCGGACAGCGCGATACCGAGAATCATGTTGGAACGGATCTTGGATTCCGCTTCCGGATTCTTACCGATCGCATCACAAGCGTGAGCTGCTGCCATACCTTCACCAAGACCGGTCATCATACCGGCCATGACCGCAAGACCTGCGCCAATGGCAATTAAACCTTTATTGATATCCATATTTTTATCCTCCTATGCGATACCGTTTCGTACATCTTCGGGAATATCATTCCCGATGAGAACCATCGTTAATGTGACAAATACCAGCGTCTGAATGAAGCCGGCAAACAAATCAAAATATGCATGCAGCACCGGTGCGACGATCGGACCGATAAAGTTGAATACGCCGCCCTTGGCACCAAAGAAGCCCGCAATTGCATTGGAAAGCGCCTGGGTGGCACCATACACCAGCTGCATCATGATTCCGCCGCAGAGAATATTTCCGAACAGACGGACCGACATTGAAATCATGATCGAAAACTTACCGACAATATTCATCGGCAGCATCACTGCCAGCGGCTCCAGAAAGCCATGCATGTATCCGCTGAACCCCTGATATTTCAGTTCCGTAATCTGAATCAGAAGCCACGTCAGAAAGGCCAGAAGCAGGGTTACCGACAGGTTGGATGTCGGGGAACTGAGGCCAAACAGGGAAATCGTATTGGCAACGAAGATATAAACCCAGAGCACAAGAATGTACGGGGTCAGAATATCTGCCGTTTTCTCTCCGACATTGTTTACGACATTGCGGTGCACGATATCGATTGCCCAGAGGACCGGAACCAGAATACCGGTCGGCTTCTCCAGGGGATCTGCCTTTTTCAGTTTCTTTGAAAGCAAAATAATGCCGATTCCAAGCAGTATGGTGATCAATAGGATGACATATACATCGGATTGTATCGTCATTGTTCCGCCTCCTTTCTTCGGAAAAAAAGTTCTTCAACTATAATAGCTGATTTTACAGATAATAAACCAGCCGCTGCCGTAAAAATATTCAAATATTGAGGTTTGTATACGGAAGTCAGCAGTAATGCGCCCATCAGGGTGAAATTGATCAGGAAATGCGGAAAGCCGGTTCCCCGTCCTGCACGCCGGGTATCCAGCACCCGGTTCCAGTAATGCACGTTCCATTCATAAATGATGAGGGCCAGCGCATCTCCCGCCAGAAACCCCAGACCGTACGGCAGTCCCAATAGAAATAAGAGACAGCCGGCCAGAGTGATGAGCACGTAAGCTTTCAGCAGCCCCCGGTTGTCTGGATCAAACAGCGACATCGCTTTCCTCGATCATTCCGATCAGTTCCAGAATCCGGTTCAGATCTGCAGTATCGGAATACGCAATCGTGATCGTCTTTGAACTGACGGTTACCTTGGTGCCAAGCTTTGAAGACATCCGGTTTTCAAGATCCCGGATCAGCGGATCCTTTTCCGGTTCGCTCCTTTTCTTCTCGTTCTTTCCGGCACCGCCGTTAAGCTCCCGCACATAGCGTTCCACTTCCCGGACCGACATCCTCTCCCGGCGGATCTTCTCTGCCGTTTCATAGATTTCATCTTCATCTTCCAGGGCAAGCAGCGGCCGGACATGGCCCATTGTCAGCTTCTTCTCCGTCACCATTTCCTGTACCGGCTGCGGCAGTCTCAGCAGGCGCAGCATATTGGCACAGTATTCTCTCGATTTGCCGACGCGTTCCGCCAGCTTCTCCTGCGTATAACCGAGCCGTTTGATCAGCGACTCATACGCGGAAGCTTCTTCAATCGGGTTCAGGTTCTCACGCTGAACGTTTTCAAGGATGGAGATTTCCATCATCTCTTCATCGGTGAAGTCCACCGAAATCGCCGGTACCGTTGTCAGTCCCGCCAGCTTGGCGGCACGCAGACGCCGTTCACCGGCAATCAGCTCATAGCCCTGTACGCTGCGGCGTACCAGCAGCGGTGTAAAGATGCCGTGGACGCCGATCGAATCCGCCAGTTCCCGCAGAGACTTTTCATCAAATTCCTTACGGGGCTGATACGGGTTGGCACGGATCTCGGAAAGCGGGATCTCTACTTCTCTTCTGCCCGGGGCATCACCGCCATTGTTCTGTATGTCATCGAGAAACTGTTCGACGTCCGCTCCGAAGATTGATGTCAGACCTTTCCCAAGTCCGGATTTTTTCTTTTCTGGCATAAACGTCTACCTCTTCTCATTCTGTGCGATCACTTCTTTTACCAGACCAACATATGCCTTGGCACCTTCGGACCGCGTGTCGTATTCAAAAATGCTTTCGCCCCGGCTCGGTGCTTCCGACAGCCGGACATTGCGCGGAATATAGCAGCGATAAACTTTTTCCTTAAAGTACTTCCGTACTTCCTGCTGTACTTCCACCGAAAGCTTTGTACGTACGTCAAACATTGTCAGCAGTACGCCCTCAATCGAAAGCGACGGGTTCCATAACCGCTGTACCAGACGGATCGTCGAAAGCAGCTGGGTCAGACCTTCCAGTGCGAAGTATTCGCACTGCACCGGAATCATGACCGAATCGGCTGCTGTGAGTGCGTTGGTATTCAAAAGACCCAGGCTCGGCGGGCAGTCAATGATGATGTAGTCATACAGCGGCCGGACAACATCCAGCTTCTGCTTGAGCAGATGTTCTCTTCCGACTTCATACATATTGGATGCCATTTCCACATCCGCACCGGACAGGTCGATCGTAGCCGGCAGTACATCCAGCGGCGGCATGTCCAGTGTCACAACATCTTCCCTGACCGTATCATTTCCCATCAGCACCTGATACACACTGTGGTTGCGGTCAAAGCCGGCATTGGAAACACCGATGCCGTTGGTGGCGTTTCCCTGCGGATCGAAGTCCACCAGAAGCACCTTTTTATCGGCGTAGGCCAGTCCTGCCGCCAGATTAATGGACGTTGTCGTTTTTCCGACACCGCCCTTCTGATTCGCAACTGCGATAATCTTTCCCATTCCTTAAATCCCCCTATTTCGGGAACCGGACAATGACACGTACATCGGCCAGCGTCTCTTCCGTTTCCATCACAACATCAATTCCCATTTTCTTGATCATCCGAACACACTGATTCACGGAATTGATGCCGATCTGTGTGTTTCTGGTGAAGCCCCTTGTTTTTCCGCGCTTCTTCGCTTTTTTGCCGGAGATGCGCTCGACATACGCTTCGGTCTGCCTTACATTCAGGTTCCGATCGGCAATATAGTGATACGCACCGGTCTGTTTTTCCGGCGGCAGTGCCAGCAGTGCCCGTGCATGACGCTCCGAGAGTTCCCGGTTGGCGACCGCCTCCTGCACTTCCTGCGGAAGGTTGAGCAGACGGATCTTGTTGGCTACTGCCGACTGGGATTTGCCGATGCGTCTGGCAACCTCCTCCTGCGTCATGCTTGCCTGCCGCATGATCTGTACATAGCCCTTGGCTTCTTCCACCGCCGTAAGATCTTCACGCTGGATATTCTCCACAAGCGCCATCTCGGCAGCTTCATTTTCCGTCGGCGAAAGAATATAGCACGGAATCGTCTCAAGGCCGGCATTTTTACAGGCCCGCCAGCGCCGTTCTCCGGCAATGATCTCATACTGCCCGTCGACTTCCCGTACGGTGATCGGCTGGATCAGACCGTTGACTCGGATGGACTCCGTGAGTTCTTCCATGGCTTTTTCATCAAAGCGCACGCGCGGCTGATAACGGCTGGTATGGATATCCTGGATTGGCAGCTGAATGACCGTTCCGGTATCGTTTTTTTCAAACAGGTCAAAAAACAGTTTCGCCATGCTTTATTTCTCCAGCAGGGGTTTATGTTTGATCTGCGCGTAGGCGCGCGGATAGGTTTTCGGCGTCGATCGGATCTTGTCCGCATGGATGATGGTGCGCACTTCCCCGTTTGAAAGCGTATCGAAGATCACCTTTGGCGAAGCACAGCCAAGCCTGCTCAGCGCAAAGGAAGCTTCCTCTGCCTCCTGGCTTCCCTGCGGCCCTTTCAGCGCACAGAAATACCCGCCGGTCTTTACCAGCGGAACACAGAGTTCCGAAAGCACCGGCAGATTTGCGACCGCCCGTGCGGTCACCACGTCAAAGGTTTCGCGCGCATTGGCCGCGAACTCCTCTGCCCGTTTGTTCACCACCTGAACATTTTTCAGGTTTAACACCCGAACTGCTTCTTCCAGATAACGGCATCGCTTGGCAGTCGGTTCAATCAGGGTAAAGGTGGTTTCCGGCAGGGCCATTGCCCAGACAAGACCGGGAAACCCGGCACCGCTGCCGACATCCGCAGCTTTACCTGCTACCGTCTCATGGGCCAGCGGGATCAGGCTGTCCAGGATGTGTTTCTCATAGACTTCTTCCGGCTCATCGATCGCCGTCAGATTGAATTTCGCGTTCCATTCTTTTAAAAGAAAGGCCAGTTTTTCACATTGTTCGAAAAAAGAGTCCTCCAGAAGAATGCCTCTTTTTTCCGTCTCTTTTTTCAGCTCTGCAATCGTCATCTGTGAGATTATTTTACACTGAAAAATCCCTTCAGTTTGCGGAAATCACGTTTTTAATGTGGATAATTTCGTTTTCCACAATTTCCAGTGTATCCGGGTCCGGCGCAAAGAAACTGCTGTACGAGAAGAACACCACACCAGGGCATCCTTCTTTAAATGAAAGCTCCATCTGACGCGCCATCATATCATCGTTGTCGACCCATTCCTTATTGACCGTTTCATCCTCGGAAAGATTCTGCGGTGCTCCGATCACATAGGCCGCAAGTCCCGGCATCAGATCCACATCAAAACCGTCTGTAATTGTTTTCCACTCCTGAAGAGTCGGCTCAAACGGCTTGATCGGATGCAGGAAGCCCCAGTAGATCTGCGGAATCAGGCAGTCCACCGTTCCCTGTTCCACCCAGTGGCGCGGATCGGCAAACAACAGATTGACACAGTTGTCGAGATTGCCGGCCGGGGAGACTGAGAAGATCAGGTTCGGGTCTGCCTGCTTTACCGTTTCGTAAAGCTCCCGGATCATCCGATCGGTATTCTGAATCCGGAAATCCTGCAGACTCAGAGTTTCATTTTCCTGCTTTGCCAGGGAATATACATACGCATCAAAGTTGTTCTCTGTATTGTACGGATAGAAATAGTCATCGAGGTGGATTCCGTCGATGTCATACTTCTGGATCAGTTCCTGGGCAATGGAGGTGATGAGCTCTCGTACTTCGGGATAGGCCGGATTGAGATAATACCGGTCCCCGTTCTGCCTTACCCGCTCATCATTTGATTCGATCCACTTACGGATCACAAAGTCTTCCGGCAGAGATCCGGCTTCTTCCACTGTGACGGAACGCATTGGATTGATCCAGGCATGAACCTGCATGCCGGCATCCTTTGCCCGCATGGAAAAGATCGCAAACGGATCGTAGGCGATTTCTCCGAGAACTGCGGTGCGCGGATAGATCGCAGAATCATAGAACGCATCCGTAAAGGCAACCGCATGGAGGTAAAGCGTATTGATTCCGAGATCCTGCATGTTCTGTACTGCCGTATCGACAAACACGCGGAATTCCTCTTCGCTCATTCCGCTGCACATACTCCGGTATTCCAGATAGGAAAACCACATCCCGATCGTCTTCTTTTCCGGGCTGGTTTCGGCGGGGCTTTCGACCGCAGCCGGTGAATTTTCGTTTTGTCCGCTACGGCACGCACTGAGGCTGACCCCCAGCAGAATGGAAAGCAGCAGCTTCAGAAGCTTAGCGGGCATGGGTGATGAACTCCGAATGCGGCAGGGTTTCGATCCACTGACAGAACGCCCGCCATTCCGGCAGACGGTTGGTACGGCGGCTGAAATAGATTCTTCGCAGCTGACGATAGTTGGTCGTCATGCGTGCGGTCAGTTTAAAGCCGGCCGGATTGGAATACAGGATCTCCAGATACTTCTGTGCCGCGACATCTTCCAGCGTCGTCGTATCGTTGCCCTGCTTTTTCAGGCTGGAAATATCTTCCTGCAGTTCGTTGTATTCCTTTGCCTTTTCTTTCATGATCGCAATGATGCGGGGATCCACGTATTCGATATAGACCGTATCCAGGTCCATATTCGTGATGCGGTGAATCGGCGACTGGGAGCTGACAAAATCCAGAAAGTGGAAACGCTCTGCCTCAACCCACGCCTTGTTGGTAAACGTCAGGTCCAGCTGCACCACGACGCCGTTGAGCAGGTTCTCCGTATCGTTCGAACCGGAATCCTCCGGCACATCCACCATCGGATACGCTTCCCCTTCCACAGCCTCCTGCAGACCATAGATATTCACGTTTGAAACAACTTCCTGCCACTTCATGATTTCGTTCTTCCTTTCCCCTGCCGCAGAGCGATCGCAAGCACCGCGATATCTGCCGGATTGACGCCGGAGATCCGGGATGCCTGGCCCATTGTGGCAGGTTTATATTTCATCAGTTTCTGCCGTCCTTCGAGAGACAGATGATCGATCTCGTCATAGTTGAATTCCGTTCCCAGCGGAATCTCTTCCATAGCGGCAAGCTTATCCGCTTCCCGTCTGGCCTTGTCGATATAGCCCCGGTACTTGATCTCGATGTCGCAGTTCTGTGCGGTGCGCGCATCGATTTCCTCCCCGAGGATCGCATAGATGTCTGCGGTCGTAATGCCCGGCCGCTTGACCAGGTCATAACCGCTTTCGCCGATATGCGCCGGCTCGGTTCCGCTCTTGCGCAGCAGCTCTGTCAGCTGTTCCTGATCGAGATGAATCCGGACATCTTTGAGATGCTGTTCGGCAGCGGCCATCTTAGCCATCTTATTCAGATACGCTTCATACCGTTCCGCACTAATCAGACCGACTCTGCGTCCTTTTTCGATCAGCCGCTGTTCGGCATTGTCATGACGCAATAGAAGCCGGAACTCTGCACGGGACGTCAGAAGCCGGTATGGCTCCAGCGTTCCCTTGGTTGTCAGATCATCGATCAGTACACCGATGTAGGCCTCATCTCTGCGCAGAATCAGCGGTTCTTTTCCTTCCAGCTTCATCGCCGCATTGATTCCGGCAAGAATGCCCTGACCGGCTGCTTCTTCATATCCGGAAGTACCGTTGATCTGGCCGGCGGTAAAGAGATTCTCGATGAGCTTGTTTTCCAGAGTCGGCTTCATCTGTACCGGGTCAACCGCATCGTATTCGATCGCATAGGCATACTTCCGGATAACACAGTGTTCAAAGCCCGGCAGTGTATGCGTCATCGCTTCCTGTACATCCCGGGGCAGCGATGTGGAAAAACCCTGTACATAGGTCGTATCCATGGACCGGCTTTCCGGCTCCAGAAACAGAAGGTGTCTCGGTTTGTCGGAAAACCGTACGAGCTTGTCTTCAATGGAAGGACAGTAACGCGGGCCGACACCCTTTACCACGCCGGAATACATCGAGGAGCGTTTCAGATTATTGCGAATGATCTCGTGGGTTTCCGGGGTCGTCCAGGTCATGTAGCACTGAACCTGCTGCTCGTATGGAAGGATCTCTGTTGTCGTTTCACTGAACGCCACGAATTCCTTCGTTCCCGGTTCCGGTTCCGTCTTTGAAAAATCAATCGACTTCGTCAGCACCCGCGGCGGGGTTCCCGTCTTCAGCCGGAAGGTGGCAAGACCCGCCTCCCGCAAAGACGCCGAAAGATTCCCGGTCGTCCGCTCCCGATCCGGACCGCCCGGCACCACTTCATCGCTGATCATATTTACGCCGGCCATATACGTACCGGTTGTAAGAATCACGATGTCGGAAGTAATCACCGATCCATCACGCAGCGTAATGCCGGTGACCTTTCCGTTTTTTGTATTCAGCTGTTCCGCGGTTCCCGCCCGAACGGTCAGGTTTTCTTGATGGGTGACGACATCCTGCATCATCTTTCCGTAAGCGATCTTATCCGACTGCACCCGCAGCGCACGTACGCCGGGACCCTTTGCGGTATTCAGCATTTTAAACTGCAGCGCGGTCCGGTCTGCCGTGATCGGCATCTGACCGCCGAGCGCATCAATTTCCCGCACAACAACACCCTTTGCGGGTCCGCCGACGGATGGGTTGCAGGGCATCTTTCCGATATTTTCAATCGAGAGACTCAGCAACATTGTTTTATGACCGAGCCGTGCACTGGCAAGTGCCGCTTCGATTCCCGCATGTCCGCCGCCGACAACAATTACTTCATAATCAGACATGGTTTGCCGCATTCAGAAGGAATTCCTTCTGTTCCTCCGTTTCCTCCGCAAGGATCTCAAAGACCGGCCCTTCGCCCCGAAGTCCGAGCTGTTCTGCCTTCAGGCGGTACCAGGTCATCTTTCCCAGCACATCCCGGATGCGCTGAGAACGGTCATTGGCCTGTGCCGCAAACGGAAATGCGATCCGGACGGTATCTCCGTCCATCTTGAACAGATCGCTGTCACTGTTCCGGATCCGCTCATAGCCTTCTTCCAGCAGTGTGTTCATCTGTCTGCGAATCCGTTTCCGCTCGGAAGGCGTAACGTTTTCCTTTCCGAGTTCCCGCGCAATCAGCGCCAGTACCTGCCGTACTTCATCGAGCATGAAGATCGTATCCGGTTCAAAGTTCTGGCTTTTTGACCAGTTATCAATTCCGATGGTCTCTGCCACCCGAAGGATCCGCACCGTCACGGAAGGATCCTGTCTGTCGAGATAGGTATAGCTTTCCAGCTTTTCATTGATCGAGATTCCGACATCTTCCGGATAGACCGGAGAACTGAAATAGACACAGTCGGAAAGATGAAGACAGTTCATCGTCTCCGGCACATTGCCGTCTCTAGCGGCAAGCTGGATCGCTTCTTTGAGACGCCTCCGGTCCGCATAGCCGTTGCGGGTGCCGTAGCGTTTCCACATCTGGTCCAGCGTGAGTCTGCTGGTGCCTTCAAAATGGGCATAGCCGACAAATCCCTTCTTCCGTTTTGTTTGTCCGTATGCGTAGAAAAACAGGAGATCTCCGTGTTTAAAATCCGAAAACCCGGCCCGTGCGGAAAGCCGCCAGAAATTCACGTCGGAATTTCCGCACAGACGGTGAAATTCAATCATTTCCTGATCGGTCACATACGCAATCGAACTCATGAACGGGTCCTTTCTCAGAAGATGCCGAAGCTGTTTCCTGCCTCATCAATACCCATCCGGAGCGCCGCAGGTTCTTTCGGAAGACCCGGCATGGTCAGGATCGAGCCGGTATAGGCAACGATGAATCCTGCACCGCGCGAGATTGAAAGATCGCGGACATGGAGGGTAAAGTGTTCCGGACGTCCCTTGATGTTTGGGTCATCCGTCAGAGAAAGCGGGGTCTTTGCCATACAGACCGGAACACGATCCCAGCCGTTGGAGATATAGATCTTGATCTTCTCCAGCGCTTCCTCGCTGTATTCCACATCCTCGGTTCCATAGATCGTTTTTGCGATCGCAAGAATCTTGTCCTGGATCGTGTCATTGACATCATAGATCGGCTGATAGCCGCTTGGCTGTTCACAGAGCTCTGCGACATGCGCTGCGAGTTCAGTAGTCCCTTCCCCGCCGCGTGCCCAGCCATCGCTCTCTTCAACCGGATAACCCTTTTCCCGGCACCAGTTCAGAAGCGCTTCCACTTCCTTTGGTGTATCGGCAGAGAACTTGTTGATCGCAACCAGATACGGTACATGGAAGGCCTGAATGCTTTCGATATGTTTCTCGAGGTTCTTTGCGCCTTCCAGCATCGCTTCTGTATTTTCTTTACTGAGATGTTCCGCATCAACGCCGCCATGCATCTTCAAGGCACGTATCGTCGCAACGATAACGACGGCATTGGGCAACAGATTACCAAGACGGCACTTGATATCGAGGAACTTCTCCGCCCCAAGATCTGCACCGAAGCCGGCCTCCGTAACCACATAGTCCGCAAGTTTCAGTGCGGTTCTTGTGGCAATGATGGAGTTGCAGCCATGGGCGATATTGGCAAACGGTCCGCCATGAACCAGAACCGGAGTATGTTCCAGTGTCTGAACCAGATTCGGCTGAATCGCTTCTTTCATAACGACTGCCGCAGCACCGGCAACCCCGAGATCCTTTACGGTAACCGGTTTGTTGTCATAGGTATAGGCAACCACACAGCGTCCGACACGCTCTTCAAAATCCTTCAGGTCTTTCGAAAGACACAGGATCGCCATGACTTCCGTCGCAACGGTGATGACAAAATGATCTTTGCGTTCGACGCCGTTGGTCGCTTTTTCCTGTGCGATTGTGATCGTACGCAGCGTCCTATCATTCATATCAAGACAGCGTTTCCATTCCACGCGCTCCGGATCAATATTCAGCGGATTGCCCTGATAGAGGCTGTTATCGAGTACCGCTGCGATCAGGTTCGTACATGTCGTGATTGCATGCATGTCACCCGTAAAATGCAGGTTGATGGATTCCATCGGAACGACCTGTGCATAGCCGCCTCCGGCTGCGCCGCCCTTTAAGCCAAATACCGGTCCAAGCGACGGTTCTCTCAGACACGCCATTACGTTCTTTCCGATTTTGGAAAGTCCGTCCGCAAGACCGACGGTCGTTGTTGATTTTCCTTCTCCGGCCTTGGTCGGATTGATCGCGGTAACCAGGATCAGTTTCCCGTCTTTGCGGTCTTTGAGTTCGTCGAGGATCTTCAGCGAGATCTTCGCTTTGTCATTCCCGTAGGGAATCAGATATTCCTTATTGATTCCGGCTTTTTCGGCAATGACCGAAATGTCTTCCAGGGTCGCCGCCTGAGCTATCAAGAGATCGTTATTCATAGCTTCCTCCTACATTTTTCTGCGATCCGCAAGCGCATGCGAAAGTGTTATTTCATCTGCGTAATCCAGCATTCCTCCTGCCGGAAGCCCGTGGGCAATCCGGGTAACGAGGAGCTGCGGGTATTCTTTTTTCAGCAGCCGGTCCAGATACATCGCGGTCGTTTCCCCATCCATGGTGGCGCTTGTCGCAAGTATCACTTCATCGGCTTCCTTTGCCCTGTCCGTAAGACGCTCGATATTCAGGTCTTCCGGCAGGATTCCCTTCGAGGGAGAGATCAGTCCGTTGAGCACATGGTAGACCCCGTTGTATTCCGCCGTCTTTTCCATCGCCGCAACATCCTTCGCGGACTGAACGACAAAGATCTGACGATGACTGCGCTGGGGATCTTTACAGACCGAACAGACTTCTCCGTCCGTCAGATTTCCGCATACCGTGCACCGCCGCAGTGTTGTTTTGACATTCATCAGCGCGCTGGCAAAGCGCTCTGTTTCTTCTGCGGGCTGTTCCGCAATCATCAATGCATATCGTTCCGCGGTCTTCTCACCGACACCCGGCAGGGTGCGGAACGCTTCGATCAGAGCCCGCAGACTTGGGGGATACATGCATTACATCCCCGGGATCGAAACACCCTGTGTGACCGAACCCATTTTTTCTTCCCGGTCGACCCGGGCCTGATCAACTGCGTTGTTCATCGCAATCAGGATCATATCCTGCAGCTCTTCCCTGTTTTCCTTATCCAGCAGTTCTTCGTTGATGTTTACTTCCAGAATTTCATATTTGCCGTTGATCTTTACACTGACACCCTGAGAGCCTCCGCTTTTTCCTTCATACTCTGTCGCATCGAGCTGTTCCTCGAGCTCCTTCAGCTTCCGCTGCATCTGCTGTGCCTGTTCCATCAGCCGCTTCATATCCATATTCTTCTATTCTCCTCCGTCGATTACTTCGACTATATCTTCTCCAAACAGATCCATGACAGACTGTTCGGTATGATCCTCATGCGGTGCTTCTTCCTGCGGTTTTGTCCAGCGTTTGACGGCCAGCTTTTCCGGCAGGCTCTTTTCTTTCAGCCGGATGCGGAACTGTGCCACCGCATCGTCATAGCGTCTGATGCCAATGACATACGGCATGGCATCGATTCCTTCCGCTTTTAATGTTTCATACAGCTGGCGGTTGAACGCTTCCTCCATCGCCATATGCATCACCGCATCGCCTGCGGTAAACAGCAGGACATCTTTTCCCGCCGCCTTCAGACTCATCTGCCGTAAAGACGCAGAGTAACGATCCATTGCGGGAGAAGCTTCCAGCCGCTGCAGGACCGCTTCCGCATCGGCTTTCGATGCCTTGTCACACTGTACCAGAAGCCGCAGGACATCTTCTTCCTCCAGCTCGGTCCATTCCGGTTCGTCCGGTTTTTCCTTCTGTTTCACAGGTGCTTCTTCCACAGCGTCCGACTGAACAGGCCGGGGTTCATCGACCGGCTCTGCGGTTTCCAAAGCGGGTTCTTTTATTTCCGGTTTTTCCGGTTTCCGTTTTGCCGGTTCCGGTCTGTTCTTTGGTGCCGGCTTTGCCGAAAGGACTTCGCTCTCTCCCTGTGCGTTTTTCGTGATCAGTTCCAGACAGGCGATCTCAAATACGGAAGAAACCGACTGCGCATTGCGGAAACGCTCCTGCGCTTTCATCAAAACCTCGATATCTTCGAGCAATACGGAAGCAGGCTGTGCCGCAATCGTCAGCGCATGTTCTTCCGACAGTGCCCGCAGCAGGGTTCCGTTTCGGGTGTACTGATAGATCAGTCCGTCCTTGAGGGCGGTGATCAGATCTTCACAAAGCCTGCGGATATCAACACCGTGCTTCTCACAGCTTTCCGTCCGCTTCAATACACCTTCAAGGTTTCCCGTAAAGATATCTTCCAGCAATGCAATCTTTTCGCCGGAAGAAGCCAGTCCGAAAATGGAATCGATCGTCTCTTCCGTAATCGTTCCGGCCCCGTAGGCTCTGGCCTGTTCCAGAATGGAAAGCGAATCGCGCATTCCTCCGTCTGCCAGTTCTGCAATCTTCAGTGCCGCTTCCGCTTCCAGCGTAAAGCCTTCCTGTCCGGCAATGGACAGGAGATGGGCCTGGATCTTCGGGGCATCGACTTTGGAAAAATCAAAACGCTGGCAGCGGGAAATGATCGTCTTCAGCAGTTTCTGCGGATCCGTCGTTGCCAGGATAAAAATGACATGTTCGGGCGGTTCTTCCAGCGTCTTCAGCAGTGCACTTGCGGCACTGGACGAAAGCTGGTGAACCTCGTCAATGATATAAATCTTATGTTTTCCCATCATCGGGGAAAGCCGGGCCCGTTCAATCAGATCCCGGATGTCTTCGACATGGGTTTCATTCGCCGCATTGATCTCAATGATATCCGGATGGGTGCCTTCGATCGCAGCTTTACAGTTATCGCATTCATTGCAGGGCGCTTTTTCCGGGTGTTCACAATTGACCGCCCGGGCAAGCAGTCTGGCCATGGAAGTCTTACCGGTTCCTCTCGGTCCGCAGAAAAGATAGGCGTGTCCTACCTTGTTTTCTGCCACCGCATTGCGAACGGCTCTTACGACATATTCCTGACCGACCAGTTCATCAAATGACTGGGACCGGTACTTCTGATATAACGCAATACTGCTCATAGTTTTTCCTTTACCGGTTCATTATATATTAAATAGCTCCGGCTTCCGTCTATTTTCTCCGGAAACCGAAAAAACCGGATACCTGCAGGAGTACCCGAAATTATAATGTGACGAATACAATATGGATTGTTGCCCCGGTTTTACGCTTAATTTTGGTTATGTTTTGTGCCAATTTGTAAGATTCTGTCCAAAAACGCCCGTATAATCTAACGCTGCTTTCGAATGATCACCACCGGTTCATAAAAGTAAAACAAGGCTTCCCGACTGCCTGTAATGGCAGTGCAGAAGCCTGATTTTCCTTTTAATTCCTGTCGTTATTTCTCATCTTTGCAAATACATCACCAATATCTCCGTCAATGCATATACTCCTGTTTGCAATTTCACCCGGACAGAATGCCTCGCCATAATTGATACAGGCATATACTGCCTTTTCATTTGCCAGCGTCATTTGCCAGAACGGATACTTCACAATGACAGGTGTATTGGCTCCCACGCCAAGCTCCAGATAAAGCACGTGATGGTTCTTAGTCTTAAGCAGGAAGTCCGCATATGCCGCAGACGCTCTGTGCCAACCTTCATCCTCGACAAAGGAATCATCCGCACGAAGATTCATCGTAACATCTGAGCCATCATCCGGACATTTCGGAATGAGCGATACCGGAATTTTCATTTTCAGTTCACCCCTTTCAGGAACCTGAAACACCCCGTTGCCGTCCCTTATGAACCCCTGTGCCTCCATTGCTTTCATTACCCATTCTTCATTATCATAGGTTTTCTGCAGGGATGAATTGACGCTCTGGAAAAGTCCATAGTCTCCCTGCGTATAGAACAGACGCTTTTTATCGAAACCGGCTCTTTGAAACTGATGATCTACATTCGTTGTAATAACAAAATAATCCTTATCTTTCACAAGTGCGAGCAGTTGCTTATAGACAGGCTTCGGCGCATCAATATATCGGTTGAAAAAGATATGTCTTGCCCACCACGCCCAGCGTGTTTCTTCATCGGGGAAGGGATAGAAACCACCGGAATACATATCCCGGATGCCGTACTTCTCTGCAAAGTCAAAGAAATACCTTTCAAATCGCTCTCCGCTGTAGGTCAGTCCGGCGGAAGTGGAAAGTCCGGCACCCGCTCCGATCACAACAGAATCTGCCGTTTCGATCTCTTTCTTTAATCCAAAGATTCGTTCCTCCTCAGAACCTGTTCCGTATGACATGTTTCTGCTGAAATATCGCACCGCACTGAGCCCCTTCTCAATGCTCTGCTGATAGCCGTTCGGCATTTCATCATATAAGTTCTTCATAGTATTTTCTGTCTTCGTCCTTAAAAACATTAAAGATCACCCTTTCCATACTGCCCGGATGCTGTAAGAGCCAGCTGTCCACGGTGCGGATAGCGATTTGAGCTGCCCGCCTGTTCGGAAAATGAAATACACCTGTAGAAATACAGCAGAACGCTACGCTTTTCAAATCCTTATCAAGGCACATATCCAGGGTGTTTCGATAGCAGTCCGCCAGATCCTTCTCAAGTTCCGGGGTTAGCTCATATTGCACAATCGGGCCTGCGATATGAATAATTTTTCCTGCCGGAAGATTGTAGGCATCCGTCAGGATCGGAACCGCAGTCGACTGCTCGTAATCACTGCCGTATCTTTCTCGCAGCTGATTCATCTGTCTGCTGCATTCTGCTCGAAGCTGGACTCCGGCAAAGGTGTGAATGCAGTTGTCAATGCAAGTGTGCATCGGAACAAATCAGCCCAGCATTTGAGAATTTGCCGCATTGACGATAACATCCACCGCAAGCCTCGTGAGATCACCCTGCCAAACAGACAGACCATCGCGGATTTCCGGGATGTCTGATAAATGCACGATACCTTTTTCTTCCGCTCTGCCTCTCAGATACTTATCCTGAACAGCGAG
>JAEEGL013162955.1_pt1 | contig 21113 bp, 21 predicted proteins | sample 9134231 | NCBI WGS metagenome assembly JAEEGL01 (sample SAMN16246548, study PRJNA631951) | gut metagenome | biome: gut microbiome; feature: rumen; material: fiber-attached | host: Bos | place: Iran: Karaj | collected 2018-10 | reverse complement strand
TCAACTAACATTTTATATATAGCTGATGTTTGATCTTGCCCTTTATTAAAAGCATTAAAAAGTCTTGAAACAGCAATTACAATCATCATCATAGCTGCTACGCCCTTTAATACAAGGATGCCTGCCGAGAAATATGAATAAATTTCTGAGTTACTAATATCGCCCGTATCTCCACCAATAATGTTAATCATTAAATTGTATAAGCCTTGTGTTGTTGAATTTTCTTGACCTGTTATACTTGATTTGCCTGTAGCAACAGCAATAGGCACATACGTAACTGAGCCAAATACAAATACAGCGACTGACTTATAACTGTTCATATCCATAGTTTTTGTTTTTTGTCCGAAAGCCCATGCTATATTATCTGCGATATACTGAACTGTACTTAGAATACCAGCATGGCTAGTCGGCATTACAAAACAAAAAACCACAGTAAATGCTAAAAGGCACATTGTAATTAAATTTACTTTTCTTCGGTATTTTAGGAATTTTTGTTGCTTAGTTTCTAACATACAATTTCCCTTTCTGATTATTTATATAAAGCTCTACAACAAATGTAGAGCTTTACATTAATTCAACTTAATTTAATATTTAAGACCAAGAACTTGAAATAAAGCTTGCAAGTGTACCTGCACTTGCGATAAGAGCTACGCTAACGATTGCTAACATTATACCTGCTGAAATCTGGTTAGTTGCCTTCTTTGCTTCTGGTCCATTGCCATCTGCGTGAGCTTCCGCCCATGATGTTACGCCCTTAATTAAGTTCATAACCGCTGGAACTAAAATTAAAGTAGCAACGCCCCTTACGGCCCATGACATTAAAGCTGTTACATCGCCAGCTGCGAAAGCAGACTGTGACACCATAGCAACTGGGAGAGTTGCAATTGAAGCGGCACTAATTGTTCCAATCTTTGTTTTCATACTAGAAATCTTTGCTTTTGTTTTTGTTAATAAATGACTCATTACTTGAATCCTCCTTAGTTGTTTTTTTTGTTTTTTTAAACGCATATTTCTTTTTAAAAAGTAGAAACACGCAAAGAACTTTTATCCATAATAAATATAGAAGATTAACAATCAAATTTGATTAATTTGTAGCAGAGTAATTAACATCATCTGTATTTATAGTTTCAAGAACGATTGCGCTTTCAATTCTTTCTAATAGAATTTCTTTAGGTGTGCTACCTAATTCGCGCGCATCTATTCCAAGACTTTCCGCTATTTCTAAAGTGTTGTCTTCAAATTTGTTTTTACTTTGACTACGTTCTTTAATTTTAGCTTCTTCTCTCTCGACTTTTTTCATATCTTCTTTTGCCTTTTCAGCTCTTTGTTTCTTCATCTTATTGATAACTTTATCGTTATCTTTTAATCTTTGAGAGTCTTTAGCCCTTTGGTTTGCTTCATATATTTCTTGTTCTTTCTTTTCAATATTGTCCTCATTGAATGAAGACTCTGTGCTTAATCGTAAAGGAGTATTTAAGCTTTCCTTCTTTTCTTCATCAATCATCAAAGGTACTTTAAATTGTCCTTTAGTCTTCATAGCATATTCATAATTCGGATGTTGAGTTAGTTCGTACTTTGGTCCGTAATATGGATGTTCACCTCTAACAGTTACCATACATTCATTATCTTTCATCATAGAAACCTGATCTACAGTAATTAAGTCAATGCTTGAATGATTGTAACTTATAGAACCACTCTTATCGTTATAAGAAGTGTTTTGAACTACCGTTGTTCGTTTACCCATCTTTTCAACAATCCATTTGATTGTTTTTGTATCATCACAACCAAGGAATAGTTTTTCATCACAGTTTGCTGCGATTGTATTCCACTTATCTTTATATAAAACTTCAAGCTGAGATATAGCCTGTAAAATAATTGCACATGATATATCATACTTACGCATTGTAGCTAATAATTGGTCAAAATCAGGTATCTGTCCGATATTAGCAAACTCATCAAGCAACATTCTAACGTGGTTAGGACATTTAGAGCCGCTCTTTCGAATTTTGATGTTCTTTAGTCTTGCCTGGAACTCATTAGCCATCTCTTTTGTACCTCTCCAGCCAACTAATGTTCCATTATTAGTGTAGATATAGTACAATTTCTTATCTTCATCGTATTCAGCTCTTGTTCCGTTTTGTACTTCTTTTACAAAATCTTCAATTTTTGCTTTTGCTTCATTTGTTGTTCTACTATTGCCATGCTCTACTTTGATAATGTTTAAATCATCAATATAAGCTTGCCATCCATATTCAGCTTCTGTTTCACAATAGTAATATAGTGAGCTAAACAACTGCGAATACATCATAGAAACCAAGAAATTAAAAGTTGTATCAGCTGTTGGAATAATTACAAATAAAGCTTGCTTTGTGTCAGCGAAATTGTATAAATCTAAATCATCGCCACTTGTTAAGTATCTAATATCACTTAGGTCAAACGACTGTAAACGTACACCTACTGAAATCAAGATAGATGAGACTGTTTTACCAGCAGCAAGCTTGAATTTTTTATACTGTTGTACTGCAAGGTTTGTTTTATCTTCTCGTTCTAAATCGTCAAAAAGTGTATCAAGTGGCGTTTGAGCAGATTCGTCATTTTCATCTAACTTAGCCATATTTACTAATTGTGTTAATTTAGTAAAATTTTGGTCTTTTGGTGGGGCTGTATGCCATAAATACAACATTAGCGAAGTAATAAGTAACTTCTCAGAATTTTCCCAGAATGGATCTCCTGCCTTACCTTCACTTGGAGTTGTGTTTTTAATTAAGGTAGATACACAAGTGAAAATATCTTTTTCTGTCTTGATATAATTAAAAGGATTGTATCTACTACTTCTATATACATCAGTTAAGTTAAAAACCTTAACTGCGTATCCATTATCTTCAAGTGCTTTTCCGTAATCACGCAATAACTCACCAGACGGATCTGTAATTACATAATTTGAGTTGTATTGAAGTATGTTTGGAGAAACAAAGAAACGAGACTTACCAGCACCAGAACCACCAATTACAAGGGTATTAAGATTTCTTCTTGTTTTTGCATTATCAATAGCCAATTTCATATCCCTTGATAAAATCATATTTTTTGGACCATCTGATGTAGGTTTGCCAAACGGATCAGTTCTTCTCATGTTATATTGTTTTAAATCTTCCATCGTCATAAATCGAGCTTCACCGTTTACAGTCTCAGGGTTATCATGTTTATTTAATGCCTTAGTAGTCGAACGCATAATAACGAGAACGGCAGCTAAAGCATAAGAAATTCCCAAAAAGAAAAGTGATTGCTGAACCGCATATAAACTAATATCAAATGGATATTCTTGAATATGTGTTGTTACTTCTGTCATTAATTCAGTAATGCTTAGCTTTGGGTTAAGTGCTTTTGTTTGCATAAAGTGAAAGACTAAAAAAGCATATATAATAGCAAGAATTACGCCTAATATAAGATAAACTTTTCTTGTCTGCTTTTTCACTTTCTCTTTTGCGATTGTTTGAATTGCCACAGAGAACCTCCTTACTTATTTTTTTCTATTCAAAATAAATATAGAAGATTGTTTTTTTTAAAAAAAAATAAAAACCCCTTTTTATACAAATGGGTTGTAAGAATATGGTTTTTATAATTATTCTCTTACGATAGAGTTTTGTGTAACTCTTTCAATATGTGTTTCTACCTTCTGCTTCTCTATGATTTTTGGAACATCACTATAGGCATCACGCTTAAAACTTGTTGGTTTATCTTGTTCAAGTGCATACACATATTTTTTGAAATTTGTTAGCTTATCTTCTTCAATAGTTATGCCAGTTATTTCTTTGAAGTCTGAAACACTCATCTGATTAAATTCAGGTGAAGCCATAGCTTTTAATACACCAGCGGCCATTTTGTTATATATAGCAAATTTCTTTTCGTTGTCATAATTATCAATCTTTTCCATTGTGTTCATTTCATCTTTTACAAGAGTGTCAATCTTTTTTACGATACGACCTTCTGCAAGACCTCTATTGTTATCCTCTGCTGAACGTAGTGGTCTATTAACTTCAAGGTCAACTTCTTCTCCTGCAAAGTGTTTAGAAAGAGTTGTAATATCTGTCACGATAGCTTTAGAATAAAGCAAATCTAAATGTCGCTCTAAATCGGCTTCAAAATTTGGATTATCCTTAGAAACTTCATAAGTTTGCTGCTTTTGCTCCGCCATGTTGTAGGCTGTAAAGCCGTTTTGTGTAATTTCAATGTAAGCACTCCTATTTTCAGACGAAACAACAAAGAATTGCTCGTTATTTTCAATTCTCTTTAGAAGCTCCAATTTAAAGTCTTTATCTGCTTGTATCTCTTTTGCCTTATTTTCAGCGTTAGGCCCGTAAACTGAAACCATCGCTTCTAAATTAGCACGACATACATCTCTTTGATAAAAGCGAGCACCGTTTTTATTTTCATATTGAGCCAATGTAAATACATATTTGCCTAATACACTAGCATCGTATTTATCATTAGCGTTTTTCCCCATACCGACTGTAATAGGTCTTGATTCATAAGGTTTATTCTTATCTGAAAAAATACCATTACACTTATTATTAAAGGTTTCTACAAAAGTTTCATCCATATCTCTAAATGAGAATATTTCCTTGTTATGACTATTGTGTTTTGCAACAGCATTTTCGAAACTCACAATATCTGCCTTGTGGATATAGTTTGATAAAGATAATAGTAATTCCTTATTTAATTCAGCAGCCCTTACTGCGTCCTTCTCTCTGATAATAAGTTGATGAGTGCCATCAACTGCAAATGAAGCTATGTTTAATTTTTTTAGTTCATTTTTCATCTTACTAATTGGAATATCACCATGATAGGTAAAAACCACGGCCTTACCTTTCTTAATATCTTGCGCCAATCTCTTTTCGAGAATATTCTTTGTTGACGCAGATAAATAATCAGAAAGTATTGAAAGTAAATCTAATAATTGATCCATAGTATACTGTGTAAATTTCAATCCTGCTTTATATGTTTTTTGTTCGACAATTCCCATGCTTACCTCCTAAGTATGAATTAATTTTATTTGTCATAATAAATATAGAAGAATTAAGTTATATATAAAGATTATACTTTTGTGTTATATTAATTAGTGGTTTTACTTTACAAACCTATATATAAAATTACATTCTCATCTTCTATATTTATTTTGAAAGGAGCTTTTGATTATGAAAACTTTACGAGAAATTTTAGCCTTATATAAAGGCATTGCCTTTGAGTTTATTGAAGTCAGAACTATTATTAGTGGAATTGATAATGAAGACGATATGGATATTTTATATGGTATGTGTTCATATATAGATAATAAATTAGAGACGCTTGATGGGGATGACTATTCACTTGATGATAAATATAACAAGTGGGAATTATGGACTAGAAAAAATGATGCTAATGAAGAAGAAAAATGTTTAACTGTTTGGTTTATTGATAACAATGGCGAGGATTGATATGAAAATTAAAAAGGATAAGGATAAAGACAAATTTTGGTATACAGATGATTTAGGAAGAAATGTTATTAATAAAAATGGTGAATTTGACTTCAACACTATCAGCATACGCCAAGAAGAAGCCGATTATAAAGAGTGGCAATCAATAGTTAAATACGCTCTTAATCAAAATTACCCAATGGATATTTTTGCTGCCCCATTTCTTAGTGCATCTGAGTTGAAACTTGTTATTGATGTTATATGGGAAGATGAAAGATACATCGTGCCTTCAAACATAGCAAAACCAAAAAATTATCAAATTTATAGATTAACACGTTCTGGACTTTCTTATAATCAACTATGGATTGCTTTAATTTGTCTTAAATATGGACTTGATTTAGTAGAAGAATTATCAGAATTAAAAAGATACGATGAAGAAAAATTATGGTTGGTACTATTCGCACACGTTTCTGCAAATACAAATTTTTGTAAATTGTTAGAAAAGAATAAAAATATTTCTACTGATGAATTAAAAAGCAAGGTTTTGGCCCAATATAAAAAACGTGGAAAGAAAGAAAAGTTATCTAAAGCCATTATGCAATTCACTAAAGTTATTATCTAAAGAGGTATGTTTATACCTCTTTTTTTTATTATATATAATTTCACATATAATGGGCTGTATCCCATGACTAAAGTCACGAGTGTTAGCCCATTAACTCATAAAAAAATGATCCAGCTTATCGCTAGACCATTTTCTTTTACAAAATGATTTGTTTTTTATTAGTTGAAAGGTAACTCAACATCATCATCCATTTCCATAAATTCTGATTCTGAAACGACTGGTTCTGAATCTGAATCTGTCTTAGGAGCAGATGAACTAGCGTTCTTGCTTTCAGCGAACTCAATGCTGCTGATTACAACACTAACCGATGTTCTCTTTTCGCCTTCCTTAGTTTCGTAAGAATTCTGCTGTAAGTCTCCTTCAATAAAGACTTTCATGCCCTTATGTATGTACTTCTCAATAAATTCTGCTCTCTGGCCGAAAGCTGTGCAATTAAAGAAATCTGCAATCGACTCACCATCCTTTGACTTGTAATTTCTATTACAAGCAATTGAGAAATTAGCAACAGCCCTTGGATTCTCTCCTGCTGTATATCTAATCTCTGGATCTTTTGCAATTCTTCCTAAACCATAAACTCTCATGTTGTATTCCTCCTTAAATTAAAAATAATATTATTATGAACTACAATATAAATATGGAAGATTTTTGATATTTGATTAATGACTTTCTGCTACTTCCATAATTGAAGAAATAATTTCTTCCTCTGTACGAACTTTAATGTTCTTTTTATTCTTTAGATAGAGATAAATTCCGTTTAATACCTTCTTCTTATCAACACCATCTAAAGTCCAACATTGACCGACTAAATCGTAATATATTGAAGCGTTATTAGAATTTGTTATATATATTCTATCTAATGTTTCACTTCTAGTCCATCTGGCAATATTACTAACTGTAATTGGTGTATTATCAGTCTTTTCCTTAGTTTCTGTAAACATTGGGATTAACCATTTTAATACAGCTAATGTTGCCTTGATGTCATCACTTGACTTATGTAATGTCAAATGATGTTTTCCTGGTGTTTGAACATATAAATCACCTAATTTTCTACTTCCACGAACCTTCTCTCTTGCGAGTAGTAAGGTATCTAGCTGAAAACTTGGTTCAAATGCAATACCTAAACTATTATTAAACAATTTCTGGACAAACTTAGTATCAAAGCTAATAACATTGTGTCCTACCATAATAGGGTTTTCACCGAGAAATTCCTTGAATTCCTTAGCCACAACATCACTTGTTCTTGAACTTTGAATTAATCCATCTGTAATGCCAGTTTCATGTTCTTCGTTGAATTCAATAATATCCTGTGGTAAATGATAGCCTGGATTAATAAAACTATCGTAACTATCAATAATCTCAAAGCTATTACCATCAACCTTTATTGCAGAAACTTCGATAGCATCGCATTTTGTTTCATCAAAACCTGTAGTTTCAACGTCATATACAAAGAAGTGATTATCTTTAATTAGTTCTAAAAATTTCTTTACTTTTAATTCCATATTAAATTCTCCTTAATAAGATATACTCTCACTTGATTGTGAGAGCATATCCTTGTCTTAATTTTATTAATTTAGGCAGATAGTTTCTGTAACTTAGAAAGCTGAACATCCTTTTCGCCACCATAACCAAGAGACTTGCCCTTGCTCCACTTAACTAAGATGTTAAATTCAGGAGTGCCCTTGATTTCGCCATAAGTCTTGTTGACTGCTGGACCAAGTAAAAATACTTCATCATCGCTAAAAAGTTCATCAGCACTATTTGTAGTGGCATTAGGAGTAGCTTTTGGAGCTTCCTTACTTTCCTTAACTTCTGCTGAACTAGAACTTGCAGCCTGCTTAGTGTTCTTTGGCTTTTCTGTATCAGTCTCAGGCTTTGGGTTACTCTGTGTTGTAGCACCTGTTGTATAGCTTGTTGGTGTAGCCTTACCCTCGCTAAATCTACTTCCATTAGGGGTAAAAGAAATTGTACCTACACACTTATAATTGCTGTAAATTTCAACAATAACATTAACAACTGCTCTACCATCTGTTGAGTAAATAACATCCTTTAGCTTGAAAGTGTCGTTGCATACTGCCCTGTCCTTGCCACCAGATGAAACCACCTTATGACCTGGTAAGTATTTCTTAAACACAAACATCGAAGGAGTATTATAAAGGTTTCTACCAATACCCCAACAAGTACAAGCTCGCTTAAAGGAGTCACTTGCAATACTCTTTTCTACTTGTGCGTTAGCGGCTGTACCTGTATCTTCCTTAGATACCCATTCGTGAGTTTCTTCGTTATAGATACTTACAGTACAGTTCGCGTTGTCTCTTGAATAAGACTTCTTCCAGCCTAAAGGCCCTACAGTATCATCAAGCACGTTCATATCTGCTCTTGCATCCTTATATAAAAGGAGCTGAACACCACCTGCGTTTACCTGCTGAACTCTCACTTCTAATTCTTCTGTCTTCAAATTTCTAAAATTAATATCCATTTTGAATTCCTCCATTATAATATTTAACAAGTTACGCTATAAATATAGAAGATTTTTTAGAAGTAGAAAAAAAGGGCTAACTAAAAATAGTAGCCCCTTATAATATATTTTAGATTACTGTATCTTCTGTGTCATAATCAAATTCTTCATCATCACTTACTGTATCTTCATTACCATAAAGCATCTGTTTGTATTCTTCGACCTTTTGTTTTCTTTCAGCTTCAACTTCTTCTGGTGTTAAGTGTCCTTTTAAGTATTCAACCTCATAAGGCACTAATTCAAGTGAATTATCCTTCCATTCGTAATATTCACCACAACAAGCACACTTCTGTTTTCTTGTTACTGTTCTAGCTTGTAAAAAACCATCAATAATGACCTCTGCTTGATACTTTAAAAATGTCTTATCGTTAATAGCCTGTTCGCCATAAGACTTTACCATAGGATAATCCGTTCTAATTGTCGGATCATCTGTCCTAATTGTAAATTTACGATTAATCGCAATTGGATATTGTGTAATTCTTACACCTGTCTTAGTTTTAAAAAGCTTTGGATCTTTAAGAAGTGTTCCAACGACATAAGCCTGATTGCTAATTTCTCTGTTCTGGATAATTTCTTCAATAGCTTCTTCTTTTGTGTCAAAAGACTTAACTTTCTTTACATAAATTGGTGTGATATAAAGTAGATTACCTTCCGACTTGTTCTTTGTGGCCACACCGTCAGTTGTGCAATTAGGACAATGAGAAGTCTTTACGATCTTCTTACTTGTAATCGCTCCCTTGACAATAACAATATCATTTTCTTCCCATGTTGCTATGTCTTCGAGAATATGCTTTTCTCGGCTGATGATTAAAGGATAATCATGCCTTACATATTTAACCTTATCATCAACTTCTCTTACACCTCGTACAGTTTCGACATAAACCATACCATAATTAAATTCGTCTGTATCTTTTGTTTTTGCGATAATTGGCGACTTATTAACTCTTGCGTACATAAATACAATATTTTGTCGTGCCATTTTTAACTGTCCTCCTTAGTCCATAATAATTTTTATCACATTTAGTTTGAATAATTATATTCCAAAATAAATATAGAAGAACAGTTTTGATTTTTTGCAAAAATCATTTCATTTCATCAATTAATTCTTTTACAGCCTTTACAAAAAATAGCCCAGTGCCTGATATGGCAACTATCATAATAATGTTTACAATCATCTCTTTCATACTATGTCCTCGCTTTTCCTATATATAAAAAATCAAGGCAGACATCATCAAATGAGATAATGCAGCCTTGCAAAAAGATATACCTTTTTTCTTTTCATTATAAATATAGAAGATAGCTTAATATAACAAAGGGTTATTTAGATTTCTTACAAAAGATAGCCCCATTAATATTGTTGCTATTGTAATTATGATTACCTTATGCTTATACAAGAAATTGTCAACAAGTTCTTTTCTATTAAATAAACAGAGTGTGATATATATTATCCCCATAAAGACAATTGGGATACATAAAATGTTATATTTAATACAATTACTTATATCGAATTTAAGCAAATTTATAAAAGCTCTTGTGAAACCACATCCTGCACATGGTATATGGAAAAATCTATGTATAAAACATAAATCAAAATTTGTTAAATAAGCCCATATAATAACTACTAAAACAATCATAGTAGTTGTTATAGAAAATCTATATTTCTTCATAATTAACAAACCATTGAGAACTTAGCAAAATTCTTAGCCTTAGTCTTTTTCATAATTGTAAACCAATCAATAATACTAAGAATACCGCAGCCACCAATAGTAAGTAATTTTAAAACGCCCATGCCAACTTCGCCAATATAAAATCTATCAACGCCCAATGTACCAACTAATAATGACAATACTAGGGAAACAATTGGATCTTTATATTCTACTGATTGCAATAGCATATACTGGTCCTCTGTTGCATTTTGTAACTTTTGTCTGATGTATGGAATTTGTCCTGCATCAAAATACTTTGAATTTGCTAATAAATAAGCTTCAATTTTAGTGTTATCCATTCTTTATGACCTCCTAATTTGTGTTTTTTATTCTTCGTACCACACAAAACAAATATAGAAGATTTATCAAAGTCTTGCAAGCTATATATAACTTTTTCGCCTTTTAGGCTTTCATTCTTCTTGTAAACTTAGTGGTGGGTTTTCATTTCACAGAAATAGACATAAAAAAAGACTACCTTTTACGGTAGTCTTTTAGGCAATTATTATCCTAATCAAACATATAACAATTATTATTATCTGGACAATTAGGCCGTCCAGCTTTACAGCAATTATTTTCTTCGCTCCAAAGACGACAATCATGTGGTGTCGAATATTTGCTAGGTAATGACATCTGCCCTTTCTGTCTCGTATGGTTCAGGTAATGGCATCCACGCAACAACTTCTAATGTTGTTGGGTATGATAAATCAATCCAAGGTTCATCTTTACGTGACTCTTTACTTCCCCAATATCGTGAAGTTGCCATTTCGCCGTTGTTGAACTGTACAAGGACTGTGTCACTAGGCTCTATCCATCCATCATCAAGAAAGCGTTCTTTTGGAAATGATTTGCTAACTGGAGTCCAGTTTGATTTTGTTGACTTTGGCATTGTAGACGGAAAGTCTTTGACAAAGTTTCTTACTGCACCTAATCTCACTTCTGTTGTATTATTTGGTGCATCTTCATCGTGGAAATGTTCATATAACGCATTATATAGTACCTTTCTGCTGATACAGTCTTCACAAGGATCTTGTTTAAATAATTTGATTGCTTCGTTAATAAATTGATATGTGTTACTGTTTTTTGAATTCCCATTTACTTCGAGAAACATTTCTCCAAAATTTATTAATCCTTTTCTTGTCATTGTGTATTCCTCCTTATAAGGTTCTAATTACCTTTTATCTTTTAATTGTTTATATATTGCAAGAACCACGTATCCTATCCAAAATAATAGAACTGCAATTGTTGATTTAGCGATTATTGCGCCTATTATACATCCTATCAAGAATAATATAGCTATAATTGCCAATCTAGTAATTCCCATTTAGTTTCTCGCTTTCTGTTTTACACTTGTCGATAACTTGTAATACCATTTTCACTATGGAATCCGTATGGTCGTAAAAATCACCAAAGTCAAAGTCCATCTGTTCTACCTCGGCTCTTATTTTATCAAGTGCATCAGACTTTCTATCTTTTGGTATAGACTTTATTTCAATTCCAGTTTTTTGCTCACGAGTGTCTTTATCCATCATTCTAGCCCATTTTTCCCATGTGCAATTATTTATTTCTGAGCCTAAATCGTCTCTTATTCGTACTTCATTTTTAATTCCAATATAAACAACTTCATCATTAAACCAGTCAAGAAATTTCTTTTTACCATTAACAATAACATCGCTAATACATATATAAGAGCCATTCGCATTACTAACACGTTGTCCTGCTTCTATATCTTCTACTGTTATAGGAATAAAACTTTTTAGTCTTTTGACTTCACATTTTAAGTCTTCAATTTCTTTTTTAACATCTTCTGCTTCTCTTTGTTTAGCCAGTTTTTCTTCCTTACGATTGTCTAATATGTTAATACATTTACATATTAACAATATCGCCAACACAAAACTAACTATTACTATGAGTGTGATTATCCAATCTAAATCTAAACTTACCATATTTTGACCTCCTACTGATTTTCAAATTTTGTATAAAATTTTATTGTTTCTCTATCTTCATTATCAAGGAATTTATCCTCTAACATATAATCAAGAAACTCTTTTTCTATCTGCGTTAATCTTATAATCCCTGTGAACCCATTTAACTTATTGTATGCCCTTAATGTTTTCTTACAGATTCCCATTCCAACATCTTCTGTAAACCCTTCTGTAAGAACTCTCAATGTATCAAGTCTGTTCATTCTCTTAATTATTTCATCAGCACTTAGTTTTGATGTTACCGTTGTTCCATCTTTGAATGTATATTTTTTCATATTTTTTACCTCAATTCTTATCAATTTATCTAAAATTTCTGCAACCAGTCTTGTTGTAGCATCTAATTTTCTGTCATACTACTTATAATAAATATAGATGATTTTTTATAAAAAATAACTCTATATACAAGAATAAAACTAGCTAGGCAAAAACATCATAAAAAAATAAAAAACGACCTTCTATATTTATTATATAAAGCATATTTAGGTAGTTTTATAAATAACAAATAGAAAGGAATAGCCGTAAATTGTGGTAACAAATACAAATCTCCATAAAGCAAAAGAGATAAAGAATGATGAATTTTATACGCAAATTACAGATATAGCAAAAGAGCTTATACATTATAAACATCACTTTAAAAATAAAATTGTATTATGTAATTGCGATAATCCTACGCGTTCAGCGTTTTGGGAATACTTTCATCTAAATTTTTCACATCTTGGTCTAAAAAAGCTTATATCTACATATTATGACAAAAACAAACCCACTTACAAGATGGAATATATGGGTGGTAATGATGAAGTTTTTGAAATCGGTGTCCGAACTGATTTGACACAAAACGGAGATTTTAGAAGTCCTGAATGTATTGAACTTCTGAAAGAAGCAGATCTTGTCGTGACGAACCCACCGTTCTCTTTGTTCCGTGAGTTTATTGCCTTATTGATGGAATATAAAAAGAAGTTCTTAATTATTGGGAGTCTAAATGCTGTGAAGTATAGCGAAATTTTTCCTTATATTATGGATAATCGTATGTGGTTTGGAAATAATAATGTGCATAATTTTATACAACCTGATGGTTCTATGAAAAAATTTGGGAATATAAATTGGTATACAAATTTAGATTTTACAAAACGACATGAGAAAATACTTTTATATAAAACATATAATGCTAAAGATTATCCAAAATATGAAACTTATAATGCTATCGAAGTTTCAAAAGTAGCTGAAATTCCTATTGATTACATGGAAAACAATTATATCCTCGTATAGCGATTCGTAAAAAAGTAGGCACATAATATGAAGGAAAGCTATGAATATTGTGGGCGTTTGTTTTTGTATCTGTAATAAAAGCGTTATAGATTACTTTTGTTTTGACTTATCAACCCTATATATAAAATCTTGACCTTTTTCTAAATCTTCTATATTTATATTGAATATTTATATTTTAAAGGAGGAATAGTTCTTCACTGTCACATAAAACTAAGGCAAGTTTTATTTAAGTTTAAAATTACAAGGTACAAAATCAAAAAGGAGTATGTATGCTTTCTAACTTAAATGGCCCAACTTAACTTATATGTGACAAATACAAAAATAGAACATACTAATTAAGGATTGATATAAATATTCAACAACAATATTATACCTTGTACCTTAATTAGCGGGCGAGTATACACAAGTTTCTTGTAGCATACAACACAATGAATAAAATAATTAAAAAAACTATTACTAGAGTTCTTAGTTTAAGTATCATTTCTACACATTTTTTTTCAACAGCTAATTTAACTTATGCAAAAGAATTAAGTGGTTCTTATATATATAACAGCCAAGAGGTTATCTCAAATGAATTAAATGCGAATATTTCTAAGGAAGAAATTGAGAATAACATTAATGAAATTGCTTCTGATATGGTAGACGTAATTATAGAAACATCAGCCATAGAAGATACCGAACCTATCGTTGAAGATGTTGTTGAAGATGTTGTAGAAATACCTGGTATCACTACTATTAATTTACCTTATTATAGCAGTTATAAAGGTTTTAAATCTTATATGGGCTACAACATGTTGACAGATAAAAATTCTGCTCAATATCAGTTACAATTAAATGCTTATACAGGTAATTATGGTATAAGAATGATAAATGGTAGATATATGGTTGCAATTGGAAGTTATTTTGGTTTGAGAATTGGTGACGAATTTGACATTATCTTAGAAAACGGAACAATCATTCCTGCTATTATGGGCGACTTAAAAGACAATAAGGATACTGATAGCAACAATGTATATACGGTTGCAACTAATTGTTGTACTGAATTTATTGTTGATACTGGTTCTTATGAATTTAAACAGTACAAAAACATGGGCGATGTGTCCTATGCTTGCGAAGAATGGAATTCTAAAGTAGTAGCAATACAATTTGTAAATTAAGAACTTAAAGAAAGGGTATATAATTATATCCTTTCTTTTTTTTGTAAAAAAAGAGATGTGTAATAAACACATCTCCCTTAAAAAATTAGACTAGGACTACCTTTTCTTCTGATGCCTTTGCAACCTTATCAATCGCTTTGAGTACGCTATAAGGAACTCTACCACAAGCCTTCGCTACCTTTTCCTTTACATATCTATCAACGCCAAGAATACGCTCTGGGATAGCAAGAAAAATATCAGCAATATCAAACGCAGTATAGCAAGTGTCGCTTACAATCTCATTGTGTAAACATTCTTTTAGGCTATTTAACTTCTTACCTGTAATAGAACCCTTTAACTCGCTATCAAGCAATTCATCAATAACACCCTCAACGAACATTCTGTTAGTATATTTGCCACCCTCTGACTTTACATCAACTTTTGAATAGTCCATAAGAGGTTTGCCGATTAAGTCGATTAAAGTTTCAGGTAGCTTTCTAATGTCAGCAAGAATAGTATTATCAATTTCTTCCTTCATCTTAGCGATGTTTAACATCTTAGTATGCTTAAATGCAAGTTCATTACCTATAATAATAGATTTGCCTTTTCTATATGTAGACATGATGATAATTGACGATGTGCCAATGTCACTATTTAATAATGCGATGCCAGGAGTCAAATCCTTTTCTATGCCCTTGGATGTTTTAAGTTCTACCTTTGCATCTGGGAAGTCAATTTGAACACCTGTGAGATCATGTGTAATAGCCCATCTTTTAACTTTCAATTCACCTAATGTTGATTCCTTATCAATGAGGTCAATTAAATCGCAAAGAATAGTCTGCGGAATGAGGGAATAAGAACCACCCATAGCAGCAAAGATTTTCTTCTGATCGCCTTCTTTTCTATATACAAAATTTATGCCTTCCTTTTCAGCATCCTTACTACATAAAGCTTCTGCAAAGTGCATATTTCTGATAATAGAATTGCTTGTGAGTGTCTGTGTACCCATAATAGAAGCTCTTTGTGCAAGTGTAGGAATTGCGAAATCAGAAACAAAGAACTTATCTCCTGCCCCACTTCCAAATGGAACATAAACCATGAGATTTGTTGTAGACTTCATTTCTTCCATAAGTTCCTTATTGTTTTCGGTAATAGCAACTGAATAACCACTACCAAGTTTTAGAGTCCTATAGAAGTCTTCTAAAATTTCCTTATTAAGACAAAGCAAAAATTCCTTGCCAGCTCTTTCACCTACACCAGCAGATAATATTTCAAAATCTGTCGGATAAAAACGCACATTACCTGTTGCGTCAGATATTTCCTTTATAGCTTCTTTAAAACCTTCGTATGTATCACCAGTTTCACGAAAATTGTCTAATAAATTTAACATAATGTATTCCTCCTGAAAAATATAAATAATAATTGATAATTACTGTTGTGTTTCTGAAATAATTTCCTGTATCTTCTGTACTGTTGAAAAATACAACATAGGAAGCTCAGGATCATTGATTAGCTCTAAAATCGGCTCATCATTTCCGTTTACCCACTCATCAAGAATATATTTAACATGACTTGCAGTTATATAATTGCTTTGAGTAAAGAATTGAAAAAGACGAGTCAGTTTAATTATTTGTAGCCTTCTATTCATTTTTATTCCTCCTTTTTCATTTAACAGTTATCAATATAAATATGGAAGATTTTTTGTATTTTGTTATATATAAAAAAGAGAGTTGTTAAACTCTCTTATTTTTTTTGCAAATTTACTAGAAATTGTTGTGTCTACTCATAAGTTTTCCATTTTCCATTTTCAAAAACATAGACATAGTTGAGGTCTTGTTCTAACATTTCGTCAATGTCTTTAAAAAAGCCATCAGGACCACGTCCTGCAACAACCTTTCCATTATGTTCTTCCATTAATACGTGCATGTTGTTATATAATCTAACATAATATATAGGATGGCCAAGTGACCAATCATAGCCTGAATTTATACGCCTTTCTGCTTCTCGTTTTGAATAGAGACATTCAAAACTATGTAGATTTATAAGTTCATTTATATCTTCCTCTGTCTTGAACTTTCTTCTAAGTTTCGTTCCTAAAGAATCAGGATAACCGTTATTCCAACACCAAGCAGTTTTATAGCCCCCTTTTGTGGGGATTGCGACAATAGCTCTAGTACTCATATTTTTACTCCTTTTCTATATATAATATTTTAATACAAATATAGAAGAAATCTTACATTTTGTTTTATATATAAAAAAGAGGGCTTTTAGAACCCTCTCTTTCAAATTTAATAAATATTGACCTCAACTACATTATCAAAAAATAACGCACTTGGGCTTACTGTATAAGTAGCTTCTCTTGTTTCTCCTAAGAATTCGTCATGGATAAGTAACTTATGGCCATTTTTACAAGCAAATTCACGAATAAAATCGGCTTCTGATAAAAAATGGAACTTAGCATAGCTATTAACCTTTAACATATAAGTAGATTTCTTTTCTTCTACTTCATTAATATCCTTTGCGATAAAGCTAAAATTAATATCTTCGCTATCATTGTTACTTTCAAGCTTACTTTCAAGCTTACCTCCAATTATAAAAGCACTACCTTCAATTAACTTATCACCAAACTTGACGTATTCATTAACAAAAACTACAACTTTTACTGAGTTTGTCTTATCGACAAGATTGAAGAAAGCCATTTTTTGTCCGTCTTTTTTTCTTTGTGTAATTTTAAGATTTTCAATAATACCATAGATTTCTTCACTATTATCAAGCAAAGCTTCATTGATTGTTTCTAATCCTAATTCTTCTGCTTCTGGGTAAATATCCATTGGGTGCATTGTAATATAAGCACCAAGAAGTTTCTTTTCTTCTTCCATCTTAGCCTTCTGATTTTCAGATACGTTTGATACGCTAATTCCTGAAAGCTCAATAGAAAGATTTTTGATAGCTTCTTTTGCAGTCTCAATCCTCTTAGTGAGTTTTTCAACTGTTGTAGCACTTGTGATTTCTGCCTTATAGCCATGTTCTTTCTGCATTTTAATAATTTGCTCAATATCTAAGATTTCAATATTAGGGAGCACTAAATTAGCACATTCTACAAAATTATTCTTATCATTGATATTTTCAACAATCTTTTTGATTGCAGAAACATATTCCTTTGAAGCCCTTCTATTAGAGTTAAACTCATCAAATGCTCCAGCATTAATTAACTTATGAATTAAGCTTTCTCCTACTTTATTTCTTAACATAAAATCTGAGATTGACTTATAAGGACCGTTATTTCTCTCATTAACAATGCCTTCTGAATGTGAAGCCACGCCCTTAATAGAGCTTAAAGCGTAAATGATTTTTCCATCAATGGCATCAAACTTTACATTCGATTGATTGATAGATGGTGCTAATACTTCAACACCAAAATCTTTAGCTTCTGCTATAAGACCTTCAATTTCTTCAAATTCAGCCCAATTAAGAGCTGCCGCAAAGAACTCTGTTGGATAATAAAACTTTAACCAACCTGTGATATAAGCATTAAAGGCATAAGCAGCGGCATGAGATTTATTAAAAGCATATCGTGCAAAGTCCATCATCTGATCGAAAATTTCGTTTGAAACCTTTTCAGAAATACCCTTCTTACTACAACCTTCAACAAATACTGTTCTTTCATGTGCTAACTTATCTGCCTTTTTCTTTGACATATAACGTCTTACTTGATCTGCACCACCTAATGTATAGCCTGCAAGACTTTGACAAATCTGCATAACTTGTTCCTGATACACGATAGCTCCATAAGTCTTACTAAGAATAGGCTTTAACTCATTGCATAAGAAAGTCATTTTCTTAGCACCTGTTTTAACATCAATTACGCTATCAAGGTACTGTAAAGGTCCTGGTCTAAACATTGAAACTAAAATTATCAAATCTTCAAAATTACTTGGCTTAAAGCGTTTTAACATTTGCTTCATACCGCTTGAAGCGAACTGGAATACCGCATTTGTTTTAGCCTTTGCAAAAATTTCTGATAATACGTTCTCGTCTTCACGATTAATTGAATATGGATCAATAATTAATCCCGTATTTCTTTCAATCATTTTTAAAGTTTCTGTAATAATGTCTAGTGTTTTTAGACCTAAGAAATCAAACTTTAAAAGTCCTGCGTCTTCTGTCTGCCCCATGTCGCATTGAGTTGTCATCATTCCTAAGTTTTCGTTATATCTAAGTGGTAAATAATCACTAACTGGTTTGCCATCTGAAATAACAATGCCAGCAGCATGAGCACCATAAGCAGTAAAAGAGCCTTCAATGATTTTAGCCCATCTTAATACTTCTAGTGCGTCTGTATCCTTTGCAAATTTATTTTGTAGATACTCATAAAGAGTTATATTAGATTCGCTATCAAGCTTACCTGATTCTGAAACTGTACTATCAAAACTTACGCCAACTTCTTTTGTAACTAGCTTTACGATTGTGTCGCCAAGTTTTAATAAACCTTCATTATACTTCTTTAAACCAAAGTATTTAGCAGCAATTCTAATAGCTCCTTTTGGTGCTTGTGCGTTAGTTGTCATAATGCCGCAAACAGCGTCATAGCCATATTTATTCTGAACATACTGTATAACTTTTGAGCGAGTAGCATTTGAAATATCACTATCAATATCTGGCATTGAAACTCTTTCAGGGTTTAAGAAACGCTCAAAAAGTAAACCATACTCAATAGGATCAAGACTTGTAATACCAAGCAAATAACAAACGATTGAGCCTACAGCTGAACCTCTACCATTACCAATACGCATACCAGGATTTTTATATCCTTTTTTATCAATTAAAGTTTTTAATTCTTCAATAGTAAGTGGCGCATCAGCAATTTCATCTTCTGATAAATAGCCAAGTAATCTTCCATATTCTAAGAAGTCCTTAACTATAAGATGATAGTCAACATAGCCCATTGACTTAATAACCTTAACTTCGGCTTCAAGTCTTTGTTTATGTTCTTCATCAAAGCCATTTGGAAATCTCCAAACGATACCTTTTTCAATTTCCTTGTCAAAGTATTCTTCTGAATTATCAGAAAATTTTGGATAATGAGAACCAGTTTTAAATTTAACATTACAAATCTTATCAAGTAATGCTAAATTATTAATTGCCTTATCAGCATCTTCTTCTGATATTACTTTTAATAAGCTGCTCTTTAATTCTTCATATGTCTTTAAGTATCTTTCGCTATCTCCAACTTCTTCTTCTAAGAAAACAGAATTATCTTTATCCTTCATACTTCTTAAAATCTGTCGTCTAAGTCTTTCATCTTCTGAATTTGTTAGCATATAAGCATTATTTGAAGCAATTAAGCTAATATTCAACTCATTTGCAATATCAACCAACTTTTCGCAAACGTATCTTTCATCATCAGAACCATGATAGCCAATTTCAATTAAGAAATTCTTTCCTAACTTTTCCATATATAACTTTGCAACATTCTTTGCATTTATATATAAGTCGCTTTCACTAGCAAACTCCTTTTTAATTGCAGCGATCTGTTCTTCAACATCCAAATATTTATCAACGCCACTATTTACAGTTTCTAAATCTTTTTTTGCTAAAGTCAAACTTTTTCTAGCTGCTTTTAACTCATTGGCCAATGGGATTAATTCACTTTTAGTTTTTTCACTTTCTTCTTTTTCAAGCTTTAAAGCCTTCTTTAATTCAGATACGTCTTCACCTTTAGCTTCGGCTTTATTAATAGCGTTTTCTCTTTTCTTGTATTTTTTCTCTGATAATAATTTTAAATAGTCTCTTTTCTTAGTCAATTTCTCAACTACTTCCTGAGCTTTATTAAAATTATCTTCTGTCTTTGAAACAATCTCATCTGCTGGCGAAATATAGTTTTCTCTTTCTTTTAGCAAATCTTCGATTTTTCTATTAAACTCATTATTAGATAATAAAACACTTGAAATAACGCCATCAACACCAGCTGATGTAACAATAATATCTTTAGCTCCATAAGTGTCAATAAACGAAAAGAAATCCTTCGTTGATAAACAAGGAAGTTCATCAACGAATTTCTTATTGCTTAATGTAACTAATTTACTAATCTTCTTGTATCCATTATCATTCATAGCAATTAACACTAGCTTATGAATATCTACATCATTGTCACTAATACAAAATTCTACAGATGGAACAGTCTTAATACCATTTTCACTTAATACGCTTCTATAATCTTCAATAGAAGATAAAACAGCTGTATCGGAAATAATAATACTTTTACCGCCCATTTCAATAATTCTTTTTGATAGGTCTTTCGCATCTATCTGTGCGTTGAATAATTCTCTTACATGAATTCTATCAATTGTAAACATAATTGTATTCCTCCTAAATTTTAAACTCCATTGATTTATAATAGTAATTCAATATAAATATAGAAGATTTAGCGGAATCT
>JAEEGL012067824.1_pt1 | contig 21113 bp, 17 predicted proteins | sample 9134231 | NCBI WGS metagenome assembly JAEEGL01 (sample SAMN16246548, study PRJNA631951) | gut metagenome | biome: gut microbiome; feature: rumen; material: fiber-attached | host: Bos | place: Iran: Karaj | collected 2018-10 | reverse complement strand
TCCTGAAAGTATTACAGTAATGTTAAATGACCTTGAAGCTGAACTAAATGAAGATAACGACTGGTCATTTACATTTGAGAATCTTCCAGTTTACGATGAAGAAGGTAACGAAATTGAATACGAACTTTCTGAAGTCGAAGTAGAAAACTATGTTACAGAAATCGAAGAAACAGATGAAGGTTACACAATCACAAATACATTAGTAAAAGACATCATTGTAACAAAAGAATGGATTGATGGTGATAATGCTGACGAAACTCGTCCAGATAGTATTACCGTATATCTAAACGACATCGAAGGTGAATTAACAGCTGATGGTGAATGGACATATACATTCGAAGACCTACCTGTTTATGATGAACAAGGTAATGAAATCGAATATGAACTATCAGAAGTCGAAGTAGATAGTTACGTTACAGAAATTGAAGAAACCGAAGACGGTTATACAATCACAAATACTTTAGTAAAAGAAATTGTAGTAACAAAAGACTGGGTTGATGGTGATAATGCTGATGAAACTCGTCCAGATAGTATCACAGTAATGTTAAATGACCTTGAAGCTGAACTAAATGAAGACAACGATTGGTCATTTACATTTGAAGACCTACCTGTTTATGATGAACAAGGTAATGAAATTACTTATGAACTATCTGAAGTAGAAGTAGACAACTATATTACAGAAATCGAAGAAACCGAAGACGGTTATACAATTACCAATACATTAGTAAAAGACATCATTGTAACAAAAGACTGGGTTGATGGTGATAATGCTGATGAAACTCGCCCAGACAGTATTACAGTTTATTTAAATGACATCGAAGGTGAATTAACAGCTGAAGGCGAATGGACTTATACATTTGAAGACCTACCTGTTTATGATGAACAAGGTAATGAAATTACTTATGAACTATCTGAAGTAGAAGTAGACAATTATATTACAGAAATCGAAGAAACCGAAGACGGTTATACAATCACAAATACTTTAGTAAAAGAAATTGTAGTAAGTAAAGAATGGGTTGATGGTGATAATGCTGATGAAACTCGCCCAGACAGTATTACAGTTTATTTAAATGACATCGAAGGTGAATTAACAGCTGAAGGCGAATGGACATACACATTCGAAGACCTACCAGTTTACGATGAAGAAGGTAACGAGATTGAATACGAACTTTCAGAAGTCGAAGTAGAAAACTATGTTACAGAGATTGAAGAAACCGAAGACGGTTACGCAATTACCAATACTTTAGTAAAACAAATTGTAGTAACTAAAGAATGGATTGACGGCGATAATGCTGATGAAACTCGTCCAGATAGTATCACAGTAATGTTAAATGACATTGAAGCAGAATTAAATGAAGACAACAAATGGACATATACATTCGAAGATCTACCTGTTTATGATGAACAAGGTAATGAAATTACTTATGAACTATCTGAAGTCGAAGTAGATAGTTACATCACTGAAATCGAAGAAACAGAAGATGGTTATACAATTACCAATACTTTAGTTACAAGCATTACAGTAACAAAAGTATGGGAAGACGAAGACAACGAAGAGAACCGTCCAGATTCTATATCTATTATTCTAAGTGCTAATGGTGATTTATATGAAACTTATGAAATTACTGCTGATGATGACTGGACAATAACTATTGAAGGGTTAGAAGTATATGTTGATGGTGAGAAAGTTGAATACACAATTAATGAATTACAAGTAGAAAATTACATAACTACTATTACTGGTAATCAAGATGATGGATTCACAATTACTAATTCTTATGAAGCAATTGGTACAATCGAACCTCCTCATACAGGTATTGAAACAAAAATCAGTACACCAAGTAATCTTCATGATATAGTAATGTTTATATCATTAGTTACATTATTATATTTCAAAAGAAAAGCTTACATTAAAATGTAAGTCTTTTTTTATGGTAAAACATATAGTTTTATAGGTGATAATATGTTTTTTAATGTTATACATACAAGAATGCGTTATATCTTTTTGGAAGTTGTACTTATTCTAATTGCCATTATTATTAAAGTCTTTTATATTGAAGTTTTTTCTTACAACAAATTAAAAAAACTATCAGACGACTTGTATTCTCGGAAACTTCCTATTGCAGCTGATCGGGGAGAGATAATTGATCGAAAAGGTAAAGTACTAGCTACTAATATTACAACAACTTCACTAGTGGTTGTACCAAGACAAATTAACGATAAAGAAAAGGTTGCTAAAGATCTTGCTGAAATACTTCATGTATCATATGAAGAAATGTATAAACATATAACAAAAAAAACTTCTATTGAAAGAGTTCATCCAGAGGGAAGACAATTGTCATACGAAGTTGCCGAACAAATTGAAAATTTGGGTTATGATGGTGTTTACTTAGTTAAAGAAAGCAAAAGATATTATCCTTATGAAACAATGCTTGCCCATACTCTAGGATACGTTGGAATTGACAACCAAGGATTATCAGGATTAGAACTGGAATATGATAACTATCTAACAGGAATTGATGGTTCTATTAATTATTTTTCAGATGGACAGGGTAACCGTCTAAAAATGAGTGAGGTATATGAACCAGCTAAAGAAGGAATATCCATACAACTTACTATCGATATTGAATTACAAAAAATAGTCGAAAATGAGTTAGATAATATTATTGATAAATATAGTCCTGATAATGCTTTAATTATCGTACAAGATCCTAATAATGGTGAAATATTAGCGATAGCATCGCGTCCTACTTTTGATGCTAATAATTATCAAAATGCTTCGACGGAAGTAATTAATCGTAATTTACCAATCTGGAAAACTTATGAACCGGGTTCCACTTTTAAAATTGTTACGACCATTTAGAGACATATTTTTTTAACAAAACCATAATATTTGGTATATGATCAATAACAAATTGTTTAAAATTAAAATGGAAATAATAATTAACTGTTTTTTGCATAATAAGAATATTATTCCCGAAGAGTTGTATCTTAAAACAAATAATCTGCTTCTTAAAAGACTTGAAGTAGAAAGTAGGAAACCATGAATTTTATAGAGATATCCCAACAAATTATGAAGGGAGAAAAAATAGATCATATTCCTTTAAGAGTGGTTTACTACGCTAGAGTATCTACGGATAGTGAGAAACAATTAAATTCATTAGATAATCAACTAAATTATTATGAAAAATTTATTAAAACTAAAGCCAATTGGTCATTTATCAGGGGTTATATAGATGAAGGTATATCTGGCGTAAGTGTTAAAAATAGAATTGCTTTTCAACAAATGATTGCTGATGCTAAACTACACAAGTTTGATTTAATTATTACTAAAGAAGTATCGCGGTTTGCTCGTGATTTAGAGGATTCTATTCATTATATTCGGCTTTTAAAAGAAGCGAATGTTGGCGTGTATTTTGAAAATCAAAATATTCATACTTTTGATTCTAATTCGGAATTAATATTAAATATTATGTTTAATCTTGCTCAAGAAGAATCACGCAAACTTTCCTCTAGAATTAAATTTGGCCATCATCAAGCAATTCATAATGGACATGTTTTAGGTTCATCTAATATTATTGGTTATAAAAAAGATAAATGCAAATTAATCATAGATGACAAGGAATCTCAAGTCATTAAAAAGATATTTGCATTATATGCCAGTGGTGCATATGGCTTTTATAAACTAGCTAAAAAACTAGGTGAATATGGTTACTATAATTCACATGGTCATTATTATGATAAAGAAACATTAAAACGAATTATTGAAAATCCTAAATATAAAGGTTATTATCGTGGTAAAACAACCGAAGTAATAGATTATCGTAGCAAAAAGAGAGTTTTAAATCCCATTGATAAACAAGTAATATATAAAACTAACGAAGGGATTGTACCCGCGATTGTTTCCGAAAAACTATGGAATCAAGCTAACGAGGTATTAAAGCAAAGAACAGGAGAGTATCAAAAAAATAACTTCAGTGGTGGCCTTAAATATCCTTTTTCTTCTAAAATAATCTGTCAAAATGATGGCTGCCATTTTCAAAGGACTATTGGTCGAAAGTCTAGAAATAGACCAACATGGAGTTGCAGTCAATACTTAAAATATCGTAAAGATGCTTGCTCATCACCCATTATAGTTGAACAAGATTTATATCTCATTTTTGATGATGTAATAAAATATTTTCTTCCTAATAAAAATAAGATTACAGATGATTTATTAAAAATATATCATAGCATGGATACTTATCATGACTTAAATACAAATATAAATCAGATAGATACCATGATTACTAAGTTAGAAAATCAAAAAAACATTTTACTTGATTTAATTTTTAGTAAGCAAATCAGCAAAAATTTTCTAATCAACCAATTTAATAAACTAGATAGTGATATTTTAGAATTAAAAAACAAAAAGGATAATATGAATTGTCATACAACTAGTATTCACCATTTTCAAGAAGTAGAGGAGTCTATTAGAAATGAAATCAATACCAACATAGTAAATATTTTTATTCGTGAATATGTGAGTAAAATAATGGTATCAAAGATTAATAAATGTCAAGGACATACAAAACTAGATATCTATTTAAACATTGATCATAATCAGCCTAATAAAATAACTTTAAAAAATCAAGTTTTAGAAACTAAGAAAAAGGGTAATATAAATACTTATGTTTATGATGTATATATATAGTGTAATTCATTGACTTTTTATGCATCCTATATTATGATAGATATATAGTAGAAGATTATGTTCATAGTGGGGAGATGTTATTATGTGGAACTTCATTTATACAAACATTGAGGAGATTCGTGCTGAAATAGTTAAAGAAAATCCTAATTGGGATTTAATCGAACATATATTGAATGAATTAAATCAAAAAATTCAAAAGGATAATGTTCAACCGATGGATTTTATAAAATCGCAGTATGAAGCGTATAAAGCTGATAGAAGTCAAAAAAATTTAGATGATTTGTTATTCTCATTAGATTATGTAGCTAAGTCAGCTAGACTTAAAGAAATGTTTAAAGATTTAGATGACATTTCCCAAAGAGCTAGTAAGAATAATTTATTTAGTCAATGGCATAGTCAATTACTTAATGATGCTAAAACATTGAGTTTTGAACTAAAATCTTTATCAATGAGTCATGGTCGACCTGCTGATGAATTTGATTTTTCTAAATATACATTTACTCCAGGAGAATTTACTATTGATGATTTAGCTGTTTCTTATGAGTACTATCATGATATCAAAAGAGAGTATGATAATGAAATACTTCCAAAATATTATGAAACATTTACTAAACTTAATAACGGCGAAATAACAAACGAAGAATATCAAACAGTAGCTGAATTAACAATTAAGTATCATGATTTATTAATAAAAACACATGATGAATTAATGGAAAATATTTTAACTGCTAGTGCTGATGACTATCAAAAGATTCCAAAACATGAAGTTGATGCCTATCTTGAAGATTTAGGAAAATATAATGATAAATTAAAAGAATATAATAAGTTATATAAAGAGTGGGATAAATTAAGAAGCAATAATGGTGATCCTAAAACGATTGAGGATTTATATACTAAGTTATCTTCTTTAGCTGAAGTTTTACAAGAGCAAAGACCAGGATTAGTTAAACGTAGAGGTTTAATTTATAACACGAGGACATTGAATCAATTAAAAACACAAAAGAATATTATTGAAGATATCCTTAGAGATAATAATGATTTAGAGTTTGAAACAGTTAAACAAAAATATGTTGATAAACTAGCTGATATCAATGCCTTAATAAAAGGAATCGAGAAGTTTAGAGATTCTATAGCTGTTGGACGTATTAAGCCGCTAGAACCGCTTGAAAGAAAAATGCCAAAGGGCTTAGAGGATGCGGAAACTAAGACATTTGTTTTGCCAGTATATTCTGAAGGCGAAGGCTATGATATTCAAAGCGAAATTGAAAAATTATTTGGCCCGGGTGCTAAAGAATCGGATTATGATATAACTGAAGTAGGTAGAGACGAACAATGGGTTACTTACGAAGCTAAAAAGAAGACTAGACGGCAAACAACAGGTACTAAGAAACCTAAAGATCCTCGAAAAGATTACGATATGGGTAGTATTGAAGAACCTGGTTTTGGTTACAAAGATAAACCATTTGAACCAATTCCACCTGAAAGAGCAATTGTACCATATGAATCTAAATTACCGGTTCCGGTTCCACCTAAACCAATACCACCACAACCACCACAACCGCCAAGACCACAACCTCCTCGTCCAAAGATTTATAATCTTGAAGAGTTAATATCTAAAATATTATTAGGAGATCCACCTGATGAGACTATTCATTTTGGTAAAATGGATAATTTTGTCTACATGAATAAGGATGCAAGAATTGTTAACTTCCCTAAATCATACGGCGTAACTGTTTTAGATAAACCGATGAAGTTGGTTAAAACTGCTGTTTCATCAGTAGTCATGGGAATTGGTAAACTTGCGGCTAAGATTGGTTATAAAAATGGTCAAATTCGCGAAAATATAGATGGTTTATTAGAAAGAATTAATCAATTAACTAATGAAGAATTAGAATTTTTATTAGAAAATTTAACTGTTAATAGAATGACAGAGTTAAGTAAGACTATTCCTGAAGTAGCAATGTCTGCACTTAATAATCGAATATCTGTATATTACAATACAAAATTAGAAGTTGTTAATAAAGGTATTTATGATTGTTATCAAAGAATAATTAAAAATTATCGTAGTTATGAATTGTTAGAGGCTATTTCACCGGAAGGTTTATCACCAGCTGAAGTAGCTGATATTAATAAACAAAAAGATGAACTTGATAAGGAATTATGCAAAGATATTATTAGTCTAGATGAAAGAAAGAGATTTGCTTCTTCACTTAATAAGGGTGGAGCAATGTCCTTTATTGAAAACTGGAAGGCTCGTCATAATGGCTCTGCTGGTGGTCGAAACATTAGTAAACAATATGACGATGCTGCCATTTTACCTTACGGTTATACTAGAATTGGTACTCATCTATCTGAAGGAAAAGGTTATTTAGCAGCTAGAGATTTCTTATATGGCGAAAAAATCAAGATTGCTGGTACTGAAACGGCTCATAAAGCAAGAAACTGGTTCCATAAGACAAGAGTTGGTGCTTATGAATTTAAACCGTTTGTAGAGGCTGTTGATTACGCACCTGATACATACTTCCAAGATGTATTTAGTACTGTTGCTATTGTAGCTAGTGTAGGTAATATGTTATATGTTAAGAGCTTACAAGATCAACTTGCTAATGCTCAACAACAAATTGCTTCCTTGAATCAAACAATTGCAAGTAATAATCAACAAATCCAAGCATTACAACAACAAATCAATCAATTGAATTCACAAATTGCTGCTCAAAATCAATATATTCAAGTCAATAATCAAGCCATTAGTAAAATTAAAAATATTTGTAACATGTATAATGGTGATCCACAAGCATTTGTTGATAAGATGGTTGAGTTCGTTCAAATTGAAAATGGTAAAACGCATGGATTTACTGAGTATGCAATGCAAATGGGTGATGCTGGCAGAGCAGGAACACTTAATTTATCATCTTCTGGTGGATACTATAGTGCCTTTGATGCTCAAGGTCATTTGATTTCCGGTGATAATGTAACAAAAATTATGAATATCTCAAATGATCCAACTTTAAATGCTACTCAAAAAGCACAAAAGATTGGCGACGTTCTAAGAGATATGGATAAGAATTTAAATAATGTTGTAGGCAATGTTAAAACAGATGCGCTTAACTACTTAAATCTTACAGGTAGCAGTCAATGGTCATTATCCGCATTTGCTAATACAATGAATACGATTGCTACATACGATTCAGCCTTTGTCCCTGATGTATTTGATGCCTTCGTTAATGTGGCTCTTGAATCACAAAATTTAGCTTATATTAGTGGGCTTACAGGTATTAACATAACGATGCAAACACTACCTACGATTGCGGCTACCGTTCCGACTGCTAGTTTAATACCAGCCATTGTTGCACTTTCATCATTAGTAGGTAAAGAGGCAACTCAATCAATCATTGATCAATATAAAAATCGTGCACAAAGTAAAAAATTTGATGCTGAAGATTTTACTGAGCAATTACAATCTGATATTAGTAGTATTTCTATGGATGTTGAAGTTGAGGCAAAGAAACTTTATGAAGAAAGAATGGAAGAGTGGAATCAAAATGGACCATTCTATCGCTTAAAGCATCGTAAAGAAAAACCAAGTATGTATCAAGCTTATGCTGATGCACGTAGAGAACTTGAAGAAGGACAAGGAAGGGGTATGTAATGTTTAGAGATGTATTAGATAATTTCGCTGTTTTGGACATCTCAGATAAAAGAAAAGCCATTAATGATGAATTAATGTACTTAACTCTTTTATTTGAACAAACATGTTCTGCTCGTAATGTTCAATATCGAAATGTTTTAGATGATGAAGTAAAAGATTTAATTCGTAATTCTACCAATGAAGATGAATATCTAAATAGAGTTTATACTTATTTGGAAGCCATTAAAGAAATGGTTGGTTCATTACTAGAAAGAGAATAAAGGAGTTTATCATGATTAACGAAGAAAAAATGACATTTACTATTCCTAATGAACAAGGAATTCCTACTGAATATACTATCTTATTTTCCTTTATTTCTGGAAAAACTAATAAACATTATATGGTGTATACAGATAATACTTTAGATGTTGATGGTAGTTTAAAAGTTCAATCATGTATTATACATGAAGCTACCGATAGTATTGAGCCAGTTACAACTGGTGAAGAGATGCAATTAATTCAAGAAAAATTAATTGAATATCAAAAAGAACTTGCTAAGATGAATTAATATATAGAAAGTGTGAATAGTAATTTCACACTTTTTTAATGTCATAAAATGGTCGCAACTTTTAAAATCATCACGTTAGCATCATCTATCGAAGAAAAAACAATTGATTTATTTGAAGATACATTTATGGATAATGGTTCAGTTAGTGTGGCTGGTTCAACTCTTCATTGTTGGAAAAAAGGAGGTCATGGCTATCAAACTTACCTTCAGGTAGTAGAAAATTCATGTAACCCAGGATTTGTCAGTATGGGACTAAAATTAGGAACAAAGCGGTTAATGAGTTATATCCGTAGTTTTGGTTTTGGGAAAAAAACAGGCATTGATTTAAATGGGGAAGGATCAGGTATTTTATTTAGAGAAGATAAAATGGGATTGGTTGAAACAGCTACCACAGCCTTTGGTCAAGGAATCAGTGTCACGCCCATTCAACAAATAACAGCTGTTAGTGCTGCCATTAACGGTGGTTATTTATATACTCCATATGTGGTAAAAAATATGATTGATAGTGATGTAGTAATTGAGAGTAAAGAAAAAAGTTTAAAAAAACAGGTTATATCCGAGGAAACGTCGCGTTTAGTCCGTTTTGCTTTAGAAAGTGTAGTAGCTAATGGAACAGGACGTAATGCATATATTGAAAACTATCGAGTGGGTGGTAAAACGGGAACCGCACAAAAAGTAGAGAATGGTCATTATTCGTCAAATAGTTATATTTTATCTTTTATTGGTTTTTTACCAGCAGATCACCCTCAAGCAGTTGTTTATGTAGCAATTGATAATGCTCATAATGTGTCACAATATGGAGGAACGGCTTCGGCTCCCGTTGCTAAAAATATTATGAAAGGTATCATAGATATTTTAAATATTTCTCCCTCTGAGGACGGAATGCCAAAAGAATATTCCCTATGGGATCAAAAGTATGTTATGGTACCAGATGTTACAGGAATGAGTCTTGAAGAAGCGAAAAAAGTTCTTAAATCCTTTAATCTAACATATAGTGGTAATGGTCAAAAAGTTATATATCAATCACCCCCAAAGGGAATGTATATTAAAGAAAATGGTACCATATCTTTAATGCTTTCCTAAGGAGAACAGTATGCTTGCACTTTCCAAGTCACTTATAGCCATTTTTATTGGCTATGTATTATCTACATGTCTAGGAATAATCATTATTCCTTTCTTTAAGAAAATAGGCTTTTTTCAAAGTGTATCCCGTAGTCTTAATGAAAGACATTTAGCTAAAGATGGAACACCAACTATGGGGGGGATTATTTTTATTATCCCATCATTATTAGTAATGTTTATTTTAATATATATGCACAAAATTCATTGTAATATCAGTATTATGATGATTCTGATGACTTATATGGCATATGGTATAATTGGCTTAATTGATGACTTATTAAAGATTAAATATCATAATAATAAAGGGTTATCTATACGAGCCAAATTTCTTTTTGAATTTATAATTGCCTTACTATTTTATTTTTTCTTCATTTGGATGGGTAATAATACGCAAATCTCTTTTTTATCTTGGCAAATTGATGTTCATTATTTATATGGCTCTTTAATTTTATTTTTACTCGAAGGTACTACAAATGCTGTTAATATTACCGATGGCTTAGATGGATTATGTGGAGGCATAAGCGTGATTGCCTTTGCTGCTTATGGAATCATTGCCTGGAAGTCATTTTATATTATTGGCAATGAAGAAATAGCCCTTTTTTGTTTTACAATGGTAGGATGTCTATTAGGCTTTTTATTATTTAATTTCTATCCTGCAAAGATCTTTATGGGGGACTTTGGTTCTTTAGCTTTAGGAGGTGCTCTAGCCTCGATAGCTATTCTTCTTAAAAAAGAACTTTCATTAGGAATAATTGGCTTTGTCTTTGCTTTAGAGACACTTTCTAGTATGATACAAATCATTAGTATCAAAAAGTTTAAAAAGAAAATTCTTTATAAAAGTCCTTTACATCATCATTTCGAAGAGATAGGGATGGTAGAAAGTGATATTATCAAAATCTTTTATATGATAGCCATAGTATGTTCCCTAATAGCGTTAATCTATTACACATAGTTTAGAACTTTTTTCATAACATTAACTAGAGGTTTTATGAAAAACAAAACTTTGGGCAAATTACTTTTTTTCTTAATGATAATGATATCCTTAATAGGAATTATAATGATATATTCAGCAAGTTCTATATGGGCTGAATATAAGTATCATGATGCCTTTAAATACGTTAAACAACAAAGTCTTTTTTTCTTTATTGGAATAGTATTAATACATATCATTAGTAAAATAAGAATTAATTTTTTAAAACAACATGCTAACTATATTTTAATGATTTGTTTTATTCTGTTAATCCTGGTTTTAGTCCCAGGTATTGGTACTGTTCGTAACGGTTCTCGTAGTTGGTTTGGCATTGGGGGTTTAGGAATTCAACCCAGTGAATTTGCCAAAATAGGATTGATTATTTTTATAGCTAAATATTTAGAAAATAATCAAAGAAACATTCAAGATATACGTAAAGGGGTTATTCCTATTTTTATTATTATTGGTCTTTTTTTCTTTCTCATAATGTTAGAACCGGATTTTGGAACAGCCATTGTCATAGCAATGAGTTTGACATGCATAATTTTTATTTCGGGCGTTAAGTTATCTTTTTTTGCTAGTTTGGGTTTACTTGGTTTGGGAGGCATTACGGGCTTAATTATTATGGCTCCATATCGTTTAAAAAGAATTGTATCATTTTTAAATCCGTGGAGTGATCCTTTAGGAAGTGGTTATCAAATCATTCAATCATTATATGCAATTGGACCTGGTGGTTTATTGGGACTTGGTTTTGGTAATTCTATTCAAAAGCAATTCTATTTACCAGAACCCCAAACGGATTTTATTTTCTCGATTATTTCGGAAGAATTTGGCTTTCTTGGCGTTCTAGTAGTTACTTTTCTTTTTGGAACTATGTTTTATTTAATCATCAAAATATCTTTGTCACAATCTAGTTTATTTGCTAAGTATTTATCCTTTGGTTTAGGCTTGCAAATTATCATGCAAGTTCTTTTGAATCTATGTGTTGTGGTCGGATTAATACCTGTTACAGGCGTTACACTACCGTTTCTTTCTTATGGTGGTTCTAGTTTACTCGTTAGTATGACTAGTATTGGAATTATCTTAAATATTTCTAGAAATAATAGTTGATACACGAATAAATGTTTGATATAATATTATTAACAAATTAGGAAGATACAAAATGAGAAACAGTATTATTGAAGTCCAAAATATAAAAGATTATATTTGTATTTCTAATTTTGGTAAATTTAAAAAAGGAATATCTGAGTCTGTTGATGTTATTAGGAACTGGTTAAGAAACAGAATAACGTTAGAATTTTTGGGCACGTGGGAGTCTATTTATAATCCAAATTTTAATTTCGTCGAATTCGACGGATTTAGAAAAAGTGGTGGATTATTTCTTAAAAGGATATTCCAAAGAATTATTAAAACTAAAAAGAGAGAAAAGCCAAAAGGAGGTTTCATATGAATAGTTATATTATAAAAAAAATACAAATTAATAATAATGGTAAAAATATTTTTGGCTTATTATATATGCCATTGGTAGATATTCCAATACCTTTAGTGATTTATAATCATGAATTAGCAAATACTCATGAACGGGGGATAGGGTATGCTAAATACTTAGCATCACACGGTATTGCAACATACATTTTTGATTACTGTGGCGGAAGTAATTATAGTAAAAGTGATGGAATTACAACCGAAATGTCAATCTTAACCGAAAAGCAAGACTTAGTTTGTGTTGTTAATTACTTTCGTAAATTAGATGATATAGATAAAGCAAATATCTTTCTTATTGGTGCTAGTTTAGGAGGGCTTGTTGCATCATTATATGCCAATGAATACCCAGAGTATATTCAATCCTTAGTGTTACTATATCCTGGGTTTAACGTCTATGATATACTTCATAAAACCTATCAAAGTTTAGAAGATGTTCCAAGTACTTTTTCTTTTCGTGGCTGGATGGATGTTGGAAAAGTGTTTGTGAAAGATGCTTGGAATATTAATCCATATGATTACATGCATAATTATAATAAACATGTTTTAATTCTGCATGGTGATCAAGACAAACTAGTTGATGCTAGTTATTCTCATAAAGCGATTGAATGTTATCCAAATGCTCAATTACAAATCATTAAAGGGGCTAATCATCATATCTTTTTTAAAGAGTATGAATTAACAGCGCAATATTTAATTTATAATTTTATAAAAGAAAACATATCTTAAATAATTATTCGTTATCATAAAAAATATAAATGCTTTTTTAGTAAACGTTCCTGTTTAGAGAATAACTTTTATTGACTTTTGATACTAAAAATGGTTAACTAAAATAGAGGATAGGTGGTAAGATGAAATGTCCAGTTTGTGGTGCTGACAATAAAGAAAGTCAAATGTATTGTACCTCTTGTGGTGCATCTTTATCTGGTCCTCAAAGTATCTCTTTAGGCAATGAGATTAATGAAAAAAGTAATAACGATATTCAGATGATAACAGGTATTGATTTTTCGTCATTATCCAAAGAAAAACAACCGGTTAAGAAAAATAGTTATTCGTCAAAGGAAACAGAACCCCAAAAGGCAAAAAAATCATTACCAAATATTATGCCATTGGTGTCTTCCATAATTACCATTTTATTAGGCGTTTTATGTATTATACTTTATATTAATAATCGTAAGTTATTACAAAATAATCAGCCATGTAATTGTCCTAAAACAGAAAAATGTGAAGTAAATCATAGTAATATTCAAGGCATTTATGGGGCAACAAGTAAATATACTTTTTATCTTCCTGATGGTTGGTTTTATGATGAAAATGGCGGAGAAACAGTGATAACTAGTGATAAAGCTGCGGTTGTTATAAAGGGGTCTGAAGAAGGTAAAAATGATCAGGCTACAAGTTCTAGTGTAAGAACTATTTATCAAGAAGCAGGATATAATAATGTTGAGATTAAAGAAGATGTCTTAGAGCGTAGAAAAATTGTTTACATATTATATAATGCTAATAATGTATATTTTGGCGATTTTTATTATCAATATGACAGTGGAATATATCTTTATGGTCAAATATCTTCGACGAATGCTGCAAATGTTATACATGCTGATGTTAAGAGTATTTTATCGACTATAACTCTTGATACGAAAAAAAGTTATAATGTAGCAAAAGCACCAGTTCCATATAATAAAATTATTGGTTTATTAAAGTAGAAATCATTGACTTAAACAGGGTTTTATACTAAAATAAAAGTGTATTTTCTATGAGAAATTGACAACTTCTATTAACATAGAAACGCGTATAAAGCGATAACAATAATGAGACCTAGAAGTAAGGTGGTACCGCGGGATATTCTCGCCCTTACATGCTCTAGGTTTTTTTGTTTAATAAGGAGGATTTTATGAATAATAAAAAATATCAGCATCTTTACCATTTAACTAGTGAATATGCTAGATTATATAACTATGTGTATGGTTTTAGTGATTTAGATAGTTATAATGGTAAAGTGTATACTATTGATAGTTTTTCTAAAGATAAAAAGACAATGATAACTTTTTTAAGTAAGGGCAGTTGTGAGAATAATATCTTAGCCGAACATATTTCTTTAATAGTTAATTTACTTCAAGAAGTAGGATTAGACCCTATAGTTAAAATCCATAACCAAGGATTACAGAATTATTTGGATTATTTAAATGTTAATTATGAGTTTGATGAAAGTTTAGATAAAGAAGTTATCTGTAATTACGAAGACGCAAGTATTTTAGGACAAACGACAATTGATTCTAAATTATTAATGGTAAATAGTGAATTAGATATTAAAGAAATCATTGCTAAGATGCATGATTTACAGGAAGAAAGTTTAGATGCTTATTTAATTGCTCATAGTAATGAAGAAAAATTAAAAGCTAGTATCTTATTAAATGATTTACGTCTTTCAGGAATTGTCTGTGATACTTGTTATTTATCCCTAAATAAAGATGAACAGATTAATACATTTGAGAATGCTAGGAATTTAATTATTTTAAATGATGAAGATTTACAAAAAGGACTAATTACCGTTCGAGATAATTTAACTAAAGAAGATACAAGTGTTCCAGAAGATGAAATAATTGATTATATGTTAGGAGTGATATAAAAATGGATTTAAAAGATTTATTAAAGGATGCTAAAAAATATTTAGATAAAGAAATAGAAATATGTGGTTGGGTACGTAATCATCGTCCACAGAAGGAATTTGGTTTTATTGCTTTAAATGATGGTACTACACAAAATGGTATCCAAGTAGTTTATGATACTTCATTAGATAATTTTAGTGATATTGCTAAATTATTAGTAGGATGTTCTTTAAAAATCGAAGGTAAACTAGTTAAAAGTGAAGGTAAAGATGATTATGAGATTAAGGCTAGTGAAATTACTTTACTTGGTTCTTGTCCTGAAGATTATCCGATTCAACCAAAAAGACACACTAGAGAGTTTTTAAGAGAAAATCTTTATCTTCGTCCAAGAACTAATTTATTTACGGCTGTTTTTCGGATTCGTAGTTTAGCGGCTTTTGCCATTCATAAATTCTTTAATGAGAATAACTTTGTTTATGTTCATACTCCTATTATTACGGCCAATGATTGTGAAGGAGCAGGGGAGATGTTCCAAGTTACAACGCTTGATTTAAAGCGCGTTAATGGTAAACCTGACTATAGTAAAGACTTTTTTGGTAAAGTAGCATCTTTAACAGTATCTGGTCAATTACATGTTGAACCTTTTGCGATGAACTATAAAAAGGTTTATACCTTTGGTCCAACTTTTAGAGCGGAAAATTCAAATACCAAAACCCATGCTTCAGAATTTTGGATGATTGAACCAGAAATGGCCTTTACTGACCTAAATGGTGATATGGAAGTTATGGAAAAAATGCTTAAATATGTCATTTCATATGTTTTAGAAAATGGCCAAGAAGAAATGCAATTTTTAGATAACTTTGTCGAAAAAGGTCTAATTGATAAACTAACTAAATTAGTTAATTCTAAGTTTACACGTATTACTCATGAAGAATGTATTAAGATACTTAAAGAAAGTAAACAAAAATGGGAATTTGAACCTGAATATGGCGAAGATATCGCTAAAGAACACGAAAAATATATTACAGAGTACTTTAATGGACCAGTATTTATCTATGATTGGCCAAAAGATATTAAGGCCTTTTATATGAAACAAAATCCGGATGGTAAGACAGTTGCTGCTGTCGATCTTGAAGTACCTGGTGCAGGGGAACTAATGGGTGGTAGTCAAAGAGAAGAAGACTATGATAAATTAGTTAAACGAATGGAAGAATTAAATATGAATAAAGACGAACTAGAATGGTATATTAATCTAAGGAAATTTGGTGGTTGTGTTCATTCTGGTTTTGGAATGGGGTTTGAAAGATTGCTGATTTATATTACAGGAGTAGATAATATTCGTGATGTTATTCCATATCCAAGAACTCCTAAAAACTGTGAGTATTAATAATTGAAAGGAAGTTATATATGCGAACTTTAATTAAAGATTTAAAAGAAAATGAATTAGCTAATATATCTGGTATGGTCTATAAAGTTAGAGATACTAAGTATATGGTATTCATTATGTTAAAAGATCGTTCTTCATTTATTCAAGTATCTGTCGATAAACAAAATGAAGAATTAACTAAGAAAGCCTTAGGAGTAACTAATGGTTCAATTGTTTCTTTTAAAGGTAAAATGGTATTGTCTGAATATGTTAAAAATGGTGGTAAAGAATTTTTACCGGAGGACTTAGAAATCTTATCTCTAGCAGATGCTTATCCTCTTGATGAGAATGCTTTACCAGATACAAGACTTGATTATCGTTGGTTAGATTTAAGAAATGAAAAGAAAGAATGGATTATTCCTATTCAATCCGCTTTTGTTCAATATTTAAGAGAGTATTTATATAAGAATGATTTTATTGAAATACATACGCCTAAATTAATTGGTACAGCCTCAGAAAGTGGTAGTAGTGTCTTTGAAGTTAAATATTTTGACACAAAAGCTTATCTTGCTCAAAGTCCTCAATTTTATAAGCAAATGGCCATTGCTAGTGGATATGAAAGAGTATTTGAAATAGCTCCAGCTTTTAGAGCAGAGAATTCCAATACTAATCGTCATTGTACAGAATTTACATCAATTGACTTAGAATTTGCTTATATTGATTCATACGAAGATGTAATGCATATGGAAGAAGAAATGCTTAAATATGCCATGAAAAAAGTCAAAGATGAATATGGTGATTTAATCAAAGAACGATTTGGTATCGAACTTGTAGTACCTAAAAAGGCTTTCCCTGTTATTAAATTACAAGATTTATATCAAGAATTGAAAAAAAGATACAATTATGAAATTCCTGAAAGAGATATTGGCGATTTAAATGCTGAAACAGAAAAATTAGCTTATCAATTTGCGATGGAAGAGTATAATAGTGAATTTTTATTTATTGTTGGTTATAATAAGGCTAAAAGACCTTTTTATCATATGCGTGATGAAAATGATAATCCACTTGGTTATGACTTATTGTATCGAGGAATGGAAATTACCTCAGGTGCCCAAAGAGAACATCGTTATGAGAAGTTATTACATAATGCTAAAGAAAAAGGCTTAGGCGAAGACGTCAAGTTTTATACAGAATTCTTTAAATATGGCTGTCCTCCTCATGGTGGTTTTGCCATTGGTTTAGAAAGAATGACACTTTTAATGCTTGGGTTAGATCATATTCGCGAAGCCGAATTTATTTTCCGGGGACCTAATAGGTTGCATCCATAAAGGAGTATCATATGTTTACAAAAGAAAAAGTAAATGAATATGCTGATAAGTTACTTATTGGTTTAACTCCAGAAGAAAATAAAATGGTTTTAGATGAATTTGAAGTTATTGACCATGATATCGATAAAATAAACGAAATTCCTGGACTTAATGATGTAGAACCGATGGCTTGGTGTTTAGACAGAGAAATTGATTTATTACGTGAAGATGTCTGTGAAGAATCTATTCCTGTAGATACAGCTCTTGCGAATAGTGATGGTGCTATCGGTGGCTTAATTGAAGTTCCAAAGGTGGTGTCATAATGAATTATATGCATAAATCAATCGAAGAAATTCATGATGCTTTAAAAAAGGGGGAAGTAACTAGTGAAGAACTAGTTAAAGAATCTTTACAAAATGCGCATGAAGTTCAAGATAAATATAATGCCTTTGTGACCATTATCGATGCGGCCCAAGGTGGGGAAGTTAATGATTATCTTTTAAGTGGCATACCTTATGCTGCCAAAGATTTATATAGTACTTCAGGCGTATTAACAACCGGTTCATCCAATACATTACGTGATTATGTACCATTTTTTGATGCAACAGCTATTGTTAATCTTCATAAAAATGGCGCAATTGATATTGGCAAAACAGTATGTGATGAATTTGGTATGGGCGCTTATGGTAATACTGGACATACTGGTTCGGTATTAAATCCTTGGGATCCAACAAGATCATGTCGTGGTTCATCAGCAGGTAGTGCATGTGCGGTAGCCAGTGGTGTTGTACCATATGCTTTAGGTACTGATACGGGAGATTCAATTCGTCATCCTGCTGCTTATTGTGGTATTGTTGGTTATAAACCTACTTATGGGATGATCTCTCGTTTTGGAGTATTACCATATGCTTCTAGTTTAGACCACTGTGGAGTTTTAACAAGAAGTGTGAAAGATGCGGCCATTGTTGTTGATGCCATGAAGGGAATAGACCCTAAAGATATGACTTCTTGGGATTCTAGTAAAATTCATTTATATGAAAGTATTACAGGTAACGTTAAAGATAAAAAATTATGTTATATAAAAGAACTTTGTGATATTAATAATTACAAGAATCCTTCGGAAGAATTAAAAAAACATTTAAAGAATTTTCATGATGTTTTAGAAAAAATTAAATCTTTAGGGATTATTATCAGAGAAGAAAGTATTGAGAAATATCTTTTAGATGCTATATCAAGTGTCTATAATGTTATTGCTTATTCGGAGGCAACCTCAAATCTATCTAACATGACAGGAATTGTTTTTGGACCAAGAAGTGAAGGTAAAACTTATACCGAAATGATGAAAAACTTCCGAACAAAGAACTTTTCTCCGTTAATTAAAAGAAGATTTATTATTGGTTCCTATGTTTTACAAAAAGAGAATAAAGAAAGATACTTCATTAATGCCCAAAAAGCTAGAAGATTAATCGTTAATCGTTGGAATGAGTTGTTTGCCAAATATGATGCGGTTATTTTACCAGTTGGTACAGGACCTGCTAAATATTTAGATATGAGTAAGAATATAAGTGACGAAAGTTTAATTCCTTTGGAAGAACATTTACAAGTAGGCAATTTTGGAGGTTTCCCATCCATAACTATACCTGATGGTTTTATAGATGAATTACCTGTTGGATTAAATATTACCGGTAAGTGTTATGATGATGAAAATGTTTTGAATATCGCTTATGCTATTGAAAATATCTTAGGCTATCAAAATCAAATAGCTAAGGAGGTTAAGTAATGAAAAAACAAACCGTAGTTATTGGTATTGAAATGCACTGTGAATTAAAATCCAATTCGAAAGTTTTTTCAACGGCAAAGAATGGTTACAGCGTAATACCGAATGAAAATATTCAAGCACTAGATATGGCCTTCCCAGGTACGATGCCAATGGTTAATATGAAATGTGTTCGGGATGCTTTAAAAATGAGTATGATATTAAATTGTAAGCAACCAGAATATATGTATTTTGACCGAAAGAATTATTATTACCCTGATCTTCCTAAAGGATACCAAATTACACAATCAACTTGTCCAGTAGGAGTTCATGGTAGTATTGAAATTATTTGTGATGGTAAACCAGTCAAAGTTGATATTGCAGATATCCATTTAGAGGAAGATACCGCCTCTTTAGACCATTTAGATAATATGTCGCTACTTGATTATAATCGATGTGGTGTACCACTATTAGAGCTTGTTACCGAACCATGTTTACATTCTGCCGATGAAGTAATGGCTTTCTTAGAGCATATTCGTAGTATTTATCAATATTGTGATATTTCGGATGCTGATACCAAAAAAGGTCAAATACGCTGCGATATTAATGTTTCTATAATGGATGAAGATAGTAAAGAACTTGGTACCAAAGTAGAAGTTAAAGGTGTTGATTTCTCGGGCGTTCGTGGAACAATCGAAGCGGAAATTAAAAGACAAATAGCTTTAAAAGAAGCTGGACGTTATGACGAGGTTGAACAAGAAACAAGACGTTGGGATGAAGAAACACAAAGTACTATCCGGATGCGTAGTAAAGTTGATGCAATTGATTACAAGTATTTTATTGAACCTAATATTCCCAAATTTAGAATAACGAAGAGATTACTTGATGATATACGCCAAGAAATTCCAGTATTAGCCTACGAAAGAAGACAAAAATATCTTAATGAGTATCATTTAGATGAAGAAAATACTAATATTATCATCAAAGATATCAAAATGGCTAATTACTTCGAAGAATGTATTAAGATTGGTTTAGATGTTAAAACAACGGCTAATTGGTTAAACGGTATTATAACATCATATTTATATCGTGAAGATATTACTATCAATGATTTTTATTTAAAACCAGAATATTTAAAACAAATCATTGATGCTATGAATGAAGGGGCAATTTCCTCAAAACAAGCTAAAGAAATCTTTAGCAAGTCTCTAGAGGAAAGAAAAGAACCTAAGAATTATATTTCTAATGATAATAAACAAGTAAGTGATGAAAAGGTAATCGAAGACATCATAGATAATATCTTAAGTCAAAATGAGGATAATATTAGGGCTTATCAAAACGGTAAAACAAATATGTTTGATTTCTTTGTTGGCCAAGTCATGAAAGAAACTAAAGGTAAGGCTAATCCAATTATCACCAAAGAATTGCTACATAAAAAGATAGATAAATAATAAAACTAGAGTTAAAACTCTAGTTTTTTAAGTTCAAATTTCAACCGCACCACTTTAGTAATTTGATTCTATCTCAAAAGTTGATTTAAAGTCAAATATTTTTTTAGGCATAAAGTTTATTTCAAATGCAATATTTTCTAAATAATATTGAGTTATTGTTT
>JAEEGL011045562.1_pt1 | contig 21113 bp, 16 predicted proteins | sample 9134231 | NCBI WGS metagenome assembly JAEEGL01 (sample SAMN16246548, study PRJNA631951) | gut metagenome | biome: gut microbiome; feature: rumen; material: fiber-attached | host: Bos | place: Iran: Karaj | collected 2018-10 | reverse complement strand
GTGCTGTTGCCGAAGGACAGGACCGGCTGCTTGCCGATCTCCTGGAGGATCACGGTGACCTTGTTCATCTTCAGGTTCTTCACGATGAATTCGCCGCCCAGGACCACGTCGTCCCCGTCGGTGAACACATAGTCAAGGCCGTCCGCCGCCCCCTGCTGCCGGGCCACCAGCGTCTCGTCGGAGCCGATGATCTGCTCCGCGGGCACCTTCAGCAGGGAATCCTTCACGATGCCCCGGACGATGAGCCGGTCCGTGCCGCTGACCACGTAGACCTTGAAGTCGTTGGCGATCAGATAGTCCACCACCTGGAGCATGGGCCGGTAGAAGCCTTCGCCGATGGTCATGCCCTCATAGCCCCTGGCGGGAAGCTCCCGGAACATCCTGCAGTAGGCCTCGAACTCGGGGATGGTCATGCCCGCGAAGGCGGAGGCCACGCATTTTCCATGGTCCACCTCCAGGCCCGGGGCGGACTTGCCGGTGAGGATCATGTCCTGGATCTTTTTCGCCGTCTGGCGCTCGAAGTCGCTGGCCTTGTCCTTATACGCCTCGTCCTGGGTCACCCGGTAGAGGAGGAGGCTGTAGTCGAAGTAGACCGGGTCCGTCTCGCAGAACAGGGTGCCGTCCAGGTCGAACACCGCGATCCGGTCCTCCGGCGGAATGTAGCCCACGCCCTGGGAGGTGATCATGTCCATATAGGCCGTCAGGGACTCCTTGGCCAGGGCTCCCTCGGTCCACAGGGACAGGGGCGCCGCGGGCTCCGGCGTAGGCGCCGCTGTGGGCGCCGCTGTGGGCGCGGCGGTGACCGCCGCCTCCGTGATCTTTTCGGGGGAAGGCCGATTCATCATGTATACCAGGGCCGTGCAGGCGATGAAGGCCACCGCCAGGGCCACGATAGTCATGATCTTCCAATAGTTTTTCGTCTTCGGTGCTTCACTCATGGTTCTGTTTGTCCTTTCTGTTTCTGGATATGCGCTTGCGGCTGGAGGAAATGGCCCCCTGGGGACACACCAGCACGCACAGATGACAGCCCACGCACTTCTTGCCGTCCAGGAGAGGCCGCCTATCCTCGTTCAGACGGATGGCCTGGTGACCGCCGTCGGCGCAGGAGATGACGCAGCGGCCGCAGCCCACACACTTCTCCCGATGGAACTTGGGGAAGATCACGGTGTCCCGCTCCAGCACGTCCGTGGTGTCGCTGACGGAGCCGAGAGCCAGGCCCCGGGCCTCGTTCACGCCGGAAAAGCCCTTCTCCGCCAAATAATAGGCCAGGCCCGCCTTGAGATCCTCGATGATCCGATAGCCGTACTGCATGACGGCGGTGGTGATCTGGATGCTGCCGCCGCCCAGAAGGATGAATTCGAGGGCGTCCCGCCAGGTCTCGATGCCGCCCATGGCGCTGATATGCATTCCCTGTAAATTCGGGTTTTGTCCCAGCTCCGCGATGAACCGCAGCGCGATGGGCTTCACGGCGTTGCCGCTGTAGCCGCCCACAGCGGACATGCCGTGGACCGCGGGGGCGGACACGTAGGTGTGGGGGTCCACGCCGATGATGCTCTTGATGGTGTTGATGGCGGCAATGCCGTCGGCCCCGCCTCGCCGGGCCGCTTCCGCCGCCGGGGACATGGCGGCCACGTTGGGGGTGAGCTTGGCCAGGATCGGGATCTTCGCGCCTCGCCGGGCGGCGGCGGTGAACCGCTCCACCAGCTCCGGCACCTGGCCGATGTCGGAACCGAGGCCATCGTCCATCATGTTGGGGCAGGAGAAGTTGAGCTCGATGGCGTCAGCCCCGTTCTCCTCGCAAAGGCAGCTGAGTTCTTCCCACTCATCCTCGTTCTGGCCCATGATGGAGGCCAGGATGAACTTGGCGGGATAGTTCTCCTTGAGGCGCCGGAAGATCGCCATGTTCTCAGCCACGCTGTGATCGGAGAGCTGCTCCACATTCTTGAAGCCGATGATCGTGCCGTTGTCTCCGGTGATGGCGGAGAAGCGGGGCGAGGCCTCATGGATGTCGAAGGAACAGATGGTCTTGAAGCAGGCCCCGGCCCAGCCCGCCTCGAAGGCCCGGGCGCACATATCGTAGGTGCTGGCCACCACGGAGGAGGACAGGAGGAAGGGGTTCTCGAGCGGCACGCCGCACAGGTCCGTCCGCAGGATATCTTCGTTTTCCGGCAGGGGCACTTCCAGCTCCGGCCTGACCTGCTCATACAGCCGCCCGATCAGGCGCCGGATGGGCACCTCATGGGGCCGGACGCAGGCGCTTTCGCAGGGGGCAGGGCAGCCCAGACAGGGTTCAAGCTCCGGCAGCCGGGCCGCGGCCGCCTTCTCGTCGTCGAACCAGACGCTCCGAAGCAGCGCCGCCGGATCCAGCTTCCCGCAGGCGGCGGTGCAGGGGGCGTCTGCGCACAGGGCGCAGCGGATCATGTCCTTCCGATGGATGGTCCTTTCAAAAAGCACGGTCGTTCCCTCCGAACAGCAGTATCAGGCCACGTCCGTCAGCTTCAGATCCTTGACCTTCCTGAGAGCGACGATGTTGACGATCAAAGCGAAGAACAGGGTCATGGCCGCCGCGTATCCCCAGGCGGGGAAGCACACGCCCCGCTCCAGCTGGATAAAGGACTGCTCCAGGGCGCGAATGATCCGATAGCCCACCAGGGAGCCTGCGCCGAAGCCCAGCAGGATGCCCAGGATGGTGGTGAGCACCGTCTCCCGGGTCACGTAAGAGATGACCTCCTTCGTGGTGAAGCCGTTGATCCGCATGACGGTCAGCTCCCGCTTCTTCTGCATGATGTAGATGTTGGTCAGGTTCATGAGCACCACCCCGGCCATGACCGCCGCCATCAAGATGAACAGGAACACCACGATGTTGATGACGGAGGTGGCGGCCTGGAACATGGCTTTGCCTTCATCGGAGGGCGTGTAATCCTCGAATCCGATGATTTCTTTCAGCTCTCCCAGGAGCTTTTCTGCCTCCATGTCGCCAAACTGCAGGAAAAAGGCGTTGAGCTCCGGCTCTTTTCCGAACAGGGATTCATAATAGGCGGGGCTCATGACCATGAGCCGGCCGACGTAGTTTTCAAAGACGCCCGCGACCTGCACCGTGGCGGGTTGGGTCCCGCCCAGGGTGATCTCAAAGGTGCTCCCCTCGGTCAGGTCGTATTTTTCCGCCATCCGCCGCTGGATCAGGACGCCCTCGTCCGTGGGGGCAAGGGGCTTTTCCGTCTGCCAGTCGTCCAGGCGGTGCATCCTCTGGATGGCGGCGATGTCCCCCACATACAGCTCGCCCACGTCCATATCCTGGATGCGGAAGGTGATGTTTCCATCGTGCAGCAGGACGTAGTCCACCCCGACTTCCTTCAGATACTGCTCGATATCCCCGGAATACCCGCAGCGGACTCGCCCGTCATACTGCACGATGCCGTCGTACTGGTTCACCACAGCCTGATCTATGGCATGCTTGAGGGTGAAGCCGATGACCACCAGGGCGCAGCAGCCCGCCACGCTCACCACGGTCACCAGCACCCGCTTGATATCCGTTCGGATGTTCAGCAGCACCAGCCGGGAATACAGGGACAGCAGGCGCTTCCCGCCCCGGCCGGCCTTCTTCTGCCCCTTGGGTATCGGCGTCTGCATGAGCTGGATGGCCGGGGTGCGGACCAGGCGCAGGCAGGCAAAGGCCACCGCCGCCGAAGACAGCGCGATACCGCCGACCGCCACGACCAGGGAGGGCCAGCCCACCAGGATGGCGCGGGCAAGATCAATGGAAAAATAGATGTTATAGCTGCTGAGAATGAATTTCTCTATGCCGAAGCGGGCCAGCAAAATACCCAGGATCGTTCCCAGGACGGTGGCAGAAAGCCCGAAGATCAGATACTTGGCGAAGATCTCCCGGTTGAAGAACCCCAGGGCCTTGGTGGCGCCCACCAGCGTCCGCTGCTCGTCCACCATCTTGCTGACCGTGGCGTAGATGACCAGGGCGCCGATGATGACGAACAGGAGGGAGAAGGTCATCTGAAGGCTGGACAGGTTTTCGCTGCTCACCTTGAGCTGAACGAAGCTGGCGTTGCCCCGGCCGTCCAGAACGATCCAGCGGCCCGGCTCCATGGCCTGCAGCTGTTCCACCGCTCCATCCCGCATCCGGATGCCCATCTCATATTGGTGAAGACCGTCCTCGTACTGCCGCTCTCCGTCCTCCAGCTCCCGGCGCCTGGCGGCGATCTCTTCCTTCCCCGCCTCTATATCCCGCAAGCCCTGCTCGTAGGCTTCCTTCCCGGCGTTGAACCGGGCAAGGCCTTCCTCGTAGGCGGCCAGGCCCTCGGCATACTGGCGTTCGCCCTCCAGATAGGCGGCCATGGCCTCGTCAAACTGCCGCTTCTTGGCCGAATACTTGCCGGCGCCCCGCATGAGCTGGCTGCGCCCGTCGTCCCACTGTTTGCAGCCGTTTACCAGTTGGGCATATCCTGCGGCGGCTTCATCGACCCTGGCTGAAGCTTCGCCGGCCAGCTGCGCCCGTATGGCTTCCGGGTCATATGCCGGCGGGTTGGGGTCGTTTCCATACCGGGCATTGTAGACGCTGCGAAGGACGGAATCGGGAATGTTGGCATTGTTGATCGCCTGCTCTGCCATATCGCCCATCGTATTGTTCAGATCCACCTTCATGTTGTCGGTGATCCACAGCTCCTTGGCCGTAACGTTCTTGCCGTATATGACGGCCTGTTTCGGTTCGGCCCAGTCGATCCAGTCGGAGGTGTCCTCGCCGATGGCCGTCTCCACGGCGTTTCGAACGGCGCTGCGGACGGTATCCTTGGCTTCTTCCAGGGTATTCCATCCTTTTTTCAGCTGGATCTCGGCGCGATTGAGCTGCTTTTGGCCATCCGACAGAGCCTGTTCGCCCTGAGACAGCATTTCCTTGACGTCGTCCAGCTGCTCCCGCGCCTCCTTGAGCTGCTGTTCCGCATCCTGAAGCTGCTGCCAGGAATCCTCCAGCTGCTGCTTGGCGTCGGAGAGCTCCCGCTCGCCGTCAACGATCTTTTCTTCCCCCTCCCGGAGCTGCTGCCAGCCTTCATCCAGCTGTCTGCGGCCGTCAGCCAATTCCCCCTTCGCTTCCTCCAGGGCGGCGCTGCTCTGATCGATCTGCTCCCAGGCCTGCGCCTGCAGCTGCCCGTCTCGAAGAGCGATCTGCGTCGGAGCCAGGGCTTCGATCCGGTCGGAAACCTGGGTCACGGAATCGTTGTATGCCGCGGTGAACCGATTGGCGTTGAAAGATCTGTCAACGGCGACGAGCGCTTTCATGCAGCAGCCGCCCAGGGCCTCGTGGTCGAAGGTGTCCCGGGTGACCAGCACATAGGGGACGTCCGGCACGTTCCGGTTGACATGGTCGGGGCTGTTTATGATGCCCGTGACGAAAAGGTTTTGCGGGCTGAGGAAATACTGGCCGGTAGCCTCCGTCATCTCCAGCCATTCGATCGTGTCCCCCACCTGCAAGCCCATCTTCTCTGCCAGCAGCTTCTCGACGGCGCATTCCGACGCATTTTGGGGCAGTCGGCCTTCCCGCACGTTGGGCCGATTCAATCGCTCGGTCACCGTGATGACGACAGCTCTTTCCCGCGCCTCGCCCGCATAGGCGTTGACGCCGGTCTGCCACAGGGGTTCCACGTCCAAAACACCTTCCGTGTTTTTCAGAGCATCCAGATCCTCCGCCGTCAGCAGGTGGGTGGAGATGACCTCGATGTCCCTGAAGTCCAGCTCGTCGTATGCCCTCGAGCCGTTGAGCTTCATGGCTGCGGCGGCGTAGCAGATGCCCAGAAAGGCGGTCACCCCCATCAGGGCGATGACCACGATGGACAGGTAGGACACCTTCTGCTTGCCTATGTTCCGCAAAGCGTCTTTTCGCTGAGTAGGTTTCATGGTCCGTCACCAAACCAATTCTTCCGCGTGGACCGGGTTCAGGTTCTTCTTGATGCTGGCGATCCGGCCGCCCCGGACCTTCACCACCCGGTCCGCCATCTTGGCGATCTCTCCGTTGTGGGTGACCATCATGACCGTGGCCCCCTGGTTCTTCACGATGTCCTCGATGACGCTCAACACCTCGATGCTGGTGGTGTAATCGAGAGCCGCCGTGGGCTCGTCGGCCAAAATGAGCTTGGGCCGTTTCACGATGGCCCGGGCGATGGACACCCGCTGCTGCTGGCCGCCGGACATCTGGCCCGGGTAGTTGTTGGCCCGGGCGCTTAGGCCCACCTTGTCGATGGCCTCCGCGGCGTCCATGGGGTCCTTCACCAGCTCCGCGATGAACTGCACGTTCTCCAGAGCCGTCAGATTGGGCATCAGATTGTAGGCCTGGAAGATGAAGCCGATGTACTCCCGCCGATACCTGGTGAGCTCCGCGTCCGTGGGATGGGAGAAGTCCTTGCCCTCGATGGTCAAGGCGCCGTCGGTGAGGAAGTCCATGCCGCCGATGATGTTCATCATGGTGGACTTGCCGCAGCCGGACTCGCCCAGGACCACCACGAACTCGTTCTTGTAGATCTCCAGGTTGATCCCCTTCAACACCTTCAACACGCCGTCCCCCGAGGGGAATTCCTTGGTGACGTTCTTCAGCGTGGCCAGGATCTCCTTCTTTTCGCCAAAATCGACGATGAGTCCCTTTTCGTCGATGGTGATGGCCGCCAGGGAGGCCATGTGCTCGCAGAGCTGCAGCTCCTCCTCGTCGTACAGGCTCCCGTCCTTCTTGTTGACGATCTGCACGCAGCCGATCACGTCGTGAAGATTGTTCAGGGGCACGCAGATCATGGTCTTGGTGACGAGGCCGTTGTCGTCGAAGACGGAGCCGTCGAAGCGGGCGTCCGCGGCCGCGTCCGTGACCATGATGGACTTGCCCGTCTTGGTGACCAAACCCTCGATGCCCAGGCCGTTCTCCACCGTGATGTTGGATACGTCCGCCGGCCCGATATGGAACAGGGGGCTCAGCCGATCCGTGTTCGGGTCCAGAAGCCAGATGGCCCCGGCCTCGCTGTTCAGGGTGTTGACGATGATCTCCAGGCTCCCGGAGAGGGCGTCGTCCAGACTCTCCACCTCCAAAAGCTGCTCCATGATCTGCCAGGTCGCTTTGGCGAATCGTTTTTCCTCTGCCATGGTCTCATGTCTCCTTATGGGTCAAATGCTATATTCGTTCCGAGGGTCACTGCCCGAGAAGGGCGTACACGTTGGGAAGCTGCGCCATCTGGGCCCGGGGCAGGCCCAGGATTTGCCCCAGCTGAAAGATGGCGAACCGGTCGTCATGCAAAAAGGCGTCCACCGAGGGCTGGGTATCGAAGCAATAGTTGCCGATGAGCCGGGCGTGGTAGCCATGTTGCTGCTCGTAGAGGGCGGCCAAGGCGTTATAGAGGGCCTGGCCCCACCGCTGATGGTAGGAGGAGGTGACAATGGTCATGGACTTGACCCCCTGCGCCTTTAGGATGGCGAAGGTGTTCACGGCGTTCTCCGCCGTCGTCATGGCCCGCTCGTCCGTGAAGATGCGGCTTTCGTCGATGCCGCAGACCTCCGCCAGATACCGCTTCATGAGCCCCGCCTCCGTGTGCTTTTCCGGGTTGTTGGGGCCGGTGGCGCCGCCGGAGCAGACCAGGATGGCGTTGGGGAAGGACCGGGCCGCCGCAGCCGCGGCGTCGCACCGCCCCTTGAGCTCGTCGGTCATCTCTCCGTTCATCAGCTCGTAGCCCAGGACCACGAAGGCGTGGGTCCGCTCATCGGGGATGCCCGCCTCGCTGAGCTCCGGCGCCGAATCGCCTTCGCCGTGGCAGCACAGGGCGTAGCTCGGGTCCAGGTACACCTGCCGCCAATGGTCCGCAATGGATTTGGCCACGGGATAGTCCGCCTCGCTGACCGTCTGGATGGCGGCCAGGTCCGCTTCGATCCGGGCCTCGTCCTCCAACCCGGGCGTCTCATAGGCCGTCAGCAGGTCCTGGAGCAGCCGGCAGAGGGCCTCCCCCCGCCGGGCCTCGAAGTAGGCCGCCACCCGGTCGGCTATGTTCTGCTTCAGATTCATAAAGAAGAAGAGATAATCGTACACATGGTAGGCTCCTGCCGGAAAGAGGTCCAGGCCCGGGGGATAGTCCCCCGCTGCCACGTCCGTCACCACCAACTGGCCCCGATCGCCGATGTAGGCGCCGCACAGGCCGGGGATGGGCTCCGCCCCGGTGCTCATGACCGCCCCCAGGTTTTGGGAGCGATCCGCCGGCGTGTCATCCGTCTTCCAGTTCAGAGGATTGATGGACAGGGCCTTGACCTCCGCCGGGAGGATGACGGTCTCGGTCAGGGTCCCGTCCTCGCAGTCGAAGCTCACCACTGTGCCCAGGTCCCGTTCCCCCTGGGCGGGCACGATCTGGGGATAGGCTTGGGTATCCGCCTCCGTCACCCGCCAGCCGATGGCGTACACGGTGACGAGCCGCCCCCGAAGGGCGTTGCCCTCCGCCGTGTCCCCATAGAACTCCTTCAGCACCTCCAGGCACATTTCCGCGCCTTGGGAGAAGCCGGCCAGGATCAGGGGGCGACCCCCGTTCTCGTGATCGAGATACCACCGGAAGGCGGCGGAGATGTCGGCATAGGCCACGGCCTTGGCCTCCGCCCGCTCCGCTTCGGGGAGCCGGTAGGCGCCCAGGGACATCTGGCGATAGTAGGGGGCGTAGAGCCGCCCCGCGTCCTCATAGATGCCCTTCTCCATATCCAGGGCGTTGACGAACCGGCCCTTGAGCTTGTCGTTCAGATCGTAGGCATTCCGTTCGCTCCGGGTGTCCACCAGGGGGCAGATCAAAAACACGTCCACGCCCCTGTCCTCGCCCAGAGCGAAGTAAGCCCAGGACGCGGGATCGGCGTAGTCCGGCCCCGCCGGCTCCGCCGTGGCGACCGGCGCGGGCGCTGAGGTCGGCTCCCCTTGTTTGGCCGGTTCGGTCACCGCCGCAGGTGCGGAGGGAACGGCCGTGGCGGCCGCACTTTTTTCGTCTGCGCGCTGGCAGCCGAGCCCGCAGGCCATCACCACGGCGGCCAGGAGCAGCAGCCCTATCCTTTTTCCGTTGTTCATATCCATCTCGTTTTTTCTCAATTGTACAGCATCATATCCGTCCGGCCGATGGCGAAGGCCGCCAGGAAGATGGCGTCCAGATACTTTTCCCGGGTCCAGATGCGGAAGAACCCGGGGGCAGGCATCTTGGCGAGGACGCTGCCTTCGTCCTCCTCGTGGACCTTCCGGCCGGTGTTGACGATCCGGGCGATGGGCTCCTCGTCCCGATAGAGGGTGTAGGCCCACTTGAGGCCGTCCAGACCCGTCTCGATCCGGATGCCGTTCTTGTGAAGCTGCTTCCAAACGTCCTTGCCGTTCAGGGGGAAGGAGGAGTGGTTGTCCAGGGCGAAGAGGCCGTCGGAGGACTGGGTCAGGGTCTTGCCCACGGAATACTGCTTTTCCGCCCCATGCTCCCGATCCTTGAAGGTGTAGAGGGAGTCGCCCACCAGGGAGAACTTGTCGCATACGGCCTCGTAGAGCAGATTCCGGCCGGCGTCCTCCAGATGGCAGGTGCCCTTGGCCGTGCCCTGATCGGTGAGGAAGTAGACCTCCCGCTCCTCCGAAAGCTTATGGGAGGGGCGGAACAGGGGCTGGGATTCGCCGCCCGCGGCTTTGTCCGCCTTCACCTCGCTGCGCTGCCGGCCGTTCTTCATCATGGTGAAGACGGAGACGGCGATCAGCGCCGCGCCGATGAGGATAAGATAGAGGGAAAAGCCCAAGGAGGCGTCCCGCACGGTGGCAGGATCGGCAGGATCGTACTTGACCTTGACCTCCTTGCCCACCGTATAGCCGGGGGCATAACTGCCCAGATCCTCGGTGTATTCCTTGCCGTCCACGGTATAGGTCACGTAGGTGGTATATTGCTTGTCACCGGGATCCGCGCTCGCAAAGGACTCGTCCTCCTCGATGCGGGCGATGACGGCGGTGGTGCTTTCAAAGCCCTTGGTGGCGAAGAAGCCGGTGTACACCCCAACCCCCAGGGCCGCCAGGGCGAGGAGCATCAGAAGGGCCGCCAGCACCTTGGGGGGCAGGATGAGCCAGGGTTTGAAGAGTCGATTAGAATTCATCGGCGATGTCCTCCTTGTATTTACCAGAACAGATCGATGTCGGAGGCGATTTGCGTAATGCCGTCCACCTCCGCCTTCTGCACGGTCATGGGCCGGAACAGCTCGTCCAGAACGGCGTCGTAGTCCTCCATCTCAGGCACCTTTTCGTTCATGTACACGATGTAGGAGAACAGGCCGTGGTCCATATAGAACTGGGTGGTCTCCCAGAAGCTGTAGCCTGAGCCGTACTCGAAGCCCATGTCCAGCAACTCCTGACCGGTCTTGCCCGCCAGGGCGTCCAGCTCCGCCGGAGTAAGCCGGCAGGCGGACAGGTCTCCCACCCGCGTGACCGGCAGCGGGCTCAGCAGCGCCTCATATTTCTCGTCCCGCTTCTCGTCGAAAAAGTCGATGGCGTCCAGCTGCGCCGATATATCCGAGGGGATCTCCGCCTCCACCCGGTAGCAGGCGCCGTCCGCCTCGAAAGCAGCGGCGAACAGAGCGTCGGACATGCCGTAACTGTAGGCGGGGGTGCCGCCCTCGTCGTCGGTCTGGTTTATTACGGCATAGACGTCGGCCAGGGTCTTGAAGGGGCTGTCCTCCAGAGGGATCTCCGGGATGGGATAGAAGACCCGCTCCGGCGCCTCGAACATGGCCTCATAGTCCGCCAGGGACGGGCTCCCGTTGATATCGAAGTCGGCAGCCGTAGCGTACTGGGAAAGGTTCCCTTCCCAGGCGACAGCCTTCACCGTGAGGGGGCGGATGACCTCCGCCACGTTGGGATTATCATCGACGGACACATATTCCGTAAAATCGACCTGATAGGTAAAGGGTCCCTTGTCCAGGCTGGCCCAGGAGATCTTCTCCGTCTCGTTGAAGCCATAGCTGCCCTGGGGGACGAAGCCCATGTCCAGCAGGTCCTGGCCGGTCTTCCCCGCCAGAGCGTTCAGATCGCTCTGGGAGAGCATGACCTCAGACAGATTGTAGATCTTCAGGATCGGCAGATCCGTCAGCAGCGCCTTTTCCTTCTGCTCCCTCGCCTCGTCAAAGAAGTCGATGGCGTCCAGCTTTTCACTCACTTCCTGCGGGATGAGGGCTTCCGCCCGGTAATAGACGCCGTCCGCCAGGAAGACCCGGGCGTACTGGTCCCCCTCCATGCCGTAGCCGGGGGATTCGAAGTCCCAGATATCGCCCAGGGTCTTGAATTCGGCCTTGGGTTCTTCCGTGGCCTTGGGTCCCTCCGCAGACGCGGATGTCTGGGCAGGGGGCTGAACCGTTTCGGCAGGGGCCGTTTCCGCAGGATCTTGATCATTTGTGCAGGCGGCAGCGCTCAGGAGCAGCAGCGCGGCCAGCAGGATCGTCAACAGTTTTTTCATAGCCGGTCTCCTTTCATGTGTTCGGGGCCTTATTCGATGGTTAAAATATCCGCGAAGCCGGTGACTTCGAAGATCTCCAGGATCATTTCGTTGGCGCGAGTCACCTTCATGGTCCCCTGCCGGTTCATGGTCTTCTGGGCGCTGAGCAGCACCCTGAGACCGGCGGAGGAGATGTACTCCAGCTTCTCAAAATCGAAGGTCAGCGCCTCCACCCCGGGCAGGGCTTCCTTCAGCGCCGCTTCCAGCCGGGGCGCGGTCGTGGTGTCCAAACGGCCCTCCAGGGCCAGCGTCAGGGCGGTGCCGTCCTTCTGTTGCTCGATCGTCATATCCGTTGTACCTCCTTTAGGTTATGCTTCTTCACGGGATCCTCCGGATCAAAAGCTGCCGTGCATGTTCTCTAAGGTGTCGATCACCACGACGCAGTCCGGCTGCACCTGCTGCAATATCAGCTTCATGATGTTCTCCGGCACTGCCACGCAGCCCCCGGTGTAGGGCTTGAGGGGGCCCATGCAGTGGAGGAAGATGGCGGAGCCCCGCCCCGGCGTGCCCGCCTCGTTGAAGCTGATGTTCAGGCAGTACTGATACTGGTACTCGTAGTCCACGATATGCTCGCTATCGTCCATCAGGAGATTTGGGTAGTCCTTGATGTCCACCATCTCGTTGTAGTGCTCGCCGGGGTCGCCGGACCAGTAGGTATCCTCGTCCACCTGGATGTAGGGGATGGCGCAGCCGGGATCGGGCGCGATGCCGAAGGCCTTGTTGAAACGATAGACCCCTATGGGCGTCTGTCCGCAGCCCTCCCGATGATCCTCGTCCAGGCAAAGGCCGTTCTTGCCCACGAAACCGGGCGTGGACAACAGCTGCTTCCAGTTCCCGTTTTCGTCCCGCTGATGCAGGGAGATGGTGGCGGTCGTCAGCTCCATGCCCATGCCGGCCACCACGAACAGCTGCCTGGCGTCCCGGGCGGCGGGCAGATCGACCACCCACTGGGGGGAATCGATCACGTGCTGGATATCGACGTGCAGTTCGTTCGTCGCGGCCGCACCTTCCGCCGCCGTCTCTGCTTTTGTTCCTGCGCAGCCGGCGCCGACAAACAGCAGGGCGGCGACCGCTAAACATGCGATTCTTTTCATAGAGCGATAATCCTTTCGTGTTTTATATCAATCTGGCGTTTGTCTTGTGTTTCGGGTGATACTTGAGCCGCACTTGCTGTCCCGCTTCCAGATCGGATCGGGGGTTGGACAGGAGCCCTTCCACTTCCGTCCCGTCCTCCGTGCGGTATCTGGCGTAGTAGTGAAGGGTCACGTCGTCGCCGCCCACGTCCTCGATGCGGGAGATCACGCCGTCGGCTTCGATCCCGCTTTCCTCGATCTGCTTCTTCATCCTGCGGGAGATGAGATAGATCCCCGCGCAGACCACGAAGAGACCGACCCATAAGAGGATACCTTTCGTGTCCATTTCCAACTTCCTTTCTACTGGGCCTTGCCCCCACGCTTTCGCTTTGACCATCGCCGCGCTGCCCAGGCGGACAGGACGATCAGCGCCACGCCGAACAGATAGATGATCGACCAGGGGAAAACGATCCCCAGCAAGTAGCAGAAGATCGAATCCACGAAGCCCAGGATGCACCAGTGGATGCAATAGATCCGGTTGAGGTCCCGGCTCATCATGATGAACACGGAGAATTTGGAGACGTCCACCTTTTTCAGCAGGAAATGGAACGCCCCCAGCAGCGTCAAATCAATGCTCATCAGTCCCACCGCTTCGGGCAGACTGGCCCCGTAATACCAGCCCTTCTTCGTCAGGAAAAACGGCTCAAAAATAACCGTCAGCGCAAGATAGATCCCCAGGACCGGGGCGGTAAAGCCCAGCAGCCGACGGTAGAAGCGATCCGGATCCTCCGTTCTTTGGAGCGCCGCACCAAACAGCAGCCCGAAGGCGACGAAGACGTACCAGTTGAAAAACGCAAAGCAGGAGCTCTCCTCCGTGGTCACGATGAAGTGGCCGAGAAGATAGTCCGCAACAGGCCCCCCTTGAACCGTGAAAGCCAGCAGCCCGCCCAGCAGAGACAGGATCACGCCAATGAGGAAGATATGCGCCTCCTTCAGCTTCAGGGCCTTGAGAAGCCCTGTCGCCATCAGCGCCAGCCCCGCGAAGTGGAGGATGTCCTGCACGACCAGCGCATAGACGGTCTCCGCCATGAACGCCCCTTCGATGAGCCCATCGGCCAGGGCGTAGATCCCGTATCGGAAGAAGTTGAGGACGAAGCCGAGAACGTACAGACAGACGCCCCGGCGAACAAGAGCAGCGGGGCTGTTCTTCCTGGAGTAGTTGACGGTGACGCCCATGGCGAACATGAAGGCGTGGGCCACAGCCAGATAGTCCCCGAACACCATGTCGCCGATCAGATAGCGGATATCCTGCTGGTATCCGGGCTGATGCAGCCCCAATTGGATGACAGCGTGGCAGAGGATCATGCTGACGATCGCCAGGGCTTTCAGCAGATCCAGCTCATACAGGCGCGGCGGCTGTCGCTCTTCCTTAGACCAGGTCAAATGGCTTTGCGTTCCTTTGACAAGGGCTGCATGGAGACGCTTTCTGAAAAACACGATCCGTCGTTCCCCCTTACCCCGGAAAGCTGTCCAGGGAGCCGTGTTCCTCGATCCAGACGAACTTCTCCCAATCGGCCTGATTGAGAAAGGCCCTGGCCACGGCGTAGTGATGGGCTTTCCCCGCCTCGCTGCTCATGGCCCTGCTGTACGTGTCGTCCCCGACGCAGGCACGGAAAAACTGCAGGGATTCCTTCCTGTACCGGAACCCCGGCCTGTATACGCCCAGCGGGCGGATGCTGCCGCCGACCGGTCCGAACCGATCCGGGACGGGCTCCCGTACAGTATCGTGCTTTATCATGACCCTTCTCCTTTTTCGCCTGACGTCGGTCGGGCATGATGCGCTGCAATCACCCAGTATGCATTGTAGCAAGGGCTGTCCAAAGGATGTCCAAAGAAACAGACCGTCCTTCTCCAAAAAATGAAAAGAACGGTCCGTTTTCTTTGCTGTTTGCAGGGTGTCAGCTTCTGTTCGCCGCGTTCCAGAAGAGGATGCCCTCCGTCATGCTGGCCCAGGCATAGGCGCTCATGTATTCCCCCCGGTAGGCGTTGATGGTATCGCTGTCGCCGGAATAGAAGAGGTAGGCGTCGCAGACAAACGTGTCCGGCCTGACCCGCAGGATCCCCTTTTCCATCTCCAGGATCTCCGACACCCCGTATTCCCGCAGCGTATCCCAAAGGGAGCGGATATATACGTCCAACTGCTTCTGCTGCTTTCTGTCATACGGGCGATCCTCCCACACGGCCGCGAACAGCTCCGCCCGGGAGATCCCGGCCCCCTGCCTGTCCACCAGATAGGCCAGGAGCTCCTTGCTCTTGGCCAGCTTGAAGCTGACGGGTTTCCCGTCCACGTAGACGTCGAAATTGCCGAAGGTCTTGATCCGGATATGCTCCGGCGCGAACGGATGCCGTTCGCCGCACGCACAGCGGACCTCCGCCGCCAGCTTTTCCAGGGACACCGGCTTCAACAGGTATCCGGCCGGGCGCACTGAGTAGGCGTCGAAGGCGTACTCCCTGTACGCGGTCAGAAACAGGATCGCCGTCTTCGGATGCATCTGTTTGATCCGCGCCGCCAGGGTGATGCCGTCCATCTTGGGCATGTTGATGTCCAGCAGCGCCAGGTCCGCCGGATGGTCCCGGAGCCAGTCCAAAGCCTGCTGCCCGTCGGTGAAGCCGCGGATGTCGTCGATTTCGTTCAGACGGGCGCATTGACCCAGGGTGTATTCCACCGCCAGCGGCTCGTCGTCCACACAGATCGCTCTCATATCCTCACTCCTTTTTACCGTCGCAGACCCGGTCCGGGATCAGCAGCGTGACGGCCGTACCTTTGCCGATCTCGCTTTCAAGGATCATGGTCCCGCCGCACATCTCTCTGATGCGGTCCTGCACGTTCCGAAGACCGATATGGGTCCCCTCCGAAAGCTCCTTCGCCTTGGGATCGAAGCCCGCGCCGTTGTCCTCCACCGTGATCCGATGCATCTCCCCTTCGCGCAGGGTGGATATCGTCACCACGCCGTCCTCCCGGCCGCGCACGCCATGGCGGATGGCGTTCTCCACCAGGGGCTGGATCGTCAGGGCCGGGACCTCAAAGGCCTCGTCCTCGATCCGGTATGCCACATGGATGTTGGGGAACCGGAGGGATTCGATCTGGGCGTACAGGCGGGTATGTTCCAGCTCCTTGGCGATCGGGATCAGCCCCACCTGGTCCAGGGACTCCAGATTCTGCCTGAGATACGTGCTGAAATCCTCCAGGGTCCTGTCCGCGAGCGGCGGGTCCTTGGCATAGAGGGCCCGAATGGTATTGAGGGCGTTGAACAGGAAATGGGGCTGGATCTGGGTCATCATGATCCGGATGCGCTGGGCTGCCATCAGGTCCCGCTCGTGCTGGCGGACGAACCGCAGGTGGAGCCAGATGTAATAGAACACGCCGCCCACGGTGATGGCGATGGTCAAAAACGAGATGGGCAGCTGCCCTTCCTTGACGTTGTAATCCAACTCCACGGAAGTGACGATCATGCAGAAGACGAAGGCCGGGATCCACAGGCTCCACTTTCCGTTGCTGCGGCGGTTGCGTACGGCTTCCATCAGCAGGGCGCCCAGTAGGATCATGCTGCACAGGATGCAGGACGAAGCCAGAGGGCCGCCGTGGTAACAGTTCCCCTCGTCGATCCAGAAGCTGAGGGGAGAGAACAGGGCTGTCAGATAGACGGCCGCATTGATCCCCGCCAGGATCCACCAGGGCCAGAGCTTCTTCTTTTTCTCATGCACGATATAGAGGAACAGGATCAGGATCACCGGCCGGACGGCGTACCCATAGATCGTCAGCACCGTGCGCCACTTCCCGCCCGGCTGCGTGACGGCGCAGCGGTATTCCAGCACGTTCTGCATGATCAGACTGAGGCTCAGCAGGACGATGAACAGCATGACGCGGCGCCGCTCCCGACCGATATAGGGGTCCACCCATACGGTGAAGCCCAACCCGATCAGCAGGAGCAGCAGCGGGGCCAGCACGGCCAGCGTTCCCAAATCCATGGTCATAGACGTATCCCCTCCATGCCGCATCGCCGTTTCGCCTTCCGGCATCACGATCTCACGAGTACAGTATATCCGAATATCAGAATACCTGAAAGAACGGGGATTGTAAACATTTTTCGCAGAGAGCCGGTCCGGCGAAAAAGCCGCCGACCAAATCCATCGCAAAAACGCCCCCGGCTTCCCTGCGCCAACGGCCCAGCAAGCCTGCGCCGCGCTCTGCGTCCGCTATCACATTCAAACAATGTCATATTGTTCGATACGCTTTTGAAATCATCCCTTCACAAATCCTCTCCGGGCAGAGGAGAAAAGCCGCCCAAAGGAGAAGCGCAGGAAGGAGCATACCTTTCCGCGCTTTATTTTTTCCCCATAGGCTTCTCTTTTTTCGGTTTCTTTCTGCTCTTCCCTGAAGCGAAAAAAGGAACAAAGAAAGGCTATATCCTGAATTCCCGGTACGTTTCCCCGTCCAGGGTCTTCCAGAGGAAGACGCCGTTCTCCAGCGTCATGTACCCGTGGGGGGAGTTTTCCTTGGGGATGGCCAGGGAGCCCGGGTTCAGATAGGTGACGCCGTCCCGCTCCTCGCAGGCGGGCACGTGGGTGTGGCCGTGGAGCAGGATGTCTCCCCGATGGAGCGGCGGCAGATGGTCCAGGCTATAGAGGTGCCCGTGGGTGACGAAGATCAGCCGCGCCCCCTCCGAAAGCAGGGCGTAGTCCGCCCAGATGGGGAACCGGAGCACGGTCTGGTCGATGTCCGCGTCGCAGTTGCCCCGGACCGCCAGGATGTCCCCCTGCCGCCCGTTCAGCATGGCCGTCACCGCCTTGGGGTCGTAGTCCCTGGGGAGGTCGTTCCTCGGCCCGTGGTAGAGAAGGTCCCCCAAAAGCAGCATCCGGTCCGCCCCCTCCCGGTCATAGGCCGCCAGGAGCTGTCTGCAGTAGTAGGCCGACCCGTGCAGGTCCGACGCGATGAGCCATTTCATGTGTTCTTCCCCCTGTGTTTCGATGGAAAGAGTATACCAGACCCGGGCCCGCTTGACAATCGGGCCCAAAGCCTTTATTCTGAAAAAAAGAGCCAAGGAGGATTTGGATATGAACGCTGCGGAAAAAGTGTGCGCATTTTTGGAGGAAGCCCAGGTGTACTACCTGGCCACCGCAGAGGGGGATCAGCCCCGGGTGCGGCCCTTCGGCACGGCATTGGTCTACGAGGGAAAACTCTACATCCAGACCGGGAAGGTGAAGCCCGTGTCCAAGCAGCTGTTTGAGAACCCCAAGGCGGAGATCTGCGCCTTCCATAAAGGCCAATGGGTCCGGGTTTCCGGCAAGCTCCTGAACGACGATCGGCGGGAGGTCAAGGCGGCCATGCTGGACAAGTATCCCAGCCTGAAGCGGATGTATGACCCCGACGACGGCAACACCCAGGTCCTCTACTTTGCCGACGCCACGGCCGTCTTCTCCTCCTTCGGCACCCCGCCGGAGACGGTGGCGCTGTAAAAATCCCTTTTTGTCCCTTTTATCTCTTTATACAAAGAAGAAAAGAGGGACCGAAAAAAGAGAAACTCGGGATGATATAAGCGTTTTTGCTCCATACCACTTTATTCAGTGAATCATTTTCGCGGGCCTTTTCTTTCCGGAAAAGGCCCAAATAGAAAGGGGTATCTTCATGAAAAAAGCAAGGACAAAGTGGGCCGTTTTGCTGGCGGTGCTGCTCGTCGCCGCCTTTGGGGCGCTGACGCTGGCCAACGGCATCCAGACCGACCACGGCAATATCGCCGTCACCGAGGGCGTCATCGACGCCTACCGGGGCGAGGGCGGCAAGGAACATCTGGGCCGGATGACCTACAAGCTCTACACGCCCAAAACCGCCACGGCGGAACACAAAGCCCCGGGCGTGCTGCTGCTCCACGGGTACCAGAACGATCGGGAGACCAACGCCGCCTACGCCATCGAGCTGGCCCGCCGGGGCGTGGTGGTCCTGTCCTTGGACGAATACGGCCACGGCTTCTCCGAGCCCGGGCTCCGGGAGCGTGGGTATGTGAACCACACCGTGAAGGTGAACTACGGGGAGGACAGCATCGAAACGGGCACCTTCAAGAAGGCGGGCGGCACGGTCCGCTATCGCCTGCTCATGAACTTCTCCAACCTCAGTTTCTTTGACGACCACTATTCCAAGGACGACGCCGGCAACGAGATCACGGACAGCTCCTGCGGCGGCGCGGCGGCCTATGCGGTCCTGGCCACCATGGACAACGTGGATCCCACCCGCCTGGGCATCAGCGGCCACTCCATGGGCACCTGGGCCGGCTGGTCCGTGGCGGCGGCCTTCGCGGGCACGGATATCGAGCCTCGGGCCACGGTCCTCCAGTGCGGGGAGCTGTTCCGGGACAGCGTCTACGATACGAGCAAGATCCATTTCAACAACGTGCTTCTGCTCCAGGCCAAGTGGGACGAATTCAGCTATTTCCGCGACTACCAGCGGGTGGTGGACGACAGGCTCCTCACCTCCGACCTGCGGTGCGAGTTTTTGGGCGCCACCCCTGAGATGGCCGCCTGGGACAGGACCTACGGCACCTTCAGCGACGGCAGCGCCCGGCGCATGGAGCTCCTCTACACCAACCACCGGCTCACCACCCACCACAGCCACGGCCTCGCCGTGGCCCTGGATTGGTTCCGGGACGCCTTCGGGGCGGAGAGCATGAAGGACCTTCCCGCCACGGATCAGATCGCCATGGGCAAGGAGTGGCTGGTGCTCCTCGCTATGCTGCTGACGCTCCTCGCCATGGTGCCCCTCTCAGAGCTGCTGCTCACCGTCCCCTTCTTCGCCGCCATCCCCCAGGCCCTGCCGCCGAAAGCGAACATCAAGCCCCGGAAAAAATGGTGGAAGGGGGCCGTCATCACGCTGCTGATCGCGGGCCTTACCTACCCGTTCATGACCCAGCTGGGCCACGCGCTGCTGCCCCTGCCGGAGGGGATCTTCCGCATGACCGTGGGCAACGGCTTCATCGGCTGGTATTCCCTGCTGATCCTGGTGATGGTGGTGACCTCCTGGACCGGCTGGCGCAAGGCGAAGAAGGCCGAGACCTTCGACGGCTGGTACGGCATGGGCCTGGGCAGCGAGCAGGCGCCCATGAAGATCAGCTGGGGGCTCCTGGGCCGGTCGGCTCTGCTGGTGCTGTGTCTGCTTGGCATGGTCTACGCCGTGGTGGCCCTGGCCGGGGTGTATCTGCTGGACCTTCGGTTCATCTGGCCCTTCTTTAAGACCTTCACCCCGGCCCGTTTCGGCCAGTTCTGCGTGTATTTGCCCCTGTTCGCCCTGTTCTTCCTGCTGAACAATTCAAAGATCATGGCCTCCATGCGCACCGAAGCCGCCTATGAGAAGGGGGCCAAGGGGTTCTTTGGGGCCTGGTGGCGCAACGCCCTCATGATGGTGGGCGGGGTGCTGCTGATCGTGCTCATCGAGTACGTGCCCTTCTTCCTGAACATCGGTCCCGGGGCGGATGTGCTCTTCGGGTCCACCTTCGGCGGGCCGTTCATGTCGCTGCTCATTCTGTTCGTGCCCCAGGTTTTGGTGTTCAGCCTCCTGGGCACCTGGTTCTACCGCCGCACGGGCAGCGTGTACTCCGGAGCGCTGCTCATCGCCTCCCTGGCGGCCTGGATCGTCACCGGCGGCTCAGCCATGCTATGATAGGAACCTATTGAAAGCTCGCACCTTTTCTTGTAAGAAAAGGTGCAGCCAAAGAACTTTTGTTTGGGATATATGGCTTGCGTTCGCAAGCGCTTTTGAGGAAATGAGGATGAGGGAAACCATGCTGCATACCCCTATAGGCGACATCCGGGGGCTGGACAACGGAAAATGTCTGGTGTTCCGGGGGGTGCCCTTTGGGAAGGCCGGGCGGTTCGAGTACGCCCAGGCCGTGGACCGCTGGGACGGGGTGCTGGACGCCGCCGGCTTCGGCCCCGGCTGCCCCCAGAACCGGGCCGTCCACGAGCATCTGGAGGACCCGGTGCGGCTGTTCTACAAGAAGGAATACCGGGAGGGCAGCGCATTCGCCTATTCCGAGGACTGCCTGAACTTGAACGTCTACGCCCCCTATGAAGCCAAAAACGCCCCCGTGATCCTGTTCTTCTACGGCGGCGGCTTCGACTCCGGCCTCAATGCGGAGGACCCCTTCGACGGCAGCGGCTGGGCCCGGCGGGGGGCCGTGGCGGTGATGGTCAACTATCGGGTGGGGCCCTTGGGGTATCTCACCCACGAGGAGATCCAAAGGGCGTACGGCCGGGACGGCAACTTCGGCCTGGACGATCAGCTGACGGCTGTGCGCTGGGTGAAGACCCACATCGCAGACTTCGGCGGCGACCCGGAAAATCTCACCCTGCTGGGTCAGAGCGCCGGGGCGATCTCCATCCAGTACCTTTGTCTCAATCCCGAAAACGCCGGTCTCTTTCGCCGGGCGGCCATGATGTCCGGCGGCGGGATGTTTCCCAAATTCGCCCTGCCGCGCCGGGC
>JAEEGL016958928.1_pt1 | contig 21114 bp, 20 predicted proteins | sample 9134231 | NCBI WGS metagenome assembly JAEEGL01 (sample SAMN16246548, study PRJNA631951) | gut metagenome | biome: gut microbiome; feature: rumen; material: fiber-attached | host: Bos | place: Iran: Karaj | collected 2018-10 | reverse complement strand
TCCTGCTGTTCCTCGTCGCGGTCGTGCAGGCGGTGGACGACTATCAGGAGCTGCTGCGCACCGCCGTCGCCACAGCGGGCAACGACCACCGACTCGGCGGGAACGAGGCACCGCCCGCGGTCGTGTCCGTCTTCCTCGGCGACGAGCTGACCGCCATTCTTGACGCCATCGAATCCGACACGCCGTACAGCGCGGCGGAGAAGACCGTCGTCAAGCTCGGCGTGCACGCGCTGCCGCGCTTCCCGCGCGACATGACCGACCGCAACCGCACCTCGCCGTTCGCCTTCACGGGCAACAAGTTCGAGTTCCGCATGGTCGGCTCGTCGCAGTCGATCGGCACGGTCAACACCTTCCTCAACACCGCCGTAGCAGAGTCCCTGCGCCAGTATGCCGACGCGCTCGAGGGCGCGGAGGATTTCGAGGGCGCGCTGCACGAGCTGATCCGCGGCGCGATCGCCGCGCACCGGCGCATCGTTTTCAACGGCAACGGCTACGACGAGGCATGGACGCGCGAGGCGGTGAACGTGCGGGGCCTGAGCGAGCTGCGCACGATGCCGGACTGCATCCCGACGCTGCGCCGGGAGAAAAACACCGCGCTGCTCATGCGGCACGGCGTGTTCACCGCGGAGGAGATCACCTCCCGCTACGAGATCATGCTGGAAAACTACGTCAAGACGATCCAGATCGAGGCGGCGGCGATGGACGACATCGCCGGGCGCGAGATCCTGCCCGCGGTCACGGCCTGCGCCGCCGCCATGGCGGACGCGGCGGTGAAGAAGTGGGCGCTCGTGCCGGCGCTCAGGTGCGCGTATGAGGCAAAGCAGGTCGAGCATCTCGGCACGCTGACCGACGCCATCGCTGAGCGCCTGGGCGCGCTCGAGCGCGCGATGCTCGCCGTGGAGGAAACGCAGGAGCCGGAGAACCGCGCCTTCACCATCCGCGACGTGCTGCTGCCGCGCATGGCGGAGCTGCGCGCCGCCTGCGACGAGGCCGAGACGGCGACGGGCAAGGCCTTCTGGCCGTTCCCGACCTACGACGAGCTGCTTTTCAGCGTCAAGTGACCGGATACCGTTCGGATCAGGGAAAGGAGAATCTGCATGTGTGGGATCGTTGGATTCAGCGGCGCGCAGGACGCCGCGCCGCTGCTGCTGGAGGGATTGAAACGGCTGGAATACCGCGGGTATGACTCCGCCGGGATCGCCGTGCTGGATCGGGGCGCGATCACGCTCGAGAAGATCAGCGGCAAGGTGGAGAAGCTCTGCGAGCGGACGAAGGACGGGCAGGCCGTCCCCGGCCACATCGGGATCGGGCACACGCGCTGGGCGACGCACGGCGCCCCGACGGATACGAACGCGCACCCGCATCTGAGCAACGACGGGCGCTACGCGGTCGTGCACAACGGCATCATCGAGAACTACGCCGTGCTGCGGGAGGAGCTGCTTGCCAAAGGATACCTGTTTTCCAGCGAGACGGATACCGAGGTCATCGTCCACCTGCTGGAGCTCTACGACAGCGGGGACCTCAAAACCACCGTCATGAAGGCCGTGTCGCGTCTGGAAGGCTCCTATGCGCTCGGCGTGCTCTGCGCGGACCGGCCGGACACGTTGTTTGCCGTCAGAGAGTCGAGCCCGCTGATCCTCGGCGTCGGCGTGGGGGAGAGCTATTTCGCCTCCGACGTGACGGCGCTCGTCTCCTACACGAAAAACGCGATCTATCTGGACGACGGGGAATTCGCGGAGCTGACGCCGCAGCGCATCACCGTGTACGACCGCGCGGGGCGGACCGTCGAAAAGCCGATCAGCCGGATCACGTGGAGCGTCGAGGCTGCGGAAAAAGGCGGGTACGAGCACTTTATGCTCAAGGAGATCATGGAACAGCCCGCCGCGGTCCGCGCCGCGATCGAGCCCCGCGTCCGGGACGGCGAGATCCGTCTGGACGACTTTGATCCCTCCGCGGAGGAGCTGCGCGATCTGCGCAAGATCGTGATCACCGCCTGCGGCAGCGCCTATTACGCCGGATGCGCGGGCCGCTACGCGCTGGAGGCGCTCTGCCGCATCCCCGTGGAGGTGCAGCTGGCCAGCGAATTGCGCTACGCCGACCCGCTCATCGACGGGCATACGCTGCTGATCGTCCTCAGCCAGTCCGGCGAGACGGCGGACACGATCGCGGCGATGAAAGAATGCCGCAGGCGCGGGGCGCGGGTGCTCGCCGTCGTCAACGTCGTCGGCAGCACCATTGCCAAGGCCGCGGACTGGACGCTCTATACCTGGGCCGGGCCGGAGATCGCCGTTGCGACGACGAAGGGCTATACGACCCAGCTCGCCGTGCTGTTCCTGCTTGCACTCTTCATGGCGCGCAGGCTCGGCCGTCTGGACGAGCCGCGCTGCGAGAGCCTGCTGCACGATCTGCTGCGGCTGCCGAAGCTGATCCAGAGCGCCATCGACCTGAACCACGGCATACCGGCGCTCGCCAAAAAGTACCACGCCGCCCCGTCGCTCTTTTTTATCGGGCGAAACACCGACTGGGCCGCGGCGCTGGAGGGCGCGCTGAAAATGAAAGAGATCTCCTACATCCACGCCGAGAGCTATGCGGCCGGCGAGCTGAAGCACGGCACCATCGCCCTGATCGAGGAGGGCACGCCCGTGATCGCGGTCTGCTGCAACGAGGCGCTGACGGACAAGACCATCAGCAACGTGATCGAGGTCAAGGCGCGCGGCGCGCGCGTGCTGGCCGTGGCGTTTCAGGGCAACACGAAGATCGTTTCGCAGGCGAACGACGTGATCTTTATCCCCGCGGTCGACACTCTGTTTTCGCCGGCGCTCGCGGTGGTGCCGATGCAGCTTCTTGCGTATTACGTTGCAAAGGAGAACGGCTGTGACATCGATAAGCCGAAAAATCTGGCGAAGTCCGTCACGGTGGAATGACCGGCGCGGGACGGGGAAATACGAAGCGTCCCCGGAAAAGCAGTCTGCTTTTCCGGGGGCGTTCGCTTTTCAGCTTCGGCGCGGTATCCGCATCGGCGGGGTCCGTGCCGCGCACCTTCCGCCGGGTGGGCTAAAAGGCGGAGTCGGAGACGTTTTTTCCGTCCAGCGCGATGAACAGCACAGACAGGAGCACGCAGACGCAGCCCGTCAGGCTGCGCGCGCTGACCACGTCGTGATAGAACACGATGCCGCCGATCACGCCGGTGACCGGCTCGAGCATATTGATGAAGGCGGCTTTGCTTGCGCCGATGTACTTTACGCCGGCGGTGATGAAATAGAATCCGAGCAGGGAGCCGATCCCGACGATGACAACGAGAGCGAACCAGACGCTGCGTCCGGCGGGAAGAGAAAACGCACCGTCAAACGCGGTTTTGGCGCCGTAAACGACAGCCGTTCCGGCGGACATGTAGAACAGCTTGACGATCAGAGGATGCCGGTTGAAGCCGCCGTAATCGTTTGCCGTGACGAAAAGGGCGTAGGCGACTGCGGAGGCGATGGCAAACGCGGCGCCCAGCGGCGTGATCACACCGGAGAAATCGGTGACGAGGATCAGCCCGGAAAGGCTCAGGACCACGGCGATGAGAGTATACTTTGATAGCTTTTGATGGAAAAAGGCCACGGAGATCAGCAGAACGATGGTCGGGTAGAGAAAGTGCAGCATGATGACGGAGGAAACCTGCATCTGCTTCATACCGAGATTCAGAAAGAAATCCGTGAAGCCCATGCCGATCGCGCCGAGCAGCAGCAGAGAGACGGCGTCCTTTTTGTTGACGCTGATGGATATTTTCTCAAGCCTCGCTGCAAGGAAGCAGCCGCACACCATAATGAAGGCCTGATAGAAGAGCAGACACGACGGGTCCATTCCGCTGCGCAGAACGTAGTTGTTGCCCAGAGGCGTGATGCCGAACAGCAGGGAAGCGGCGATCACGTAAAAAATACCGCGAGACAATTGAAAGAACCTCTTTTTCTAGTATTTGCAACAAATCTTGCATTTTTATATATCATATTAAGCCGGTTGAATAATGTCAAGCGGAATTCGGCGACATTTGTTTCATTCTGGCGGAACAGTGTTCCTCAATTGGTTGTTCCCATTGAATAAAAACTCGTTGCTGTCTATAATGCGAATTGTGCAGATTGCTCCCAGCGACAGGAGCAAATCATTTTAGGACAGGAGAATGATTATGGAAAATTACAACCGGAAACTCTCTGTCGGCACTAAGATTGGTTATGGTATTGGTCAGCTCGGTTCCGGCCTTGCCTACAATCTGTATTACTACTACTTCATTTACTTCATGACCAGCTTTGCTGGCGTAAATGCAGCAGTTGCCGGCACGATCTCTCTCTTTGCGGTTATCTGGGATGCGGTAACCGACCCGATCATCGGCGTGTTCAGCGATCGTCTGAAGGTCAAGACCGGCACCCGCCGTCCCATGATGATGCGCGCTTCGGTTCCCCTTGGCATCACCGTATATCTGCTTTTCTCGGCCTTTGACTTCGAGACTGACGGAGTGAAGATCTTCTACTACGTCATTCTCAACATCTTCTTCTGGCTGTTCTTCACGATGTGCGATATGAACCACATCATCATCGGCCAGGAGCTCACCAGAGATTTTGACGAGCAGTCCTCGATCCGCGGCTTTTCCTCTGCCTTCATGTATGCCGGTGAATTGGTGGTCTCCGGCTGCACGATGATTCTCGTCAACCGCTGCTCCACCGAAAAGGTCGGCTGGGCGATCGTCGCTGTCGTCACCGCCGCGTTCTGCTTCGTTTCCTACTTCCTTGCCGGCGTCTGCACCAAGGGCAAGGAGCTCAACGTTTCCGACACGGAGGCAAAGGCCAACTCCTTCACGATCAGGGAATTCCTCGACTGCCTGAAGGACAAGGTCTACATTATCCTCGTTCTCATCGCGCTGTTTGCCAACTGCATCGTCGGCATCCAGGCCTCCGGCAACATCTACGTTCAGACCTACTTCTACGAGCTCTCTGACGTTCAGATCGGCGTCATCAACATGTGCAAGTGCTTCTACATGATCGTCATGGCGATGCTCATGGGCAACCTCTCCAAGAAGATCGACAAGCGCACGATGATGATCATCGGCTTCTTCTGCTACGGCTTCGGTATGTTCCTGCCGCGCGTGCTCCCGGCCAAGATCCCCCTCTACATCCTCGCGCTGTGCTTCTCCGCGCTCGGCAACGCCACGTTCTGGACGCTGATCTACTCCGTCGCTGCGGACGTGATCGCGATCAACGAGGCTGAGACCGGCACGAACCGTGCGGGCGCCATGACCTCTCTGCTTTCCTGCGTCAACAAGTTCGGCTGCTCCATCGGCATGTGGCTCGTCGGCGTCGGCCTCGACTTCTTCGGCTTCGATGAAGCTGCCGCCGTTCAGAGCGCGGGCGCCGTTTCCGGTATCCGCACAATTTACGGTGTCGGCGGTCTCATCTTCGGCCTGATCATTGCCCTCCTTGCCATCAAGTATCCGTATTCCCGCAACGCGTACAATGCCAAGATGGCGGAGCTGCAGTCCAAGTAACCGGATCTTGCTCCAAGCGTTCTCAAAGCAATAAGAAAAAGGCTCCTAACGAAACCTTTCGATCAGCGTTAGGAGCCTTTCTCTTGAACTATTGTGATGCCTCAGAGCACGTCCGTCGGTATGCTGGGCTGCTCGGCCACGATGGAGTGGATCCCGCCGCCGCCGAGGAAAACCTCGTGCGCGTCGATCCCGACCAGCCTGCGCGACGCAAAAACGCGCTGCAGGATCGCCGCCGCTTCGAGATCGCTCTCTTCGCGGAAGATCGGATAGATCAGCCCACCGTTCGGGAGATAAAAATTGAGGTATGAGCCGACCATCCTGTCGCCCGCGCGGCGTGTGATGGAAAACCGGCTGTCGTCAACGCCCATCGCCTCTTCCTCCGTGATAACGATCGGCCTGGGCAGCGGTATTTTGTGGAGCTTCAGTTTTCTGCCCTTTGCATCGCGCTCCCGCTCGAGCGTGGCGAGCGCTTCCCGCACGACTTCGTACTGCGGATGCGACGTATCGTCCGTCCAGGAAAGCAGCGCCTCTCCGGGTTTGACAAAACAGAACAGGTTGTCGATGTTTCCCTTGCCCTCGTCCATATAGAGACCGTGCTTGAGCCAGATGACCTTTCTGATGCCAAGGTAACTCTTGAGCGTCGACTCCATGTCCTTTTTTGTGAGACTCGGATTTCGCCCCGCGCTGAGCAGGCACTCCTCCGTAACGACGATCGTATCCTCGCCGTCATAGCGATAGGCGCAGCCTTCAAATACGAACTCATTCACCTTGTAGCAGCGGATGCCGAGCAGCTCGCAGACCTTGTGGGCGATCTGGTCGTCCAGATCCCAGGGGAAGTAAGCCCCCTCCAGCAGCCCGCCGTAACCGTTGAACGTCCAGTCGACGCCGCGGATCTCCGTCCCGTTCGAGATGAAGGTGGGCGCAACGTCGCGCATAAAGGCTTCCTGACTGCTCATTTCGATGACCCGGACGGACGAGCTGAGCTGATTGCATGCGTTTTCGTACTGATCGGCGTTCACGCAGACCGTGACCGGCTCGAACTCTGCGATCGTGTCGGCGATCTTCGCAAAGGTCCTTTGCGCGTATTTCGCGCCCATGCGCCAGTTGTCCTGACGCTGCGGCCAGATCATCCATGCGCCCGCGTGCCAGCTGCGCTCGGAGCAGAGATGGAAGCCGTCTTTTTTGGGAATCGTGTGTAGCGTGTTCATTTTTATTCTTCCTCTGTGGTGTTTTCGGCTTTTCTTTGATAGCAGTACATAAAACGGTCGATCCCGATCATCAGCGGCACCAGAGAACGCCGGTGTATGCTTTGCAGCTCGCTGTGGATGGAGAAGGAGACGAAAAGATCGCTGAGCTTGCGGAGCATCAGGTTGTCCTCGTCCGCAAAGGCGACCACGCGGAGCATGTTGTCCGCTCGCAGGCGCTCGATGCACTCGAGCAGGGAATTCTCCTGACCGGTGAGCGAGAAGACCCACAGGACGTCGTTTTTCTTCAGGTAGCGGCTGATCCCGGCGTATTCGTACGTGAACGTCGGCACGTCTGCCCGGATCCCGTTTACGTTGAGCATGCGCTTGGCGTAGCGGGCAGCCTCGTAGCAATAGCTGTCCGAGATGAGGACGACCGTGCTGTCCCTGTTGAGGAATGACGCGAAGGTTTGCGCGTCCTTTTCCTTGACGGTCTGGACAAAATCGTTGATCGCCGCAAGGAACGCGCTTTCCCAGTCGTCGAAGCTCTCCTCCGCGTGCGGCTCGCCGGCGTCCTGCATGTAATCGGTCAGACGGAGCAGGTTGATGAAATCCGCATAGCCGGAGAAGCCGAGCTTCTGCACGAAGCGGAACATCGTCGTCGTGGACACGAAGCAGTTATGCGCAAGCGCGCGGATGCTCTCGTCTTTGACGGAATGGATGTTCTGAACGATGTAGTCGTAAATATGACGCTCCGAATCGTTGAGACCGGACAGCTTGGGAGCGGTTACGGAGAAAAAATCTTCTTTCATTGCAGCAACGTTCCTGACCTTACGGATGGTACACAGACATTATACCGCGCGGCGAAAAGCATGTAAACAGAAAAATACACGACCGTATACAACAACGAAGGAGGAATCATGATGGAAAAGCTGGTTCTCACAGCAAAAGAGCAGGAGCAGGTCAAGGCCCTGGAAAAGGATCTGGATGCAATGATCAATGACCCCGTTATGCCGGTTCCCGGCTGCGGCGTGATGGCGTTCAAGGACGGCAAACTGCTGTATCAGGGCTGCAGAGGTTTTCGCAGCTTTGATGCGAGCGGCCGGGTCGGCGTGAAGCCCTTCACCGCGGACACCCGTTTCCGCACGGCTTCCATTTCCAAGGTGTTCTCCGCGCTCAGCGTCATGCGCCTTGTCGAGCGGGGCGTACTGGATCTGGATGAGGACGTCAGCGTCTATCTGGGCTTTTCGCTGCGCAACCCCAACTACCCGGACAAGAAGATCACGCTGCGCATGCTGATGAGCCACACGTCCTCTCTGCGTGACGGCAGCGTTTACTCGATCGCGCCGGAATTCAACATCGAGCAGTTCTTCCTGCCCGAGGGGAAGTATTATGCCGGCGGCGAGCACTTTGCGAACAGCAGCGACGGCGTTGACCGTGAGCCGGGCCGGTTCTTCGCCTATACCAACCTCAATTACGGCGTGATCGGCACCATTTTCGAGCGGATCAGCGGGAAGCGGTTCGACGAATTCCTCAAAGAGACCATCCTTGAACCGATGGGGATCGGCGCTTCCTTCAACGTCGGCGACTTCGACGAGCAGGCGCTTGATCTGCTCACGCCGCTCTATCAGTCTGTCAACGGCGACAAGTGGGACGCTTCCCAGCCCTGGGCCGCCCAGATCGACGACTATCAGGGGAAGCTGCAGCCCCGCGATCAGGTCCTCATTACCAATCCCGACCTGCACGGAGAGAACGTCATGGCGGATCTCAAGGACTACCACATCGGGTACAACGGCACGCTGTTTTCCCCGCAGGGCGGGCTGCGAATCAGCATGAACGAGGAAATGAAGCTCGCCGAGTTGTTCCTCAACGACGGCAAAGTGGACGGCCGGCAGATCGTTTCCAAGGAATCGCTCGACACGATGTTCACCCCGTACTGGACCTACGATCCCTCCGCAAACAACGGCGACACCTACGACGGCCTGATGACCAGCTACGGCCCCGGGATCCAGACGATGACCTCCGGAGCGCGGGATCGGTTTTTGAAAGACCGGAACGTGGTCCTCTCCGGCCACTTCGGCGAAGCGTACGGCCTGCTGGCCGGCCTGTTTGTCAACCGCAAGACCGGAATGGGCATCTTTTACGTCATGAACGGACAGGGCGCGCCGGACAGCGAGCACCACGGCGATTACTCGGGCATGTATCAGTGGGAGGAACGCTTCTGCACGGCCCTGCTGGATCATCTGTTCCCGGAGATCCACGATTGACGGCGACGCGCCTGATCTGAGAAGAAAAGACGGATACCGAGCTTTCTTTCGGCGGTGTGCCACGGGCGGGATCCGCGCTTTTTGGGGGCTGTATGAAGCAATCAGCAACGAGCACAAGTGAACTCAGGCGAGGGATCAAAAGCTGGCAGGTGACGTTCATCGGCCTCGGCGGCGTCATCGGCTCCTGCTATTTCCTCGGCCTCGGCGCGCTGATCCGGGACATGGGACCGGCGGTCATCCTTGCCTTCGCCGTCGTCGGCGTCATCGTTTACGGCATGATGATCGCCTTCGCCGAGCTTTTGGTCAACGTGCCGCGAAAGGGCTCCTTCATCGCATATACCAACGAGTTCCTCGGGCCGGTCGCGTCGGTCGGCATCGGGTGGGCGTTCTGGTTCAGCTGGGTGTGCTACGTCCCGTCTGAGGCCATTGCCGCCGCCGTGGTGCTGAACTCGCTCTTTCCGGGCAATCAGACGATGTATGCGGCGGGGACGCTCCTGCTGCTGACGGTCATCAACCTTTGTTCGGTGAACCTCTTTGCCAGAGTCGAGTCCGCGTTGTCGATCACCAAAGTCTGCGCGATCGTCCTTTTCTCCGTCCTTGCGTTCGGCGTCTGGATCGGGCTGTGGGGGAGCGATGGCTTTCTCGGCGGCGCGGTGAACTTCGGCGCCGGCGATCTTCTGGGCGAGCTGTTTCCGAACGGCTGCGCGGTCGTGCTGACCAACATGGTCACGGTGCTGGTCACGTTCCAGGGCACCGAGATCATCGGCCTCGCCGCTGCGGAGACGCAGGACCCGGAAATTGCCGTTCCGCGGGCCTGCAAAAGCGTCAGTTATCGCATCGTGCTGCTCTATATCGTGCCGATCCTGCTCATCCTGCTCGTGTTTCCGACGTCTGCCGCCACGCTGGACGGCGCCGTCTTTTCGCAGGTGCTGCACAGCTACCGCCTGGATTTTTGGGCTGCGTTGATGTCGGGCGTCGTGCTGGTCGCGGCGTTCAGCTGCGCCAACACGGGCTTTTACGGCACGGTGCGCTGCCTGTACGGTCTTTCTGCCGAAGGGCTTGCGCCGAAGACGTTCGGGCGGCTCAACCGCAAAGGGACCCCGGGCAACGCCGCGCTGCTGACGCTCGGCGCGATGTGGATCGTGCTCCTTGTCGGCCTGCTCGCCGGCGGCAGCTCGCTCTACCGGCATCTTCTCAGCGTGTCCGGCTTTACCGGCACGCTTGCCTGGATCGGGATCATTGCCGCACAGAAGAAGATGCGCAAACGGCTGGCGCAAAACGGCTATACCCCGGCCTATCTGACGGCTGCCGTCCCGAACGGACAGCGGTGGCTCACCTCATTCTCGCTTGCCGCACAATCGATCTGCCTGCTGCTGCTCCTGTTCGGAGAAGGACAGCTGCCGGTTTTTGCCATTGCCTGCGCCGCGATCCTGCTTCCCGCGGCGGTTTCCGTCGTCCTCAAAAAACGCGGGAAGCTGCATCCGGGCGGCTGCGACGCCTCCGAGCGCCCGTTCTCCGAGCTGTTTCCGCCCAGATGACAGGCGGAACGATCACCGTTTTTGTAAAGATCCATTTCTCACTCCCTCATCTCTCCCGCAAACGAAACGCCCCCGCTTCCGTAGGGAAGCGGGGGCGTTTCGGCTTGACGCGTCGTTTTCGCGGATCAGAGATACTGTTCCCCCGTGTAGGAGAATTCCGCGGCGTCGAGATTGGCGGACAGCTCTTCCGGAACGTACTTCGCGTTTCCGATGAAGACGTACCGGTCCGCCAGCTTTCCGACGAAATAGTAGACCTCCTGAAAACAGCCGCTTTGCGCGCTGCTCTTGACGGCGCAGGTGAACGCATACAGGGAATCGTTGATCTTCCGGCAGCTCTCGATGCGGTAGTCGAGAAAGGAGACGTTGGAATCCCGGAACGCCTCTGCGAAAAAGTCGTCCGGGAAGTAGGCGTACGCGAAAGCCTCCTCCGGGCCCGTTTCCATTGCATGCAGATAGGTTTTCAGACAGTCGCCGTACGGCGCGGGGACGTCCTTGATCGCGCGGAAGTTATGGGCGTCCCGCGGCAGCAGACAAGCGGCCGCCACGATCGCCGAGATCCCGATCACAAGGAGCAGATAGGACTTTTTCATTTTGTTACGAACCTTCTTTCTCTTTTGACGCCTCGCCGCGCCGCCGGATCGATCTGCTGAGCCGGATCATATAGACGGCCAGCAGCTCCGTGAAGATCGAGTACATATACAACCGGTAATAATCCACGTTGTACTTGATGTACACGCGGATCGCCGCTGCGATCAGGGCGACGAGCAGGCATCCCAGGACCAGCTTTCTGCGGCTGAGGGAGAAACGCTCGTTCTTAATAAAGAGGTAGACCCATGCAGCACCGAACAGCAATTGAAACGCGGCGTTGACGTACCGCACGGCTGCGCTGATCGCGACTCCGTGCTGCGCCCAGAAGCCGGACGGATCCCACGTCTCTATGAGCTTTTTCCAATTCGCAAAGGAGATGATATGGACCGAGGGATCTATGACAGCGTAGTCGGAAAGCAGGATCACCTCCAGCAGGAAGATGATTTGAAAGGCGATCCCGCTGACGAGCAGAAGCGTTTTCCAGTTGTACTTTTTCGATTGGATCATATTTTTTATCTTTCATCAAACGGATGCGTCCCGGAAGCCGGTGCTGCGGCGATGTTCGCATCATTCCGCTTGGAGCCGGCCCGCGGCACAGGAAGCGGAACTTGTTTATTTACTGCGCGACTGTTCCGAACGTCGATCACGAGCCTGCAAGACCAGAAGAGCCAAAATGCCGACCACCAGGCATGCCCAAAAGAAAATAAAATAGCCCGTGGTGTTCGTGCTTTGCAGTAGTATGCCAAAATCGACGGTGTGCCCGGGAGAATTTACCGAAATACAGGCCGTAACCATGCCAATGACACCCAAGCCGCCAAAGCAGCATAGAAATCTCAGCAGGAATTCCAGACGCGACAGCTTCATGATGATTACCCCCGATTTATGAAACAGTCAAGCGCAGAAATGTCACGATCAGCATAACAAAACGGCACAAAATGTCAAGTTTCCCGCCCGTGGGAATAAGTTTTCGTGCTTGTGCGTAAACTGCTGCCGAGTGATAAAATGACGCCTGCTTCATGATGATCAGAGGAATCAAGAACAAATTTGTTCCGCTAGCTGTGCAGCCCGGTCCTCCAATGACAGCAGTGCGGGGTTGGTATAGTCTTTTTTAAACAGATACCACGAAATAGAGTTTTCGGCGTTATGGCGGTCGTACAAAGAAGCTAATTCAAGGAAAACAGCAGCATATGCTTCTCTTTCCTCGGTGCTCAGTGTCAACAGTTTGCTTTTATCCACATTGAGCGTTTGTTTCATTGTTATGATGTAATTTGGAGTTTTCCCGTCGAAAAGATTCCGTTTTCGGCCGTGCTGCGATACGCGGAGAAGACCCAGTTTTCCCACTCCGAGCGTTCGTCAAGGACAAAACCGTCCGGCAGCCAGGTGGGCGCGTAATTCGGCAGGCGCGCCTCGGGCGCTTTGCCGAAGAAGCGATAATTGACGCAGTGCTCATACGTTTCAAGGATCCAGTTCTTTACCGCCGCGCGCACGGTCGGGCTGACCGCCATCAATGCGCCGAGCGACAGCGAAAGGACGAGAAGGATCACGGCGGCGGTGCGGGCAAGCCGCTGCCAAACGGAGCGCCGCTGCCGCTTCACCCAGCCGGGGGGATCGTTGAGCATCGCGGTCATTTGCCGAAGAAGGCGAGGGGAGACCACGACCGGCGCCGGGTCGGACAGCTCGCATGCAAATTCGGCGGCTGCGGCGTCCAGCAGGGCGTCGCGCAGCAAGGCGTCGTTCGTCATACGGTATACCCCTCCTTCCGCAGCTTTTCCGCCAGAAACGCCCGCCCGCGGGACAGACGCGTGTTCACCGCACCCTCGGACAGGCCGAGCGCGGCGGCGATCTCCCGCGTCGTGCGTTCTTCCACGAGGCGCATTTCCAGCACGGCGCGATAGGTCTCCGGCATGGAGCGGATCAGCTCAATGATGGAGGCGCTGTCGTCCTCCGGAGCGGAGGCGGCGGGCCATTCATCCAGCGGCAGTTCTCTGCCGCGTTTCCGCAGCAGCGCGAGCGCTTCGTTCTTCACAATAATAACGAGATAAGCGCCGCGTTTGTTACAGGGGATTTCAAATATTTTTGAAAAACGTTCGATCGCCCGCAGCCACGCGCTTTGGACGGCGTCCTCCGCCGCGGCGGGATCGTCGGGGAAGTACCGCTGCGCGACGCGCAGCATCGCGCCCTGATACTGTGTATACAGTTCAAACAGCATCCGACGGTCTTCTTCATCGGTGAGCGCCGCAAGCAGCATGCCTAGCACGAAAACCGCCTCCTCTGCGCAGAAATGTCACGATCAATATAACAAAACGGCACAAAATGTCAAGTTTTCCGCCCGTGGGAATAAGTTTTCGTGCTTGTGCGTAAACTGCTGCCGGGTGATAAAATGAAGAAAGAGTGGAAAACGTACGCGCTCTGGATCGCGATCGCGGAGGCCGTGGGCGCGCTCGCGGGATTTCTGACGCGGGAGGGGACGCGGCTCTACGCCGACGCCGTCGTCAAGCCACCGCTCTCTCCGCCGGCGATCGTCTTTCCGATCGCATGGGCCGTTCTGTACGCGCTGATGGGGATCGGCGCCGCCCGCGTATCGCTGACGCCCGGCTCCGCGGCCCGCACGCGCGGCCTGCGCCTGTTCTGGCTCCAGCTCGCGTTCAATTTCGTCTGGAGCATCCTCTTTTTCAATCTGGAGGCGTTCGGCTTCGCGTTCGTCTGGCTGCTGATCCTGTGGGCGCTGATCCTGATGATGATGTTTACCTTTGACCAAACGGACCGTCCCGCCGCGCTGCTGCAGATCCCGTATCTCCTCTGGGTGGCCTTTGCCGGCTATTTGAACTTCGGCGTCTGGCTGCTGAACCGATAGCGCGCACGCAGAAAGCCCCCGAAACCGTACGGTTTCGGGGGCTTTTCATGATTTGTTCAGCGCCGCTCCAACAGCTCGATCGTCCCGCTCGCGGCGTCCAGACGGATGCGGTCGCCCTCACGGACCGCATCGTAAAACGCGGGTTCCGCGTCGTCGACCATGGGGACTTCCATGATGATCGCGCTGGAGACCAGCACCGTGTCCAGCTGGGAGACGATGAAGCCCTTCGGCGCCATGCCGGAGAGATCCAGCTTGTACATTCCGTCCGCCTGAACGACGGAGCTGCCCTTCCCGCCGGGGAAGACGATGATCTTTCCGGCGATGCACTTGCCCTCCAGACTGTGTCCCGACTCGGTATAGATGCCGGTGGCAAAATCCGTCTGATAAAACAGCACGGGGTCCTTTGAGATCAGCACCTCGCCTTCCACGACGCCGGGCGAGATCGTATGACAGGAAAACGTCTTGCTCATTCTCCGCGTCCTCCTTTGCCTGCCCAGCGGATGCAGTCCTCGACCCGGCTCACGGCGTTCTGCACGCCGAACGCGCGCATATAGTAGGCGCATTTCGGCGAGTCCGTCGCGCCGTGCTGACCCGCGAGACGGCCCCAGACTGCGGATTCGTCCACGCAGGTGTCGGCGATCAGGTGCGCACCGCAGCGTTCGAGCAGGGCTTCGAGCCCGTTGGAGCGCGCCAGGGCGATGTTTGCGGCCGAGGTCAGGATCCAGACGGGCACCCGGGCGGGTGTTGTTTCCAGCAGCCGCGCGGCTTCGACGATCTGCTCGTAGGTATAATGCGGGCAGCCGAGCATGACAAAGTCCACCCGGTCCGGCGCCCCGGAGAGCAGCTGCTGGCTCTGCTGCTCCAGATCCGCCTGCGTGATCGTCACGCAGCGCTCCGGCGTCCGGCCGCCGAAGGCGTCTTCCTCCGTCCGCGCGTCCGGCGTTGCGCCGGGGATGTGGAACAGCTCCGTTACGCCGGACACGTTGAGCTGCGCGCCGAGACCCATCAGCATTTCCGTCGAGATGTCCTGCGCACCGAGCCCGCAGAAGACCGGTACGCCGCGGCCGATTTTTCCGCCGCAGAGACCGAGCAGCGAGTAATCGAACGCGTCCCGCACGTCTGCCTCTACGGTGACACGGACGGTCCCGAGACGGTTCCCGTCCAGCAGCATGCCGTACTCCGGCACAAAGCCGGTGATCGCTGCGCACAGTGCGCTGGCAGAGCTCTCACGGTTCGTCCGGGCGCCGAGCACGGAGTTGACGTACACGCTTACGCTGGTTTCGGAGAACGCGACGATCTCTCCGTAGCGGGGAATGTTGCCGAAGAGATACGGCGTACAGCTGTAGGTCAGGTTTGCGCCCAGATCGCGATACACCTCGTGTGTCTCGCGCATCAGCGCGGACTTTTTCTCGTCCAGCACGCCCGCGCGTTCAAAGTAGGCCAGGCAGTACCCCGGGTTGACCGTCGGTGCCACGGCACAGACCGCCCCTGCATCCCGCATCTTGCGGGCGAACCAAGTGTCCGCTTCCTGTGCGCTCAGGGCGACGTGGGCCCGCGTGATGGGTACCATACGCGCCGCACGAAAGCCGTCTCCAACAGCCTTGAGGACCTGCATCGCTTTTGCCTTTCCGGCCCCGTAACGGCCGTCAAGCATGTCCTGCTGCTGCTTGGTCAGTTCCACTGCCGCACTTCCTTTCGTTCGGTGAGATCAGAAAATGAGATGCGTCACAAGAGCGACAAGCGGCATGGCGATCAGCGTGCGCAGGAAGAAGATCAGGACCAGCTTGCCGATGTTCAGCGGGATGTTGGATTCGAGGATCGAGGGGATGCTGTTGGAGAACATGATGATCTGCTGACCGGTGACGACCACGATGAAGAACGCGGCGGCCGGTGCAACAGCGGCGAGGTTGCCCACGAAGGCCGAGGGCAGTGCGACCTCAGCAAGGCCGAGCATCAGCGACGGCGCGATCTCCGCGGCATTGGGAATGCCGAGCAGCCGAATGATGGGGGCGAACGGGATGCCGAGGTAGTTCGTGATGCCCGTTCCCTTGACGATCACCATCGCCAGTACGTAGATGCACATGATGTAGGCGCTGATCTTCTGAGCGAAGATGAACAGATCGACGATCGTCTTCTTGAAAGTCGCGAGGATGTCGACGCGGTTGCCGACCTCGGCGGCCTCGCCGAAGGCATTCTTGATGTACTCCACGCTGTACTTTTCCTTGCTCTCGGCCGGGCGCTCGGTGCCGTCGACCAGCGTCTCGGGCAGGCCGCGCAGCGGCGGAAGACGAACCATGATGGCTGCCATCACGAAGGACAGAATGAAGCTCCACAGCACGATCTCACCGTAGTGATCCAGCACATGCGCAGACTCTGCCATGACGGCGAAGAAGCCGAGACTGATAAAGCTGAAGTTCGAGGCGATGGAGCAGGCCTCGCGTGTCGTATACTTTTTCTCTAGATACAGGCGGTTGGTCAGGAAGATACCGAGCGTGGGGTTCGCGACGAAAGAGGTCACCGCGTCGATGGACGCGTAGCCCGGCAGCTTGAACAGCGGACGCATCAGCGGGCGGATCAGCGCGCCGATGAACTCCAGCAGGCCGAAATCCGTCACGAACACGACGAACAGACCCGCGATGATGATCGTTACGATAACGGTCTTGCTGATGGCGAGTGCGTCGACGCCGACGGCCGTGTCAAGGATCAGCGCGGGACCGACGTTAAAGGTGACCATCGCCGCAAAGATGAAGCCGAGAATATAGAGCACGATGGAATACGGCTTGACGGAACCGTACATCCGGTTGAGCAGCTTGGATTTGTTCGTCAGCTTGGCGGCAATGCAGCCGATGATCAGCAGGCCGACAAAGATCAGCACGATGTAAGCGAGATACGGCTTGAGCCACGCCTTGATGAGGTTGACGGACTGCACGAGCCACGTCACCTTGCCGCTTGCGGAGTTGGCCATCGGCACGAAGAAATACAGAATGCCGATGATGGAGAAGATCAAAAACCGCGCGGGGTTTCTGGAAACACTCTTTTCACTCATGATAACACTCTCCTTGAAATCATTCCAGTTTTTTGCTTATTTCCTGTTTTTTCCGACCGACAGGTTGCCGCCCTCGATATCGTAACCGGTATAGAAGCCGCTGCCGGACTTCATGCCGAGGTTTCCGGCCTTGACGAATTCTTCAAACTTCTCCGGCGGGCGGTCATCCGGGTCACCGCTTGCGTAGTAGTAGGAATACTCAATGTTGAGGATCGTGTCAAGACCGATTAGGTCCATCAGGCGGAACGGGGCGACGTCCGTGTGCCACTCGCTCATCCAGCCGCGGTCAAAATCCTCCGGCGAGATGCTGCCCTTCGCCCACAGCTTCAGGCATTCCTTTTTGACGGCACGCCAGACGCGGTTGATGGAATAGCCCTTCTGCTCATGCTCAGTGACGATGGGTTCAAAGCCCAGCGCATGGTAGTGCTCGAGTGCGCGGCGCTTGGTCTCATCTGAGGTTGCCTCATTCCACATCATCTCCACATAGCTGTTGCGCACGGGATCGTCGTGGTCGACCTGGAACGTGTTGCGGCGGTGCTCCGGGGAAACGTCGCGGCAGATGTCGCTCATCAGCAGGGAAGAGGTGTTGGAACTGAGCAGAACGTCGTCGCCGCAGATTTGGTCGAGCTGTGCGAACAGCGCTTGCTTGAGTTCGATCTTCTCCGGGATATTCTCGATCACCATGTACGCGCCCTTACAGGCGTCCTCCAGCGTGGAAACATACTGGATCCGGCCCTTCAGCGCGTCCGCTTCGCCCGCCGTGAGGCGGCCTTCGTCCACATAGAACTGTACAAAGCGTTCGATCCGGGCACGACATTTCTCGCGGGAGGATTCATTCCGGCTGAAAGCGGTCACCTCTTTTCCGTACAGGGCGTTGCGGAATGCGATCATGCTGCCCTGCGTTCCGACACCGATCACAGCCACCTTATTTTCCATCTAATCTCTCCTTTCGTTTTCTGCGGTATTCTGCACGGCTTGCCCGTGCAATGTGCCCACTTTAGGTATAAACAAAATCCGTGCCAACATTCGCGGCCCGTTTTTTCGCGTGATTTCGCTGAAAAAAGAAAAGAGGCGCAACAATATCATTCGGTATGAATGATATTGTTGCGCATTTTTTTGATGCACAGCCTATGAAGAAGCCGTGATACCCAACCGCTTCATCCGCTGCGCGAGACTCTGGCGCTGGATCCCCAGCTCCCGCGCCGCCTGCGTCAGGTTGCCGCTGCTCCGCTTCAGTGCGGTGCGGATGAGCCGCTCCTGCATGCGATCCAGCGCCTCGTTGAGATTGCAGACCGCCTCGTCGGGTGTCTCCTCCGGCATTGGCACAGCCGGAGAGAGATAGTCCGGGAAGCCGTCGACCGTCAGCTCAGTGTCCAGCTCGTGTGCGCGGAGCATCATGTTCCGGATCACGTGCTCCAGCTCCCGCGTGTTGCCCTCCCACGGGTTCTGCAGCAGGCGCTGCTCCAGCAGGGGAGAGATCGAGCGAATGTTCTTGCTGAATTCTGTGTTATACTTCTGAATGAAGACCTCTGCCATTTCGATAATGTCCTCCTTCCGTTCCCGTAGCGGCGGGATCGTGAGAACAAAATCCGAAATGCGGTAAAACAGATCCTGCCGCAGCCGTTTTTCGCGGATCAGCGTCTGCGGCGGCTCATTGCTGGCGCAGATCAGTCTGCAGTGGATGGGAACCTCCTTGAGGCTGCCGACCGGGCGGACGATCTTTTCCTGCAGCGCGCGCAGCAGCTTGGACTGCATCGCTGTGCTCATGGAGTTGATCTCGTCGAGAAAGATCGTGCCCTTGCCGGCGGCGACGAACAGGCCGCTTCTGTCGACCGCGCCCGTGAATGCGCCGCGCACGCTGCCGAACAGAATGCTCTCCAGCAGGTCCTCCGGCAGGGCTGCACAGTTGACCGCAACGAACGGCTGCTTTTCCCGGCTGAAATTGTGGATGCTCTGCGCCAGAACCTCTTTTCCGGTGCCGGTTTCGCCCACGATCAGAATGGAGGAGTTTGTCGCCGCAACGGTCTGCGCCTCCTTGATGAGGTGGCGGATCCTAAGCGACGAACCGATGAAGTCGGAAAAGGTAAAGATCGTCCCCGACGCGCGCGGGGAGCGATCTGCAGGCGACGCATCCGGGATCCTGCGGTTCCGCTTTCCCTCAATCGTTTCGTAGAGAAGCTCACGGACGGTCTCTTCGGTCCGGCTGATTGTGAACACGCCGAGCAGCCGCCCGTCCCGGATCACCGGATAGGTGCTGTAGTAAATATAGACCGGGACATTGCCCACGTAGGCGTGCGGGCGGTAGGCGTTGAGGATCGGTTTTCCCGTGTCGGTGACCTGCTGGTGCTCCGAGATCTCGCGGTTCGAGTGGGAGTATGCCTCCCAGGAGACCATGCCGATGATATCGGAAGCCTTCATGTGCTCCATCCGCTCTTTGGCGGGATTGAACACAACGATGCGGCAGTCCGGGTCGGTCAGATAGACGCCCTCGCTGACGTGGTCGATGATGGATTCCAGACAGAAGATTTTGTCCTCCAGTGCCCGGATCTGTTCTTCATGGTTGTTTTTCGGCATCGGCATCCTCCTTGGACAGAGTAAACAGGACTTTTGCTTTACAGCTCTCGCTCGACCAGCTCTACCAGCTTTTCTGAACGGATCAGCGCGTACAGCTGCTGAATATCGTCATAAATGCTGCGGTTGTCGACCAGCTCCGGCACGACGGAGCGGATGGCGTCGTAAGCGATCTGCGTTCCGCGGCCGAGACGAACATAACCGCCCTCGCGCAGATCGACTGCCTGCGCAGCATGCATGGCTTCAATACCGACCATGTAGCGCAGGTTGTCCACAAGCTGACGGCACTTGCTTACGGCCAGCGGCAGGTTGCTCGCATGATCTTCAATCGTGCCCTGCATCGGGTGAAACTCCACTGATGAGGGGTTGATCAGCGAGCGGTTTTCCGCGTCAATGGCGGAGATCGTGTGCTGCGTCTCGGGGAAGCCGTGAGCATTGCCGCTGCGCGGGGCAAGAAAACGCGACAGATGGGTGAATTCGGGATCGCCGAGATGGAACACGCGGAAGTTGATCGCGCGTGAGAGATGACCGAGCGCAATGGCCAGCATCTCCACACCCAGTGCCAGCGACGGCGTTTCAAAGTTGGAACAGACGAACAGATCTTCCTTGTCCTGCATGATGCAGGGGTTGTCGGACGGAGAGTTGATCTGGATCGCAAGAAACTGCTTGACAAAATTCAGCGCGTCGACCACAGCGCCGGTGATTGCGAAGCCGCCGCGGAAGGTCAGCGGATCCTGCAGCGCGTGATCCGGCCGGTCTGTGTTGTACAGATAGCTGCCCTCCAGATAGGTGCGGCAGCGCGCGGCGCACGCGATCTGCCCGGGCAGGCCGCGCAGCGCGTTTACGTCCTCGCGCAGGGACTCAACATTGCCGTTGAGTCCTTCGTAAGCCAGACAGAAGACGAGATCGGACATCTTGACGAGGTTTTCTGCCTCGTGCACCAGGATTGCGGCTGTACCCTCACCCTGACAGTTGGAGAGCATGATGGTATGTGTATCCTTGAGCTGCAGGCGCAGCGGCGTCAGACCCTCCTTTGCCATGGCCTCCTTCGCAGGGACGATTCTCCCGCCGTAGCTCACGTCCTCCTCGCCGATGAACGCGAGGCCCATGTGCGTGATTGTGGTGATATCGTCCTCTCCGACGGCACCGCGGCGCGGGATGCGCGGTGTGATACCGTGGTTGAGGAAGTCGCGGTAGCTGTTTGCCAGCGCGTCCGAGGCACACGACGCGCCGATGAGCATGTTGTTGAGCCGGATGACCATCATCGCTCGGACTTCCTCATCCGTGTTGTAGGGTGGGATGCCGAGCGAGTGCTCGCGCAGCATCATGCGGTTCTGCTGCTCGAAGAAATCCTCGTCGATTACCACGTCTTTGTTCTGTCCGACGCCGCGGTTGAAGCCGTAGATCGGTTTTCCCTCGCGGGAGAGCCGCTGCATGATCGCGCGCCCCTTGGCAAGGCGCGCATATGCGTCCTCAGAGATCGCGACCTTTCTTCCCGCGTAGGCGACATCCTATACATCTGCGAGGGTCAGACCGCTGCCGGTCAGG
>JAEEGL016231559.1_pt1 | contig 21114 bp, 14 predicted proteins | sample 9134231 | NCBI WGS metagenome assembly JAEEGL01 (sample SAMN16246548, study PRJNA631951) | gut metagenome | biome: gut microbiome; feature: rumen; material: fiber-attached | host: Bos | place: Iran: Karaj | collected 2018-10 | reverse complement strand
CGTTCTCGCCGACCAGCGCGTGGATCTCCCCCTCTTCAACCTTCAGGTTGACGTTGTCGAGAGCTTTAACGCCCGGAAAAGTTTTGGTTATGCTGTTCATTTCAAGCAAAACTTTTGCCATGTGTCGCCTCTTTCGTAAATTTCAAGTTTGTTTATTGTGATGATTGTGTCTGTAATTAAGGATAATTGATCAACCCCAATATACAGGCGGGGTTTCCCCCGCCTGCAAAGGGCTATAGAAGTGCTGATTATTTGAGCTGATCTTCTGTGTAGTAACCGGAATCGATAAGGATTTCCTTGTAGTTGTCGATGTTAGCGAATACAGGATCGCAGAGGTAAGAAGGAACCTGCTTCTTATTGTTGTCATAAGTGTTGTTTGTCTCAACCTGCTTACCGTCGAGGATCTGGCTAACCATTGTAACTGTTCTCTCAGCGAGGGTACGTGTATCCTTGAATACGGCCATTGTCTGCTTGCCTGCGAGCATGTTCTTTACGGAAACGATATCGCAGTCCTGACCTGTAACTACCGGCCAGTGATCCTTCATTGTGTAACGTGAGTCAAGAGCATTAACAACGCCCTGAGCTGTAGAGTCATTGGAGCAAAGCCATGCGTCGATCTGCTTGTCAGCATAGTTGGAACCGATGATGTTTTCTGCTCTGGACTGAGCTGTAGCTGTAGACCATTCAGGTGTAGCAACCTGCTCGAATGTGGACTCGCCGGAAACTACGTTGAGCTTACCGGACTCAATGTAAGGCTTAAGAACGTCATAAGCGCCGTTGAAGAAGAAGCCGGCATTGTTGTCACCAGGGTCACCTGCTGTGAACTCGATGTTGTAAGGGCCATCAGTGTTGTCGAGGTCGAGAGCGGTCTTAACGAACTCACCCTGGATCTGGCCAACCTTGTAGTTGTCGAATGTTGCATAGTAAGAAACGTTCTCGTTGTCCATCAGGAGACGGTCATAAGCGATAACGGGGATCTTCTTTGCAGCAGCCTTGTCAAGAGCTGTACCGAGTGATGTGGACTCAACTGCAGCGATAACAAGAACCTTACAACCGGAGTTGATCATGTTCTCGATCTGTGAAAGCTGTGTGTCAGCCTTGTTGCCTGCATACTGAAGGTCAACTTCGTAGCCTGCAGCTTCGAACTTCTGCTTCATGTAGTCGCCGTCCTGGTTCCATCTCTGGAGATCCTTAGTAGGCATTGATACGCCAACCTTTTTCTTTCCAGAACCAGCGCATCCTGTTAAAGCAGTTACAGCGATAACAGCGCAAAGAACTGTTCCAAGAATTTTCTTTAACATTGAAAAATCCTCCTATTTAGTAATATGGCACTTCCTGCCACATACAACTTAACATTGGTCATACAGGAGTTGCATATCGAGATTCTTGATATTTTTGGCGAATCGGCATAAGGTTCCGGAGCAATTTAGCACAATCATGTAGTCAATCTTACAAATTTGCCATAATTGTGCTAAACGCTTCAAAAATACCCCAAAAGTGAAACGGGAACGGCGGAGTGACACTGCCATGCCGTTGTAACCATGCCGATGTAATCAATGGATAATATTATAAATATATATTGTATGTTACTATAAACATTGACTTCACGACCATAACAGGAGAGGGATAACTCCATGATCGATTTTTATAACGCATTCATTTCGTACAAACACGCAAAGCTTGACTCGGCTATCGCCGAGCACGTACAGCGCAAGCTCGAGCACTATCATGTTCCGCATAAACTCAAAAAGAAGCTCAAGCACACAAAGATCACGAGGATCTTCAGGGACAAGGACGAGCTTCCCATCACGAGCGATCTTACCGAGACTATCACCGACGCTCTCAAAAAAGCCGAGTACCTGATAGTCATCTGCTCGACCAACACAAAGGAATCATACTGGGTAAAAAGAGAGATAAACACCTTCCTCCAGACACACACTGCAGACAAGATACTGACGGTGCTCTGTGACGGCGAACCCTTTGATGTCATTCCCGAAGAGCTTCTCTCGATGGAGAAGGAATTCAAGGACGAAAACGGCATAACGCACACGGTCAAAGTGCCGGTAGAGCCTTTGTCTTGCGACTACAGGCTTAAGCGCTCAACAGCCGACAAGGAGGAGCTCCCCCGTCTTGCCTCGGCACTCCTGGGATGTTCCTATGACGAACTTCAGAGAAGGAACCGCCAGTACAGGATAAGGCGCGTTGCTGCCGCCGCAGCCCTTGCGTTCACGGCAGTGGTGGCATTCGGATGCTACATGGCATACACGAGCAAGCAGATCAACGACAATTACATTGAATCACTGAGGGGAAGGTCGCGCTATCTTGCAACCGAGGCGGAACAGCTTTTCAATGAGGGCAGGAGAGCCGATGCCATCCAGCTCTCTCTTGCCGCGCTTCCGAAAGATCCCAAGGACAAGATGCCGGTAACGGCACAGGCCGAGCGCGCTATAACTTACACGACATCCGCATACAAAGCCAACAACGGCGCTTACTTCACGCCGGTCTGGAACTACAAGGCAGCCCATCCGGTAAAAAAGACGGTCCTTTCGGAAGACACATTCCATCTTGGCGCAATGGACCAGGCCGGTGATGTTTTCTGCTGGGATACCAACACCCATGAACTTGTTTTCGAGAAGGGCGGGACAAATGACCAGGTTGACTTCCTCTTCCCCAATAACGAGTCGATCATTATCGTCTATTCGGATCATATCGAGGCTTACAACATCAAGTCCGGAAGCCTTATGTGGAGCTTTAAGACGCTTGATGAGTATCCGATACGCGAGGGCGATATCCAGAGCACATCCAACTCGGTATTCGTAGATAACGGCGACGGCTCGGTCTCCGAACTCTCGTTAAGGGACGGAAGCGTAAAGAAAACCCATAAACTGGTTGACGGCTTTCTGCCGTCAATTTATAACCTGACTGTCTCCCCCGACGGGAAAAAGCTGGCTTATACCGATGCCGCTCTGGCATTCGGTTCCGAAAATGTCTATATCTATGACACAGAGACCGGCAAGGCCGCTACAGGCACCTTTGACGCTTATCTGCTCTGGTCAATGAAATTCACTGACAACGATCACATCTGCATCATGTCAAGCAGCGAGCTTACGGTTGACTCCGTCTCATACAGCGATGAGATGAAGATAAAGCAGACCGGATATATGGACGTGCTTTGTTTCGACAGTTCTATGAAGCAGGTCTGGAAAAAGGAACTGGCATATAACGATGTCGCGTCCGGCATCAACTCAATGTATCTGCCTGTCCGCGACGCGGTCGTCGTCTACGCGGGCGATGTTGCCGTGATCATCGATCAGAAGACCGGAAATGAGACAAACTATTACCAGACCGGAAGTTCCATCGTTACCTGCAACGACACTAACCAAGACGGACTGCCGGAGTTCGTGTGCAAGCACGGAGAGTATATTTTCGCGCTGAACGAGACTACGGATAATCTTGTCGTCTACAACGTTCTCTGTGACGGGATCAAAACTGCAGTGGCAAATTCCCTGATCTATGCTGCCCAGGCGGGAAGCGAGGATATCATCTGCTATACCCGTTATTTTGAAGATGACGGTTTTACGGAGATCGATGCTTACGGCGGTTACTCCTCAGGCTCGTCTTTCCAGGCAAGCTATGACGATGACGAATATCTCATAATCGGGGCTGTCGTGGACGATACTGACGATGTCAGGGTAAGTGTTATAGATATCAATGAGGGATCGCTTATCTTCTCGGAGGATGTTTACGCACCTAACGGCCTGCTGTCCAACTTCAGCATCGAAAAGATCGGCGACACCATCTACGGAATATTAGGCTACAGCATTTACGAGATCGATCCGGAAAACGAAAAGATCAAAAAGGTCGATGTCGAGCTTGACTACGGAATCTATGTATCCAACGGCAAGATCATCACGCCTGACTGGTCCGCCGGTTCGAAGATCGTTGCGGAGATCACGGATCTTGACGGCACCGGCAGCATAGAGATCGAGAGTAAGGAGATCGAAGACCTTGACAGATTTAATCAGGGGCAGCCTTTCTATGTCAAAGAACTCGATTCTGTATTCTTCCCGTTCGGAGACCGTCTTTTCGTTGCGGACCTGAAGACCGAAAAGGTAAAAGAAGTGAAAGTTCCGGACAGCTGGAACGTCAGCACTTCCCAGGATGTTTATTTCACGGTATCAGAGGACGGATCGCGTATCCTTATGTCCGACGGAAACACACTCCTCGTAACCGACTCCGATCTGAAGGAGCAGTACACCATCCGCAGCAATTACAATTACAGATGCAGCGCGGTCTTCAAGAAAGACATCCTGTATGTTGTCGCTGACGGTTATCTTTTCCTGTATGACGGCAAGACCGGAACGCTGATGGAAAAGTACGAGATGACTCTTTACGGTGTCGGCAGTTCCAATCTTGTCTTTGATGACGCGAACCACCGTTTGTATTTCAGGACAGGCGATCAGATCAGCGTTTTCGATACGGAGACATGGGTCGAGATCGCGTGTGTAAAGAACGCCTACTGCTATCATGCCGGCTCGGACCGTTTCTATGTATATTCATACATGGTAAGCACGGTATGCACTCCGGGATACTTCAGGAATTATTCGCTTGAGGATCTGATCCAAAAAGCTGAAGACATGCTGGGCAATCAGGAACTCCCTGTCGAGATCAGGTCAAAGTACGGTATCTGATCAGGTGACTATCAGGCAAAACTAAATAGGGCCGCCACAAACCGGGCGGCCCGTATTATTATCTTCTTTCTTTATAGAACCTGTCGAAAAGAGCTCCGTTGATGATATAGATATCATGGTCGTCATCCGCCCTGACGGCGAGATAATCGCCGACTTTGCCCGAGTAGTACTTATCCTCTGTCCAGGCCGTAAAGAGCTTGACGGGCTGCTCCAGAGGCTTGGCGAAAACAATGGAGCTTCCTATAGTTCTCGCGGTCTTGGCAAAAGGCATTACCTTTTTGACCTCGCCCGTCTTTCTGTTCTTGATCCTGGGCTCGTATTCAAATTTCTCCGCCTTCGTATAGACGAAATTGGTGAGCTGATAGCTGCTTAAGAGCTTGTTCTCCTTGATCGGATAGACCTCGCCCTCGACGCCTATCATGAGATAAGCTTCCCTGTCGATGACGGTATCGACGTCACCTTCAAGGGTTCTGATATTGATCGGTGTTCCGATGGGGAAAACATCAGAGAGCCTGACATAGCCGAGCGACTGGGCGATCTTCTCGTAAGCCGGCCACTTGGTCGTGTTGAGCTTGGTGTTTTTCGCATAGATAACAAGATATCTGTCGTAATACCACTGCAGGCGTTCCTCAATAGTCTCTCTTGCGGATTTGGTAAGAAGATCGGGCATCATGGTGCCGCCGGCCTTCAGCGTGTGACCGCCGCCGCCGCCGCCGAGACCATCAGCGAGATAAGCCGCAAGCTCATCCGCGCGGACTTCCTTGGAGCAGCTCCTTACGGAGAATTTGACTTCATAAGGACTCTCATAGAACGCCACACAGACATTTACATTCTCTGTCTCGAGCGCGAAATCGCTTATGACGCCGAGGATGCACGGATCGCAGGCTTCAGCCTCTATTACAAGATATTTATTGCCTGAGTGATAATCGTAGTTCAGGATAGCCTTGCCGGTGATCTGAAGCTCTTCGAGCGAGATATTGGAATTGATCATCTCGGTGACTGTTCCCTTGTTGATAACAAGAGTGTCCATCATATCGCGGTCCAACGGGTGCGATACCTCCGACAGTCTGTTCGTATCGGAGAAAAGACCGTAATAAAGAGCCGTCGAAAGAAGTCTGTTGTCATTCGGGTCCAGACCCTCATCCTTTATAAGTGACCAGCAGAGCGTAGCGCAGCTGCCGACATCGCTTCTGATATACCCGAGATCCTTGGGCATCTTTACAACTGTGTGATGATGGTCGACAACGGCAGTCTTCTTTGCTTCAGTCTGTGTAACGTTCTTCTGTCCGAACTGGCAGTCGACCAGGATGAGAAGATCGGGGTTCTCATTAAAGTCCGGTTCATATTCGACCGGAACGATGAGCTCCTTGATCATTATCAGAAGATTGCTCTTCTTGATCTCGTTTCTGCCTCTGTAGATAAATCTGGCCTTTTTGCCGTTCTGCTGGAAATACCATGCCAGCGCGTAGCCGGAAGCGAGCGCGTCAGCATCAGGATTGTCATGACACTGGATTACGATATTCTCGTACCTTAAAAACTCTTTTAAAGAAAACTCTTTATCAACCATAAAAACGACCCGAATACATAAAAGTTGCCCCAACATTGTACCAAAAAGAACAGGGAAACGCACTTATTAATTCCGTGGCAGTTTTTATGTCCGTGCAGAGTTATTCCCTGACCGCTGCCAGCACCGGCTCTATATAAGACTTGTCTGTCCAGTCATGAGCCTCATTGTCCGTGGCTTCCATCAGTGCGCTCTCCCAGACTTCCAGTTCCTTCGGATCCTTTTTAGCCAGAGATTTCCTCAGCATGCCGCAGAGCGTCCTGTCGGGGAAAGACATTTCCTTCATGTCGAACGCGCCCCTGAAATAATAGACGGGGATCCCTTCAAGGCCGTCCGTCATGTTCTTTTCGATGATCGCATTGACGGATTTCTCATCGTAGGGTGACGCGCCGCATGTATAGACGATTATCTTCTTTCCCTTAAGCTTTCCGATATTCTTCTTAAGAAATGACGTGCACGCGATACCCGAAGCATAGATGCCGCCTCCGATGATGATCACGTCGCATTCAGCGGCTTTACTGATGTCAGCCTCCTTTACGGATACGCACGGAAACCCGGTCGCTTCCGAGATCCACTCCGCATACTTCTTTGATGAGCCGTACTTTGATTTATAGATAACTATCCCTTTCATTTATATTGCCTCCTTAAGATTCTTCTCTATCCTTGTGATCGTTCTGACTGTCGTCTGTATATCCTTTTCGGAAACGCCTTCGAACATCTTCGCCATGATCTGCATGCTCATACCGTTGTTCTTTTCGCAGAAGTCCTGACACTTCTTTGTCAGAACGATACGCTGCTTGCGCTTATCCTCCGCGTCTTCCCTGAACTCGACAAAGCCTTTGCCCTCCAGCTTTATAAGGATCTGCTTCACGTTCTGGTGGGAGCTTCCGAGCACATCCGAGAGCTCTTTTATCGTCGGCGGTTCCTTGCACATGTTTATGCATATGATCGCGAAAAATTGTTTCCAGCTGATCTCCTTCATCATGCTGTCGGCCATCGCCTGAAAGCGGTTCTCGAACGCGCTCAGCAGCCCGATCAGATAATAGTTTGAAGGTATTCCCGTAAAATCCAGCCGGCCGCTCTTAACTGTATCTTCTATATTCATGATGACTTCTCCCGTGCTTTGATAAAAAGGTAATATATTACTCATTATGGTAACATGTTACCTTTTCTTTGTAAAGGCTTTTTCCGGGCTCTTCATTGCAGTTCACGACCAAAAGCCTTCCATTCACGACGGCAGACCGTTTGACGCCGGAATATCTGATACTATCAGGCTGTCAAAAGCAAAACACATACAAACAGTGAGGAAAACAGTTATGGATTACGTTAAGGGTTGTGAGGTTTTCGAGCTTTCAAAATATGTTTTAAAGAAGATCGGAAACGGCAGTATCGAAATATCAGACGGCTTAAAAGACGTTCTTTCTTATGAAGTTATCAGTGAAATGTTCGCTGAAGCAAAAACAGATTTTACAAACGCCGCCGGCAAGACCATCAAAGATCTTCCTTCCGGAGAGATCTTTATAATGACCAAGAAGAGCAATAAGAAGAAATACATCATCGGTCTGTCATTCATCAGGAGGCTCGCAGGCGTTCCTTCAGGCAAGACCGGGATCGCAGCATGGTTCGAGGAATCAACCGACAGGCAGGTCGAGGAAAGAAGATTTTTCGCTGAAGGCTTCGAAAAAGAGAAGGAATACTTCGACCATTCCATGATCGACCACTTCAAAAACCACGTCGGCTGTGGACAGATCGGCGAGGCTGAATATCAGGACAAGATCATTTCCAGAGCAAAGGGCGTGAAGTTCCTTGGTGTCTGGATCTCCCAGACCCTGTTCTTCATTCTTATGATCATAGTCTGGGGTCTGATATTCAAGAATTTCGCGATCGGGATCTGCTTCGCTCTCTGCTTTGCAGGAAGCTTCGCTCTTGTAACAAACAAGGCAAAGTCCGAAGAAAAGTCTCCGGTAACGGCCGAGGTTGAATAAGTTAATAAAGCTTATTGCTTTTGACATACGTGCCGGCACAGGTGTTGACGATTTACTGTTTTCCGTCATCACTGTGCCGGCATCTTTTTGTGCCACGTGGAACATGTTATAATAAATATGTTGCGGATCAATTAGTTATTCGCGTTCCGCAGCCGCGACGCCCTTGGCGGGCGGGGTTAATAATGATAAGAACCCTGGAATCTCATCATGAATGACAAGGAAGTGCGCGTAATACGCGCAAGGTTTTGCTGTTCGTGAAAGGAGGTTCTTTTTTTATGATTCACGACAACGATTTTGAATACTATGAGAACATGGCCCATTGGAGTTTTGACGAATACGGGATCCATGAGGAATGCCTGACCGACTGGGATCTGTATGGTCTGCTCCGGTCAAAGGTCACGGCGGAGTCACGGGTCCTCGATCTCGGCACCGCAGGGGGCGAGAAGATCTTATCCGAATTCCCTGACTGTGCGGAGATACTCGGCACGGATTATTCTCCCGCCATGATCGCCACAGCCCGCGGGAACCTGGCCCGGAGCGGAAGGAAAAACATATCGTTCAGGGTAATGGACAATCTCAACATGGATGTTCCGGATGAACACTTCGATGTTGTCGTCGCGCGCCACACATGCACCGACGCGGCACAGGTCCTGCGCTGTCTGAAGCCCGGCGGACACTTTCTCATCAGGGGTGTCGACAAGTACGACTGCTGGAGTCTGAAGCTCGTCTTCGGCGGCGGCCAGTGCTTTGATGATCCCGTGCCGGTCTCCATTACTGATTACGAGGATGTCCTGAAAGCAGGCTTTTGCGATGTTGAGCTCGTTCCGATCTTCACGCGCGAGTTCTTCAAAGACCGCGAATCATTCAGGGATTTCCTCGGCGTTGTTCCGATACTGGAGAATGTCGCGATAGAGGGCGAACCCTTAGATGAGGATCTTCTCGATAAATACATCGCGGAAAACACCGTCGGCGGAAGGATCATACTCCGCCGCGCTTACTACGGAATAAGCGCGAGGAAAAAGATCTGAAGATAACCGCCTGACGTAAAAAGTATCACCAGCCGAGATCCATGAGCCAGTTGTTGAGTCTCCTCTCGCGGTCCTTTTCGCCTGAGTTCTCATCGTTCACGAGCTCGCCCCTGATATTGCCGTCGACGATATAGAGCACGCGGGTACACCTTGAAGCCACCTTCGAATCGTGGGTGACCATCATGATGGTCGTGCCCTCTTTGTTGAGCTTTACGAGCTCATCCATTACCTCGTTCGAGGATGTGCGGTTCAGCGCGCCCGTGGGCTCGTCGGCGAAAAGTATCTTCGGCGAGTTGATCATGGACCTGCATATGCACGCTCTCTGGAGCTGGCCTCCGGAGACCTCATTGATATCGTTGTCGGCAACTTCGATGATGCCGAGCTTGCGCATCAGGTCCTCGCCCTTCTTTATCTTATCCGCGCGGCTTCCGCCTTTCTTACTCTCGATCGCAGGCAGAAGGATGTTGTCCAGGATCGTAAGGTTCTTCATCATGTACATCTGCTGGAAGATGAAGCCCATCTTATCAAGGCGTGTCTCCGCGAGGTCGGAGCTCTTCATTTTCGCGATGTCCTCACCGTCGAAAAGAACCTTCCCGCTAGTTGCCTGATCCATTCCTGAGATCGAATAAAGGAGCGTCGATTTGCCTGAGCCCGAAGGTCCCATTATCGCGACCATCTCGCCTTCATCGACCTTGATGTTTATGTTCTTCAAAACGTTGATCTGTCTCTTATCAACAACATATGTCTTGCAAAGATCTTTTGTCTCAATTACCGTAGCCATTAATATTTCCTCCGATCATTCGATGCTTGCCGTATCGCGGCTTACGATCTTCTTCGTATAAAGTGATGTGATGAATGCCGTTACCACTGTTACCAGCAGGACGGTTCCGGGATACATGACAAATCCCCTAATTATGTCGTAGTTGTAATCTATATCTGATGCTCCCATCATTCCGAAAATAGGACTTATGCACAGTTCCGTCATAGGCACCGACAGGATCACCGCAAGGAGCATCGCGGCCAGCGCCGCAATAAAGAACCTGTTGACGTGCCACCTGATGACCGTTCCGTCTTTGAATCCGACAGCCTTGGCGATTGCGATCTCGCTCTTCTCATCAGCGATGAACGATCTCTCCATAAGGACCGTAACAAGGATAACGACAATGAGAACGATCAGGAGCAGGAGCTTTGAGACTGTGTTCATTACCGGATATACCCTTACACAGTCGGCGCAGAACTCTGACGCGTTGAACACCTCGTTATTACCGGTGAGTTCCCTGATCCGGGCAACTCTCTCATCGATGGTCTTCTGATCCGGATCATCCGTAAAATCGAGCATAAACTGCGACGGTGATGTCAGATGGGAGAAATCCGTCGGCGCGTCTTCATGCAGGAGAACGACTTTTCCGAGCTGGTTCATTGACTGGTAGTATCCCGTGATAAGCAGCTCTTCAGTCCTGTCGCCGTAATCTATCCTGACCGTATCACCGGGCTTTGCGCCGGTAAGTTCGGTAAAATGCTTTGTTACAGCGATCTCATTGGGATTGGAAGGCGCTTTGCCCTCTGACATCCTGTGATCAGAAGCCTTTGTCCTCCAGTTCTGTTCAACGGCATAGGAATATGTGGTGCCTTCGACTTCAAACTGATAAGTGTAGATCAGTCTTATGCGCGCCGTACAGGGCATGCCTTCTTTAGTAAATTCTTCAGAAAGTTCGTCCAGATATTCATCGAGTTCCGCTTCGCCTCCGGCATGGATAAAAGATGTCGCTTTGTCAGTGTCCGTTATAAAAACATCCGCTTCGGGCGCAAACAGGTAAAGGAGCTTTTCGCTTTTCATCGTGTTCGCCGTATTTACGATCATGAGCATCAGGACCGTGCAAAGAGAGAAGGTTACAATGACCGTTACAAATCTTTTCGGGCTCGAGAGAATATCGTTTACCGCGAGATACCACGAAGATCTGAACATATTCTTTGCGATCCTTATTCCGCCCTTCTTCCTGAATCTCTCACCCGTCTGTCCGGATCTTACCGCGTCGACAGGTGTGAGCTTCTTGATCCTTGATGTGCTTAAGTAAGCGAAAAGGATTACCAGAAGCGTTACACAGACAGAACCGATTATGTTCCAGATATAACCCAGTTCCGTGCCGAGAACCATGTCTTTGGTCATCGAGTCAAGAAGGATATCGCCGAACGGAATGCTGATAAAGAAGCCTATGACTGAACCTGCGACCGCGATAACCGCATACTTGAACAGATAAAGGTTTCTGATCTTTCTGTCCCCGATACCGATGGCCTTCATGACACCGATCTCCCTGTAGTCTTCGCCGATCGAGAAGTTTATCGAGAACCTCAGTACCAGGAACGAGACTATCATGAGGCAGATGCTCAGGATAACAACCACGAACGCAATGATAAGATTCATGACATACGCCATCTTAAGTGATGCCGTACGGTCGGCATATTCTATGCCCTCAAGACCCGAGATGGCTGAACTTACTGCAGAAGGATCATCCGTCCTGATATAAAACAATTCTCCGCAATAGTATCGGAAAACAGTCTCATCCTCAACGAATACCGCAAAATCGGATTCGTTCATAAGGAACCTCGGATTGCCCATGAATTCCGAACCGAAGACCGCGTCCTTCAGAGTGCCTGCAATTGTCAGTGTTGCTTTCGCGCCGCCCTTGGATATAGTGATCTTATCTCCAAGCTCAAGGCTGTTGCCTCTTAAAAAACCGCCGGAAACAATGACCGTACCTTCATCCACGGATGTTATCTCATTATCATCCTTATCGAAAAAAGTGATTCCCAATCTGTCAATGGAATCCAGCATTCCGCTGTTTGTGACTTCGAGTTTGCTGCCGTCTTCTGTCAGGATATCGCCTTTCATGACATAAACAACTGTATCTATACTGTAGCCGGCAACTTCAGGAATAGCTTTAACTGTCTCTTCCGTTCTTCCGATCGAATATTCTCCGATGGTTACGACCTGATAGTCGCCCAAGCCGGCCTTTTCGAACATGTAGTCCGTGCCGTTCATTACAACAACGAAATTATAGATACCGCTCGCAAAGAAAACACTTGCGATAATTACGAAGAGGAACAGTATGATGTTCATCGTCTTGTTTCTCTTCAGATCTTTTTTAAGAATCCTTCCCAGCATTTATCTGACCCCTTCTTCCGGTTTATGCCAAGATGATACATTTTGAATTATTAAACAATCTTTAAATCCCGCAAACGCCGTGAAACACTGCTTTTGCGGGTTTGCATCATGTCAAGTCCCGTGAGGGATCATCATGCCATCTTCACGACCGCGACAGCCGTAAAACCGTTCTCATCTGCTTCGGCATATGCATCGCCGTCCATCTTTTGCATAAGATGCTTGCATATATAAAGGCCAAGCCCGGAGCCCTGCACGCCTTCCGCATTCTTGCCGCGGTAGAAGGAGTCGAAGATGCTCTGCATATCGGTCTCGTCCGGAACCATGCCGGTATTCTTTACGCAGATAAGCTTGCAGTCTTCCTCTTCTTCAAAATATATGGTCACGGACTTTCCGTCACCGTATTTGACGGCGTTTTCCATAAAATTCTGAAGCACCTCGACAAGCCTGTCAGGGTCACATTTCAAAAGACAGTTTGAGTGTTCCTTAATAACAAAATCCGTATGCAGGACTGAGAGTTTATCCTGATAATAGACACCGATCTTTTTCATGACATCATCAAGATAGACCTCGCCCATAACGACTTTAAGGTCTATGAAATCCTCTCTGGAGATCTTGCTTATCTCGCCCGCGTATCGCTTGATCTCTTCGGTGTTTTTGAGGATGCCGTCCAGAGCTTCGCGCTTTTTTTCCTCACTGTCGTAAATGCCCTCTTTCAGAGCCTTTGTGTAAAGCTCGATCGCGGACAGCGGAGTCTTGATATCGTGCGACAAAGACAGCACCAGTGTCTTTTTCTCTTTCTGGTATTCAAGTTCTTTCCGCTTTGATTCCTCAAGATTCTCGCGGAGCATATCCATGCCCCATATAAACTTTCCGAAATACCTGCTCTTCTCCTGCTTAACAGGCGCGGTCAGATTGCCCTTGGCAAGATCGACGGTCATATCGGTCATGCTGCTGAAGGGCTTTAAGACTTTTCTGTCGATATAAATAACAACACCTACTGTAAACACAAACATCACCGCGAGACACACATCTACGATGACAACGGTCTTATAGTCGATCTTCTCCTCATAACCTATGCGGTACAGCTCTCCGCCGCTCTCCGCAACGATATATCTGTAATTGACCTCCGAACCGTCAAAAGGTTCTATCCTGATTATCGTCTCATACTCATTCAGATCGATATTTGCGGCAGGCTCAGCAGCAAGTCTTCTCGCAACCTGTTTGGCCTCGACAATGCACAGGCTGTCATCCTTTCCGAGGCTCGCGAAAATAAGAACATTGCTCAACATTATGAGCAATATCTCAACAATGATTATTCCAACGGCAGCTTTCCGGAACTTACTCAAATCTGTAACCTACTCCCCACACGGTAAGAATGCGTGAAGGATTCTTGGGATCCTCCTCGATCTTTTCCCTGAGCCACTTGATATGAACATTCAAAGTCTGCATCTCGGACTCCGAATCACTTCCCCAGATCGTGCTGAAGATATATGACTTCTTGAGTGTCACGCCCTTATTGTCGATCAGGAGCTTGAGAAGATCGAACTCCTTTGCCGTGACCTCGATTTTCTCTCCGTTCTTATAAAGAGTTTTGGTGACGCAGTTCAGCTTCAGATCGCCTTCAACGATCTCATCAATCGAGAATTTGCGCTTGAAGATACCTCTTATCTTTGCGAGCAGGATATCGATATCGTAGGGCTTTTCTATATAATCGTCCGCGCCGAGATCAAGCCCTTTGAGCTTGCTCTCTTTGTCGGTCTTCGCGCTGGCTATCAGGATATGGGTATTGGCATCCTCGCGGATCTTCGAGCAAACCGTAAAGCCGTCAATATCGCCCGGAAGCATGATGTCCAGCACAATGAGCTTTGCACCGTATTTCTCATATAACTCAAGCGCCTTCCTGCCACTGTCCGCAAGCGACACGGTATAGTTCTCCTTGCACAGGAAATCGCACAGCAGCGTTCCGATCTCCACATTGTCTTCAACCACGATTATGTCCGGCATTATTCGGTCTCCAATGTTATTTTGGAATTATTTTATCGCAGTTCCACGGGAAAAATCTATTTGTACTCCGGCAAATCAGTTCCGCACAGAATTATGGTATTTCTTGTCTAACTCCAGTTTTCCCATTCCTACGACAAGTAAAAACCCTCTTGAGCCACGAGTTCCGCAGGCGCTTTGCGCCGAGGACCTGTCCGAAGTGGCAAGAGGGTTTTTATCTTGGCGCTCCAAGCAGGAATTGAACCCGCATCTGCGGTACCGGAAACCGCCATTCTATCCATTAGACTATTGGAGCATCAGGTTAGTCTTAACTCTGCGTATTATACAGTATCAGACTCTGATTTGTCAGTTGGTGTCCTGTTTTCATCAAGGATCCTGAGAAGCCCGATTATCTCCGTGATCGTCTTATCCTGCCGCACGGAGGATGGCTTGAAGAGCATGTAAGGCGTTGCACCGGTGGCGTTTATCGTTACCCTCGCGCCGTAGAAGTGATCGCGCATAAGTGCACCCAGAGCCTGCATGTCTATCTGGAGATTCGGATTAAGGTAGAGCCTTACGCCGGCATTCTTGATCGATGTTTTCGTAAAGCCGAGCGAGCTTGCCATTGCTTTCAGAAGTGATACTCCCGAGAGAATGTATATCTCGGGCGGCGCGTCGCCGTAGCGGTCGGTTACTTCGTCTATGAAGTCTCCGTATGCCTCGAAATCAGAGATGTCGCCTATACGTCTGTAGCATGTCATCCTCGCTGCCTCATCCTGAATATAGGATGCCGGAATATATGCGTCGTAATCGACCTCGACGCTGAAGACTTTTTCGCTCAGTTCCGTGTTACCGGTAATAACCTCAGCATCAAGAACCTCGTCTTTGCCGGACTTGAGAAGACGCACTTCCTCGTCGAGCAGACGGCAGTAGAGTTCATAACCGATAACGTCCATCTGGCCGTGCTGTTCCGCGCCAAGAAGGCTTCCCGCGCCTCTTACCTCGAGATCCCTCATCGCGATCCTTACGCCTGAACCGAGTTCCGTGAATTCGCGCAGAGCGTTAAGACGCTTGGTCGCCTCCTCATTGAGGACAGCATCTGCATCATAAGTGATATATGCGTATGCCTGTCGGTCGGATCTTCCGACACGGCCCTTGATCTGATAGAGCTGCGAGAGGCCGAAGCGGTCCGCGTTCTCGACTATAAGGGTATTTACGTTCGGCATGTCGACACCGTTCTCGATGATCGTGGTGCAGACGAGGATATCGTATTTTCCCGCGATGAAGTCCGCGACAACGGTCTCAAGGCCGTTCTCGGGCATCTGTCCGTGGGCATATGTGACGCGAACGCCGGGCATTGCCTTGGCGAGGGCATCAGCGACTTTGTCGATATCCGATGTCCTGTTGTAGAGATAGAAGATCTGGCCGCCGCGCGAGATCTCACGCATACATGCCTGGATAATGATCTGTTCGTCGTAGCCGAGGACATAGGTCTGGACGGCGCGTCTGTTGAAGGGTGCCTCCTCGAGGACCGAGATGTCTCTAATTCCGGACAGCGACATATGGAGCGTTCTCGGGATAGGCGTTGCCGAGAGAGACAGGACATCGACATCCGTCTTCATGGACTTGATCTTCTCTTTATGATTGACGCCGAAGCGCTGTTCCTCGTCGACGACAAGGAGCCCCAGATCAGGCGGCTGGACATCATTTGAAAGGACCCTGTGGGTGCCTATGATGACATTGATCTTGCCGCTTTTGATATCGATAAGATTCTGCTTTATCTGCGCCTGCGGAACAAACCTCGAGAGCAGACAGACATTGACAGGGAAATCCTTCACCCTGCTCATGAAATTCTCGTAATGCTGCTGTGCGAGAAGTGTTGTCGGTGCCAGCATTATTACCTGCTTATCGTTCATGACAGCTTTGAACATCGCTCTGAATGCGACTTCCGTTTTGCCGAAGCCGACATCCCCGCAAAGCAGCCTGTCCATAGGTCTTTCAGACTCCATATCCGCCTTTATCTCGCGCACCGCGCGGAGCTGGTCGTCCGTCTCAACGAACGGGAATTTATCCTCAAAGAGCTTCTGCATTTCATCGTCGGGAGTGCAGGCAAAGCCTTTGTTGACGCTTCTTGCGGCATAGATCTTCAGAAGGTCATAAGCGACTTTCTTGATCGCTTCCCTGGCCCTTGATACTGTCCTCTTCCATTCATCGCCGCCGAGCCTCGAGAGCTTGGGTTCACGCTCGCCGGGACCTACATATTTCTGCAGGGAATCGAGGTTCTCCGGAAGGATATATAACGTCTCGCCTTTTGCATAAGTGAGCTTTAAATAATCCTTGCGGATGTCGCCGACCTTCATGTTGATAAGGCCTTCGTAACGGCCGACACCGTGCTTGTCGTGGACTACATAATCTCCGGGACTGATCTCGCTGAAGAAATTGATCCTGTTCCCGCCTTTTTTCTTTTCGGGACGTTTCTGCTCGGTACCGTATAACTCCTGCTCGCCCAATATAGTCAGGCCGATCTTCGGATATGAGAAACCGGCCGGCAGGGGCGCGTCAATTATTGTTCTGAAGCAGTCATAATCCGCGAGGCGCTCTTTGAGCTGCTCATATCTTCTTCCGTGGTGGGCGACAAGATATATGCCGTCTGTCTTTTTAAGAAGCTGTGAGAGTTCTTCGGCGCGGCCGGAATAGTTATCTGCAGGAAAACCAGAGACAGTATGTGTCGTCCCGCCCGGCAGACCGTTGCCCGAAGACTGGAACATGGACAATGTAACAATGTTATCGAGGCCATCCAAAGCCCTCATAAGCTTTGAGATGTTCACCATGGCAGAAGGAGCGCATGTAGGAGCGATACCTATCTCGAAAGATTCACGGCTCCGCTGCGCATACTCGCCCGCGTAAGCATTCATTCTCGCGTCTATATCGACCATCTCGTCCGCAAAGAAGACCACATCGTCCCCGTTCACATAATCGACAGCCGTCCTGTAATCCTTAAGCAGTATGCCGAGCCATCTTGCTATGCCTGAAGGCTCGATGCCGTTCCTGATCTTCTCCGCATCGCCCGTGGCGGTCCTGGACAGGAGCTCTGCCGCGCGCCTTACTTCCCTTGTGGCGGTATTCATTTTCGCGAGGTCTTCCTGAACGCGCTCTAATATAAGCTCCGCGAACTCATCATGCCTGTCCTCAGGAAAAGCATAGACAGAAGAAGGCACCGCGCAGGTCTCCTCGAGCTGCCCGGTCGATCTCTGAGTCTCCCTGTCAAAAGTCTTTATCTGGTCTATCTCGGTATCGAAAAAGCTTACTCTCACAGGCTCCGTGTACGACGGTGAATAGATATCAACGATGTCTCCCCTCACGGAAAACTCGCCCTTCTCCATTACCTGCGGCACATTCTCATATCCGTTCAGGAGCAGGGCTGCGACAAGCTCATCTCGCTCCATTTCCTGACCGACCTTCAGATTGATTATCCTTTTCGAAAATACATCTTTCGGCTCAAGCTTATTAAGCAAAGCTCCTGCCGTGATAACGGCCGCCCCGAATCCGCCCGTAACGAGTTCAGAGAGCGCCGCAGATCTCGTAAGCTCCAGTTCCCTTGAAGAGGCCTCGGCGCTCACCAGAGACAATTCCGAGGGCATCAGGACGGATACCGGATCATCTGTAAACGCCGCGCAGTAAGACGCGGTCACGCGTGCCCTTGCGCTGTCCGGCTCGATAAAGACGGCTTTACGGCCGTTAAGGCGGGCCAAAGCCATCGCGACATAGACCTTCTGCTCCGCGCAGAGGCCCGTGATATTAAGATGCTTTCCTGTCAGAAGACTTGAGGAAAAAGCGGCAGCGAGCTCTTTGTCGGCTTCTATCCTGCCGAGGAGCTCAATGAGATCCTTATCCATTGGCAATGATCTCCTCGACTGCCTCACAAGCTTTAACAAAAGCGTCGTTCATCATGGAACGTTCGTCCTGCGGCACTTCGGAGAGAACGTAATTCACGAGATCCCAGTGTTCGGGAACCGGACCGGTGCCTATCCTCACGCGCGGGAACTCCTCCGTTCCAAGGAGCTGAATGCATGACCTCATGCCGTTATGAGTTCCTGCGGAACCCTTGGGCCTGACCCTTATCGTGCCCTTGGCGATATCGATATCATCGTAGACCGTGATGATGTTCTTCGGCGGGACCTTGAAGAATCTGCTGACCTCAACAAGGCATTCGCCGGAGTTGTTCATGAATGTGGTTGGCTTAATGATGATGACGTCCTGCCCGCCTATCTTTCCCTTGCCCCAGAGGCCTTTATATTTCTCTTTGCCCAGGAAAATGCCATGTTTATCCGCAAGCATATCCACAGCGAGATAGCCCATATTGTGCCATGTATAGATATACTGTCTTCCCGGATTACCGAGCCCGGCTACTATCCACATCTTAAACCTTCCGCGGGATCAGACCTCGGAACGCCTGTCGTCGAGTCTTATGTAATTCTCGCCTCTCAAACGGCTCTTGTCCGCAACCCAGTTCTCTTTGTTGAGCTGCTTTGATCTTCCGATACCCAGAGAGAGCGCCGGAACATCGGACGTTATCGTGGAGCCTGCAGCGATGTAGCAGTCCTTGCCGAGAACGACGGAAGATACGATATTGGAGTTGCCTCCGATAAATACGTTGTCCTCGATCGTGCATCCGATCTTGTCCTGACCATCGAAGTTACATGTGACGGTACCACATCCGAAGTTGACATTGCGGCCGACCTTGGAGTCACCGATATATGTAAGGTGACGCGCTCTGGTGTATTCGCCGATGACTGAACCCTTGACCTCAACATACGCACCGAGCGTAACGTGATCGTCGATCCTGGATTCAGGTCTGATATGAGTATAAGGTCCGATACGGCAGTCCTTGCCGATCGTGCTTGATGAAACTATTGAATTATCGACAACAGTGCCGTCGCCGATGTCTGAACAGTCAATTCTCGTGTTCTCACCGATGATGCAGTCCTCACCGATATTCGTGTTGCCGATAAGCGTTGTGCCCGGGAGGATGACCGTATCCTGGCCGATCTCAACAGCGTGATGGATCCATGTCGCATTGGGATCAACGATCTCAACGCCGTTCTTCATGTGACGGTCGAGGATCCTGTGGTTCATGATATTTCTTACCTCAGCGAGCTGCTTACGGTCATTAACTCCCCTTGTATCGTCGAAATCGCATACAACGGCACCGACCGTATAACCGTCACCGATAAGGATACCGATCGTATCCGTAAGGTAGTATTCCTTCTGTGCGTTATTCGCGCCAATCCTTCCCAGAGCGGAGATGAGCAGAGGTGTCTTGAAAACATACATTGAAGAGTTGATCTCCTTAACCTTAAGCTCTTCCGGTGTGCAGTCCTTGTGCTCAACGATCTTGAGGACATTGCCGTCCTTTCCTCTGATGATCCTTCCGTAACCTGTGGGATCGTCTGCTTCAGCCGTGATAAGGATTGCCGCGCAGTTCGAAGCTGCCGAATCGAAAGCATCAAGAGCCTTCTTGATCGTATCGGCAGAGACCATCGGACAATCGCCCGGGAGGACTATCGTAAGTCCGTCTCTTCCCTCAAGGAAAGGTGCTGCCTGCATAACGGCATGACCTGTTCCTCTCTGTTCCTCCTGAAGCACGTAAGCGACATTCTCGCCCAGAACGCTTCTTATCTCAGCCTGTGCTTCACCAACTATATATACCTGATCCTGGCAGCCTGCTTCCTGAAGAGCATCAGCCACCCATTGGATGATCGGTTTGCCCGACACCTGGAAAACGACCTTGGAGTGCTTGGACTTCATTCTCGTGCTTTTTCCTGCCGCCATAACAACCGCGCTGATTTCCATATTTGAACCTCTTGAAATTCTGATTTGGGATTTTACCCCCGACATTATAACAAATCTTTATTTCTAATTAAATGAAAAGCCCTGCTCTTTATGGGACAAAGCGCAGGGACTTGTGATTCATGTTTTGATTTTATTAAAAGCTCGAAAACACTTGCTTTTCAGTATTTCCTCTTATCAGAGACACTCAACGGAAGCGATAGCCTCACGCATATTTGCCTCAGATTTCTTAAGGAGCTCGTACTCTTCATCGGTAAGACGCATGTCGATGATCTTATCAACGCCGTTTGCGCCGATGAGTGCGGGAACGTCAAGAGTAACACCTGAAATGCCGTACTCGCCGTTAAGTCTTGTGGATACTGTTCTGATGGTGTGCTCATCTTCTGTGATGCTTCTGAGGAGTGTGGCAGCGCTTACAGCGATACCGTTGAATGTGGCACCCTTGAGCTTGATGATCTCAGCGCCGGAAGACTTTGTCTTCTGTGCAATCTCATCCTTGACGTCCTGACCGAAAGGTACGCCGATAGCTTCTGCGTACTCGTCAATGGACATACCTGCAACGTGTGTGTGGCTCCATGCGGGGAACTGTGTCTCGCCGTGCTCGCCGAGGATATAGCCGTGAACGTTTCTAACGTCAACGCCGAGTTTTCTGGAGATAAGGACTCTGAAACGTGCGGAGTCAAGATTTGTACCGGAACCGATGATCCTGTTAGAAGGAAGTCCTGACCACTCTGCAACCTTATATGTTACGAGGTCGCAAGGGTTGGAGATAACCATGATGACACCCTTGTTGTAGTGCTCCATGATGCTGTCTGTGATAGTGTGAGCGAGCTTGACGTTCTTCTTTGCAAGG
>JAEEGL016299658.1_pt1 | contig 21115 bp, 22 predicted proteins | sample 9134231 | NCBI WGS metagenome assembly JAEEGL01 (sample SAMN16246548, study PRJNA631951) | gut metagenome | biome: gut microbiome; feature: rumen; material: fiber-attached | host: Bos | place: Iran: Karaj | collected 2018-10 | reverse complement strand
TTCTACTAAATCTTCCATTCTAAAATTTATATGATCTAAATTAATATATGGTTCATTAGTTTTCTTATTAATAATCATATTAAGTTCATTAAATAAAACAACTAACTCAGTTTTTTGTCTATTTCTTTTAAAGTTAAAATCTAATAATAATTCATTATTAAATCTTTTATACATTGTCTCAATAAACTCATTTTCATCTTTATCAAGTAATTCTAAATCTTCTTCTTGAATAAATGCAATATATTTTCTTGCTAATTCCATATCTTTAAAACGTAATAGTATATTCTCTAATTGTCTTTGTTTTTTAATATCAATTTCTTTTTTATCTTCTTTAGTCTCTTCTTTTTTAATATCAACTACTTTTGCATTTATTTTATCTAATAATAAATCACATTCTTTATCAATATTCATAAATATTTCATTATTATATAATAAATCATATTTATCTTTACTCTTGGTATATAATTCTTTTCTTAATTTAAGAATATGTTCATTAACTTCTTTTTTATTTTTTAAATTCTTTACTTGATTTAATTCATGTTTTATTTTACTTATTTCTCGTTCATAATAATATTTATTATAACGATGATGTTTAAAATCATCTTCTAGTTTTAAGAATCTTTCATAATTCTTATCAATTAAAGTAGTAGTTACCGTAACATAATTAACTTTTTGATATTCTTTAATTACATCTTTAATAAAATATTCATCAATATTATCAATAATATCTAAAACATTTTTATTAAAATAATCAATCTTTTCTTCTAAATTATCATTCTTTTTATCATTAACAACATTACTTATTTCTCGATCTATTTCATTTTCTTCTATAATAGAAATATCTTCACTATTAATCTTATTAATTACTTTATCTATTTCATTTAAATGTACTTTAAAATCTTCATCTCTTTTAATTATATTACTATATGTATCAATTATTTCTTTCTTATCATTTACATCAATATCTTTAATTAATGATTCTAAGTGTTTTTGATCTAATATTTCTTTTGGTTTAATATTATATTTTTCTTCTAGAATCTTAAATATTTTCTTTTCATCTTGTTCTTTTCTTTTAGTATTACTATCTTCTAGAAAATTCTTTAATAATGCAATACTATATAATAACATTTCTTTTTCATGATCAGGAATTATCATATAATCTGGTAATTCTTCATCAGAAAAAGTATTTAAATTTGCTTTATTATTATTATTCTTTTTCTTTTTATCAATTTTTCCTACTTTAATAGTTTTTTTCTTTTTCTTAGAAAATAATTTTCTAAATAACGCTATTAGCCAATTAATTATTCTTTTTATTAATGCCATTTCATCACCTATTTTAGTAAATTATTATAAAACCTCAAATCATTCTCTAAATTAGTTATTTTTTTACTAATATCATGTATTTCTTTCTTAATATCTTTTTGTTCAGTTTGATTATTTCTTAATTTACTATTTACACCCACATATTTTTTTAATTTACTTCGATTATTTTCTGCAATATTTTGCATAACGAAGAATGCTTTGTGAATTATTATAACACAAATTAATGCTAGTATGATAAAGATTCCTAAAATAATAATGTTTTTAGTTATAACGGATGAAATAAACGCTATAGTAGCTAATATAAGAGTGATAATACATAGTACTTTAATACTTTTTAATTCATTCTTTCTTTGTGAATTAGATAAAAGATATGTTTCTAAATCAATACTGTTTTTATAAAATCCTTTATAATCATCAACAATATTAGCTAATTCTTTTTTCTTATCATTTAATTCATTCTTATATTCTTTAATATCTTTATTAATTAAATCCATCATTTTATAACAATAAGTATAATCAATATCTTCATTTTTCTTAATACTACTTTTTATTTTTTTATAATCAAAAGAAACTCGATTTTCTTCAAGTTCTTTTTTTACTTCATTAATTAATTCAAAGACTCTTCTATCTCCATTATTATCTGGATGATTTTCTTTTAATAGTTTTCTAATGGCTTTTTTAACATTAGCATTATATTCACCATTATAACCAATAATTCTATATATACTTTCTTTATTCATACCAAACCTATTTACTTAGTAATTCAATTGCTTTATCTTTTTGAGTATCTTTCCCTTCACTAATATATTTATATTCTACTTCTTCATTTGGTGTTATACCCACTTGATCAATATAATTACCTTTTGGTGTTAACCATTCTTGATAAGTGTATTTAAATAATGCACCACTTGATAGAGCAAATACTTTTTGTACACGTCCCTTACCAAATGTTTTAGTACCAACTATTGTTGCTCCATATGTTTCACTAAATGCACCTGTTAATACTTCACTGGCGGATGCACTACCACCATCTGCTAAGATTACTACTGGATAATTTCTAGATTCATCTGTTTTATCTTTAACTACTTCAATCTTTTCTTTAGTTTTTAATTGATATAATACTTCACCTTTCTTGATAAACAATGAAAGAATATCAGTAACTGTCGTTAAATAACCACCAGAATTACCTCTTACATCAATAATTAATGAATCTATCTTTTCTTTTTCTAGTTTCTTTAAGATAGTTTCAAATTGTTTTGTAGTATTAGAAGCAAAGATTGATATATAAATATAACCTATTTTCTTATCATTACTATTAATTATTTCACTTGTTACACTAATATTATCAACTACTCCTCTAGTTAATAAGATATCTTTTTCTTCATCATTTCTTCTTATAGTAATAGTTACAGTAGTACCTTCTTCTCCTTTAACAATATCAGCTATTTCTTGTAGAGACTTTTTAGTAACATCTTCACCATTTACTTTTAAAATAATATCATTGTCCTTAAGACCAGCTTTCTCTGCTGGAGTCTTTTCAAACACTTGAGAAATCATTGGTAATTTATCTTCTGTATACCTTAGTTCAGCACCAATACCTTGGTAAGTACCATCTACATCTTCATTAAAATTTTCTGCTGCTTCTTTATTCATATATGTTGAATATGGATCACCCAAATATTTAATCATACCAGATATACCAGCTTCTAATAATTCATCTTTATCTATTTCTTGATAATAATTATCTACTATTTCATTATAAGTTGATGTAAATTCATTTAATGAAATATTTGAACTACTAAAAGCTCTTTTACCATACATTATTATTCCACCAACAATTAAACCTAATCCAAAGACTACTACCATAAATATAATAGTTTCTAACATCGTAAATTTTACTTTGCTTTTCTTAATCTTTTTATTATAAAAATTAGATATTTTATTCTTTACTCCACTATTAGTTTTATTCTTTTTATTATTCATAAACACCTCTATATTGTATATCTATATAATATCATATTTTTTTAGATATTAGCAAAAATAAATAAAAAAATAAATACTTGTTGATATAAACTTGGTTTTATTTTATAATGTAATAAGGTGGTATTAATGAAAATTATTACATTAAAAAAAGAGGAATTTGATAATTTTTCTAATAATCATAAATATAATTCTTATTATCAAAGTTCTAATTATGCCGATTTTGCTACCCAAAATGATGGATATAATGTTCATTATTTAGGTTTTGTTGATGAAAATGATAAACTTATTGGTGCATCATTAATGTTATATAAAACTTTATTTTGGGGATATAAATTTGCTTATGCACCTAGAGGTTTATTAATAAATTATGAAAATGATGAAATAGTAAAAACTGTTACTGTTGAATTAAAAAAACTATTAAAGAAACAAAAGTTTATCTTTATAACTATTGATCCACTTATAGTAGCTAGTGAAAGAGATAGAAATGGTAAAATAATTCAGTTTAATAATAGTGTTAATAGAACACTTACTACATTTAAACAAAATAACTATGATCATTTAGGTTTTAATTTATATAATGAATCTAAATTACCTAGATGGAATGTAATAGCTAAATTAAATAATGATGGTAGAACAATATATAATAATTTTGATACTACTGTTAAAGAAAAAATAAGTTATGGTAATAATATTGGTATTGTTGTAGAAGAAGATCCTAGTAATGATATAAATCTATTCTATGAATTTGTTAAACCATCATATAAAAGTAGTAAAAAGTATTTTAATAATCTATTTAATGCTTTTAATCCAAGTGGTAAAATAAAGATATTTTATGCTAAACTAAGTACTAAAAAATATGTTGAAAATGTTAATAAATTATATGCCCAAGAAGAAGAAAAGAATATTGGATTAGCTAATATTATTCAAAGTGGTGATACTGTTAAATATAATATTGCTAAAGCTATTAATGATAAACTAGAATCTGATAAATTACTTCATGCATATAAAAAAGATATTGTTGTATCAACCAAATTATTAAAAACTAATCCTGATGGTATTCTATGTGGTGGTGCTTTAGTATTAGAAGATGCTCATGGTGTTAATATATTAGTTAACTATGTTGATAATAGTTATAATAAATATAATTCAGATACATTATTAACTTATGAAATAATGAAGTATTATGGAAAACTAGGATTTAAATATATTAATATTGGAGCAGTTACTGGTAACTTTGATTCTAATTCTAAATATTATCCAATGTTAGAAAATAAACTTGGTTTTAATTCATCTATATTAGAATATATCGGTGAATTTAATATGGTACTTAATCCAACAATGTATACTATTTATAAGAAAAAATATAATAAATAAAAAATTACTATTATTAGTAATTTTTTTTATAAATAATAATCTATTCTTAATTTATCAGCTAAAGTAATAAGATATTCTCGATTAGTTGCCTTAGCTTTATCAATATCAATACTATAACCAAATATATCTTCGATAATATCTATGTTTGCTCTATTCCAACTAATTTCTATGGCATGTCTTATAGCTCTTTCTACGCAATATGATTTGGTATTATATTTAATAGCTATTTTAGGATATAATTCCTTAGTAATAGATAAATTTGGATCATTATAGATTAAACTAATTCCTTCTTTAATAAAGGTATATCCCTTAATATGAGATGGTACACCTAATTCATGAAGTAATTTAGTTATCGTTAATTCTAAATAATTATCTTTAACTAGATTATCAGGTGGTTTACTAGATTTTAATACTAGTGTTAAATCATCATCTCCATCATTTACTGCATCTCTTACTTCGATTACTGCATGACTACTAAAGTACTGCTTAATCTTATTAGATGATATATTATCATCACTAATAAGTAATACTTTAATGTTACTCATTCTTCATCCTTTCATCCTGCATACAATAACATTATATAATAAAAAAAGAAAAAGTTTAACTTTTTCTTTTATTCTAAATTATTTCTAAGACCTTTACGACACTTTATATATTCTTTACGTAATCTTAATATTTTACTTTGTTTAATATCTTTACCTTCGGTAGTAAATAAAACACGATAAAGAATTAAATCTATTTCTTTAATATCATCATTAGTTGGTGGTTCATTACTAGCATTTATTCTTCTAAATACTTCTTGTAATTGATCATATATTTTAGGACAACGCACTTCTATCATATTAAGTAAATCATGAGCACGATGAGTTAAAATAGCACCATTCTCTACTGTTTTATGTCCACCATTTCTTCTTTCTTGAATATGATGATAAGTGTATAGATTACCTTGTCTTTCTTTAAAATTCATCCAATCATATCCATCAGGATTATAAATATAATTCATTAATAAAAGTGTCGTATCTTTCATATATCCCCCTACTTAACATTACCAATTAAGGTATTAAAATCATCTTTTTTAATTGAACATCCACCAACTAGATATCCATCTATAACTGATATTTTCTCTAGTTCTTCAATGTTTTTATTACTTACACTACCACCATATAATACTTTATTAAGCGTATTATATTTTTTCTTAACGTAGTCTTTAATAAAACTAATTGTTGTATCAATATCTTCATTTGTTGGAATAACACCTGTTCCTATTGACCATATTGGTTCATAAGCAATTATAATGTTACTTAGTTTAGTATTTTCTATTTCATTAAATGCATCATCTAACTCTTTCTTTAATACATCAAGAGTTATACAATCATCTTTTTCTTCTTTAGTTTCACCAATACATAATATTGGAGTTATATCCTTATCAAGTAATTCTTTTAACTTAGCATTTACATATTTATCATCAGTATAATATTTTCTTCTTTCAGAGTGACCTACTATTGAATACTTAATACCAATACTTTGTAATTGAATAGCTGCTGTATCACCAGTATATGCACCAATAGTTGCAAAAGATACATCTTGTGCAGCTGTTTTAAGACCTGATTCAACAAACTTTGTTAAATAGATATTTGATGGTGCAAATATGGCATTAGGATAATTTTTATCTTTGAAGAAACTAATATAATCATTAATTTCATCAAGAGTTAAATTCATTTTAAAATTTCCAACAACTAACTTCATTTATTCACCAATTATACTTATTCCAGGTAAGTCCTTTCCTTCTAATAATTCTAGTGATGCTCCACCACCAGTTGATATATGAGTAACTTTATCTTTATATCCAAGATTATTTACAGCACTAGCAGAATCTCCTCCACCAATAATAATCGTTTGTTCACTTGGATTAAACATTTCACATATACCTTTAGTACCATTTTGATATAATTCATTTTCAAATACACCTACTGGTCCATTCCATACAATAGTTTTACTATTAACAATATAATTTTTAAATAATTCTACTGTTTTTGGTCCAATATCAAGACCCATTTCATTAACACCAATAGTATCAGTAACATGACATGTTTCACTTTCTAAACTATCACTTACGACATTATCAATTGGAAGAATTATTTTATCTGTCTTAGCTAACATATCTTTAGCAAAGTCTAGATAATCATCTTCACAAAGTGATTTACCTATTTCTTCACCTTTAGCTTTTAAGAATGTATAAGCCATTCCACCACCAATTAATAAATAATCACATTTATTAACTAGGTTTTCTATAACACCAATCTTATCACTTACTTTACTACCACCAAGGATTACTACAAATGGATGAGTAGGATTATTAATAACTGGTAACATATTATCTAATTCTTTTTTAACTAAGAAACCAATTCCTGAAGGTAAATGTGTTGCAATACCTACATTAGATGCATGAGCTCTATGACAAGTACCAAAAGCATCATTAATATAAATATCACCTAAACTAGCCCAATATTTACCTAGTTCTGGATCATTACCACTTTCTTTTTTACCATCCAAATCTTCATATCTTGTATTTTGAATAAGAATAACATCACCATTATTCATATTATTAACAGCATCTTCTAATAAAGTACCTCTAGTTTCATTAATAAACTTAACTTCTTTACCAAGTAATTCACTTAATCTAACACTTACTGGTAATAAATTATTCTTCTCTTTATCTGCTTCTTCTTTAACTCTACCTAAGTGAGATAATAATATTACTTTAGCTGAATTATTAATTGCATAATTAATAGTTTCTAAACTAGCACGTATTCTATTATCATCTTTAATAACTCCATCTTTTATTGGAACATTAAAATCAACTCTTATTAAAACCCTCTTACCATTTAAATCAAAATCTTTAATAGTTTTCAATATAAAAATCCTCCAATAAATATTCTATCATTTTTTATTATTTATTTAACTAATTTTACATAACAATACATTAATTTTACGTAAACTTCTTTAATGGATTTAAATCCTTTATTTTTTCTTCAATTACATTAGGTAATTCATCAACTACATAACGATATCCCCAATATACTCCAAAAGCTAGTGCACCTACTAAGATAACCTTAATAAGTATCTTTAAATAATTATAAGCTTTTCGATGATTTTCTTTCTTTTCAAGTATTTCTACTTTTTCTGTTAATAAATTAATTTGTTCTCTTAACTCTAATATTTCTTCTTCCATAGACACCTCTAATACAAGTATACAATATTATTAAGAAATATGGTATACTAGTTGCGTGATGTTTATGGAAAAAGTTAAATCTTTTATCAAAGAAAATAGAAAATTTGTTATATCAATGGGTATTATTTTATTAGGTAATGGAATACTTTATTGGTTACTTAAAGTATTTCAAAGTGATCCAATTTATATAAACCATTATTTAGATGATAAAATACCTTTTTGGGGATGGATGGTTTATGCATATAATATGTTTTATCCTTTTCTAATTATATCTTTCTATTTAATATATAAAGCGGATGAAAAAACTTATTTTAAGGCTATAATAGCTTCCATAATCGGAGTTATTATCTGTGATACAATTTATCTTTTTATGCCAACAATTATGTATCGACCAGTAACACCTAGTTATGATCCATTTACTAATTTAGTTTTAAAGATCACTTTCTTCTTTGATGAACCACCACTTAATTGTTTTCCATCATTACATTGCTTGTTTAGTTTTCAAGAAATAATTAGTGTTATAAAAAGTAAATGTACTACTAAAAGAAAGATATGGATATCAATATGTTCTACAATAATAATTTTATCAACATTATTTATTAAACAACATTATATATACGATGTAATAAGTGCTTTCCTAATATGTTTAATAGCTAATTCATTAGAAAGTATCTTTCATATATATGATAAATTCAAAAAGAAAAGAATAATCTAGTATTATTCTTTTTTATTATTAATTTCATTACGAAGTATTCTTAATAAATTTAGTTTATCATCTTTTCTTGACATAATAGTTAATAATTTATCTAGGGTAGCTTGATCTTCTACTTCGATAAGTTCATTATTAAGTTCATATAAAAACTTAACGTCTTTCTTTGTTTTAGTATCAACTACACAATAATAAGTAGTATTATTATATCTTGCTTTTCTAGCTACATAGTAACTATTATTATCACTTAATTCAATAATATCTTTCTCATCTATATTCATTATCTACTCCTACCTTCAGCCATTGCTTTTTGTACTTCTGCTTCAAAAACTTTTCCTTGGTTTTGATATATTGCTCTAAGTTTATTACTCATTTTATCAAATAATACATCATCTTTAAATGAATTCCACATTATTCTTAAAAATTCTCCTATTCCATAAGCTGCGGCAACTGCCCATAAAACAATTGCAAAATAGTCTCCTGATTGCATAGTCCATCCATTATTAATTAATTGTTCAAGATGTGTTACACCAGCTGAACCACCAACTGCAAAACTTAGTAAAGCTGGAAATATTAATTCCTCATCTTCATCTCTATAAGAAAAATCCATTTTATCAAATCTTTTTTGTTTTTTAATAACTTGTTTAACTGAGTATTTTTTCATAGAATACCTCCTAGTTTAATTTTATTATACATATTGAGAAAAAATCAAGAAAAAACACATCGATAAAATTATCCATGTGTAAAATGTCAATTAACTAGTTTTAATAATATCATCAATATTAATATTCTTATTATGACCTATATGATTCCATTTAACATCCTTTTTAAATAAACATACGACATTAATTGGTAACCATGTTAACATAAACAAAGTAAATAGTATTAATGATGGTAACATGGCAGTAATACTCTTTTTATTATATATCGTTACAAATAATGTAACTACTAGTGTTGCAAAGTATGATACTAAGAACCCTAGTATACCTGCTACTGAGAATACTATCTTAGTAGCAATCATTCTTTCTATTAAACCAACTAACACAATAATCATTGATATTACTTGTACAATAGCTGCTAAGTTATTTAAATACATATCTACTGCTGCTAAGTTATGATTCTTCATAAATGATTTAAATAATCTATGATGATATTTTTTCCAACATTGTAGGTTTCCTTTAGACCAACGAAGTCTTTGAGTTAATGATACACGGAATAATGTTGGTTGTTCATCATAAGTAATAGCATTCTTAACAAAATCAATCTTTTCATTATGAATTGCACATACCGTAGTTAATTCAACATCTTCTGTTAATGTAACTGGATTAAAATCAAGATTTTCAATAAATTCTTTTTGTACCATAAAACCAGTACCATTAATAGAAGCTGATGAATTTAATTTCTTACGAGATAAATTAAAGAAGAAATTTTGAATATAATAGAACAATGTATATGATCCACTAATCCAATTATCTTGATAGTTCTTACTATCTCTAAATCCTTGAGCTACTTTATAACCATTATTAAGTGAATTATTCATATGAAGTAAGAAATCTGGATGAACTACATTATCTGCATCAAAAATAATATATGCATCAAAGTTTTTATCTTTAAACTTATTAAATGTATAACGAAGTACATCACCCTTACATTTAACTGGTACATCACATTTAATAGCATTAGCACCATGTTTTTTAGCTACTTCATAAGTTTTATCTGTTGAATTATTAATTATTACATTAATTTCATATTTATTTTTATCATAATTTTGTTTCTTTAAACTATCTATTAAATTACCGATAACTTTTTCTTCATTACGAGCGGCTATTACAATAGAAAATTTATGTTTCTTTTTACTGGTTGATATCTCTTTTTTAGGTTTAACAAACGCAAAAACGCCTGTGACTATATAATATAAGCCATAGACTATAAAAAAGGATGATATGATTTCTAAAACATAATTAAACATAAAACCAACCTCAATTTGTATATTATTTTACTATTTTTTATAAAATTTATCAATAATACACACAAATCCATATTAATAATATCATATATTTTAAAAAAAATCTATTATAATTAAAAAACTATCTTTCGATAGTTATATTAATTCTTCAATAGTTTTATTGTTTTTTCTTTCTTGTTCAAACTTAGTTACAAGAGAGATAAAATCTTCTACTTTAACATCAGTTTTATCACCAGTTTTATTATTTTCAATAGTAATAATACCTTGTTCAATAGTTTTACCTATTACTGCACAATATGGAGTACCAACAACTTTACTATCTTTTATTTTTGCACCAATACTTAAATCATTTCTATCATCAAATAATACTGGAATATTATTCTTTTCTAATTCATTATATAAATCATTAGCTAATTTTAATTTTTCTTCATCATCAGTTTTTGGTATTAAATAAATAGTATATGGTGCTATATTAATTGGTAAAGCTATTCCATCAAATTTACCATCTTTTTTTACGATACTATTTTCATATACCATAGCAAGTGTACGACTAACACCAATTCCATAACAACCCATAACAAAGTTTTTATTACTATTATCTTCATCTAAATAAGTTGCATTCATTGATTTAGAATATTTATCTCCTAATTGGAAGATATGACCTAATTCAACAGCTTTCTTTTTCTCTAAATTAGTAATATCACTAATACCATAGTTTTCTAATAAATATTCTTTAGCATCTTCTCTTTCTAATAATTCTGTATTAAAAGCTTTATTAGTTTTTGGATCAACTAAGATATTATCTTCACCAATTGGGGAAATCATCATAAATTCTTCAGATTTACTACCACCAATAGCACCACTATCTGCTCCTACTGGTTGAACAGGTAAACCTAATGTATTAAAGATATCCATATAAGCTTTTTTCATATTATCATATGATATATCTAATCCTTCTTTATTACGATCAAAACTATATGCATCCATCATATCAAAAGCTTTTCCACGTAGTAAGAAACCTCTACTTCTTAATTCATTACGAAATTTAGCTCCTATTTGGAAATATGTAACTGGTAATTGTTTATAAGAAAATAATCTTTTTCTTGCAAATGATACAACTGCTTCTTCGGCAGTAGGCGCAAGACAATAATTACCATTTTCGTTTAGTGAACGAAACATTACTCCATCAGATACATAGCGTTCTAATCTACCTGATTCTATCCAAATTGATTCTGGTTGTAATATAGGTAGAGATATTTCTGCACAATTATATTTTGATAATATACTAGAGATAACAGCATCAATATTTTTCTTAACTAAATACGGAACATGACCATAAGCATATATTCCACTAGAAAATTGATCTATTTGACCAGTTTGTACTAGCATATCTTGAACAGGAAACTGTTCATCTAATTCCGTTAATTTCTTGGATATTAATCCTATTTGTGATACTTTCATCTAATTCATCTCCAATTCATTAGTATTTTAACATATAAATAAAAATATGTCATCATATTTGCATAAATTAATAATTTCTAATATAATAAGATTAGTTATATATTCTCAAGGAGGATAGATAAAGACTATATAATGAGCGCGATGCTATAATGGCTACGAGGTTAGTAGTTGTCGAGGAAGAATGAGCGGATGCTACTACGGGAAATCGTTAGATATATTACAAAAGTAAAATTGATATTACGCCAAAAAATATATCAGAAAGGAATTTATGTGTGGAATTATTGGATATGTTGGTAAAGATAATGCCAAAGATATCATCATATCCGGATTACATGCCCTAGAATATCGTGGTTATGATTCTAGTGGTATCGCATATAATGCCCAAAATAAGATAAAAATAGTTAAAATGGAAGGTAAAGTATCTAATTTAGAAAATAAACTAAAAGATATAAATGATTTACCTCATACAGCAATAGGACATACTAGATGGGCTACTCATGGTAAACCAAATGAAGTAAATGCTCATCCTCATAAAGTAGGTAATACTACTTTAGTTCATAATGGAATAATAGAAAACTATTTAAGTATAAAAAATAAGTTAAATAATATATATAATTTTCAAAGTGAAACTGATACAGAAGTAGCTTGTGCATTAATAGACTATTATGTTAAAAAAGAAAAAAATAAATTAAAAGCTTTAAAACTTGTTCAAAAAGATATTATTGGTTCATATGCATTTGCAATTATCTTTGATGATGAACCAGAAAATATCTATATTATGAGAAAAGATAGTCCTTTAATCGTGGCAGAAAAAGATAATAATTATTATGTAGCTAGTGATATAGCTGCTATTCTTTCTTATACCAATAAATATTATTTATTAGACCAATTAGATATTGCTAAAATATCTGATAAGATCTATTTCTTTGATAGTGAATTAAATCCTATAACTAAAAAGATTAATGAATATAGTGGAACTATTAACGATGTTATGAAAAATGGATTTGATCACTTTATGTTAAAAGAAATACATGATGAAGTTAATGTTTATAAAAATATAATTAGTAATTATGTACCAAATTTAAGTATTCATGATTTAAAGAAAAATTTTGGTAATTTTTCAAAATACAAAAAAATAACTATTGTTGGTTGTGGTAGTGCATATCATACTGGATTAGCTGCCAAATACTTATTTGAAAACTTTGCTAATATTGAAACTAATGTCGAAATGGCTTCAGAATATCGTTATAAAAAGATATTTCCTAAACGTAACGAATTAGTTATATTAATTAGTCAAAGTGGTGAAACAGCTGATACATTAGAAGCCGCTAGACTTGCTAAAGCCAATAAGATAGATACATTAGGTATTATTAATGTACTATCATCATCTATTGCAAGAGAAAGTGATCGAGTTATATATTGTTTAGCTGGATGTGAAATAGCAGTAGCTACTACAAAAGCATATTTAGCACAATTATTAATTCTTTCATTAATAGCAATACTTATGGGATATGAAAGAAAACTAATTACAAGAAATGAAGCTAATAATTATTTACTTGATTTAACTAAATTACAAAAAGATACTAAAGAAATAATAAATAATAAAGATTATTATAAAGAAATAGCTAAAGACTTTTATAAAGATCGTGAAATGTTCTTTATTGGAAGAAATATTGATTTTGCTCTTTGTATGGAATCTTCTCTTAAAATGAAAGAGATATCATATATTCATTCAGAAGCTTATGCAGCAGGTGAGTTAAAACATGGTACTATTTCATTAATTGAAGAGAATATGGTTGTTTTTGGTATAGTAACTAATCCTTCTATAGCACCTAAAACTATTAGTAATTTAAAAGAAACTAAAGCTAGAGGATCTAAAATGATATTAGTTACTACTAAAGAAATAGCTAATAATTATAAAGATGATAAATCATATAAATTTGTAATTACAGTTAATAATTTATGTCCATTCTTTCAAAGTTTAACTATTATTACAACTATGCAATTAATATCTTATTATGTGGCATTATTAAAAGGTGAAAATATTGATCAACCACGAAATTTGGCAAAAAGTGTTACAGTAGAATAAAGAATCACTAAGTGATTCTTTTTTTATCATAATTTGTGGACTATAAAATAATAGATTTTTTTATACATGTTATAATTTCAATATAGTTTTATAGGATACTTTAATAATTTCGTAAAGAGATCTCTTTAATAGAAGAAGGTGATTAATGAAATAAATAAACTTCCTATGTATGTTTAAAAATAATAAGTTACCTGTACACACATATTTTAGGAATAAAAAAAGAGGCATTGCCTCTTTTTATTATAATAATACCATTGCTAAAGTTAAGATAATCATATTAGCAAGAGCTATTGTAATTACTACTTTAGCTACCCATTTTAACCATGTAGTATATTTTACTTTAGCTAATGCAAGACCTGCTAATATTACACCACAAGTTGGAGTAAATAAATTAACTAAACCATTAGCAGCAACCATTTCCATTAATGTTACTTCAACATTATATCCAAGTTGATAAGCAAGTGGTCCCATAATTGGAGATGAGAGTGTGGCAAGTCCACTACTTGATGGAACTAACACAGATAGACCAATATGAAGAATATAGTTAAGTGGTGCAAATGCTACTTTTGGTACATCTTGTAATACTTTAGCAATATTAAAGATAATATAATTATCTAAATATGTTTGTTGCATTAATATTGATGCACCTCTTGCCACAGCTACAACTAAGATAACACTAACCATATCCATAGCACCATCTACAAAAATATCAACTAATTTCTTTTCATGATATCCATTAACGATACCAATTATTACGGTCATTAACAACAACCATAAAGATGCTTCATTAAAATACCAATAACCTAATGGTTGTCCAGTTATATAACCCGTATATTTAGAGAAGAAATCAAATACTCCAGGAGCTAAGTTTTCCCATGGAATAAAACCAATAATTAATACTACAAAAGTAAAGACACATAGCCATAAAGTTATTTTTTGTTTCCTTATTAACTTAATTGGTTTATTACTCTTTTCTTTAATACGATATTCTTCTTCCATATCTTTTTGTTCTTGTAAAGATAAGAAAGTAGATCCCTTACGTTTAATAATTTTTTTTGCATAACGCATAACAAAGAAGATTGAAATAGCAAGTGATGTTAACCAAAGAATGGCTCCTACACCAATAATAGTACCTTGATTAATAGCTAATCCTTCTGGTAATACTTTAGTTACTGCATCAACCATTGCACCTACTGAAAGTGGATTAATAGTTGAACCTAATACACCACTACCTGCACCAAGAAGTACAATAGCACTTGATACAATAGTATCCATACCGGCTAAAACCATTGCTGATGCTAATAATCCATAGAAAACAACTGTTTCTTCTAATGTACCACAAGTAGTACCACCAATAGAGAATAAAACCATAAGAATAGGTATTAACATTATTTCTCTACCATTAAATTTCTTAATTAATACTTTAACCCCATCTTCAACAGCTTTTGTTGAACTTACCATTTTTAAGAATGCTCCTAAAACTAGGATAAAGAAACAAATATGTATTGCACCTTCTATACCACTAGTTCCAACAAATCCATATACGGGAGCCATTAATGTTTGGGATAAAGTTGCTCCTATCACACCACTACCATCAACAATTAATTCACCATCAAATTGTGCACTAGGCAACAAATGAGAAATAATTGCTAATACATAAATTAGTATTAAGATGATGGTAAAAGCTGAAAGCGAAAATTTCGTTTTCTTTTTATTATTCTCCACCTTTTATTCCTCCTCAACGATTGTTGTACCACTTTTACCTCTAATAGCTTCTTTAGCATTTTCTAATGAACCTATTATTGCTTTAGTATTTTTTGAATGAAGAAGGAAATAGATACAAGCTTCTATTTTTGGTAACATCGAACCTACAGCAAACTCACCATCAGCAATATATTTTCTTGCCTCATCGACAGTAATTTTACGCAATCCTTCTTCGTTTGGTTGATTAAAATGTATTTTAACCTCATCAACAGCAGTTAATATTAGTAATATGTCTGCATCTATTTTACTAGCTAATAATGCACTTGTACGGTCTTTATCAATAACTGCATCAACACCTTTATAACCATCTTCTGTATCTATTACTGGTATTCCACCACCACCACAAGTGATTACTATATTATGTTCTTCAATTAATTTCTTTATTGTTCCAAGTTCACATATCTTTCTTGGAATAGGACTTGGTACAACTCTACGCCAACCACGACCTGCATCTTCTTTATATATTGTATTACTTTCTTTAGCTAAACGCATAGCCATATCTTTATCATAAAATGGTCCTATTGGTTTAGTTGGATTAAGAAAAGCTGGATCAGTTCCATCAACTTCAACCTGTGATACAACGGTAACTACTTTTCTTCTCATTCCACGAGTTTGAAATTCTGCACTCATAGCTTGTTGTAAATGATAACCAATATAACCTTGACTCATTGCTCCACATTCAGCAAATGGCATATCATCAGTTGATGTTTTAGGATCAACACTAGCCATTGCATTATAAATCATCCCTACTTGTGGACCATTACCATGAGTAATAATAACTTCATGACCTAATTCAACTAAATCAACAATATTTTTAACCGTATTACGAACTATTTTAATTTGTTCTTGATAATTTTTACCAAGAGCATTACCTCCCAAGGCAACAACAATTCTACTCATATTTTCCTCCTAACTAAAAAAATCTTTATTCCCCCCTACCCCCAAAGTATAACTCTACTTTAATTATAACATTTTAAAAATAAAAGTAAACTATTTAAAATAAAAAGCCATAGTTTATTTATTTAAACTATTGGCTATATCTATAAATATATCTAATTCTAATTCTTCTGCTCGACTTGTTAAATCTTTTTTATACTTACTAAGTACTTCTTCAACTACCTTTAAATCATAGTTTTTTAAGTTATTACGGATATTCTTTCTTTTAAATTTAAATGAATCTCGAACTAATTTAAAGAATAATTCTTCATTATTGGCTTTTCTTATTACTTTTTTTCTTCTTAAGGCAATTACTTCACTATCTACATTAGGTTTAGGAGTAAAAGCATTACGACTAACATATATTAGTTTTTCTATATCAAAATAATAATTTAAGAATACTGTAATAGATGAATAATCTTTTGTTTTAACATGTGCACTAAATCTATCAGCTACTTCTTTTTGTACCATCATTGTAATTACTTTAAAATCTATTTTAGATTCAATTAATTTCTCTAAGATAGGTGTAGTTATATAATATGGTATATTAGCTACAAAATAGATATTATCAAAAGAATATTCTTTTATATCATCAACAATATTTCTATTTAGAAAATCATCATAAATTATTGAAACATTACTATATTCTCTTAAATTTTCATCTAACATTTCTTCTAATCTAGTATCTATTTCATAAGATAAAACATTCTTTGCTACTTTAGCTAATTCTTTAGTAAGTACACCTGCTCCTGGTCCTACTTCAATAACTAAACTATTATCTTCAATATTTGTTTTATCAACAATATTCTTAATAATATTTTTATCATTTAAAAAATTTTGCCCAAATGATTTCTTGAATTTAAAATCTTCCATATAACACCAAAAAAAGCATCTTATGATGCTTATTTTCCTTCTTTTTCTAGACGAGCAATTACTTCTTTAGCAACATTAATTGTTTTTTCTTTAACTTCATCCGCTGCATCTTTTAATACTGGAGTTCCTTTTTCTTTTGCAAGATTAACTAATTCAGAAGCTTTTTCTTTTACTACTTCACCTTTTTCTTTAGCAAATTTAAGAACTTTTTCTTTATCTAATTCTTTAATATCTTTTTTGATTTCTTTAATTTTAGCTTCTACTTCACTAGTTACTTCATTCATATCTAACTCTTTAGCTTTAGCTACTAAGTCATCAATTTTAACTTTAAGTTCTTTTCTTGTTTCACTACCAGCTTTTGGTGCAAATAATAGTCCTAATCCTGCTCCAAGTCCTGCTCCTAAAACAAATTTTCCCCATCCTTTTTTTGCCATAATTATTCCTCCTCTACTTCTTCTTTATCTTTTTTCTTTTTCTTGTGACTAAATACTTTGCTTATTCCACTTGCTATTCCATCAACTACTTTATCAGTAACCATTGAAAATGAATCAACTATACGATCTACTGCTCCAAAAGCTTTATCAACCGTTTTCATTTTCATTTCTACACTATCTAGTATTGAATTAATACGATTAACTGAATAAACTATTTTAATTACTAATACTATTAATGCTCCAAGTAATATTGCTCCTAGAATATACAATAGAAATTGTAAATAACTGGTATCCATCACTAATCCTCCTTATTATACATAGAATCAATTAAATCAAATAAATTATCATCTACTTCTTTATCCTTTTTATTATTCTTATTATTATACTTTGTACTACGTGTATTATTACTTCTTGATGCATCACTATAATCAACATTATAAGCTAAACCTAAGTCATTATAATATTCATCTGCATCTGCTAATGTAACACGATTAACTTGTGGTTTATTATTATTTACATCATATATTCTTTTATCTTCTTTTTCTTCCATTCTAGCTTCTCTAGTCTTTTTATCAGATATCTCTTCATCTTCTTTACCAAAAGCTTTATTACGAACAGTATCTAAATCAAAATTAGATTTACCAGTAGAAAGTTTGATTTCTTTTTTAGTAACTACTTCTTCTTTACGATAATTCTTATCTAATACTCCATATACTGGTGATATGATTGGAGATGGTTTAAATCCTTTAGTCTCTTTCTCTTCATAATAACTCTTAGTATATGAATAATTAGGTTTTCTTACTGATTCAATATATGATAATTCTCTCTTACCTTGATATAATTCTTTTTCAGGTTTTTCTTCTCTTCTATATGATACTGGAGGTACATATTCATTTTCTTCTTTAACCTTAGTATCTTCAAGAAAATCATCATCATCAAACATCATTGGAAAGCTATTATCTTCTTTAGTAAGAGGTTTTTCTTCTTCAGGTTCAATTTCTTCTTTTTCTTCCTCTTCTTCAAAATCTTCCTCAATAGTTGGTTTTTCTTCTCTTTTCAATTCATGAACCACTGGTGGTTCTGTTTTCTTTGGTTCAATCTTTTTCGCAAAAGTTTGAGGTAATTCTTCCTCATCTTCATCTTCTGGAACTTCCTCAAAAAAAACATTCTTAAGTTTTTCTATCAGTTTCATATGACACCTCTCTACTCTATAGTCTCATCTACATCTATTATATCATTGTCTTTATTAACATCTATTTTTTCTTTATATGTACCGTATTCACTTTCATATTTTAAGAAATTATCATTTTCAATATTAGAATCAAAAATATTAAATCTCTCTTCTTGTGTTGTTGCTTTATTATTTCCTACATAACCTTCTATAACTCTATCATTATACTTAACTGATGAAAGAATAGAACACATACTTATAATTGAACTATTAAAGTCTTCCTTTTTAACAAATGTTTCTATCTTTGTATAATTATACATTATTACAATATAGTAATAATCATCTTTGGCAGTAATATCAATATAACCAATCTTTCCATTATTATCTATTTTTTTAGAAAAGAAATGATTATTATTTTCTATAAAAGAATTAGCTACTTTATAGTAATATGCAACAGTATCAATATACATATAATAATAATTAGTATTATCTTTAATTTTTAAGTTATAGTCACTTTTATCTACAATTTTAACACCTTTTGGTAAGTATAGGCTATAACCTTCCATATATGTATTACTTAAGTCATTATCAACATAAAGTATGGTATTAAAAATATCTGTAACACTTTGATCGGATACTTTTATTACACTACAACCTGATATAAAGCATAATGATATAAGGAACGTAACTAATAGTTTTTTCAATATATCACCTACCTTTTAATTATATCATACTTTATTTATAATAATATATAGTTTTTTACAAAGTTTACCCGTTTTTTTCAACCTTTACATAATATATACAATGGTTTTCTTGACTAAATTTCTTTTCATATTCCGTCATAATATTATTTTCTATCTTACTATTATGTAAGTCTAGACTAATATCATTAATTTTATAACCGTGATTATTGAAAGAAATTAAACTATATTCAAATAGATTTCTATTATCTGTTTTCATTTCAATAATCTTATTATTTTTAAAGATATTATCATATTTTTCTAAGAATATTTCACTAGTTAATCTTCTTTTAGAGTGTCTTTCTTTAGGCCATGGATCAGAGAAATTAAGATATAATTTATCTATTTCTTTATTAAATACATCATTAATATTTAAGGCATCCATTCTAATTAGTTTTAGATTATCAAGTTCATATTTATCAATCTTTTTAATAGCTAAAGCCATAATACTATCAAATTTCTCTATACCAATAAAGTTTATGTTAGGATAAGTAATAGCATTTTCTAAGATAAAATCTCCTTTACCCATACCTATTTCAATATATATTGGATTAGTATTATTAAATAGTTTATTCCAAGAACCTAAATATTCACTAGGATTTAAAATAATATGCTTCGAATTATTAATTATTTCTTTTTTGTTTTTAACATTTCTTTGTCTCATAAACATCACCATTATTATAACATAAAAAAAGCACTAAGTGCTTTTAATATTGTTTAGTTCTATTATTTACAAATGTACCAGATCCTGCTCTAGGGAAATTAACCATAGTACGTGGATTAATTAACTTAGATGTCCATGTACTCCAAGCAGTATAATCTTTTAAATATAATCCTCTTGAAATACTAAAATGTAAGTGACGTCCTGTTGAACATGAATCCCATGGTGTTAATGATTTATAACCACCAGTAACAGCTACTTTAGTATTTTGGTCAACATAATCTCCTACTTTAACATTTACTTTATATAAATGCATATATGTAACGGTATAATATGAACCATTAATATTATGGTGAATAAATAACATCGTTCCACCACATGAGTTCTTCCAGCTAACAC
>JAEEGL014108187.1_pt1 | contig 21116 bp, 17 predicted proteins | sample 9134231 | NCBI WGS metagenome assembly JAEEGL01 (sample SAMN16246548, study PRJNA631951) | gut metagenome | biome: gut microbiome; feature: rumen; material: fiber-attached | host: Bos | place: Iran: Karaj | collected 2018-10 | reverse complement strand
TGAAAGGTATGGTGTAGACAACCCATTCCAGTCTCCAATGATTTGTGACAAAATAATCAAAACTAAAAAAGAGAGATATGGCTCACTTATAAGCTCATCTAATCCAGAAAATGAACTTTTTGAATATATATCAAGCATATATCAAGGAACTATACTTCAAAATGACAGACATACAATTGGCAAAGAGATAGATGTGTATCTTCCAGAATTGAAACTTGGGTTTGAGTTCAATGGAGACTACTGGCACATGAACCCTGCAATATATTCAGCAGATGATACGAATGAATCTACAAAAATGCATGCATATGAGCATTGGAAAATAGATGAAGACAAAAGAAGTTTAGCAAAAGAGAATGGGATAGAGATAATCACTGTTTGGGAAAATGACTGGAAAAATGATAGAGAAAACATAGAGAAAAATATAATAGAGTATATAAAACAAAAACCAATTTATTATTTTCATTAAAAAATCTGAACGAATGACAGATGAAATTATCAAACAAATCAAAGAGAGCATTTCAGAATTGAATGCAACGTACATGACGTACCACAATTGGGAACAAGGTACAAAAATTATGATAAACTCATTCTATGGTGGACTGGCAAATCCTTACATGTATTTTTTCAATGTAGATTTGGCTGAGTGCATCACTAAGCAAGGCAAGAATGCTATCTTGTATGCAGAGTCTCATATCAATGACTATTTCCAGAACTATTGGTACAATGACAAAGAGACACATAGAAAGCTTGGAGTCAAAGTGAGCAGACCAGTCACGGGTCAGGTCACGGTATACATTGACACTGACAGCGTGTATTCGCAATTAGATGAGGTCATCTCAACAACAGACTGGTGTTTGGACAAAGAGAATTGGAAGGTGAACATCAAGTACAAAGATGGGAAAGAGAAGACTTGGCTGTATTGTGGCAACCGTACAGAAGAACAAGTCATCAATTATTTTGAGCTAGACTCTGATGATGTTGACACATATATGTTGTCTAAGATTCCTGGAGAAGCAAAAGACTTCGCAATAGCATTAGATGACGTGTTCTTGTCATTCTATTTCAAGAAGATATTTGATGAGTATGCTGAGAAGTTGAATGCAGACAACTATTTGAATTTTGAGTTAGAGACATATTCAGATGCTGGCATATGGCTTGCAAAGAAAAAGTACATGCAGAACATAAGATGGACTGACTCAATGCCAAGACATGACATCCTTGACAATTTCAGCAAGATAAAGTCTAAAGGAGTTGAACTTATCCAGCCATCTAGCCCAGCATTCGCAAGAAAAAAATTGACATATCTTGTAAGGTGGATATTCTCTCACAACAAATTTGTCTTGAAAGACTTTGTTGAAGAATTGAGAAAGATAAGAGATGAGTTGATGGTAGCAAACCCAGATGACATCTCTTGGAACAAGAAAGCAACTGAATACATGAAATGGATTATTGATGACAACAAAGAGCTTGCCATGAAGAAAGGCACACCTATCACAACAAAAGGGATTGCCTATTACAATTACAAATTGAACAACAACCCACAATTCAAAAGCAGATATTCAGTGTTGACACCAGGAAACAAGTGCAAATACTATTATTGCAAAAATGCGATTTGTGAGATGTTTGCATATGAGCCAGGAATGTACCCTATAGAGTTTGCGCCAGAGATAGACAGAAAGCTCATGTTTGAGAAGACCATATTGACACCTATAAACAGAATTGTAGAAGCTATCGGGTTTTCAGCTATAGAGCCAGATTTGATTGTGTTGAAGTCATCAAAATTATTTTAACTTAAAAAAACAAAAACATGTTGTTAGATTATATACAGATTGGAAGCAATATAAGTGTTTCATATTTTGACAAGAATGGAAAGACAAAGATAAAGACAATCCCATTGACAGAAGACCAGATGTTCAATTGGAAAACTTGCAATGCATCAAGCCCAGACGCTGACAAGAAATACACCAATTGGGATGGTAAATCTGTCAAGAAAACCAAGTTGCCATATAGAGACTCTAATGGAAGGACAGTGAACAAATTGTCTAATTTCAGAATAGCTGAGATATTAGATGACCTTCCAAAAGAAGAGCATGAAGAGATATTTGGCTATGCTTTGCCAAAGACATTCTTTGTTGATATAGAGACAGAGATTGACCCAGATTTGACTGTGAAAGAGTCTGCCGAGCAAGCAAGGCAACCTATAACATTGATAGGCATAGCTACACCGGACAGGCAAGTAATAGTATTGAGCTCTTCAAAGAACTTGACACCAAGAGAGCAAGCTGAGATAGACTATGCTGTGAAAGAGCACACTAGGTCATTCAATATGGGAGGAAAAGAGTTTTCATTCAAATTCAAATGCTGTGGTTCAGAGACAAACATGTTGAACTATTTCTTCACAAACATGGTAAACAAGTTCCCGATGATGTCTGGATGGAATTTTGTAGAGTTTGACTGGAAATACATAGTGAACCGCTCAAAGAATCTTGGGAGTGAAGTGAAGCTCACAAATTCATCACCTATAAAAAGGATGACTGGCAAGAACAGTTTCCCTGCGCACGTTGCAGTTGTAGACTATATGGAATGCTATCAAAAATGGGACACTAGTGTTGCAAAAGAGAACCTCAAGTTAGACCAAGCTGGATTAGATGTCCTTGGAGTGCAGAAAGTCCACTATGATGGGACACTTGATGACTTGTACAGAGATGATTTCAAAAAATATGTGTATTACAATGCTATTGACTGTGCACTAGTTGAGATGCTTCATGAGAAACTCGGGGTCTCATCTATTGGGAACACTTTGACTTACATTGCAAAATGCCCTACAATGAGAATGTTCTCACCGGTTGCTTTGACAGAGAGCATTCTTGCTAGAGACTACTATGCGAGAGACCAAGTGCTCGCAATACAAGAAGATGAGAAAAAACAACAAGCATATGAAGGAGCATATGTCAAAAAACCTATACTCGGGTTTCATAAATGTTGCATATGCAATGACTTTGCTAGTCTGTACCCAAACATCATACGTGAATTGAACCTTAGTCCAGAGACACTTCTCATGAAACTTGATGAGAATGACATTGCAAAAAAGAAACAAAAACTAGAAGAAGGGTACATTGTTTCAGAAAGTGGGTGTGTGTTCAAAAAAGACCCTGGAGTGTTCAGCACTCTCGTTGGAAGAGTTTACAACCAAAGAAAAAGCTATAAGAAGACTGCAGTCAATGCAGCAGTGAAAGCAAGGCTTTTAGAAGACTTGTTAAAAGAGAACATAACAAATGAGAAAGAGCTCAAAGCAAAATATGAACAAATAATGAACTCATAAAAAAAAAAGACCGGTTAAAACCGGTCTTTTTTATATCATATTTGGTTATCTAAAAATACGTGCTAACTCATTATAAACAGAATCTACAATATTTTGAATGATATTCTCAAATGTTGTTTTTATATAATTTACATTGCTAGAGTTAATTTCAACCCCATTAGTGTCATCTAATACAATTTTTATAAAATTATAGTCTGGCGTTTGCATGAAAGTTTTTTTCACGTTTTTTGGGCACTTGACTTGATTGTATATCCAATCTAACAAATTATCATAATCTATTATATGAAAAACATGGTTGTTTACACCATCATATGGGTCGCCTCCAAGACCAACATATTCAAGACCCATCAACTCTAATGCATGATATTGTGAATTCGTAAGTGATTCAGAAGATTCTTCTATATTTAAATAGTCTTCACCAATCCATAATTCTTGAAATTCATTATCAATAAAAACTTCAAGTTTTAAATTTCCAGATGGATCATCAGTTAATTTATAGTTGAATGGTAGTGCATTGACTGCCTCATTAACGCACCAGGGCTCTTCTGCTGAAATATCAAGATCAACAATAATCTCATCTATATATTTAGTATGTTGCTTGTTTAAAACAGAGTTTGGCTGTTTGTTCTTCAATTTGTCAGAATTGAATCTGTCCGGTGTTCTCATTCTCATTGGTGCACCAGCACTTTCATTGATAAATTCATTTATTTTCAATATTTTTGTCATACTTATTATTTGATTTATTGTTTAGTTTCTTGCTGTACTGGTATTGCAGGATAGTCAAAAGCGACTGTTGCATATTCAGCAGGTATTCCAGCTATGAGCATTGGGAACCCACTTAGTCCATTGTTTTTCTCATCAAATTTGTCCATGATATGTCTTATATTTTAGTTGCATTGTTCTTGCAGTCTTTCAAATGTGCAGACTTTGTGTATTTCACTTTTTCTGTCAATGTGCAGTTTGAACATCTGCCACTCACTGTTGAGTCTCCATCTATAAGTGAGTCATTAGTTGTGCAGCCATCAGAAAGATAGCAATTGTACAATTTTGATTTCATGATGTCACATCCATTGAAGAAATCGCAGAAATCTGCATTTGCATTCACCATATGGCAATAATAGACACTCAAATGTGAGACATCCCCAGATATCACGCAATCTATGACATCTACATCATTCAAGCCAGAAACACCGTACAGTTTTGCATCTTTGATTTGGAGTCTCCCTTCATCTGTGTCATAGTTTATTGTCATTTTTTTGTCTGTTGCAGCTAGAGATTTCATCGCAACAGCAAGTCTTTCTTTTATAGTAGCCCAGAATATGTTCTCTTTGCCTTCTATAGGATTCAAATCAACAAGGACATTAACTTTATTGTACTTGTCTTTGAATGTCTTATATGACACGAAAACATCATCTATGTTTTCTGTCTTTGAAAGTTTAGAGAGTTTCTCTGTCTCTTCTGCTGTGTATGATGGATATTCGACTATATAGTACAAATCAAGTATCCACTTGTCTATCAATATGCTTGATACTTCAAATTTGTCTTGATAGTCTTTACCACCAATATATCTATATGACACAGTGTTCTCAGCAATCTTAGACAAGTCAATCGCATAGATTGAAGAAGACAAAGAAAGTCTGACTGAATCAGAGTTTATTCCAGGTTTTATGAGTTCACCCACTGAACGAGACCCAACTCTGTTTTTTCTGTCAGGGAAATTGTTGTATGCAACATCTTCATTTGTTGAAAGAATAAGCTTCAATGCATTCAATTGATATATTTTTGATATATTCTCATCAAATGATAGGTTCACCTGCACGAAATTGTCCCATTCAGTAGTTGCATGTTGTTTTATGAGCATGTATATTCTTGCGAGTTCAGTCTTTGCTGCTGCATAGTTCAAAGACTTAGTCTTCAAAAACACAGTTCCAGAATCTTCTGTAGTTTCATAGTTTTCAAATGCATCTAGACTTTTTTCTTTATTATGGAAAGAGAAGTCAAATGAAAGTCTTGCACAGCTCAATATGTCATATTTTGAAAGGTTCATAGTCTGTTAAAAATAATTTGGGTCATAGTCATCTTTGCACTCTTCACAATGTTTGTCATAGATTTTCTCAAACTCATTGTAGAAATCTATGTCACTTTTCATTGGGATGAAGTCATCTGGAAAGTCATCATGAGAAATGTCTTCTCCATCTGGTGTGTACCAGTCAACATATGCAATTGGCTCACCTTTGTCTATGTCATAAGAGATTGTGAAATTGTATGTGCGGAGACAAAGCATTTCTCCACATATGTGATAAAGACTTTGGTCAAAGTCTTCGCTGAAGTCATAACTGGTGAACCATGTCACATCTTCACCAGGCTCATTGTCACAATAGTCAGGACCACAGTTTTCAATATATACATGATAGTCTAGTTCACCATAATAGTATGCTTCTAATGTGTTGAACAATATTTTAGACAAAAGTTTCTGGACATTCACATCTGAAAATTGTTCATATGTGATGTCTAATGATGCAAGTTCTCTGGTAAGCTCATCTGCTTTCTTGTCATGCGTGGGTTCTAGTGAATCAAAAGTCTTTGATTTCTCACAATTCAATGCAGTCTTGTCAGACTCTTCTGCAAGTCTTTTCAGTGTTTTGAATATCACATCTTTGTCAGTGACATGACCTACATTGTAAATCTTTTGGTTTTCATTCAATTTGAGAAAAGCTTTCACATCTAATACTTCCATAAATGACTATTTTTGTATATTTATAAATTATGAATATATCCAATCAGGGTCTTCAACTGATTCTAATATCTTTTCATATTTCATGCAGTTTTGGATGAATGACTTTATGTCATCAATGTCTAAGTCAAACCACTCATTCGTTAGCCTTTTTGAGAAATATTTCCTATGGAGAAAAGCTTCTAGTTTGTAAGGGTATTTTGACTCGAATGTCTGACAAACAAATGCATCACCTGCGGTGCAAGTCTGGATTTCTTTAAGCCTCTCATTGACATCTCTTTTAGTGACACCTATTTTGAATGTGTCACTCAATGGGTCACATATCAAATAAATTTTCCCTTTCATCACCCTAGTTCTGGACTCATGTTTCTTTTTGGTGGCTTGCTTGCAAAATGTTCATTTTTTTGCTCTTGTCTTTTTTGCTCTTTTTGCTGCACTGGTTCTTTCTTTGGTTCTTCTGAAATTCCAGCAATACCAGGTGATTCGTAGTTTCTGCTTCCAGAAATTCCTTTTTCTGGTATATCTTTGACTTCGGTTTCTTCTGGTTTTTCATTGTCTAGAACATTGTCTCTTGTTTCTCTAACAAATTCTTCTGAGGGTTCTTCTGTCTTAGCAAGTAGTGGGTTTTCTATGACTTCTTCCTCATCGTTTATTTCTATCATATGGCCATCTTGAAGAACATCAGCCATTATCCTGATAAAACCTAGAGCAACCAATGGCAATATGACACCAGATATCCCAGCAAGTACTCTCTTTTGTGCAATCAATTCCATGTCAGTCATCCCAAACATGTCAATCCAATCTTGGAAATTCTCAAGATTGATGAATGCTGCATACATGTTTCCCATACATTGGAAAAGCGTGAGCACGATGAACATGAACCAGACTAAACCAAGTTTCTTTTTTGGAAGTATCAATGTCGAAAGCAAGCAAGACATTGCACCAATCTCAAACCCAATAGCAAGGACCCAACTCATTATGCCAGAGTGGGCTAACTTGAAAAACTCTGTTGAGCAAATCAAACTTATAATTGCTACTATAAGATAAAGTGCTGCAAAGACTGAACAAGACAACACTTTCAACCAATTCTTTTGTTTCATAAAATATTTTTTTCAATAAAATTATTTATAAAAAATTAAAATTCTAAACGTGGTGGGTAACCAACAGTGACATCAAAGTTCTCTACGTCTGAAATGCTTGTCATTGCATTCACTTCAGTTTTATGCAATGCAGTCACATTATAGCAGTCAGTCGCATAGACTTCTAGAGCAGCAAGCAACTGTCTTGCAGAATTCAAGTCAACTGTGACATAGATGTCTTCATACCAGATGTTCAATGAGTCACGGTTCATGAGTGCAAGTGACTCAATAGTGTTTTTGAGACTTGAGCGCGTTTCTCTGTCAAGCCACATGAAGTTACCACCATAAAAGAAGCCATTCACATTAGTTGATACATCATAAGCTTCAATCTCAATGATTTTGAATTGTTTTGCGATATGAAGTCTGTCTGGTGCAGGAGACTCTGGAATCTCTGGCTCTTCTGAGCCAGTTGGGACATCTGGCTCTTCTGGTTCTGGATCAGCTGGCCATTCTGAAATAGGTAGCTCAACATAGTTTTCCGGAGAGTCAAACTCACCTAAGATAATCTCATATCCATACAAACCTTGGTTGTTTGTCAAAAAATAGCCTTCATCTGCTACAATTTTTCTGTATTCGTGTGTTTCTATTCTCATAAATTTTTAAATGTTTATTTTTAAATATCATGCGTTGTCCAGTTAGTTGGTATGCCATTAGTACCTGTTGCTATAGAAGTTGTAGATGGTTTGTAAAAGTCACCGGTTGCAGCAACACCATAAACCCAATTAGAAGCATTTGATGTGCTCCAAGAAGTTGCATGGACAGTTATCCTGTTCAACTTACTACAGTTATAGAACATAGCTGTAAAGCAACCTGATGAATTAGGATTTCCATATATTTCTACACGATCTTCAAGATTGGCACAATTATAAAACATATTATAATAACATTGCTGTTTTATTGTTGTTGCATGCAAAACAAGATTTCCAGTTGAAAACTCGGCAAGTGATGTGCAGCCTTGAAACATACTTAGACAACAAGAATTACCAATATCTGTTGCTTCTATTGATGGTGCTGTCACTAAAGCTATGCAATTGTAGAACATTTCACGATATGCATTGTCTCCAACAGTTGTTGCTGGAAGTGTTGAAGGCACTCCTGTCAAACTAGAACAGTCTTTGAACATAGAATAATAAGCACTAGAAGCTACAGTTGTGGCTGGAAGTGTTGAGGGCCCTGTCACTAAATTTGTGCAACCAGCAAACATTTCTCTATAGCATTCTGGATATGTCACTGAAGATATTATATTTGGAGCTGTCGCTAAACTAGTACACCCACTAAACATCCTATAACTCGATTGACTCCTACATGGATTTATATTTAATATAAGTTTTGACGCATTTACTAGTTGTGTGCAATTATAAAACAAATATGCACCATCATAATAACCATTATTTGTATTAGTATACATTCCATTTATAGTTTCGCCATGTGACAGACTAGAAAGACAACCACCGACATCCACACTTCCAGTGAATGTGAATTTATACGAGCTTGAGCTACTGGTACTGATATAGCCTAGATTCATTGCTTTTTTGATAAACACTTTTTGTCCTGCACTTAGACTAATTGCTGTGTTGTTTGTATAGTTTGTCCAAGTCAAACAGTTGTTTGTACTGTATACAAATGTTCCTGTTGTTGTTCCTGAAGGGTTGTTGTATTTCCACGTGCTAGCTGTTATCGCTTCAATATAAAAATGATTCATTATCATAGAAGACATATAATAAGTGTCTCTATTGTAGTCACATCTATATCTAACTGTTTTACCGTAGTCTCCAATATTTAAACTAAATGCTCCAGAATATACTGTAGAAGATGTTGTGGGTTCTGTGCCGTCTATTGTGTAATATATTGTAGCATTTGAAAGGCTGTGCTGGAATTCGCAATAACCAGTAGAATAGTCATATAATATAGTTGGCATAGAAAGTGTTGTCCAACCAGATGGTATTCCATTAGTGCCAGTAGAAATAGAAGTGTTGATATTCTGCTTTACGAATGTACCACTAGCTGCTACTCCAGAAACCCAATTGCTAGCTTGTGCGGTATACCAATCATATGAATACATTGTTATCTTATTCAGCAGTGAGCAATTTTGGAACATGCTAGCCAAACACGAAGATGCTGATACAGATTCTACCATAATAATTGGAGATTCTGTCAATTTACTGCAATTATAGAACATTTGATTATAACAATTCTGCATTAGTTTTCTTGCTGGAAGAATTGAAGGCGCTTGTGTCAAATTAGTGCAACCATAGAACATACCATTATAGCAATAAGTGTCTAGTGTTGTCGCTGGCAATTCTGGTGCAGTTTCTAATGATGTGCACCCATAGAACATTCTATAATAGCTATATGAACCAACTGAAGTCGAAGAAAGCACAGGAGCATATTTTAAAGAAGTGCACCCATAGAACATTTCACGATGCGAACTTGAAGCAGCGTTTTCTGGATTTGCAAATGAAGGTGCAGTAACTAAACTTCTGCAATTTTGAAACATGCCTTGATAGCATGACTGGCCTAGCTTAATTGCTGGAAGATATGGTGCATTCACAAGATTAGTGCAGTTATAGAACATATTATAGTATACAGTAGATGAAGTTGACAAATCTGTTGCGGGCAAACTTGGTGCCATAGTCAAGCTAGTGCAGCCATAAAACATACCTTGGCAACAGTTGCTACCAGAAAACTCTGTTGCTGTTAGTGACACATTGTCATTTGGGTCAATGTCTAGATTTGTGCACCCATTAAACATATGTCCATATCCATATTGGCAGACTTTCTTTGCAGTTAATTTTGGTATAGTTGTCAATGCTGTGCATCCATAAAACAAATAATAAAACCCATAGTCAGGCACAGATTTCTGGTTTGCCTCATATGTCAACAAAGACATGATAGAGCCAGATGCACATATGCTTCCTGTCATATAGAATCTTGAAAATTCTGCAGTATTTTTCCCCATTGAGCTGTTGTTCCCCCTTACATATAATTTGTCTCCGATATCCACTAAAGTCTTTGTCGCAAAAACATCATTTGTCCCTGACACAGATGACGTCCAGTCTGTCCAATTGACATTGTCAGTTGAATATTGCAAACTTATACTTAAATTGACATTACATTCTATCCTGACTGTAGAGTTTGCTTGCTCTGCAGTGAAGCAAAGAACATCATATATCAAAGGAGTAGGTGTGTCATTTGGTATAGTCAATATTGCTCGTGGCATGTCACTTGGATAATAGACATCATTGCCAGAATGTTTGTACCGTATAGCACTTGCTATAGCTTGAAGGGTGTTTTCTCGTATAAATGCTGTTCCCATATCTTAGTATTGTACGTTTTCTGAATTTGTTATGTCAATTAAAGTGTAGTTTCCTGAATCGTCTACTGAAAGGAATTTTCCATAGTCTTCTGTTGTTGGTTTTGGAATATCAGAGCTTTCTCCATTAGTCCATTTTCTGATAGCTTTGTCATATTTCAACATTTGGCCACCCATGTTCTTGTGTTTCATCCATTCTAAAAATTGTTTTGGCCTTCCATTGTAAAGACAACGTATTGCACAAGTTTGTGGACCAGAACTGCCAAAACCTAAAGTTGTAATATTATATTCAATACTTAACCTAGTATACCAATCACTTTGACTGACTGTTTTTGCATCTGAAAAACCATAAAATGCATATTGAGTGTTTGATGTAGAAAGGCCAAGATTCAATTGTGTCACATTGTTTGTACTTGGGCTGTATCCTGGAGTATTTGCTGTAGATGAGCTTGCCCAGTTAGTTTTAGATGCAGCTGCTTTTGCATTGCCAACAGAATAATTCTGATTTGTTATCCATTGATCAAGGACACGCCATTCAAGTTCTGTTGACACGTGCCAGTCTTCTGGAGCTAAGTTATTTGCAAGTATGCTTGTTGGATAATATAATTCACTGTTTTCGGTGTGATTATCTATTGATGTCCCATCTGCATAGTGGTTTGCAATCAAATTCTCGGCCATCCATACTTGGTCTCCGAGAATCACAACATCATATGAGTTCCCATCAACATCTGTGACAACATCTTCAAAATAAGTAGCTGACTCATCAATTTCATTTACAGTCAGCAAAACATCATCTAAATCAGAAAGTAAAATCTTTGAGTTTGTCCATTTTTCTGAATCAGAATCATATTTGAAATAGTTGTTTTTTTCAAGTTCTTTGATAAAGTCTTCTGGAGATCCGTCGTACACACATCTTACTGACACACTATTAGATAAACTTAAATTATATCTTCCCATAGCGCTGGCTGCATTTGAAACAGATGATGTATTCCAATATGTGCCATCATAGTCGGTGACGCCTATGATACTATATTCTGTAATTTGTCTAGAAGTAAAAGTGTTGTTTGTATTTTTCTCTCTTCTTCCAAGTGGCAATAAATTGAATAATGTTTTATTGTTCAATGATTGTTGATTACCGACAGCAGCAGTATTCCCACTAGATTCCCAATATAATGTGCTGCACAAAGATTTTGCATAATAAGCGGAATTATTGTTTACTATATATTCTGGTTGCTGACTTACCCAATTGCACATTGTGCTTATTTCAGCAGCACTTGGGACATGCCAACCATTTGGCGCAACGCCTTTAACTCCAGAAGGGTTTGATGTGCTAGGACTTGCATTGTTCATTACAGCATAATAATTGTAAAACAACCCATATCCACGTTGAGAAGAAGATGCCTGTTCATAGTACCAAGGTCCAGACAAGCTTGATTCTTCACTTGTCCCATCTGGAATTAGTGTCCCATCTGCATAATGCTTTGTCCTCAAGTTCTCTGCCATCCAGACCTGATTGCCCATGAACACAACATCATAAGTGTTTCCATCAACATCAGTCAAAGCATCTCTGAAATATCTTTGAGAAATGTTTGCTCTTTGGATGTCTGTGTCACCAAGCTCATCAACAGTTAAATATCCATTAGTCCATTTCTCTTTTTCTAAGTCATATTTCAGAATTTGGTTGTCAGAAGGATTGATTGCCACATCTTGTAGACTGACATCTTGAAGTTGTTGAAGATTCTCTGGAATCAAATTCAGTTCAACATTCCAAATATAACTTGTGATTGGCTCTCCACGAGTTCCAAGATCCTCTGTGATGTTGTTCATGTTTACTGAAGTGAAATCAGCAAATACTTTAGCTATATAAGATTTTTCACTGTTATGATAAAAACCAGAAAAAGTGAAAACCGTAGAATTAGTATAAGTCAACGGCAACAAAATATCACCATATTTGCATATCACATTCTTGCCATTGACATAGTTCTCATATATGTCATCTGGAGACATGTCAAGATATCCCGTGTTAGACCATTCGAGTGACCTGCCTCTGTTTTCTGTGAAAGTTACATAGACTGTCCCACCTATTGATTCTAAGATAGTGGTCAATGACCTGTTGTCCTCATCTCTTACAGCTTGCAAGTGAGTGACAGGGAAAAACTTGTTTGTGTCTTTATCTGTGAGCCATTTTATAGGTATGATTTGCTGTAAATCTGGCATAAAAAATCTATTTTATCTATTTATAAAAACAGATTGCCACACTGAATATATATTAAATATATAATTATAAACCACTTCTGAGCAAAGCGTTCTTATCGAATAGAGCTGAGCGGTCTTCTTGTTGGGACCAAGACCCAGATGTTTTTTAAGTGTTTTCGTGACCTTCTTCCATGTTCCGCTCACTTTCACATAAATGTCTGTTGCGAGAGTCCAACCCGAACCAGTAATCTTATATTCTTATCCAACTTGACTACAAACCCTGACCAGTAGGGTCTGTTACAGCAACACCTGTTGAAGAAAAATTAAATACATATGTGCCCATTGTTATATTCGGTGTATATAATCCACAAATCAAATTGTCCACATATTTTAAAACAAATTGCACATCTTTTTAAATGGCATCTAATTATCCTTTCAAATACAACCCGTCCGGGTCGAACATTGCCGACTTGTCACTCTGTTCAACCCACGAGCCGCTTACCTTCTTGTATGCTTTGCTGATGCTCTGCCATAAGCCATTTACCTTGACTTTGATGTCAGAAGCCTCTTTCCAAGTTCCATTTACCTTGATAAATATCTTGTCACCGACAACAAAAATTACAATCGCGTGGTCGGCTTGCAAGTTCGTGAGGCTATATTTGTATTCATCAGTAGCAATTGTTACGAGTGACGACTTTACATCCGTATTGTTATCAGTTACATCGGCATTCGTTATGTCTCCATATATGTCCAAGTCATAGTCATCGCCAGCATTTACCCATTCTTGCACAGAACTTACCGTTATGCTCTGCGAGTTGCTTGTCGCTGTGACCTCGTATTGCAATTGGTCATAGGTATAGGTGACGGTCATCACAGCCTCGTAAATACGATATAATCTATTCGTTGTAGTGGCACTCGTATTCCTTTTAGCGTAAAACCTTAATTTTGCTTCTGAAAGCTGTGCTGCTGTCCATGTTCCAGGTGTTAGTGAAAGTGTTTGTACAGACTGTTGGGTTGTAATATTTGTCGCTGTACCCATTGGCGTTGAACCGCTGTATAATTGTAATGTCCTCGTGCTTGTTCCGCCAGTATAGTTTAGATAACCCTTAACGGAGCAAGTCACGCTGATATTCATTGCGCCTTGCGGAATGTTTATAGTTCCGAAGTTGTAAAATATGTAAGTTTCAGCATTATTACCGTTTACAAATCTTATACTTGCATAAGTTGAATCATCACCGTCACAGGCATTATTAAGATTTGCGCTATTTGCATGGATATGGTAATCTAAGTCGTAAGAAACCAGGCTACTGGTAATGGTATTTGTAACTTGTATTGTTCTGCTCATAATGGCTATGTTGTTTGGATGTAAATGTCGCCGTCAGAGCCTATTGCTGAAGATGGTGCTGAAGAGCCGCTGTATATGGTGACCGGCATTGATGCTGCCCATGCACCGGAAACAACTGTTAAAACCTTGCCGTTGTCGGATGTCGTCACACTTGGCAATGAACTTCCGCCTCCACTTCCAGATGGACCTTGAATTCCTTGATTTCCTAAAGTTCCTTGAAGACCTTTATAGCCTTGCAAGCCTGTCCCAGTGGTTCCCTGACTTCCAGTTGTACCTTGTAAACCTTGAATTCCATAATAGCCTTGCAAACCTTGTATTCCTTGAAATCCTTGAATACCTTGTACACCTTGTATGGCAGTTTGTCTATGAATTGTATCGAAATGACCGATTTTTACAAGACAATCGCAAGGATCACCCTTACTAATAGTTGTTGCAACATACTCACCATACAGATGTGTATTATCAAGGTAATAAGCACATAATTCAAGTAACCCATGTGATTCTACTTCTGTTGTGCCACCATAATATATATTATTGTACTTGACGCCAAGTCCGTAAACATAACTGTTTTTTTCAGAAGAAATTTCAGCTCGAGTATATCTAAATTTATGTGTTTCCAAAGAATTGGCCTCGGCTCCTGGACTGAATGACACAGTATGACGACCTCCGATGGCGTATCTTTCACATGTTATTGGGTCCACACCGATAACCGGCGCCATTAAAGCACCGGTTTTTGAAGTCATAGAGTCATATATATATCTGTACATGACAGGTATACATAATTTATCTGCGAATATACCAACACATCCCTCATCATACAAAAACATCATCTGCACATGAGTTGAATCAGTTGAGTAATTGTCAAAACCATGATTAAATATCACTGTAACTTCATCGCCTTCGCGCACGGGTATATCGCCATCTAAGAGCGCAACATTAAATATATTAGCATCAACAGCTGTTGTTATTAAAACAATGTTATTGTTGCGGGGAATAGTTGTTCTTCCCTGAATACCTTGGATTCCATGAATACCCTGGATTCCTTGAATGCCTTGTTCGCCTATAGCGTCACGACCGTCAAGACCTTGTATTCCCTGAACACCTTGACTTCCTAAAGTTCCTTGCAAACCTCTATAGCCTTGCAAGCCAGTACCTGTGGTTCCCTGGCTTCCACTTGTTCCTTGCAGACCCCTATAGCCCTGTAATCCTTGATAACCCTGAAATCCATAGTTGCCTTGAAGCCCAGTTGCTCCTTGAGTGCTTTTAGTCCCTTGAATTCCCTGTAAGCCTCTTGTGCCCTGCATTGTTGAAATATTTTGCAATGCAGTGTACACACCTCCTGATGTTATAGGGTTTGTGCTGCCTTGAGTTGGAGAAGCATCAATGATTTCTGGCACCAAATACAATTCAGTGTTTGATGGTGTTATATTATTATATTGTTCTTGTGAAAGAACATTTATTACTAAGTCATTTACTCTAGTATCTGTAGGCATTTTTTCTATAATTTGTTTCCTGCATTGAAGGTACCACTACCTATATTATAATAATATTTATTAGTCACTGTGTCATATAGACATGCTTCATTTGAATGTCCTATTTCAGAAGACAGACATGGTCTCAAATCTCTTATCAAAACATTGTTATTTTTTATTTGACACCCATACAATTTCATTGCTGGCGCATACATACTTGCATTAGAACTATTCAACAAACTAAACAAGTTCACTGGATTTGCATTATATGAACCTGTGCTGGACCTTTGACTCGCAAAGTCAATTTTCAATGTCCTTAGACTAGATGAGTTTATTGAATATGTCACATTGCATTTTTTGTTCAAAGTATATTCTACATTTGAAGAAAGAGAACCGCCAGTAGAAGTCCAACAATAAAATGTATTGCTTGCTGAACGTAGATAGCATTGCACACCAAAGAAACACATGAATGTTGGTTGATTGCTTTCATTGTATGAAGATATAGATAAATGTGCACTCATCTCAAATTTAGTTGTAAAACTTGTTATGTCAGCTAACGTTATATACTGGTTTCCATCACCTTCTATATATTCAACAAACACAGGGAATCTAGGGTTCTTAATATATTTCAAACCTATGCCATTGTATGTCTTGTATCTGTTACTTCCTTTGTATATCATATTACCATTGTCTGAATATCACACCTGAACCAGGTATGTCAATTGTTTTGTTAGATGATTCATTTGTTGTGAATGAGTCTATCAAAGTCCCACTTGATTGTAGACTTATCGTAGAGTTGTTCACTGTAGGTATCGTTGGCTTGTTTGTCAAATCATTGTAACTTCCAGTTTTTGAGACTTTGTGTAAGTTCACGTTTCCAGCAAGACTTTCTGATGAGTTTGTTGGCAATGAACTTGAATTTGTCGTATTGAGTAGACCAGCAGAAGTTGGAGCAACACTTCCACCTTGTCCATCATCTAGACCAATATGTGCCATATCATCATCAACATTTATCCACTGCTCAGTATTTTCATCATATCTTATGATTTGCTTGTCATCAATGTTGTTACTATCAATTGTGACATCATCTAAGTCATCAAGAATTTTTGGCATTTTTGTATTTGTCCATTGCAAAGAACTTTCATTGTATACCAATGCTTGTCCATCTTGCAATGATGTTAAATTGACATCAGTAAGTTCACCGAGTACAGTTGCTCCAGGAATTCCTTGCAAACCATAATAACCTTGAATACCATATAATCCTTGAAGACCACGAGTGCCTTGATAGCCTTGATTGCCTTGAAGACCAGTTATACCTTGAGTGCCTTGATTACCTTGAAGACCCGTTGCACCTTGATAACCCTGAGTTCCTTGATAGCCTTGTAGACCTTTAGTGCCTTGATAACCTTGTAGACCTTTAATACCTTGAGTTCCTTGGTAACCCTGAAGCCCAGTTGTACCTTGATAACCCTGAGTGCCCTGATAACCCTGAAGCCCAGTTGTACCTTGATAACCTTGAGTGCCTTGAAGACCTTTTATTCCTTGAGTGCCTTGATAACCTTGTAGACCCTTAATGCCTTGAGTTCCTTGATAGCCTTGTAGACCTTGGGTACCTTGATAACCTTGAGTGCCTTGAAGACCTTGAGTTCCTTGGTAACCCTGAGTTCCTTGATAACCTTGGTAACCTTGAGTTCCTTGATAACCTTGATAACCCTGAGTTCCTTGATAACCCTGTAGCCCTTTAATACCTTGGGTTCCTTGATAACCTTGAAGCCCAGTTGTACCTTGATAGCCTTGAATTCCCTGATAGCCTTGTAGACCTTGAGTACCTTGATAACCTTGAGTACCTTGATAACCTTGTAGACCTTGAGTTCCCTGATAACCTTGAATGCCTTGATAGCCTTGTAAACCAGTTGTACCTTGAGTACCTTGATAGCCTTGAAGACCAGTTATACCTTGAGTGCCCTGATAACCTTGCAAACCAGTTGTACCTTGATAACCCTGAGTACCTTGATAACCCTGAAAACCTTGAGTACCTTGATAACCCTGAAGCCCTTTAATACCTTGGGTTCCTTGATAACCCTGAAGTCCGGTTGTACCTTGATAACCTTGAGTACCTTGATAACCTTGAATTCCACGAACACCTTGAATGCCTTGTAGACCCATTATGCCTTGTAGACCACTCAAATCTGTATTTGTCCATCTTTGAAGACCTTCATCATAGACAAGAACTTGTCCATCTGTTGCAGAATTCACAACAATCCGATTGTCATTTATCTCAACAAGTGTACCGTCAGGTAGTCGTATTTTCTTTACAATGTTTGGCATAGATTAGTAAACCATTTTTTATGACATTGCTGCATAAGCATCTAAGTCATCATATTCAGCAACTTTCACTCTATCATTTGTGCCAACTTCAACATTGACTGATTGCAGTGATGCTGAACCAAGTTCAGTTATTGCTTGCACACTGTCTAATGTGTCAATTAAAACTTCTCCATTTGTTGCTGTTGCTGAAGTTATTCCAGTTGCAACAGAAACAACACCTGTTCCAGCTGTTGCACCTGTAGAAAGGTTGACCTTTGGCTGAGAGGTGACTTTCACACCAGTCAAAACAGTCTCTGTTGATGCTGTTCCAAGAGAAACAATTGCTTCTTGTTGTTCTCCGATAGATATGTCTGTGACAATTGCATCACCAGTTCCTAATGCATCAGTGCTTCCTGTTGCAACTGTCACGCTGTTTCCTGCTTTTGCAACAGTCTTGTCGCTAATTGACACTTCTGTCACAATTGAACTTCCAGAACCATTTGATGCAACACTTCCTGTTGCAAGAGTTGTCATTGGGGTCAATGTCGGCACAGTGCTGTTGTTTCCACTGATAAACAAAGTCTCGCTGTCATCAGTACCACTTCCCATAGTGAATGTCCATGAACTCGCTGAACCAACACTGGACACACCTTGAAGACTAGTTGTCACAAGTTTGCTTGTAGATTGCAACACTTTACTAACAGTCTCAGTCCCACTTACTTGTTGTATTGATGTTGTCACAAGTTTCTTGTTGCTCTCTGCTGTCACGCTTTTCACAAATTGCATCATTGTTGGTGCAGAATATCCGGTGACAACTGATGCAGTCCCATCTGCACCAACAGCAGCGCCTGTTGCAACTGCTTGTAAATATGTTGTTGTTGGAGTAACTGTTATTGTTGGTTGCACCATTTGGAAAGTAGTGCCAGAACCAAGAACGTCATCTGTTGTGCTTGAACCCAAATTCACAGTAGTAGATGGGACAGTGAATGTTGTGTTCTCTCCAAGAACTTGAGTTCCGGTCCCTTTTTGTAGATGGACAACATTCTGGTAAGCAAGAGAACCAAGAGTAGACAAATCACCAAATTGGAACCACTGGCTTCCATTCCATATGAACTCTTTGTCATCATAAATTGCCATGCCACCAATAGGGACTTCAATAGTTTCTCCATTGATTACAATTGAAGAATGCTCGGTGTCACCATCATACAATTCTGTTGTTGTGACACCTAAGAATATAGTCGCACCAGCTAACTGCTCAATCAGTTCTCGTGCTTCTTCATCTTTTATGTAATATAGACCGCCATCATTCCCATTTGGACCTGGCAATCTCACTTTGCTTATATAACTTCTATCAGGCATATTTTATAAAATATTTTTCATTAAAATCGTGTGAATATCAATGTCTCATCTACAACTTCATGCTCACCAGCATCATCTATGTTAAGTTTTCTGTCCCAACGTTTTCTGTCTTCTGATGAAACATGTATTGCACTGTTGTTTATATGGTCATAGAACTCATTCAACAACTTGTATTTGTTCTTTTCATCTATCACAAATGGAAGGTCATTCAAATAACCATTTCCTGTACCTATCTTCATACCAGCATAAACTATTCCAGTTTCATCTGTATAGAAATCATCATATATAATGACTTCTCCTGCACTAGGCCTGTAGTCTCTCTTATTGTTCCAATATTCTGTTGTTCCGTGCTGGATGGCTGTGCTTCCCCACACAAGCCCAGTCTCTGTCTCATTGACTGTAAGGACTTTCCCAGCATTGCCTTCAATAACAGGCAATGGATATTTCAAACGTATCTCGCCAATATTGTGTGAATTAGAATTTGTATCTATCTCTATGCCATCTCCAGCAAGATATGGACCAACAAATACTAGTTTTCCATTCAAGTCACCAATGAACAATTTTGACTGGTTGTAAAACTTGCTGTCAAACCAAAATGGTTCACCATGTGACAAAATATAACCTTTTTGAGAAAGGAAATCGTGGACAGTCATGCGGGAACTCTTTCCGTTTCTCAATAGATTAACTAGTGTTTTATCATTGTTTATATTATTGCCCATTTTGTTTTATAGCACACAATATTTATAGTTTACAACACACCGCCATCAATCTTAGTTATGTTTGCTGTTATTACTTTTGATGTTGCGTCAAACTCCATCATTGAACCATGTCCTTCAGAATCTAAATCAACATGTCTTATCACAATTGAGTCTAAGTCATCATCATTGTTTGTGAGGTTGATTGCAGCAGTGTTGCCTTTCTCTTGTGTTGCAATCAAATCATAGTTCTCTCCAATCTTTTCCCAAGTGTAGGTATAGCCATTGTTCACCTTTTTCTTGACCGTTATGTATTCTGTCTTGATGTTTGTTGCAGAAGGGCTTTTCGATGGGATAAGGTACATGACATTCATCGTGTTCCAGTTTGCTGGTGGCAGCTCATCTACAATTTTGAATGGCATTCCATTGTACATTGGTTCATCGTCATCTGGGTCATCTGGTGGGACAGTGTCTGCAAGTCTTGATGATCTAACATTCCCAAGAGGAACACATCCTATCACATGTGTGGACCCCTTCTCTATTTCATCATTCTCATTGAATGTCACAATTATCTCTGCAGTCAGTCTTCCTGGTATCTTAGGTATTTTTGTCCCAGAATAGAATATCTTCAGCATCCCTTTGTTAGTGTACCCCCTTGTGCATGACACACTTATGCTGTCTAACATCAATATCGTCTGTTCAAAGTCTGAATTCAATGACATGATAGACAGGTTTGCATCTTTGCTGTCATCAAGTATGTTTATCAATCTGTTTTTCTTTCCAAGTGTTATCTTCTGCGGAAGTCCATTCACCATGCAAATTGCACTTCCAATATTGTCTTTGTAAGGTTTTGCTTCAATGTATATGTCACCATTGTAGATTATCGGGTTGAATATTATTTGTCCAAATGTGATACAGTCATCATTTGTGTCTCCAAGTATGATTGCTTTAGAATCATCTGGACATATCAATTCTGGATTGTTGTCTGTCACTCTTACATTGTACAAGTCAAAGTACAATTTTTTCATCTTGTAGAAATTGTCTGGGTTTATCTCAAAGATATTCCCTGAATGAGTTGTCTGCATGCTCTCTATGCTAAGCCCATGACCTATTGACATTGATGCACACCCAAACTCATTGTACAGCATGATGTCTATCTTGTCAATTCTATCTAAATCCATAGGTTTGCCATCTTTGTCAAGCAGATATAACACTTGACTTGTGTCTATGCCAC
>JAEEGL011391551.1_pt1 | contig 21117 bp, 9 predicted proteins | sample 9134231 | NCBI WGS metagenome assembly JAEEGL01 (sample SAMN16246548, study PRJNA631951) | gut metagenome | biome: gut microbiome; feature: rumen; material: fiber-attached | host: Bos | place: Iran: Karaj | collected 2018-10 | reverse complement strand
CAAATGGAATTAAGGATAATTATTTCTTTGAAATAAATATTAATTTTTATGTAGGTTTTAATTTGTATTAGAGAAAATATTGATATATATAAAAACATTATGATAATTATATGTATTTATTACTATCAAATTAATTATAAATATTAAAATTTAATAATCAGATATTTTAATGATGATTAATTAAAATTGTGATATAAAAAAAAAGTCATAAGTCACTCGTTTGTATATGAAATTTTGATTTATGTTCAATTTATATAAAAGTTTATTTTTTTAATAAATAATATTACAATTTTTATTTTCATATTTTTAATATAATATAGTTAATTCTTTTTTTAAAATATCTTTTTTTTAAAAAAAACAATAAAAATCTTTAAAATAGATTAAATTTAAAAATTAAGTTAAAAGATTATAGAATAAATTTAAGGTTTTTTATAAATTTATTATTTGAAAAAATCAAGAATAATTATTTTTAATATATATTAAACTTATTAAATTTAAATTAAATTATAATTGTTATTTAATTAAATGAATTTCCTTTTGTAACACAATATTTTTTTTCAAAACTATATTGAACGATTTAAAATATTTTCTTCTACACTTATGTTATCAACCAAATTTTGAATTTTAAATGAATCTGGATTAAATTTTTTCTTATATTTATATATGATGAAAATAATAATAAGTATTAAAACAATTACAAAAATAACAATTAAAACCCACAAAAAATAATTTGTTTTATTGTTAAATTGAAAAATTTCAGATAATTCTAAATTACCATAAATCGAACTATCATTCCTAATAACTCTAATAATATAATTTGCAGATTTATTTAAGTTTATTTCTTTAGAACAATACTTTTTATCTATATCATATTTTGATACACAAAGAATTTTATCAGAATATATATTTACATTAGTTTTATTTAAATAAGCCATTTCAAATAATTCACAAGGTTCTTCAAAAATAATACGATTTTCTTTTGTATTTTCAGCTATAAAAAATATAACTTCATAAGAAAAAGAAATTGGTTCTATTGGAATTTTAATTGTTATATTTCTTAAACCTTGTTCAACTTCAATTTTAAAATTTCCTTTTGAATAATTTTTTTCATTATTTGATATTAAATAAATTGAATGTTTAAAAATTGCATCTCCATAAATTTCAAATTCACCATAATTATTTACTTGAAGAAATATATTTTCATTTTTAATAAATTCATTATTAGTTAATTCATATTTTGTTTTATTTTTTCCATCAATTGAAAAATATATTTCGAAATTTGTACATTGTTTATGACAAGGAATAATTTGAAAATTTAAAAAATATAAAAGATATAATTTAATAATTATATTTTGTTGAATTAAAGAAATATTATCATGATTATTTTTTTGAGAAAATACTCTAATTAATTGATTGTTATAAGGATAAAATTCATTAGAATAACTTACACTTAAATTATAATTAGAATTAATTTTTGAATAAATAATAAAATAATAATATTCATTTTTTTCATTCATTTCATAAGTAAAAACTTTTAAAATTATTTTATCATTATAAGATAATATAAAATCATTTTTATTTGAAATTTCTATTGGATTTGGTATATAAGGATAATATCCAGTTTCTAAACTATAATTTAAATTTTGAATTCCATTTTTCGATAAAATAAATCTATAATGTGATAAATATGATTTTTCTTTAGGAATTAATAATTTATTTAAATAATATCCTTGATTTAATATTAATGTTTTTCCCATATTTTCATCACTATATGTTTCATTAATTAGTGTTTCTTTATTATTTATTGGAATTAATATTGATAATAGTATTTCATCTGTTGAATTTTTCTTTATTTCTATTTGTGAATTATTTGATTCTATATTTATATATTGAATTGTTTTATTTTTCAAAAATATGTTATTATTAATATAAAAATCATTATTTATTTCTGAATATAATTTTACTTGAATAGTTTCTTTTTTGAAATTTATTTTAAGTATTTTAGAAAAATCATTTTTTGATAAAAAAGTGAATATTAAATCTCCATATGATAATAAATGATAATTATTATATAAATATTGATTTAAATAAACACAATTATTATTTGAACATAATATTTTTAAAAAAGAATATTTAGAAGGAATTTTAATTGGAAAATTTTTAACATCTTTAAAATTACTTGAATTTAAAAGTTCATCAATATTAGAAATCAAATTTATATCTTTATATAATATTTCTCCTTTTGAAAAAGGGACTTTTGGAAATAAAATTCTTTCTACATTTTCATCATAATATCTTATTATATATTGTATTTTATTATCACAATTTATTTGATAACTTATTTTATCATTTACCTTATTTGTATAATCTTGAAATAATACTTTATATTCATTAAATGTTAATTCAAATTTTATTTCTTCATCTAAGATTTCATTTTTAAAATTATAAAAGAAAAAAGTTAAATTAAAATAACTTACTATTTTACTTTCACTTTCATCAAAACCATAAATTCTAGTTAAATAATTTTTATTTTCTTTATAACCATTACCAATAACTTTTCCTAAATAAACTTTTAAAATATTATCTTTATTAACAAAAGAAATTAGACTTAATTTTTTAGAAGAAAAATTTTTAATATCAAGTATGTAAATTTTAGGTAAAGAAAGATCATTTATAACAATTGAATCATTTTTGCTTTCTAATAATTTAGGTTTATCCACTTTATAAATTTTTAAATTTATATTTTCTTGAATAACATTATTAGTATAAATCATTAAAACAATAAAAGATTGATTTATTGATTTAGTATATGAATCATATTCTATAAAAGAATTATAATTATTTTTTTCGATTTTTATTTCACTACATCTTGGAAAACTTTTATTATATCTATATAAAATATTATTTTCAATTGAATTTTTTGAATCATAAAATAAACAAGAATAAGATAATGATATTGGATCACTTATATTTTTCTCAATCATAAAAAATTCTTCTTCATTATTTGTTATATTTGTTTCTGTATATAAATATAAATTTTGATGGTTATTTCTTAATATTAAATTAATTGGTTTATCTTTTTCTAGTAATTGTATTTTACTTATTTTAAATTTTATAGGATTATATGTAAAATATAATTTATAATTTTCTTTTTGAATTCCTATTATTGAAATTATATATTCAGCTAAAATTTCATTTTGTATTAATGATGGAATTTCTAATGATGAATATAATAATTTATTTTCTTTTTTTTCTATTGTTAAATTTGTTATTAAATAATCTTTCTTTTCTTCTTCATTTTCCTTTACATTAAATATTGAACAAGGATTTTCTAATTTTTCATGATTTAAATTTATTATTTTTTTAATTATTAATTCATACTTTATATCTTCATTTTCTAATAATTCATCAAAAATTAAATTCATATGTGTTTCATTATTTGATATATTTTTAATATTTAAATTTTCAGGAAAATCAAATTTATAAGAATCATTTCCTTTATAAAAATTATATTGAATATAACTTTCTCCTTTTATTTCTAAATAATTATTATTACTTACATTTTCTTTTTCTAATTTTATTATTTTATAATAATTAATTTTGTTAATATTATCTTCTTTATAAATATTATTATTATAATTTAATAAAAACGATAAATTTTTGTTTGTACATTTCATTAATTGAATAATTATAAAATTATTATTATTATTATTTAATTGAATTTTTGCTTTATTAAAATCATTATTTAATTTCATTAATTCTCTTTCTGAAATATTTTTATTTAAAACTAAAAAATATTCAAATGATAAACTTGAATTTTCAGAATAAAAAAATAAATTTAAATTTATATTATTTGGAAAGAACTCATTTTCTATATTATAAGAAATATTTTTATAATTAGATAAATAAAAACAATAAAATTTTGAAGGTTTAAAATATTTATTACTATTTCTTATTTGATAAATAGAACAAATTTTATTAGTTTTATTTTCATTATTATAAATAATAATTTCTGAATAATAATCCTTTAAAATATTTGAATTATTAACTTCAATTAAAACAGATATTTCTTCTTGAAAAGAAAATATTTTTTTTTCTCCTTGTTTAATTCTCATTTTATTATAATCTTCATTTTGAAAAAAAAAATAAATTATTCCATAGAAATCTCCTTTAATAGAAGAAATATTTAATTCTTTTTCATAAAAATTATGTTTAAACATTATTATTTTATCTTCTTCATTTTTAATATTATATTGTTTATTATTTAAAGAAATTATTTCATTTGAAATTTCTTTATTTAAAATAATAAAATCATAAAAAAAACTTGGTTCAATGAATTTATTTGAAAATTCTAAAGTTTTATTTTTCCCATTTTCAATAGAAAAAAAAATATTTAATTTATCTTTTATTTTTTCACTTTCATTAATATAATAAAAATAAAATAAACATTGATTTTTACATTCTATTTGGAAAATATCATAATAAGAATTGCTTTTTATATCTTTTTCATTTAATAAAATTCCATTACTTTTATTAGGTAAAACTTCTAAAATAGAATTTTTGTTTGTTTCATTATTAAAAAATATTGTTTGATTTCCATAAGTAATATACGTATATAAATATTGATATTTATTTAGATAATTAAATGAATTAATTAAATAATATATCTTTGGTTCATCTATTTTAATAAAGTTACTTGTTTCTTCTCTTGAATTAAAATTATTCATTGAGATTGAATAATTATTTTTATCAAATAATTTTATTTCAAAATGTATTTTTTCTAAATTATTTTTAGGAAAAACTATTAAATAAATATTTTCTTCTTTTTCTAAATCAAATAATAATATATTTCTATTTAATATTTGATTATTATTAGCTTCAATTGTTTCATTATAATAAAATAAATTATGAGGAGAATTTACATAAGCTAAATTATAATTATTATTACTATAATTTTTAAATTTATATATTAAAGTAGAATTACTGATTTCTATATTTTCTTTATAATCTTGATTTAAATCAATGAATTTTGTAAATCTTGATAAAATAAATATATATTTATATTCTTTTAAATTTATTACTTCAATAGTAATATTTATATGTTTTTCTTTAGCAGAATATCTCAAATAATAATAATATTCTCTTTGTTTAATAACTTTAAAATTGTCAATATTATTATAATTAAAATTAAAATCAGAAATATTTGATTGAGTATAAAAAAGAATAACATTTTCAATATTTTCTTCCCCATTAAAAGCAAAAGTAAAATTTTCACTTGAATTTCCTTCCCATTTTTCATCTTCAAAAATATCTACCACTAATATTCTTCCAACAACAAAACCCCAGAAAATAAAAAATCCAAAATTTAAATAATAAAAAGGAAATAAATATTTCATTTATTTAATAAAACCAATAATAAAAAAAAAATTAAAATTAACATTAAAAAAATATAAAAAAACAAAAATAAGATATAAAACAGGTAAAATATAATAAAAAAATATAGAAAAAAAAATGTCAGATATTGAAGAACTAGAACAACCAGAGAAAAATGATCAAAAAAAAGAGATATGGAAAGAATATGAAGAAGTAGGAACAATAGGAATGGGTGCATTTGGAAAAGTATTCAAAGTAAGAGAAAGAAGCACAGGAAAATATATGGCAATAAAAGAATTAGATAAAGCCCGTTTTCGAGATACAGAGAGATATTTAAGAGAAGCTGAAATAATGAAAACTTTAAGTTGTGAATCTATTGTTCGTCTTATTAAAACTTTTGAAACTGAAGATAATTATTACCTCATTATGGAATTATGCTTAATAAATTTAGATGAATATCTGAAAATAAGGGAGAGTGGTTTATCGGTTGATGAAGTTAAACTTTTATTAAAAGAATTAAATATTGCTATTAAACAATTCTTAGATAAAGATATTGTTCATAGGGATTTAAAATTAAGTAATATATTATTAAATTTTAAGGAATTAAATAAAATAGCTGTTAAAATATCAGATTTTGGATTAAGTCTAGAATGTAAAAAAAAGAAAGAAAATGAATTAAATTTATCTTTAGTTGGAACTCCAACAACAATGGCACCAGAAGTTTTAAGAGGAGAAAGAATGGGAAGAAAAAGTGATGTTTATAGTTTAGGAATTATTATTTATTATATGATATTTAGAGAATATCCTTATGAAGGTAACACTGAATATTTAATTGTTAAAAGTCTTGAACATGGTCTACAATTAAAAAAAGTTAATCATAAATTGTTGGATGATTTGTTATCAAAAATGATTCGTGATGAAGATACAAGAATTGGATGGAAAGAATATTTAGAGCATCCTTTTTTTAAAGAAGATAATATTAAAAAAAGTGATGTAATGAATAATAATGTTTTAAATAATAATAATAAAATTAATAATAATAATAATAATAATAATAATAATAATAATAATAATAATATAGCTTATCCTGATTTTAATCTAAATTGTAGTCAACATAAAAATAAAAATTCTTCTTATTGTTCTAATTGTAAAAAAAATGTATGTGAAAATTGCTTAAATGCTCATAAAGGACATAAAATATTATCTTTTTCAGACATTGGTTTTTCAAAAAATGAAATCAATGAATTAAATAATTTAATAAATGATATAGATAAAAAAATAAATAATTTAATTTCACTAAAAGAAAATTTAGAATTTTTCAAAGAAAAAATAAAATCAAAAAATGATAATTCTGAAATATATCAAAATGACTCAGCAAATAATTTTAAATTAAATATAAAAAACTCATTAAAACTATTATCAGAGAAAATAACAATAAAAGAGAATACTCCATTTTTTGAATTAATAAAATTATCATTTTCAAAAAAAAAGAATATTCAAAGTATAAATTATTCAAAAAAAACTACAATATCAAAACATGAAAATACAATATTTTCAATGGATTGTTTTCCAAATGGAGATTTAATTTCAGTTTCAGGTGATCAATTTATAAAAATATACGATAATAGTTTTAAAATAAAACAAGAAATAAAAAATGCACATACAGATTCAATTTCATATGTAAGTGTGAAAGATAATAATATTTTTGTAACTTGTTCTGATGATAAAAGTATTATTATTTGGAATAACAAAAATAATAAATTTACTAAAGGACAAAATATTAAAAATGCTCATTCTGATATAATTTCAAAAGTATTTTTTTGTAACAATGGAAGAATTATTTCTAGTGCTTTTGATAAAAAAATTATAATATGGGAAAGTAAGAATAATAAATATGAAAAAAGTGTTTCTTTTGAAAATGATTTTGATGTTAAATCTTTTTTATATTATGAAAATGAAAAAATATTAATTTCTTCAGGTGATATAACTAAAATTAATCAAATAATTGATATGAAAAAGAAAAAAGAAATTAAAGTTTTTGATAATATTAAATGTTATGAAAATAATTCATTAACTAAAATAGATGATGATAATTTTGGAATTGGAAGTGTTGAGCAAATTTATATTATTTCTATTATTAATAAAAGTGTTATAAAAGAAATTAAAGTAGGATTTAAAAACTTAAGAATTTATGGTATTCTAGACAAAGGACTTTTATTTGTTGGAGGTGATGCTACTCAAATTAAAATTTATAGAAATGATAATTTCACTGAAATGCAAAATATTAATAAAGCTTGTGAAAAAGGAATTTGTGGTTTTATTCAAATGAGAAATGGATTTGTTTGTTCTTTTGGAAAAGATAATAATTTTGTAGTTTGGGGATAAATATTTTTTTTTCTTTTCTTTCTATTATTTTTTATTTCTAGAATTTTATTTAAACTAAAAAACTATTTTACATTTTTTTAATTTAAAGATAAGGTTTATTATAAATAAGTAATAAACTTTAATTTGATAGTATGTCCTTAATGTTTTTTATTAATTTTCAAATCACATTTTTAATAAAAAAAGGTTTTTAATAATTTAAATAGTATATTTAAATTAAAAAGAAAAAAATAAGAATTAACCCTTTTTAAATGTTATAGTATAACATAAATTTTTTTCTAAGATAAACATTCTAAAATGTAAAAAAAACATTTCTAGAAAAATCAATTAAATAACATAAAAAATGAAAAGAAAAAAATTTGAAAAAATAGTGAATAATAAAAAAAAGGAAATATTAAAAAAGAGTTAAAAAATAAACTTTTTTATCAATAAAATATCTTAGAAAATAAAATATAATATAAATTAAAGAAAATACTCTAATATTTTTTTTTATTTTGTTTTCTAAATATTTCCCAATAACTTCCAAATTTTTTACTGAAAATTCTCTTTTTTTTCATTTTTACTTTCTTATTTGAAAAAAAGAGAAAAAACTTTAACTTTTTGAAAAATAAATGAAAAAAATAAAAAAATAAAAAAATATTTTAACCCAATTTTCAAAGTTCAAATATATAAAAAATTTATATGTCAATTCAATTAGAAAATAATTTAACTTTAGAAAGAGTAATTTCAGAAAGTTTCATATGTGAAAATTCTCTTTTTTCAAAATTAAAATCGAACTTTATAAAAAATAAAAATTTATATTCAAAAGAGGATTTAGAAAAAATTAATGAATGCATTACAAAGTATTTAATTAAAAATTTTTTAAATTATTTTAGTATATTAGAAAAGAAATTTCCAAGTGCAAAAGAAGTTTGTGAAATAATTCAGAATTTTATCTTAGTTTCTAAATACAATTTAAAAAGAATTAATAGTCAGAATTATAATTTAATTACTTTTTGTTGTTCTTGTGCTTCTAGAAAAATACCTTTGAAAAAAAAGAAAAAATCAGTTAATAATTTAACAGTTAAAAATTCTCAAAATGACAATTTAAATAAAAGAAAAATTAAAAGAATTAATATTGATGGATGTCCTTTTAAACTTAAATTCATATATAATCAAGAAGGAAATTTTTTCAGTTTTAAATACAGTAAATTTTTAATTCATAATCATTTACCAAATTCAAACACTGAAAAAGTAAGATATTTAATTTTCCTTTTTTTTTCACCTTTTTTTTGTAATCTCTTTTTTTCAAAAAAAAAAAACATTTTATATTATTATATATTGTTATATAATCTATTTTAGAAATTTCCAATTTTTTATAAAAATATCAAATTTCCAGTTTTTGTTCTTTTTGATATATTCAATTATATTATTTATCATCCTGAGATTAATTCAAAAAAAATTTCCACTTTCAAAGATTTAAGATTAAGGTTAATTAAAGAATATTCTTTATTATATGATTATCCAATTAAAGTTAAAACTATAGTAAAAAAAAAATTAAATCATTTTATTTCTGCTTTGATTAATTTAAAAAATTCTACTTTTCAAAAATTAAATATTTACCAAGATGATAATAATGAATATATTCTTCGAATTTTAGTTAAATCTTTTCTTAAAAAAACTCCTTCTTCTTATTTAAGACTTGAAAATATTCAAGAATTAATTGAAAAATATAATTATTAAATTATCATTTTATATGAATAGTTAATCTATTTTCTTTTTAAAAATTGCAAATGTTTGTAAAAAGTTGTTGTGAAAAAAATTGTTTGTAAATAGAAAAAAAAGTTTAAATTTTATTCTTAAATTTCTTTAAGAATAAATATTATTATATAATATAAATAATAGGTTAAAAAAAATATATAAATATTTGCTTTTATTATATATTAATTTTATAAATCTAAAATATCAATCATTTCAAAAGGTTCATCATTTTTTTTTGGGTTTGTAATAAAATCAGGAATTTTATAAACTCCACTTTTATTATTATTATTAATATTAGTATTTTTATTATTATTATTATTATTATTATTGTTTTCATCTTCATCTTCTTCATCTTTTTCTTCAATTTTATTTTGTTCTTTAGTAAAACAATTAATAGAACAAAATTTTTTATCTCCTTTTAAAACCGCATTATTCTTAAGAAATTTTTTATTACAAAACGAACAATTGATTAAATTTTGATTTTTAAAATGATTTAAGCAATTTTCAGAGCAAAAATACTTTTGATCATAATTTAAAGGATAAGCTTTTTCTAATCTTTTAAAACAATTCCAACAAGCTCTTCCAATACATAATTCAGGTAAATATTGTTCATCATCTTTAAAATCATTAGCTTGATCAGAGAATAAATTAAAATTATTTAAATTTAAAAAGTCACTTCCTCCAATTTCAAATAAAAATTTTTTAGGATTAATAACAGTATTTTCAGTATTATTAGTAGTAATACTTTTAATACTTTTATCTAATTTAATATTATCATTATCATCATTATTAATATTTTTTCCTGCATTTCTAAATTCTTCAACAGCTTTTTTAAATAATTCACTTTGAATTCTTTCATTTTCTTCAAAATCCAAATTTTCATTTTTTAAATCATTATTATCATCACATTGAATTCCAAATTCTCCATTAAAATCTTCTAAAGGAACATTCTTCATTTCTTCTATTCTTTCTAAAATAATGTTTCTATTTTTCTCATTTATTGACATATTTATTAAATCTTTCTTTGTTAAATTTTCTATTTGATTCTTTGAATATATTTTATTCTTAACAAATATATTAAATAATTCTGGTAAATTTACATTGTCTAAAAATTCTTTTATATCATGATATTGATAATTTTTTTCTCTTTCTACTATTTTATTAAATGTTATTTCATTTTCTTCATTTTCCTCATTTTCAAAATCAAATAATGATAATGATTTACTTATATTTAAACTTCTTGATAATTTATTAGTATTATCTTTTTTATTATTATTATCTTTTTTATTGTTGTTATTATTATTTATTATGTTATTTATTCTTAATGCATCTATTGAAAATTTTTCTGTTTTTGTTGTTATTTTTTTTAAAGGAACTGTATTTTTTAAAAAATCTTTTTTTTCATTTTTTTCGTTTTTTATGTTTTTTTGATATTTTATACTTCCGTTTTTCTTCATTACTGGTGGTAAAGGAGTTTTTACTTCAAGTCTCTTTTTTATATTTGAGGTTGTTTCTCCTAAGGAAGATTGAGTATTTCTTAATTCATCTATTATTTTCTTTTCTTTATCCTATTTTCTATTAAATTTTCTATTTTACATGATATATTTTTCTTGTTTTACTTGATAAGGGATTCATTATTTTTTATATATTTATTTTAAAATTTCTTTTTAAAATTTTATATTTATTTTAATTAATTAATTTAATTATATTTAATTAAAATGTTTTCCTTAATTTCAGGATTTTTAAATTGGTATTTTCAAAAACCAACATTGAAAGTATTAATAATAGGAGAAGAAAATTCAGGAAAAACAGTAAAATACAATTAATTAATTGAATTAGACTTATTTAGAACAATTAAAATATATATACACAGGTCATGCAACTCCTTTAGAATATATTCTTCCTACTTCAGGATTAAATTGTATTAATAAATTTATAAATAAATAGTCAGTGAGTAAATTTAAAGTAAAACATCAAAATTAAAAAAAAATATTTAGTATAATAATATTGAATTACAATTTTGGGATTTATCAGGAAAAGAATCTTTAAGGAAATTATGGGAAAAATATTATGATGATATTGATGGAATGATTTATATGATTGATTGTTCTTCTAAACATTTAGAAAAGTCTATTGAAATATTAAGTAAGTTTAATCATTTAATTTATTTAAGATAATGTTTTAAATTCAACTTTAATTTTAAAAAGTGAAATTCCTATTATGATTCTAATTAATAAAAATGACTTATTTGAATTAGATAATAATAGATTAAAATCTATTTATAATTCTATTAATTATCCTGTTTTAGAAAAAAAAGCTTTTATTGTTAAAGATATTAGTGCTTTGAAATGTTTGAAATTAAAAGAAAGTTTAGAATGGTTATTTAATGCTATGATTGAAAATAGTAAATATGATCCTGTTGAAGAGAAAAATAGTAATAATTTAGTTTAAAAAATTTAATATTTTATTTCAATTGACTTTTAAAAAGAATCTCTTAAAAAAAATTGTTTATTTTTATTTTTTTTAATGTTAAATTTAAAGAAAAAATAATATAATATAATATTTAAAAAATCTCCTTTTAATGTCTATTATTATTAATATATAATTTATATTTTCTTTAATATTAAATAATTTATAAATTCAGTCATTCTTATTATATATTTACATTCATATTATTATTATTTAATTGATTTTCATTTATATATTTTTATTTAAATTCTTATTTGGAACATTCTTATTATTATTAAATGTAATTAAATTTATTAAATATAATAATGAAATATACTTTTTTTAAATAATTTAAATCAATTTTTGAAGAAATTTTTTTTCTAAATAATAAATATATTAATTAAATGAAAAAGAATGAAGGCAAAAATTCTTTAAAAAAAGTGCCAACAAATAGACCAAATATTCCCAAAAATATGATAGATAATATTTCAATAAATTCAAATTTTGCTTTTGACACAGAATTTATTTCATATATAAATAAATTATCTTATTCCATAAAATCATTTTATAAATGCAACAATCAAAATTTTATTCAAATTAAATCCTATATTAATTCTCAATGTCAAAATAATGAAAATAACAATATAATAACTCCATTTAAAAATTTAGAAATGTCATTTTCAACATTTTATTTAAATGCAAAAAGTATTTTTAAAAAAATGAAAAATTACCATAATGAATTTATAGGAAATACATTAAATTCAAATAGAAGAAACGAAATAAAAGAAAGAATAAGTTCATTAGAAATAAATAAAAAAAATTCAAATATTAAAATGCCAGTAACTCCACCTAAAAGAGGAAATGAAAGTTTAAAAAAAATAAATAAAACAATGACAATAACTGAAGAAAATGTTGGAAATAATAATAAAGGGAAAAATAGAGAAAATAATAAAAATTTATCTCATAAAAAAGATTTAAGGAAAATTAGAACTCCTAAAAAAAGTTCTTATGAAAATTATATTAATAATACAGTTTATAATAATCATAATAATTTTAATTTAAGTAATGATAATAATAATACTAATAATACTAATAATAATAATAATAATAATAATAATACTTTATCCATTAATACAAATTGTTCAATTCAAAAGAATATTTCACAATATGAAGAAAGAATAAAAAATTTAGAAAAAGAATGTAATAAATATAAAAAGAATTTAAATAACTTTTCTAATGAAGTAAATCATTTTTTAATTAATTTAAGACAATATCAAAAAAGTATAATAGGGAAAATTCCAGAAAATTTAAAAAATTCTTTTGAAAAAGAAAGAAATGATTTAAGTAAAATATGTTTAAATTATTTTAAACTTTTTCAAAATGAAAATTATTCAACAATAAGTAATTCAAGTAGAAATAATAATAATTTTAAATGTGCTTCAATGAATAATATTTTTAAAAAAAATGAAGATAACAATTCTTCAATTGATGATAATAAATTACTTTTAGAAAATGAAAAAATAACTTCAGAGTTAAATTCATTAACAATTGAAAATATGAAATTAAAAAATGAATTATATTCTTTAAAAAAAAATAAAATAAAAATAAAAGTAGATAATAATGAAAATGAAGATAATAATATGATAAAAAATTTAAATAATTTAATTGATGAATTAAAAGAAGATAATGATAAATTAATACAAGAAAAAAATACTTTATCAAATATAATAATAAAATTAAAGAAAGAAAATGAAGAATTAAAAAATGAAATAATAGAAATAAACGAATTAGAAAATGGGAAATTAAATAATTCAATATCAATAAATAAATCAAAATTATATGAAAATCAATTAAATAAAAAAACTATTGAAACAAATAAAGAAAATAAAGAAAATTATTTAAATATTATTTCTCAATATGAAATGAAAATGAAACAAAATTCAAACAAGGAAAAAATAATGAGAAATAAATACGAAGAAGAAATAAAGAAATTAAAAGAAATAAATCAAAATTTAATAAATAATAATTTTTCAAAAATAAATGATGATATAGAAATTGAAAATGCTTCTTTAAAAAAAGAAATATTATCCTTAAAAGAAAAAGTTTTAAAAAGTCAAAATGGAAATAATTTAATTAAACCTGAAGAAAAAATAAAAGAATTAAACATTAAAAATGATAAATTAAAAAAAGCTTTATATGAATCAATAAAAAAAACAGATGAACAAAAAGAAAATTATTCAATTATTATTGAATCAAAAGAAAAAGAAATTATTCTTTTAAAAGAACAAATAAAAAATATTCAAAATAAACAAAATGAAAAAATAAATTTTGAAATTGAGAAAATTAAAAAAGAATACGATGAAATAATTATTGAAAAAGATATTTTAATATCTAAATTAAATTCAAAAATTAATTCTTTCCCAATTGAAAATGGAATATCTATTAAAGAAAAAGAAAATGAAAAAGATATTTTAATTAATAATTTAAAAAAAGAAAATTTAGATTTAAATAAAAAAAATGAATCTTTAAAGAAAATAAAAGAAGAAAAAGAAAAAATAGAAATTGAAAATAATAATAAAGATAATATAATAATTTTATTAAGAAATCAAATAAATAATGAAAAAAACGGACAAGATATTTTTTTTAATAACGAAGAAATAAATAATTTAAAAAAAGAAATAAATAAATTAAATAAAGATTTAAAATCAAATAAAGAAAATTTAGAACAATTAAAAAAAAATAATTCAGAATTATTAAATTTAAATAAAGATTTAAATGAAGAAAATAAAAACTTAACAAATAAATATGAAAAATTATCTGAACAACAAAAAAATTCTGCAATGAAAAATTCAGAAAAAGAAGAAAAAATAGAAAAATTAAATCAAGAAATAAAAAAATTAAATGAAAAATTAAATGAAAAAAACCAAATGAATAAATTAAAAGAAGAAAATGAAAAAAAAGAATTTTTAAATAAAACTATAATAAAACTTGAAAAAACTATTATTGAAAATAGAGAAGAAACAATTAAATTAGAATATGAAAAAAAAATAAAAGAAATGAAAAATTTAATTGAAAATTTAAATAATGAAAAAAATAAATTAGAAGAAATTTATATTAAAGAAAAAAATAAATTAAAAACTGATTTTGAAAATTTAGAATTAAAGAATAATTTACTTTTAAAAGATAATGAAAATGTAAAAATAAAAAATGAAGAATTAATATTAAGAATAAATAACATTGAAAAAGAAAAAGAAGAAAAAGAAAAAAATGTTAAAAATGAAATGAATAAATTAAATAAAGAATATGAAAAATTAAAAAATAATTATCAAAGTTTAGAAAATATTTCTAATTTTGATAAAGGATTAATAGAAAATATGAAAATTTTAATGAGTAAATCCGATGAGAAAAATAAAAATTCCGAAATTCAAATTTCTAATTTAAATAATCAAATAATTAAATTATTCGAAACTAATAAACAATTAGAAGAAGAAAAAAATAAAATAAAAAATGAATATAATACTTTAAATTTAGATAATGAAAAAAATAAAAATGAAAATAAGAAATTAAAAGATTTAAACGATAAAATATCAAATAAAAATTTAGAAAATGAAACTACGAAAAAAAAAATAGAAAATGAAAATTTAAAATTAAAAGAAGAATTATCTTTAATTAAAAAAGAAAAAGAAAATTTAAATTTATTAAATGCTGAAAATTTAAATAAGATAAATTTAAATGAAGAAAAAAATAATAAATTAAATATTGAAAAAGAAAATTTAAATAAAAGGAATATTGCTTTAATTCAAGAATTAAAAAATTATAAAATTGTTCAAGAAAGTTCTTCTAAATTAATTAATTCTTTAACAAAAGAAAATAATGAATATAAAGAAACTAATCAAATATTAATTAAAGAAAAACAAGAATTAGAAGATAATTTTAATAATTTAAATTTAGAAAAAAAAAGTTTATTCTTTGAAATAGAAAAAAATAAAAAAAATTATTTAACTTTTAAAATAGAAAATTCTTTTCTTTCTTTATATTCTGATTATCAATTAAAAAAAAAATTAGAGTTTTTAAACGAAGAAAAAGAAAAAATAATAAAAGAAAATGAAAAATTAAAATATGGAAATAAAATTTTAATTTCTGAAAATGAAAATTTTGAAAATGAAAAAAATAAATTAGAAGAAATTATTAATAATAATAAAGAAGAATTAAAAAAATTAGATAATTATATTAAAACAAATGATTCACTTAAAAAAGAAAATGAACTTTTAAAAAAAGAAAAAGATAATTTAATTAAAACAAGTGATTTTATTAATAAATCTAATGAAAAGTTAAAAAAAGAGTTTTTATCTTTAGAAAATGAAAAAAATAAAATTAAAAAAGATTATTTAAATTTAAATGAAAATTTAAATAAAGAAAATATTAATTTGAAAAATAAAAATGAAGAATTAATTTTAGAAATAAATAATTTAAAAAATAAAATTAATTTAGAAGAAGAATTAAAAGAAAATAATAAGAATGAATTAATTGAAAAAAATAAGAATTTAATTAATGATAATAATTTATTAAAAAATAAGATTGAAAATATTTTAAAAGAAAAAAAAGAATTAAATGATATTATAATTAAATTAAAAGAAAATAATGAAATAATAATAAAAGAAAAAGAACAATTGAGTTTAGATATAAATAATATAAGAAATAATAATGAAAAAAGTATAAAAGAAAAAGAAGAAATATTAAATAATATAAGAGAAGAAAAAGAAAATTTAAATAAAGAATTATTAGATTTAAATGTACTATTAAATAATTTAAAAAAAGAAAATGAAGAATTAAATGTTGAATTAAATAAATTAGAAGAAGAAAAAAAAGAATTAAAAGAAGAAAATGAAAAAAAAATTGAAAATTTAATTAATAAAAATAATCTTAGAATAGAAGATTTAAATGAAAAATTTTTCAATCTTGAAAATACAATAATTGAAAAAGAAAAATTAATAGAAGAAAAAAATAAAGAAATAAAAGATTTAAATAATGAAATAGAAGAAATAAAAAAAGAGAATTTAAAAAATGAAAAAAATTTAAATGAAAAACTAAATAAAATAGAATTAAAAAATAAAAAATTAATTGAAGAAAATTTAAAAATAAAAAAAGAAGAAGAAGAAAATAAAAAAGAAATAGAAGAATTAAATAAAGAATGTGATTTATTAGAAGAAGAAAATGAAAAACAAAATAAAAATATAGAATTAATGAATATAAAATATAATAAATTAAACGAAAAATACAATAATTTAAATGAAGAAAATAATAATAATCAAAAAGAAAATAAAAAATTAAAGAATGAAATTAATGAATTAAAAAAACAAAATAAAAAAAATGATTTAGAAATAAAAAATAAAGAAGAACAAATAAAACAATTAAATAAAACAATTGTTGAAACAAATGAAAAAATAAAAGAAAATAAACAAAAAAATAATGAATTATTAGAAAAAATAAGAGATTTAAATGAAAATTTAAGAAAGAAAGAAAAAGAAATAGGAAAATTAAATAAATATATTGATGAAAATGAAAAATTACTTTCTCAATATGAAGATGATATAAAAGAAGAAAAAAAAATTAATGTTACTTTAAATGAAAAAATAACATTTTTAGAAAATGAAAAAACTCAAATTGATAATATTTCGAAAATATTAGATGATGATATTAATCAAAAGAATAAAAGAACAATTGCAAGATTAAGTAGAAAAATAGAAGATTATGAAAAAAATATTATTGAGAAAGAAAATAAAATTAATGAATTAGAAGAAGAAATAAAAAAATTAAATAAAGAACATAATAATTTAAATCATTCAAATTCACTTTCTAAATATTCTAAAATAAAAACAGTACCAAGATTATCTCAAAGAGAAAGAGAAAAATTAAAAGAAAAAGAAATAAATAAAATTAATAATAATAATGAAATAGAAATAACTCCTGAAGATTATGATATAATTAAAGTATATAAATATGGTAAAAAATTAAAATGGTATTTATTTAAATTAAAAGAAGAAAATGATGAAAATTATGATAATTACATATGGAAACCAATAAAAAATAGAAGAGATTATAATTTATTTACTGATATTCCAAAAAATGATTCTTTTGAATTACAAAAGCAAATAAATAATCTTGAATTAGAAAATAAAGATTTAACTGATAAATTACAAAAAAAAGAAGGTGATTATAATAGATTAAGTGTTAATTTTGCTAAATTATTTAATAGAAAGAAAAATGATGAAAGAGATCCTGATAAACTAATTGAAACAATTGATCAATTAAAGAAAGAAAATAAAAATTTAAATAATCAAATTAATAAATTTAAAGAAGAAGAAAATGTTATTGGTATTTCTTTTATTGAAGATGATTTAGAAAGTCCTCAATTTATTGATGAATTAAATTTTGATGAATTAATTGATAATTTAAGTGATAATGGCATTTTTACTTATATTGGTGATAAAAAAGAATATAATTTTAAAAAAAAATTAAAAACTTCTATTGATGGTTTAATGGCTCAAATTAATATTAATCAAAATATTAAATTAACTTTAGCTTCTATTTTGAAATTGTTAAATTTATCTGATGATGAAATTTATGAATTAATTGGGAAATATAGGTTTGAAGAAAAAAGAAAATAATATTTTTTTTTTTGACTTTTTTTAAAGTTATTTTTTATTATTATATATTTTATTTTAAATATTTATTATATTTTTTTTAAGAATTTTCTCATTTATAATGAAATAAATATATTAAGAAATTTTATCCTAATTTTATTAACCATTAAATTTCATTTTAATCTTGAATTATATGAAAATAAAAAAACAATAAATCCAAAATAATATTTAATAAATTAAATTTTCCATTTTAAAAAAGAATAAAAAAAATTAAAAAAATAAATGAAAAAAGGAGACATCAAAAAATTATCATATATTCCACTACTCATAACCACAGTAAAAAAATTTTAAAATTAATAGATATTAACAATATCAAACGTAGTAATATCAGGAGTATCATTTAACTATACAAATGTTCGTTTTACAAAGCAAGGTTACAGTGCATATTCAGCATTAACATTATCATGTACAATATTATCATTTATAACTACAATAATATCATTAATATCATTTATTTTAAATAAAATAAATGTATTAATATACATTGAAATAATATTAACTTTTCTTTCATCTTTATTTTTATTATCAATATCAATATTTTCATTTATAACATCTCAAACAAGAAAATTTAATGATTATTTAGGTTGTAATTCTGAATATAAAGGAATATTACATGTATATAATTCAATAGATTTATATCTTCAAATTGTTGATAAATATCTTTGCAGTGAAAAATGTCCTTGTCCTTTTAATGAAACTACTTCCAATTTATATGTTATGAATTCTACTACTGTTGCTTATTATAATATTTGGAGTAAAACAATTTATGAATATTATCCTGCTAATATTAATAATTGTGGTAATATTAATTTAAGAAAAATTTATGATGAATATATCTCTAAAAATGCTTATTTTGATCATACTTTCAATCAAAAAAAATTTCATCGTTTTTTTCAAAGATTTGAAAATGATTTTAAATGTACTGGTTTTTGTGGGTTAAATTATTATAATGATTTTACTATGACTAATCAAAAAATTGTTAAATATTTATTCAGTGATATAAATAGTGGAATTCCACATCATTTTGGATGCTTACATGTTATGTTAGATTATGTAAGAAAAATGATTCTTTGGTTTGGTATTAATTCTATTATACTTTTTACTGTTCAGTTTATACTTTTTATTCTTGGAATTATTATGGTTAAATGTGCTAGTGATGATAATGAAGTTAATTATTAAAAAAAAATTTTTTTTAATTTTTTTATTGATATTCTTCATTTTAATACTTATTTTTATATGTCATATATTATTATTAGAAAATTTAAATATAAATAAATTTCAAATTTAAAAAATGATATTTTTTCAATGAATATTAATAATGATTTATTGTTGTTTTTGAGAATAATAAATTTTATTTTTTTTATGATTTTACATTTTTTTTATAATTATTTTATGAATTTTTTATCATGTCTAAAAAATAGATATTCACCATCTTTTTAATCTAATATAAAAGAATATAATGTAAATATATTAAATTATTTATTTATTAAAAAATAGATATTTATAAGTTAAAAGTAAATTGAAATTTCCTTTATGAAGGAATGATAGAGTTAAAACAAAGAAAACATATATTTTTTTCTTTTTATTAATAAATATTAAAATATTATTAAAATACTTAATCATTTTTGTTTTTATCATCTTTTCAATTTGAAAAATTTTAGTTTAAAATATATAAACATCATTAAATTAATAAAATAAACAATTATTGAATTTTTTCATTTTTATATTATGAATTAATGATAATAGAAATATAACTTAAATAAAAATGTATGACTTTGAAAACAATAATTTATTAGAATTAGACACAAAAATACAAGAGCAAAAAGAGAAATTATTAGAATTAGAAAAAGAAGTAAGAGCAAAATGTGACACAAGTTATAATAATAATGAAGAAGAAGAAATTCAATATCAAAATAAATTAGCAGAAGAATATGGAAATAGTATAAATGCTTTAAGAAATGAAAATGTATTTTTAAAACAATCTTTAGATGAAAAAAATAAAATTATTGAAAGCTTTCAAAAAGTTTCTATTGAAGCTCAAGAAAAAATGAATAGTTTATTTAATGAAAATAAAAAATTAAATGAAGAAATAAATATTATTAAAAATAAACTTGCTAAATTTAAAAATGATAAAAAAGAAGATGAAAAAAAAAAACAAATTGAAATGGAAGATGAAATTGCTTATTTAAAGAATGAAATAAAAAATTTAAATAATTATTTTAATTGTCAATTAAATGAAAAAGAAGCTTTAATTAATGGATTACAAGAAAATTGTAAAAATTTACAAAATCAAATTAATTCAAGTAAAAAAAAAAGTTGTTTAGAAAATAATTGTGGAAATCCTTTAAATAAATGTGAAGAAAAATTTTCTTTTTATAAAAATTATAATAGTACAAATTATACAACAAGAAATCCTTGTGGCAATTGTTGAGAATAATTTTTCTTATTTTTTAATTTTATTCTTTTTTTT
>JAEEGL016549384.1_pt1 | contig 21118 bp, 12 predicted proteins | sample 9134231 | NCBI WGS metagenome assembly JAEEGL01 (sample SAMN16246548, study PRJNA631951) | gut metagenome | biome: gut microbiome; feature: rumen; material: fiber-attached | host: Bos | place: Iran: Karaj | collected 2018-10 | reverse complement strand
TGGCAGGAAGGCCACACGGCCCACGCCACCGCCCAGGAAGCGATGGAAGAGACCGAGCGTATGGTGAATGTCTATGCCGACTTCGCCCGTAACTATATGGCCATCCCCGTGATCATCGGCCACAAGAGCCCCAACGAGAGGTTCGCCGGCGCCCTCGACACTATGACCATCGAGGCTATGATGCAGGACGGCAAGGCCCTCCAGGCCGGCACGTCCCATTTCCTCGGCCAGAACTTCGCCAAGTCCTTCGACGTGAAATTTGCTAACAAGGAAGGCCAGCTGGAATATGTCTGGGCCACCTCCTGGGGCGTTTCCACCCGTCTTATGGGCGCCCTCGTGATGGCTCACGGCGATGACAACGGCCTGGTGCTTCCTCCTGCCCTCGCCCCCATCCAGGTGGTTATGGTTCCTATTTATAAGACCGACGAGGAGCGCTCCGCCATCATCGCGAAGATGGAGGAGTTCAGCAAAGCCCTCGAGGCCAAGGGCCACAGCGTCAAGATCGACGACCGCGACACCCTGCGTCCCGGCTTCAAGTTCGCCGAGTGGGAGCTCAAGGGAGTGCCGGTGCGTATGGCGATGGGTCCCCGCGACCTTGCCGCCGGCACGGTCGAAGTGGCCCGCCGCGACAATATGACCAAGACGACCGTCCCCCTCGAAGGCCTGGAGCACAGCGTCGAAGACCTTCTCGCCGACATCCAGAAGGGCATATATGAAAAGGCCCTGGCCTTCCGCGCATCCAACGTGGAGAAGTGCGACGACTGGGAGGAGTTCAAGGCCAAGATAGGCACCGGCAAGTTCCTCCTCTGCCACTGGGACGGCACCGCCGAGACCGAGCAGAAGATTAAGGACGAGACCAAGGCCACCATCCGCTGCATCCCCGTGGATTCGTTCGTGTGCGAGGAAGAGGGCAAGGATATATATTCCGGCAAGCCTTCCAAACAGAGGGTAGTTTTCGCAATTGCATATTAATCAGAAGTTTATGAAAAAGATATTCATCGTTTTGACCATAGCCGCGGCATCTTTCGCCCAGGCTTTCGCCCAGGATGTGACCGACGCCCAGGCCGCCGCCGAGCAGGCCGCCGCGGCAATAGCCGACGCCCCTAAGGAAGAGGCCGAGGCCCCCGCTCCCAAGTACTGGAGCGAGAGCGTCCTCACCAACATCAGCTTCACCCAGCTCCTTCTGAAGAACTGGGCCGCAGGCGGTTTCAACGCCTTCACCCTTGCCGGCAACATCGACGCCAACGCCAACTACGCCAAGGACAAGATGAAGTGGAACAACCGTCTCCAGCTGGACTACGGCTTCCTCTATTCCCAGGACAAGCCTATCCTCCAGAAGAACAAGGACCGTATGTACCTTGAAAGCAAATGGGGCTATGCCACTCCCATCCGCCATCTGGACTATTCCGCCAACTTCAGCTTCCTCAACCAGTTCGACAAGAACTACACCTACGGCACCCCGGCCTCCGACGGTGTCTCCGAGCCCACCAAGGCCGACTGGCTTGCGGCCCGCGCGCTGAAGTCCGGCTTCCTCGCCCCTGCATACATCACCCTCGGTCTTGGAGTCGACTGGACTCCCTGGGACTGGCTGGCTGTGAACTTCACCCCCCTGACCGGTGGTCTCGTCGTGGTGACCGTCCCGGAGCTCCGCAAGACATATGGTATGGCCCTTGTGGATGGCAGCACCACCGACTACAAGCCCCTTAAGTTCCAGTTCGGTGCCCAGCTCAAGGTCGATGCCAAGTGGGTCATCAACGACAACTTCAGCTACACCACCCAGGTCGTCCTCTTCACCGACTACCTCGACAAGCCCTTTGTCAAGAACCGTGTCACCTGGGACAACAAGGTCTTCTGGAAGCTGGCGAAATTCTTCGCCCTGACCCTGACGACCAATATGATCTACGATCCGAACGTCACCATTCCCGACCTCGGCCACGACGGCATCCAGTTCAAGGAATTCCTGGAGTTCGGCTTCACCTATACGATCGCTTCCAAGTAATTTTGCAGCAGCTCTTTGAAGATATCCTTCAGGAATTGCTCCCTCCCGACGGGGGAGCAATGCTTGTTGCGGTGAGCGGCGGGCCGGATTCGATGTGCCTGGCGGACCTTGTCCTTCGCAGCGGGAGGCCCTTTGCCGTGGCGCATTGCAATTTCACCCTTCGTGGAAAGGAAAGCGATGCCGACGAGGCTCTGGTGCGTTCCTGGTGTGATGATAACGGGGTTCGCTGCTTTGTCAAATCCTTCGACACTAAAGGCTATGCCGCCGCCCGGGAGCTCAGCATAGAGATGGCCGCCCGGGAGCTTCGCTACCGCTGGTTCGGCGAGCTGTGCAAGGCTGAAAGCTTCGAGGGCGTGGCTGTCGCCCATAACGCTCAGGACAATGCCGAGACGCTGATTCTCAACTTGTTACGAGGCACGGGCCTTCGCGGTATAATGGGAATGCCCTCGCGCGGCCGGGTCCCCGATCCGGACTATTCCTCAGTCTGGCTTTACCGCCCGCTGCTGACCTTTTCCAGGGAGGAGATAGAAGCCCACAACAGGGAGTTCAGCGTCCCTTCCAGGCAGGATGCCACCAATGACGAGACGCTCTTCAAGCGCAACAAGGTGCGCCACAAGGTCTTTCCCGTCTTCAAGGAGATAAACCCTTCCTTCCTCGACACCCTCTCGGTTGATATGAACCACTTCGCGCAGGCGCAAAGCATTGTGGATGAGTGGTTTGAACAGCAGTGCGGGCGCATCGCCCACGATGGTTCAATAAGCCTTGGGAAACTTGGCGGATGCAGCCACCCGGACTATTTTCTGTTCCGCTATCTTTCTCCATATGGCTTCAACCCTTCCGTGATTTCCTCGCTTGAAAGGCTTCTCACGCAAGGGGAGACCATCTCCGGAAAGGTGTTCCGCAGCGAGGAATATGAACTCGTGTGCTCTTCTTCAAAGCTGATTCTGAGGCCTTTGGACTCCTCGCCCCGGAAGGATTCAATAGTGATAGAGGCCCCGGGGGAATATGTCCTCGGAGACAATTCCTTCAGCGTCGAGGTGGTCAGGGCTGAGTCCCTGCCTAGCTTCAAGACTCCCGGCATATCGGCCATAGACGCCGACTGCCTGCATTTCCCTTTCGTGGTGCGCCGTCCCGCCCCGGGCGACTGGTTCCAGCCTCTGGGCCTTCGGGGCCGCAAGAAGCTGAGCGACCTGTTCGTGGACCTGAAATATTCCCTTCCCGACAAGGACGCCGCCCTGGTGGTCGTTCCCGATGGAGACGATTCCCATATCGTCGCCCTGGCCGGTGCGAGGATAGATGAAAGATATAAAGTGAAAGATACTACACATTCCTGCATAAAGATAACAATAAGATGAATAAGAAACTCTCCCTCAATCCCAACGAGGTGGTCGCCTTCCTCGGCAAGGAGCCCAAAGACTTTACCAGGGCCGATATGCTTTCCTTCATAACCGAAAGGGGCATACGTATGGTGGACTTTATGTATCCGGCTGAGGACGGAAGGATAAAGACCCTGAATTTCTCGGTGACCAGCCTTGAATATATAGAGACCGTCCTTTCTGAAGGCGAAAGGGTTGACGGCTCGAGCCTGTTCCCTTCCTTCGTTGAGGCCGGCAACAGCGACCTTTACGTCGTTCCCCGCTACAGGACCGCCTTCGTGGACCCCTTCGTGGAGATTCCCACCCTTTGCTTCCTGTGCTCCTTCTTCGACAAGGACGGCAATCCTTTCGACTGCGCCCCGTATCACACCCTGATGCGTGCCGAAAAGGCTTTCGAGGAGTCCACAGGCCTCAGCTTCGAGGCTATGGGAGAGCTTGAGTATTACGTGATTACGGAGGATGACGGCCTTTTCCCCGCCACCGACCAGAGGGGCTATCACGAGAGCGAGCCCTTCGCCAAGCTGAACGATTTCCGCCGCGAGTGCATGGACCACGTGGCCCGCACCGGAGGCCAGATGAAATACGGTCACAGCGAGGTGGGCAATTTCACCCTGGACGGCAAGGTCTATGAGCAGAACGAGATAGAGTTCCTTCCCAACCCGCTGGATACGGCTGCAGACCAGCTTCTTATCGCCAAGTGGGTCATCCGCAACCTTGCATATAAATATGGCTACGACGTGACCTTCGCCCCGAAGATCATCGTCGGCGAGGCCGGCAGCGGAATGCATATCCATATGCGCATTATGCGCGACGGAGTCAACTGCACGCTCGGCCCTGACGGCAAGCTTTCCGAGGAGGCACGCCGCGCCATTGCCGGCCTGATGCTTATGGCTCCCGCCATCACCGCCTTCGGCAACAAGAATCCGACCTCATATTTCCGTCTGGTTCCCCATCAGGAGGCTCCGACCAACGTCTGCTGGGGCGACTGCAACCGCTCCGCCCTCGTGCGCGTGCCGCTTGGCTGGTCCACCGGCAAGGATATGGCTTCGCTGGCCAATCCGAACGAGCCCGCAAGGGCCCTCGACACCTCCGGCAAGCAGACCTTCGAGATGCGTTCCCCGGACTGCTCGGCGGACATCTACCAGCTGATGGCAGGCCTCTGCACTGCAGCGCGTTACGGTCTTGAGATGGACCCCGCCGAGGCCCTCAGGATAGCCGCCGACAAGTATGTCGATATGGACATCCACAGGCCGGAATATGCAGGCAAGCTCGCCGCCCTGGATTCCCTGCCGACCTGCTGCAGCGAATCGGCCGACTGCCTGGAGAAAGTCCGTGCGGTCTTCGAGGCGCGCGACGTCTTCCGTCCCAGGATGATCGACGGCATCGTCAAGTCGCTCCGCTCCTTTGACGACGCCGACCTTCACGCCCGCGCCGACCAGGACGCCGACCTTATGCGCCGCCTGGTCGAAAAGTACTTCTACTGCGGGTAGAGTTATTTGATGATAGTGAATTTACCGATGAGGGGGAGTTCCTTGGTTTCGCCCTTGACGGCGCCAATGATGCCGATGATGGCAAGGATCAGGATGGCGATGTTGAGGATCCAGCTGATGAATGCGATGGAGGGGACTTTGCTGATGAAAAAGGATACTATGCTGCAAATCAGCAGGATAAGGCCCTGATTGGTGTGGAAGCGGGCGAACTTGGATTCCTTGGCGGCGAGCAGGGGGACAAGCACGAGGATGCCAAGGTACGCAAGCACTGCCATCACTTTGTTGGAAGAGGCGTCTGCGGGGTCGACTCCTGGAGCGGCTACGGGAGCGGCTTCGGGGGCGGCAGCCTCGGGCTCAGCGGCGGCAGCGGGCTCAGCGGCAGCAGGCTCGGCAGCGGCAGGTTCTGCCACGGGGGCTTCAGCGACAGGATTGCCTCTGCGCTCTTCTATTGCAGCGGTAATACCTTCACGCATCTTTCCTCCGACATTGGAGAAACGGAGTTCCTTGCCGTCGACGAGCTTGATGATGAAGCCGCTGATTCCATACTTGGAACAGCCTTCGATTTCGGAGATGTTGATGACCCAGCCCTGGTCCAGCATAGCCATAGGGGCGTCGGGGAGCCAGTAGACTTTGTTCTCGGTGAATGCCAGCCTTCCGTTAGAAGAATTGATCTTGGTGAAGTTGAACGCAGGGGTATAGAACGCCTGGATTTCGGGCTCCACGCTAGCCTGATTGAAAGTGAGAGGTAACTGTTCCATAGGTTTACAGAGTTAAGGTTTTCCAAATATACGAAAAAAATATTATTCCGCTATCGTTTGTCCTTAAAGAAGTTAAGCATAAGGGATGAGCAGTCGGAAGCGAGGATGCCGGCGGTGACTTCGGTGCGCGGATGGAGCAGGGAAGGGGAGAAGAGTAAGCAGCCGCGCTTGGGGTCGAGGGCGCCGTAGACTATGCGGCCTATCTGGGCCCAGTTCAGGGCGCCGGCGCACATAGGGCACGGCTCGACGGTCACATATAACGTGCAGTCATTCAGGTATTTGCCGCCTAGGGCTTCGGTGGCCGCCGTGATTGCTATCATTTCCGCGTGGGCGGTTGGGTCGTGCAGCCTTTCTGTCATATTGTGGCCGCGGCCGATGATGAGCCCGCGGCACACCACGACCGCGCCGATGGGAATCTCTCCCTCGGCCATCGCGTCCTTCGCCTCGCGAAGGGCTTCCGCCATATACCTCTGGTCAATGTCCATAATGTTGCAAATATAACAAAAAAGCGCTATATTGCATATTGATATGGAACCGTTCTTAAAACAAGCAGCAAGACAGTATCTGGAAGGCGGCAAAACCGCCACGACCTGTTTCATTTTTCCCAACCGGAGGAGCCTCGTGTTCTTCCGCAGGCACCTGTGCTCTCTGGCAGCCGAATCCGGCAAGGGACCGATGCTGCTGCCCAACCTTCTGACCATCAATGACTTCTTCTACCGTCTTGGCGATTCGGACATTTCGGACAGGGTCTCGCTGCTGCTGGAACTCTATGACTGCTACAAAGCCTTGAACCCCAAGGCCGAGAGCCTTGACGACTTCATATTCTGGGGCGACGTCCTCCTTTCAGACTTCTCGGATGTGGACAAGTACCTGGTGGAAGCCGGAAAGCTCTTCACGAACGTGAAGGACCTGCGGGAGATCCAGTATGATTATTCCGGGATGGAGGAAGGCCAGAAAAAGGCCGTGGAGGCCTTTATGGCGCATTTCCGCGAAGGAACCTTCCGGGGCTGGGTCAAGGAACGCTTCCTTGGCATATGGAACCTTCTCAGCCCCCTGTATGAACGCTTCACCGCCGCACTGCGGGCAAAGCATATGGCCTATGACGGGATGGTCTACCGGCAGATGGCCAGCCGCCTTGCCGCCGAGCCGGCAAAAGATGTCCTGGGGTGCGTTTTTCCGGGAGTTGAAAGATATGTGTTCATAGGTCTCAACGCCCTGAGTACCAGCGAGAAAACGGTGCTCCGGAAGCTTAAGGAAGCTGGCCTGGCAGAGTTCTGCTGGGACTACTCCTCGGAGATAATCCGCAACTCCCTGAACCGTTCCTCGTTCTTTATGGACGAGAACATATCCCTTTTGGGCCAGTCGTTCAAAGGAGATGCGGACGGCCTTCCGCAGACCGTCTTCAATGTCGTGAGCGTCCCTTCTTCCGTCGGGCAGGCCAAGCACCTTCCGGGCATCCTCTGCCCGGGCGGCAAGGCCCCGCAGCAGACGGAGCGCACGGCGATAGTGATTCCCGACGAGGGACTTCTCCAGAGCGTGCTGAATTCCATCCCTGGCCAGATCCAGGACATCAACGTCACGATGGGTTTCCCTATGGCTTCCAGCGCGTTCGCTGCCCTGATGGCGCAGATCGGCGCCCTGCAGCTGCATATGCGCCTCCGCGGCGAAGGCTGGCTGTTCTACCACAGGCAGGTCCACGCCATATTCTCCTCCAATGTCTTCCGCCAAGCCCTGACCGCCGAAGACCTGGCCAGGGTCGAGGCAATCAAGGCTTCCGCGCAGTATTACGTGCCCCAGGAGAGTTTCCTCGGCTCGGCCATCCTCGAAGCTGTCTTCCGGCCGGTTGTGAAAGATGTAAAATCCACCGCGGCCGCACAGATAAAAGAATTCGGGGCCTACCAGAAGGAAGTAATAAGGGCCATAGCACCCCACCTTAAGGAAAATCTGCCCCAGGAAGTCGAGTTCGCAAGGCGCTATGAGCAGTGCGTGACAAGGCTTATGGCTTCGGGTCTCGAGGTGCTCCCGCAGACCTATGTCCGCCTCCTTGGCCAGTTAATCGCCGGGGAATCAGTACCTTACAATGGCGAGCCCGTCAAGGGCCTGCAGGTGATGGGGCCGCTGGAGACCAGGGCACTGGACTTCGACACGGTAGTCATCCTCTCCTGCAACGAAGGCATATTCCCCCGCCGCAGCGTTTCCTCCTCATTCATTCCTCCCGAGCTGCGCAAGGGCTTCGGGATGCCCACATATGAATACCAGGATGCTGTCTGGGCATATTATTTCTACCGCCTTATCCAGCGAGCCTCCACCGTGTGGCTCCTGTATGATTCCCGCGCCGAGAAGCTCCGCTCCGGCGAAGAGAGCCGCTACATCAAGCAGCTCCGCTACCATTTCGGGGTGAAACTGAACCGCTTCGTCTCGGTCGCAGGCGCCCTTTCCGCTGCAGTGGACGATAGTTTCCCCAAGCCCGGAGACTTCCTGGAGAAGCTTCACGCCAGGCCCCTTTCGGCCTCGTCCCTTGAGAACTGGCTCTACTGTCCTGCCAAGTTCTACTACAGTTTCATCGAGGGTCTCAAGCCGGAGGATGAGGTCGCCGAGTCGATGGATGCAGGAATGCTCGGCCGTGTTTTCCACGGCCTGATGCAGGCCCTCTACACCGGCGGTAACGCGATGGACCCTTCGGTGGACGCAAAGCAGGTCGCTCCACAGCAGTATGTCACTGCGCAGTATCTGGATTCGTGGCTTAAACGCCCCGCCCAGATAAAGGCCAAGCTCCGCTCCCTCATATGCCTGGAGATGAAGTCTCCCGAAGTGACAGGCAAAAACCTTGTCCTTGAGCAGGTTATATATGGCTATGCCCTGAAGGCCGTCGAGCGTGACATAGAACTGCTGAAAGCTTCTGGGACCGACCGTTTCACCATCCACGGGCTGGAGCTCAAGCTCACCGCCCGATTCGAAGGATTCGACTTCAAGGGATTCATAGACCGTCTGGACAGTATAGTTCCCGGGAGGAAAAGGATTGTAGATTATAAGACCGGAAAGGTGCAGGACTGCGAGGTGCTCATAGACGCCTCCAATGCGGACAAAGTCATTGAGAACCTCTTCAAGGAGGATGCCAAGAGCCGTCCCAAGATAGCCCTCCAGATGTTCCTCTATGATATGCTGATATCCCGCGGAGGCGACACCTCCTGCCTCGACAACGCCGTGTATGGCGTCTCGCGCCTCTATAAGGATCCTCCTCTGCAGGCTCCTGTGAGCAAGGATTTCTGTGACAAGATGAAGGACCGCCTCAAAGGCCTCCTGGAGGAGATTTCGGATATGTCACGGCCTATCAGACGGACGGCCGTCAAGGATGTCTGCGACTACTGTGACTTCAAGACAATCTGCGGAAAATGATAAAGATACTCAAGGCCTCGGCAGGTTCCGGAAAGACTTTCAGGCTTGCCAAGAAATACATAGAGATTCTCCTGGGTTCTGCCGAGCGGGACACCTACCGCCATATCCTTGCCGTCACCTTCACCAACAAGGCCACCGAGGAGATGAAAAGCCGCATAATCAAGGAGTTGCATATCCTTGCCACGACCCCGGACAAGTCCGGATATATCGAGGATTTCGAGAAGGAGTTCGGCTCACGGGAAAAGATAAGCGCCAAGGCGGAGCGTATCCTCCTTGCCATCCTTCACGACTACAGCGCATTCTCCGTCAGCACCATAGACAAGTTCTTCCAGATGGCCCTCAAGGCTTTCGCACGCGAGTTGGGCCAGTTCTCCTCCTATCAGGTGGAACTGGACAGGGAATCCCTGGTGAAGGAAAGCGTCGACCGCCTGCTTGACGGCGTCACAGAGGATGACAAGGCCATCATCGGATGGCTTAGCGACAGCGTGAAAGAGAATCTGGAAGACGGCGGCTACTACAATCTTGACCGCAAGCTGTATGATATTGCGAAGGCCATCCAGTCCGACGGATACCGCATCCTTCTTGAACAGGAGAATATCGACCAGGAAAAGGCCGGCTCCAAGCAGTTCCTGCTCGGCGTGAGGGATGTCTGCCGCAGGGAGAGGAATTCTTTCCTGAAGGACTATGCCGCCCTTTTGAAGGCGGCGACTGACATCCTTGAAAACAGCGGCGTGCCTGCCCCTGAGAGCAACGGCGGATTCTTCAGGAAACTGTATGACTGGCAGGGACAGTCAAAGGTCGAGATTCCCACCGGTCCCTGGATTGAAAAGGCACTGGACAACGACAAATGGTTCGCCAAGGCAAAGGCCGGCAAGTGGCTGCCGCTCCTTGCCGGGAAGGGGCTTGACAAGGTCCTGGAGGATTTCTGTGACCTCTTCGAGGGCCGTTACAAAATATTCCAGACATCCACCCTCATCCTCTCACAGATATATGGTCTGGGGATGGCCGGAGAAATCAGGAAGTCCTTCGCCTCTCTGGTCAAGGAGAAGAACGTGATGTGCCTGGATGACTCCAACACCATCCTCCGGGGCATAATCGGAGGCAGCGACGCCCCGTTCATATATGAGAAACTCGGCGTCCGTTTCGAGGATTTCCTCCTCGACGAGTTCCAGGACACCTCCACCGTCCAGTGGGAGAATTTCGCCCCGCTGCTGGAGGAAAGCGATTCCAAGGGAGGAGACAACCTCATCGTGGGCGACGTCAAGCAGAGCATCTACCGCTGGAGGGGCTCCGAATGGAATCTCCTGGACTGCGGAGTGAAGGAGCGGTTCCCAAGGGCCGACGACGGTGAGTCGCTCCGGCAGAACAGGCGAAGCCTCGAGACGATAGTGGCTTTCAACAACGCCTTTTTCGCCTATGCGGCAGGTCTGCTGGACGGGATGGCCGGGACCGACAGGATATCGAAGATATATGCGGACGTGTCCCAGGAGGTGGTCGCCGGGAATCCGGGAGAGGGCTATGTCGATGTGGCATTCGTGCCTAAAGGCGAGCAGCAGCAGAAAGTCCTCGATGTGATCCGGGATGTATATTCCTCCGGTGCAAGATATGGCGACATCGCGGTCCTGGTGCGCACCAACAAGCAAGGTTCGGCGCTGGCTTCGTTCCTTCTGGGCGAGGGCATCCCGGTGCTGAGTGATGATTCCCTCAGCGTGAAGTCCTCCCCGGCCGTGCGGTGTCTTGTCTCGCTGCTGACCCTTGTGGACAACCCCTCTGACAAGGTGGGCGGCTTCCTCGGCGAAGGCCTCGGGATAGATATTCCCCAGAGCTACTCATCCCTCGTGGGACTGGCCGAACAGCTTCTGCGTCAGATGGTCTGCAAGGGCATCTCGCTCGATAACGAAGTTCTTTATATACAGTCGTTTATGGATGAGCTCCAGGACTGGATGGCGGTTAATGGCAACCATCTTGGCGGCTTCCTTTCGGATTGGAAGACCGTGGACCCCAAAATCAGTTCTCCCGCCGGAGATGAGGCCGTGCGGGTCATCACCATCCACAAGGCGAAGGGCCTTCAGTACCCTTGCGTGATAGTGCCGTTCGTGGATGAGATGTCCCTGACCGGAACGGCCAGCAAGTGGGTCAAGCCTGATTTCAAGGGCACTCCTCTTGAGGCTGCCGGCGATGCGGGCTATTATGTCACCCTATCCGGCACTTCGGAAAACACCCTGTTCGGGGATGACTACAGGAAGGAGAGGCTCCTGCAATATGTGGACAGCATCAACACCCTGTATGTCGCCTTCACCAGGGCCGAGAAGGAACTGTTCGTCATATCCGGCACGTCCGCCAAGCCTTCCTCCGGCAAGTCTTTCGCGAATATCCTTAAAGATTTCCAATACTCCCCGGGCAAGCGTTATGACTATTCTTCCCTGAAGCGGGAAAAGACTGAGGCTCAAGACCTTCCGGCAAGCTATACGTCATATCCGGCCGAGGACCGCCTCCGCCTGAAATACGATTCCTTCGACTATTTCGGCGACGAAGGTCCCTCGGTGCGTCTCAAGGGCATATTGCTGCACGATATCCTTTCGGCGGTGTATGTCCCGTCGGACCTTGACCGTGCAGTTGATTCCGCTGTCGCGTCAGGGGACATCGACCCCGGCGAGGCTCAGGCCTACAGGACCTTCCTTCGCGGCAGGATAGCCGCCCATCCGGAGTGGTTCCCTTCCGAGAGTGCGGGCATCTTCAACGAGCGCGACATCATCGACGCTGATGGCGGCCTGAACCGCCCCGACCGCGTCCTCACCCGCGGAACCACCGCAGTGATAATCGATTACAAGTTCGGTGACCCCCATCCCTCCTACCGCCGCCAGCTCTCCCGCTACGCCTCCCTCTACCGCGCCCTCGGCTTCACCACCGTCTCCGCCTTCCTCTGGTTCGTCGAAGACGACCGCGTGGAGCAGGTGTAAGGGAAGACGATTTTTGCCTCCTGACTGTGCAGAATCGGCCATTTTTGGGCACCTGAGGTGGCTGCGGTGAGGATGAGGGCGGAAGGCCAGCTGCCGGGAATGGGCTGCACCGGGCAGTTCTTTGCGAGCAGCATTTACACACAAGCGTCACAGGTCGATTTTCATCGCGTTGACCTGTTACACCGATATTGCCACTGACGCTGCTGTAAAGCCATTCAGGTGTCACAGATGGTCAAGCTCAAATTCGACCTGTGACACTCACCCCGCAGTTGAAGCTCTGAATGAAAACTGCCGCCTCGAGGACAACCCCCGGGGCGGCAGCGAAGGTATAAAATGCGTTAGTCGATTGCACTATGCTTTTTATATTGTTTCCAAAGTGAATAAGATAGCATTATAGCTAACGTAATCGAGATGACGCTCTTTATCACAACCGAATCAATCAACAGTTCCGATGTGCTATTCTGTAAAGACTGATTGATACCAAGTCCCTTTATCAAGTAATAAACGAAAAAGCATAATTTCGATATAATAACGATCATCCCGGTTACTGCTCCCGGCCCATATTCTGAATTCGCCAGCATAATAATGCAAAGCACAATACATAATATCGTCACTAAGAATTCAACCAAGCAAACATCTGTTATGGACCAAGCAGCTTTCATAATGGTATGGTCGATATTAAGAACCGCCATATCATCTGTCGTTATTAGGCCGATATCAAGAAACCAATAGCCGTCATTGACGGTTATTAAAAATGCCATTATGATAATAGACCACTTTAAAAGGCAGACTTTTTTATTCGTCTTCGTCATCTTTATTTCTTTCCTTCAGGAGATTGATCAAATATTCAAGATAATCGTATACTTGCTTCTCAGTATACAAATCTTGAGAATAATACTGTCTATACAAATCTGCATTGAAATAAATAGGTGATATTGACTCAGAAACTATAGTACCGCCCGAAGCATTCACGGATTCTTTAGTCGTAGTCACGCAGTTGTTACCCAAAAGAGAATACTGATCGATTACCCATGCGTTAGAGTCTGAAAACGAGTCCTTTTTAGGATTAGTCGGCCTCGAGGCATTCTCAATTCTATCATTATAATACTCATCTACCCTAGAATCTTCCGCATCTGGTATTATATACATACAGACGTTTCCTTCTTTCTGCACCGATTTTAAATAATGCGCAGCAGCCTCACCAGTTTTTATCAACAAAACTCCTTCTCCCTTTGGCGTATACTTACCTGACGTGATATTAGTATTGGATGAGCCATCAAGACTCCCATATCTGCCATAGCTATAGATTTTTGTGTCTTTACCCTCTCCGGTGCTTACAAAAGCGTGGCCAAGTCCATTGAGCTGGACATAAACCCTCACTTTTTGTCCATCAGGGTCTATTTTATAGATCGGGTTATCATTGCAATAAACATACGGACTCACCCCTTGGTACTTCTCCGCCATCGGGTCCACCGACGTCCATCGGCACAGCTCCGGATCATAGTACCTGGCGCCGAAATCAAGGAGATTCAGGCCCCCTTCGGGGACTTCTTCCTTGGTGCCGAGATGCCAGCGGTGGGTGGAAGATGTGCCTGAAAACTGGTTGGATGCATACTGTGAGGTAATATCCGAGATCCTTTGTCCGAAAGGCAGATAATCACTCTTCTCCACAATTGCATTGGCAACCGGCGTGGTTGACGCCGAATAAAGTGCGACGATGTCACGGACGTTGCCGAGATGGTCCTTCACGTTAAGGTAATCCCCGTATCCGCTCCCGCCGTCCTTTGCCGCGCAGACGCCGTCTGCCCAGGCTATGCTCTTGATGGTTGAAGGGAAGCCAGTTGCTGAGCAATCGATGACAAAAGCCCCCTGGTAGCGTATGCTCGTTCCGTTGGAGCGAACTGCCGCCACCTTTGTGCCATCATACAGGTATCTGAACGTTGCCATGTCCGTGCTGTCAGTCTTGACCACTTCCTGCGGCAAGTTAAGAATATTGTACGAAATAAGCAAGCCTTTGCGGCCGTCTGAGGACATATTGCCACGCGCGTCGTAGCCGAATGAACCGCTGGAGGAAGGACGGGTTGACTGTGGGAAGGATTCAAGAAGCGATGTGAGTCTGTTGCCATTGTGGCTGAACGACTGCAGTTTGTTGAATCCCATATCAATCGTCTGGTTGGACGTCATATTGCCGTTCCTGTCATATTGTATGTTCCTCATCCCATTGTACGTCACCGGGTTCTGGGAGTCACCGAGCAGGAGCAGGGCATTCGTCAGACGGCCGACACCGTCATAGGAATATGAATTAGTCGCCAGTTGTCCTGTCTGCTGCTTCGTGGCCGCCTCTGAAATATTACCGGAATACAGAGCCAAGGTGGTATCCTTCGCCGGATTGTAATACATAAGGTCCTCGGAGAATATGAGGCTGCTGCCCCATTTCGCCTGCTTGCCGGTATTCCAGCCCTGTAGGTTCCAGGTGAAGTCTTCGGAAGCCTTGCCCCCGTCATATACTTTCTTTTTCAGGCGTCCGAACTCGTCGTACTGGTAGGACACGCTGGCCTTCAACGAGTTGTTGTAGGAGTGGGTATATGTCAGCACACGCCCGCGGTTGTCATAGGTCCACTGCTCGGAGTTGGTGTTCGGTGTCATCCCGCCGACTTTTGCAATAGATTCAGTGCGAGAAGTGACATTGCCGGTGAAATCATAAGTAGTATTAACCGTTTTGTTCCATCCGAGGTTGTCCAACTCGGTGGTGTAGATGAGCCTCCCGCGATAATCATACGCGAACTTCCTGGTCGTGCATATAGGGTTCTGCACCGGCGTTCCGTCGGCGGAGGGCGCCTCCCATACCTTCTCCTGGGCGAGCTGGCCCTTGAGGAATGTCGCACCTGTGATGCTTGCCATCCCGCCCTGGCCCAGCGATGCGAATCCTGTGTCACCCCAGTATTTGCATTCGCGGAGGGTCTGGAGCACCGGCATATACTGAAGCAACGTTCCTGCAGCACCGAAAAGGATGTCCGCCCTTATCTGTGCAGGGTCTGATCCTGTAACGGCAGAAGCAGAGACCAATATCTCGGAAGTCACGCGATCCAGATCATCATACTTGTATCTGATGAAGGCATCATTTTCTAGCAGCTGCTCATCGGTGTACAGCAGGACTCTCTGCCTCTCGTCGTATATGTAATCCTGCCAACATCCGCCTGGAATGCGCTTGCGTATGAGAGTGCCGTCATCGTCGTAGACATATATGAAGCAATATCTTTTCGCGATGAGGTCTTCGGCGGAGAAACTAGCCGCACCGAACTGCCACACGTCCTTGCTGCCTTCAGGCTGCATAACGCAGACAAGCTGGTCCTTGAGGTCATAGACATAGTAGGTGTCCAGTTTCTCTGTCCCGTTCCACTTGCGTTCAAGGATGGTCTTGCCGAAGCGGTCAGTAAACACTTCCGTCTTTTTCCCATCCTCATCAACAGTGCATTCGCAGAGAAGGTCACCCTGTACCCACATGAACTGATAGACGTTGAAATTGATATTGCTTAGGGAAGAAGTCCTGTCATAATCAATCCCCCAGATGTCCTCTTGCTGAGGGTCGGGCACGCGTCGGGTAATTGTTGACCTCTTGCCCGCGGTTTGGAACACGCCGCCAGGCTTCTGGATGCTTTCGGGTTTGCCGACAGGGGAACTGCCATAAACAGTCTCCGTGTAAGGCCGAGTATCATTATAATACAGCATATAGGCAGTTGCGTGGCTGGCGGGCGTCACATAATCCGGCGTCATCTGACTGTCCGTGAGTCCTTCGAAGTAGACTGGCAGGAAATCTTTGGTATCAGTCCTTCGCATCGGATCAAGCACATAAGGCTTCGCAAGGCTGCGTCCGGACCCACCGGCTCCGAATGATACATCAAGCAGGTTGTACCCCAGGCCGTCATAGTAACTTATATCCCTGACGTAATCTCCTGATGCTGAGGTATATGTCTTCTTGCGGATGTAATTGAAGTCATCGGGACCGGGGTTGACGAAGTTGTACTCGTATTCTTCGGTATTGCAACCATTGCCATCCTTAATAGTTTTGAGACGGTTCCCCGAGTCGTACTCATAGGTGGTTGACAGTCCGGACGGCTCAGTTATTCCTGTAAGTTTGTACATGCCGTCCCAGGTGTACTGACAGTTCCAACCTGTGGCATTCTCTTCCTTTGTTACGATTTTGTTCCAATTCTGGTCCCACGTAAAGCGGACGTATCTTCCTCCCGGCAAATCGGCCCGTGTCAGGCGAAACAACCCACCATTGTCATAAGTGAACTCAGTTATTAGAGAACGGCCGCTCTGAGTCGTCTGCTCAGTGTTGATTACATATTCGTTGATCCTCGTCGGGTAGGGATTACCGGCTGAATAATATCCTGTTACGTGTTTTACAAGACGCGTAATGCCGTTAAAGAATTTACTATTTGTAACGCCAGATAGCGGCCTTAAGGTATGCCCGCCGAATCTGTCGCCCGGGTCTGCATATTGATATCCTACGCTGTAGCCATTGTTGCCGGAATTGTCAGAAATAGTTTCTCTTGTCAGCATCAGTCGGTTGTAGGTATAATCCTTCCTGGTGACGAATTCTTCCCCATCATAATACTCGGTTGTCTTCTCCTGAGTCATATAAGGGCTTATTCCTTTTTTGGAAATCTGGACAAAAGAAGTTAGCGTATTGCACCACAAGTCGGTCTCGACCGGGATGATGAAGTCCCAGGAATAATCAATCTTCTTCACCGGCTGGCCGTTCACATCAAACCACGTCACGGATTTCTGGCGTCCCCTCATTGTGCTGAAATCCTGATTTGGGGGTAAAGTAAGGGCAATGTTTCTGTTAAGCGTGTCAGCAGAACAAGTAATAATATCCTTTCTTACGTGGTAGTTGTTATCGACATAGTCGAATGCGTCGGGCCAATCTTCATAGGTGTTAAACTTATACTCAACCACGGCCCCGTCAGGGTGGTGTTCTTGTACGGCAGAGTATGCGATATGACCGTCATGAGCAAGACCGATGTTGCACGTGTTGCCAACACCGGTTACCGTCCCCGCCACTGTCTGAGCAAAACCTGTTAATGTATTGGTCGAACTGCCAGTAAGGTATATGTGCCCTTGGAAAGAAGTTGTCAACATATATCTTGGCATCTTCATTATAATACCACTTCTCCTTTCGTCGGTAAGTGACTTTGTGTAAGTGTAAGTCCTGATTGAGGAAGCAACTCCATTATTATCAGTAATCTTTCTCACTCTGATTCCACCGGCAGGAAAAGAATTGGGGTTATAGTCCAGGAAACACCATCCGTTGCTGCGCAGATAATCTCTGTCGAGACGCTGACTAGCAGAGTTTTGTTCATATTCAACGGACGTCCATCCACCAGTGGGATAGGTGATTTTTATGAGGGCGCCATACTTGGTGTTTGTGTAGTTCGGCCCCCTGCTAAGAAGTATTGACAGGTTATACAAAGACTCGTCCTGTTGGTCAGCGTATTCAACAGGTATGAGATAGTGCTTAGGATTATTACCAACCCACATATCGTATCCGTTCCAGTATCCCCAATGGTCAGAGGACAGGCAGCCAATCTGGGGGTATCTATCCGTTGGGGCGTCATTATTGTACTCAAATGTATGTGTCCCAGTGCCAGAGTCCGAAATACTGGAGAGGAACATTTTTGGGGATGAAGAGTCATCGCTTGTATAACGATGTGCCAGTATTAAAGTGTCTGCCGGATCGTCAATGATTATCCCTGAAAGCCGTTTTGGGACATCTTTCTGCATCGTGGCGTCAAATGGCCCGTATTGGAAATAATAATCGTGGGCATCCCTGAAAGCGGATTGGCAATACTCGCTTTTTGTCTTCTGTTCATAATCAAATCCTATTCCTACTCCGTCTATCGAGAAACCAATTAGAGGACACCTGTAGGAGCAGACGATTCCGTTTACCATACTCGCCGAGTTATCATCTCGTATAAGCGTACTCGTTGGTATCGCCTCCGGGTGTCCTTCTTGGTCTCTGCCCCAAACCTGCTCCATACCGACGTAATGATAACCGATATGGAAACTGATGTCATACGTAACATCCACCTGACACTTCTGTGCGTAAGAAAAAACAGCTTCCTTGCCATTTGGAGCGATTATCCTTGAAAGGTGCCAGGCATCGACAGGATATCCCCTTGTAAGATCACCTTCGTTCCTAAACTCGCTGAGTGAGTATTCAATCTGGTTGAGATATTCCCCGAACACATAGCTGTAACCGTTGAGATTGATGGTGATAATCGGGCGGTGTGTCCCCGTGTTTCCTATAGCCATATCTACATTGATTGCGTCCAATGGCACGTTGGTATTGAAGACATGCCATTTGCCATCAATGCCCATAGTAAAATCTCCTCGGTATCCCAACACATTGAAATGGTAAAGATCGGGTGAGGCATCGTACATTATAGGCTTTCTTCTGCACCAGTTATCAGTCACGGGTTGAGTGATGGTATCCCGATATACGGGCGCTGCCCCAAAGAGGTTCAAGCAATCCTGAATCCATCCGGGACCGGCTAGCCCGTCAGAGAATCGTCTTCCGAAATGTTCGGTCGCATATCCGTGATAAGGTTCATAATAGTCTCCAAGCAGGCAGGGCGCATAGACGGTCTGCGGGTGGAGCTCATCAGGGTAGCCCCGAATCTCCCTTGTCACTGATCCTCCGCAATTGAGGAACCAGCCTAGGCCAACGGTCCCGGAAGTCATAGCGAGCTTATATCCATCGTAATTGTAATCAAGGCTCACAGGAATCTCGAAATCTTGGTCCTTGTAGGTATAAACAGGCAGAGAATAGTGCATCGCTCCGGTATAGAGTGACGGCTGATGACCTCCATACTTCATCATCTGGAAAGTCTCCACATTCGGTGTGATGTTCCACTCAAAATTGAGAGGGCTTTCTTTGTCCTGGCCGTTTGCTTTCTGTGGGAGGCCAGCCCACAGGCCCGCTGCCAAAGAAATAGCTGCAGCAAGGCTGAAAATTGATTTCTTTCTCATGATAATTTAGTTTTATGAGATGAAACTGTACTGTTTTTCCCTGCAACTCTTGCTTTTTCGGCAGAGGCAAACTATCTTTGCCAAAGAATTAAAGTTATCCCTGTCGGCCCCAAAGGTCGATTTAATAGGTTCTAAGAGATTTTTAATTCAACGAGTGGTGCGAGTTGCAGCTTGCGCCACTCATTTTTACTGCCAGGATATAACTATGTCATGGTCGGTAAAAGTATTAATGGTTAAACAATCTTTCTTTGCTTCATCCTATCTTGCGCAGCCCTTCGCGAAGGGGCCGCCCGGTCAGATGGAATATCCGGTTGCAAATATGGGATGCTTTCGTGGATATTCCAAGTGAATCTGCAGAAAAAGTTTTCCACAGGTTTTTGTCAAAACTGTTGATAACTTTTTTCCAGAGTGTGGGTCAAATAGTTACACGGATGAAGACCGCACTGCGGAATAATTTGGCAGGATTATTGATTGTGGCCGAGGCCCCCAATGATTTGCTATTGTCGGCCATTATTCCTAACTTGCAACATAGATGGAAATACAGCCATGGCAACTAATGGATACATCTGTGATGAAAGCCGCCTTAATCTCCTTGATTTCGGCGCCAGGTACTATGATCCTGAGCTGTGCCGATGGACGTCGGTTGACCCGATGGCAGAGAAGTACTACGGCATAAGTCCGTATGGCTACTGCAATGATAATCCTATATCATTTATAGATCCAACGAGTACCGATGGTATCAAATACCAAGATGAGAATGGTAATTGGGTTATAGAGACCAATGTAGTAGTGCTGGTTGAGAAAGAGAGACAAATTCCAGAGAATGCGACCGATAAACAACGACAGAGGCTTGAGCGAAGGAATGAGAATATTCGGAAGAAGGTCTTCCTACAGATCTTAAAAAACGGGGCCAAAATATTGGTAACGGTATAAAGTTAAGAGATAGAGACGCAATAACATTGGCACATGAAGTTGGACACACTTTGGGGCTTTGGGATATTGATTTACCCAAAACATCCTTAATGTCTGCTCCACCAACAAACTTGACACCAGCAGATGTATCCAATATTCTTAACAGTCATAGAGTATTCAAACGATGAAAAAAGTGTTTTTGCTAATCATTTACGTACTATCATTATCCTTTACCTGCAAAGCCGAGAAGGGTGGTGAACAAGGCTATCTTGCCATTACATATGAGGTAGTCTATGCATCTTGCAGAGACCATAATGATCCTTTCTGTTATTATTGGATAATACCCATTATTAACCACAACGATTATAACGCTTTCCCTATTCTGATATCCGCAGAAGATTTTTATAGTATGTTTGCAGGAAAATATTCGTATAGGGACACTGTGAACTTAAGAGGAAACATCTCCGATTTTAATGGTAGTTCAATGAGTGGTTATGGGGACTTGGATTATTACCCTGTTAATATCCGCACCTTCTTGGAAGTTGTAAGAAAACATCGAGTACTGGTACAGAAGCAGACGGTCAAAAGGGCAGTCAAGGGACATATGGAGCGAGATTACACTGTAAAGGTGTATATCACACCAATCCAGGGCGATATGGGCTATGTCACCAAGTGTGACCCTGACCAGTATTGTTCGACTATCATATACCCAACGTCGACAGTCTGTTATGATACTGAGTTCTGGAGTGTTGAATGGCACCAATGCTGGCTTAACGTAGACTACCTGAGAATCCCATACAAGTCCCTTGTTGAAAGTATTGACACCCAAGAATGTCCACGAATCTATTTCGGCCCGTCGAAACCAAGATACTGGATTTTTGACAGATAGAAGATTCACTATCATTCACCTTTTTCGCTGCCGCCCCGGGGGTTGTCCTCGCGACGGCAGTTTTCATTCAGAGCTTCAACTGCGGGGTGAGTGTCACAGGTCGAATTTGAGCTTGACCACCTGTGACACCTGAATGGCCTTCCAGCAGCGTCAGTGGCAATATCGGTGTAACAGGTCAACGCGATGAAAATCGACCTGTGACGCTTGTGTGTAAATGCTGCTCGCCATAAATCATTGGATCGTTTCCAAGAAATTAATCGGCGGTGAGGATGAGGACGGGAAGGACATTGACGGGAATGG
>JAEEGL015663750.1_pt1 | contig 21118 bp, 15 predicted proteins | sample 9134231 | NCBI WGS metagenome assembly JAEEGL01 (sample SAMN16246548, study PRJNA631951) | gut metagenome | biome: gut microbiome; feature: rumen; material: fiber-attached | host: Bos | place: Iran: Karaj | collected 2018-10 | reverse complement strand
CTGACAGTTGAGTTTGCCCATCGCCCTGAAAAGCCAGTCCAATGGCATGCTTTCTGCCGAAAGAACCATTTGTCGGACGCTCCTCTGGATTTTGGAGAGATTGTTATGAGTATCGCGGCTTTCCTTGGCCCATGTCTCAAGTATGAACATGACAGGAATATGCTATGGTCGCCTGACAATGGCTGGAAGAATGCGGATGAATGATGGGCAGCCGCGAACAGCAATTCCATGAGGAGCGTACCTGGCACGAGTGGTACAATGCGCTCGTGCAGTCGATTTCTGTTCTGACGCGGGAAGAGTACGCCACTTACATCACCAGCCTGTCATTGCCAAGGGAAAGCCATGAAAATCAGAACGCCCGCGAACGCCTCATCACCTCCCATCTGCGCGAGATTCTCTCGATGGCGAAGGACAGGCCGCACTACCGCCTTCCAATCGCGGACTACGTCGGCATCGGCAACCTGGCTGTCGTAAAGCATTTCGACGAGTTTGCCCCCGATCGCGGCGCATTCTCGGAGTTCGTTAGGATAACCGTGCGGATGGACGGCCTATATGTCTCGCTCCCGCTGGCCGCAAATGTTCTGCTTGCCTCTCCTGACGGCCAATTGCCTGGCAAACAGGAGAAGAACACGTTCGTCCAGCGGCTGGGACGGAAACTCAAGGCTGACGGCGTACAAAGCATGGACAGTCGCACAGGCATTCGATTCTACCGCCTGAATACCCTCCACCAGTGCTGTTCCACCGACCGCAGAATCCGACTTCTGCCAGATGCCATATTCGCACGGCTGGTCAACATCGCCATCCTGAAACGGGACATTCTGGACTACCGCCCACATCCAGATATATGACAGGCGTATGACATTTTGATTTTCCAGAATATTTACCCCACCCTTTTTTTCGCCTCGGAATCGCGTATTCTGGGGCTTTTTCATTTTCTGGGCGTGTGACATCGCGTGACATTCCGCACTTCCCTGCAACGGACGGCATGGTGCCGCCCGCGCAACAGAAGGAATGAATCATGGAAGAAATGAAAACGAGTCAGGGAACGCCATCCGCCGTCACCAGAGAGACCGCAAACGAGTACCTGCAGGCCGGACTGTCCGTCCTCCCCGTCAGCAGAGGCGACAAGCGCCCGACAGTGGGTGCCTGGACGGAGTACCAGCACCGCCGCCCCAACGAAAAGGAGATCGAGAACTGGTTCGCGCGGAGGCTGGACGCGCTCTGCGTCGTCTGCGGGAAAGTATCGGGAAACCTCGAGGTCATCGACTTCGACAACAAGGGCGAACTGTTCGTGAAATGGGCGGAGGCCCTGCCTCAGGAGCTCTACGACCGCCTCGTTGTGGAGCGCAGCCAGTCGGGAGGATTCCACGTCGCCTACCGCTGCGAGGAGCAGACGGAGAAGGGCCACAAATTGGCGACTGGCAAGCGGGACGGCAGACAGGCCACACTCATCGAGACGCGCGGCGAGGGGAACGTCATCCTCTGCGCACCATCGGACGGCTATTCCCTGCTCCAGGGCAGCTGGCGAAACCTCCCGACCATCACGAAGGAGGAGCGCGAGGATCTTCTCTCGGCGGCTGTCTCATTGAACGAGGAATGGAAGGAGTGCGCGCCTCCAAGGGAACTTGACAGGCAGGAGTGCCTCGCCTACCATCTGCGGCCAGGCGATGACTTCAACGAGCGAGGACAGGACGATGTCCGCGACATACTGCGGATGTCCGACTGGACATTCGTCAGGGAGGCGGCGAACGGCAGCGAGCTCTGGCGGCGTCCAGGCAAGGACAAGGGAGTCTCCGCCTCGCTGAAGGGCAGGCACTTCTATGTGTTCTCGACCAACGCGTCGCCTTTCGAGGGGGGAACGTGCTACACGCTCTTCGCCGTGTGCGCCTACCTGGCCTACGGCAAGGACTTCCGCGCCGCGTCAGCCGCCCTGGCGGGATACGGCTTCGGGACGCGGAGGGAGGCGCTATCCGTCGCGGGGAAGCAGGAGGCCGTCGAGCTCGCGAAGGGGCAGCGTTACTTCACCGCGCTTGAGATGCTCCGCGACTTTCCGAACCCCAGGGAGGTGCTCATCGGCTGCGTCCTCCGCAGAGGAGAGGTGATGAACGTCATCGCCGCGCCGAAGACAGGCAAGTCCTGGCTGATGCTCCAGCTGGCATACGCCGTCATCACGGGCGGCAGCTGGCTTGGCTTCCCCTGCAGGAAGGGGACGGTGCTCATCGTGGACAACGAGCTTCACGTCGAGACGCTCTCCGACCGCCTCCGCAGGGTGGTCGCGGCCAACGGGATGCCCTTCGACTCGCCCGACCTGCTCTCGCTCCACTTCAACCCGCAGCGGGGACGCCAGCAGGACCTCCAGCAGTTCGCAGAGAGCCTCGGCGAGCTGAAGAGCAGGCACGTGGACATCGTCATCGTGGACGCGCTCTACAGGGCCCTGCCCGCCGACGTGGACGAGAACAGCAACGGGCAGATCACGAAGGTGTACAACATGGTGGACCACTACGCCCAGGAGGTGGACGCGGGCATCATCCTCGTCCACCACACCAGCAAGGGGACGCAGACGTGGAAGTCCGTCACCGACCTCGGCGCTGGCGCTGGTGCGCAGTCCCGCGCCTGCGACACCCACATGGGCATCATCCCGCACGAGGAGGACGGCATCGTGCCGGGCGTCTTCGACGTCCGCCTGGCGGTGCGCAGCTTCGAGAAGGTGGAGCCGTTCTGCATCAGGCGCGAGAACGGCATCGCGTGGGCGGTGGACTCCTCACGCCGCCCTGGCGTGAAGGGCGACGCCTGCGGCCTTCTTCCCGAGAAAAAGCACAAGATGACGCGGGAGGAGCTTCTGGAAGGCGTAATCGAAATCGTGCGCGAGGCCGGCGCCCCCTTGCCGAAGACGGCGCTTCGCGAGGAGATCAGGGAGAGGATCGGCGTGTCGAAGGAGAAGGCTGACCTGGCAATCAAGCACCTGGTCGATTCCGGCGTCCTCTCATCCACCAGCGGCGACCCCAAGCTGAAGCAGCAGTCCACCAAGTTCATCGCCCTCGCCGTCCCGAAAGGCGGCGGGAATTCCCAATTGTAGTGACAGGCGGAACCCAAGGCAGAGCGACGCCATTTTCAAATCATACCCCGCAGCTTCAGCGCGGGGATGATTGGTGAAATGAGCGTCCTGCCAGGCAAATCCGTTTTTCCGCATCCTCTCTTATATAACGGGGGCGGAAAAACGGAGAAACGGAAAATTCTGTAGGGCAGTGCGAAAACAAGGGGCAATTTTGCGTGAAAAAGCACCCCGTAAATGCCCGAAATGGCGGGATGGAGGCCCCCGGGGTGGGTTCTCCCGCAAAGGCACTTCAGGCTACCCGTCAGAATGGCGTCGGGGGGTATAGCAGAGTTTGCGCGCGTGACCGCTAAGTTTTTGGAATGCGGAGAATTGGAGAGATGAGCGAGAAGGCAAGGGAACTGATGAGAATACTAACTGCCGCGATTCTGCGGCTGCAAGGCATCGCCACGCCGATTGTGGCGAAAAGCTGAAGAATAAAGCGTAAACCGACTGGATTAAAACCAAGAAGGAGCTTTCTGTAATGCAAGAGTCGACACAGGCGGCTCTTCCATGCGGGAAGCAACGGCAACAGAACCAAGGAGTTCAGAATGGAGACAACAATGGACAAGGATACCATGAAGTCGCGCCTGCTGGCGCTTCAGCGGATGAGGCTTCCAGAACTGCATCAGGAGTGGGAGGCGCTCTTCCACCACGCACCGCCCGGATATGGCGAGCAGTTCATGCGGAAGCGTCTCGCCTGGAAGGTGCAGGAACTGGCCTACGGCGGGATTGACGCGGACACGGAGCGGCGCATCGCCGCCGTGGACGGCAAGGTCTCAAGGCGGGAGACGGGACTGCGCCTGGGGACGCTCATAGTCCGCGAATGGCACGGTGTGCGCCACGAGGTGCGCGTCGTCAGGGACGGTTTCGAGTACAACGGGCGCATCTACGGTTCGCTCTCCGCCGTTGCGAGGGGCATCACTGGAGTCAACCGGAACGGCAGGGAGTTCTTCGGAATGAGGGGAAAGGGATGAGCGACATAATCAAACCAATGCGATGCGCCATCTACACGCGCAAGAGCACGGACGAGGGGCTGGACATGCAGTTCAATTCGCTGGACGCGCAGCGGGAGGCTGGCGAGGCCTTCGTCGCCAGCCAGCGGCACAGGAGATGGGAATGCCTCCAGACGCGCTATGACGATGGAGGCTATTCGGGCGGCAATGTCAACCGCCCTGCCTTGAAGGGACTGCTCGCGGACATCGAGGCGGGAAAGGTGGATGTGGTCGTGGTGTACAAGATCGACCGCCTCTCCCGAAGCATCATGGACTTCGGGAAGCTGCTGACGCTCTTCGACAAGCACCATGTGGAGTTCGCCAGCGTGACGCAGGACATCAACACGGCCAGCAGTTCGGGGCGAATGATGCTGAACATCCTGATGACTTTCGCGCAGTACGAGCGTGAAATCATCACGGAGCGAATCCGCGACAAGGTCGCCGCCGCGAAGAGGAAGGGGATGCACACGGGCGGCATCCCGCCGATGGGCTATGTTTCCGATCCCGCCACGCACAAACTGGTGGTCAAGGAGGACGAGGCGGCGACGGTGCGGCGCATATACGCCGACTACCTGCGCCTGGGCTCGGCACGGGACGTGGCGGCGGGACTTGAGGCCGATGGTCTCCGCACCCGCGTCATCACCAGCCGCAGGGGACGCGTGACGGGCGGTGGGCCATTCACGCCCACGCTCATCTACGCCATCCTCTCGAATCCGCTCTACATCGGGAAGGTGCGCCACTACGACATAACCTATCCAGGGGAGCAGGAGGCCATCGTCGACAAGAAAATCTGGGATGCGACGCAGAAACTGCTGGCGGATAACCTGCGCTACGACGGCAAGCGGCAGAAGCGCGTCACGCCCCTCGGCGGACTGGTCTGGTGCGGGTGCTGCGGAGGTCCGATGAAGGAGAACTTCTCCCTGCGCGGCGGGACGAGACGCTACCGCTACTTCGTCTGCGGCAAGGACGCGAAGCGGCTCAAATCGACCTGCCCCCTGCGCCACGTCCCCGCGCCCGAACTCGAACGGCTGGTGGTCAATGAAATCGGCTCTCTCCTCGGCACGCCCGAGACGCTTGCGGGCGTTCTGGACGAGGCGAAGACGTTGGACGGCGGAGTAACTCTCCCGCTGGAGAAGGTGCGCGAGGCCCTGGCCGATCTCGTCAGCGTGTGGGACGTGATGTTCCCCGTGGAGCGGTACAGGCTCGTCCGCGGCATTGTCGCCAGAATCACCGTCTGGCCGGACAAGGTGAGGATACGGTTCAACCCCGCCGGATTGGAGGAGTTGGTCGCGGAGACGGCGAAGGGAGGAGACGGCAGATGAAGGAGTACACGAGACTGCAAGGCGGCGACCTGGAGGTCACCATACCCATCAGATTAAGGTATGACGGGCACAAGACCGTCATCCATCTCCCCGAGGACGCGCCTCCGCCCCTCGATGCCGCCACGATGAACCCGATGCAGAAGGCGCTTGTCCAGGCGATGCGCTTCCGCGACGCCATCGAGGCAGGCGAGGCGAAAAACGTCTCCGACCTCGCGCGGAAGGCGAGGATGGAGCGGGTCTTCCTCTTCCACAGCCTGGAGATGGTCAACCTCGCCCCCGACATCGTGAAGGCCATCCTGGACGGAAGCGTCCCCCGACGGCTTCACACTCGGTCGCCTCCGCAAAGGCATCCCCGACGACTGGGATGAGCAGCGCAGGGAGTTCGGATTCCAGTAACCGTTCAAGTGCCGCAGTCGCAGATTCTTGAGCGGAGTTGATGGATTTTTGCAGAACTAGATGGAAAACGATGATTGCGGCCTTATATTAGGAACTTGTCCATGCGGCACTCGGTCGCATGTCATCATCCAACCAGGGAGTTTTCAAAACATAGATCAATAGCGTCTTCTCATTTTGACATAGCCAGTCTTTTGTGACTGGAATTGTGCTTTGTGATAGACAGAAATTGGCACCTTCCTTTTTCACAGAAAAGCACACGTTAAAGCACGCTCATGCTTTGAGCGTCTCTTTTCGTGCTTTTCTGTAGGTCGTGCTAAACCTCTGTCTATCGCGAACAAGAGACGCTCTTTTTTGTGCTCAAATCACGGTGATATTCGAAGAGGAGTAAGACATGAGAAGGAAATGGCTTGGAGATAATCATGATATGAGAAAATACTGTTTACTAAAGTTGTTATCTGATACTATACATGCAAATGTAGCAGTAAACTGGATGCTTACTGATGATGAACAAGATGCTAGATTAAACATAAACAATAACCATAACGATTATTGCGACAACCTAAGCAATGGCTATGAAGATTACCTAAAACTTATGAATGCAGTTTTAGGTTTCAAAGGAAGTGTCGATGATATGGATACTATCCTGAATAATAATGGCTTACTGCATTTTTCGTATAAAGGGGAAAACCTAAAATCAAACCGTGAAGTATGGTTAAATAGATTTTTAGACAACATCAATGATAATTCATTGTTGTTCTTTGATCCAAACACTGGAATTGAAACACCAAGTATACAAAAGGCTGATTATGGGAACTATCTTCTTTTTGACGAAATAGTAAAATCATTCACAAATGAAAAAGTTGTTGGTCTCCTTGTATATCAGCACGCCTTGCGTTCAGGTTCAAAAGGCAAAAAGAAATCCGAAGAACAAATACAGGCAATAAAGGATAAGTTAGATAGACTAAAAGAGCTATTCATACAAATGCCACCAACTATGGTTTTTGCAGGTGGAAAAAATAGCAATGAGTGTTTTGGAGAAGCATACATTCTTTTGTTGAAGGATAAAACCAATATGACCAACATACAGAAGATGGTGAAAGCAATGTTTTGTGAATCATTCCTCTGCATTGTAATGTAAATTCTAATATCGTGCGCAACACATAGAAACACTTTGCTCCCATGCCAGAAGAACTCTTAATTTTAAACAGTGATATTCAAACGATTGTGAACCAGTTGGCGACACCCCAATATATATTCCTTGACTTTGATGGAGCGAGTACTTCCTATTACAATCGCGATTTAAATATCTTAATTGACGGCATCTTGATTGAAGATCCTGGCTTTGACAATGAAAGCATTTCTCTTATTGTCTCGCAACTTAATATGGAATTTGGGGACGATATTGTTTTTACCGCCATCCAACCCCAGTGCGATGAATACTCGACAATTTTCATCGGAACTACCAAAGCATTTGACGAGTATGGTTCCTTCCATGGTCTCGCTGAAACAATAGATTCAAATAACAAAATACACAACGACAACGCTTTCGTCCTTCTCAATTCAGCAGCCTTACTTGACCATGTAACTGATGTCATCGCTCATGAAACAGAACATATTGTCTATGGAATGAAACACGAGGGAGAAGTGTTAGAGCAATATGCGTATACTGTAATCGTTTCCTCAGAACAGACATTAACAGAACGTGTAATATCATCAGGAACATCTTTGCATGTATTCAGTGGTGGAACAGCGAACTCCACAACGGTGAAAAGTTACGGCCATCTGGTCGTGTTCGATGGCGGTACGGTGAACTCCACAACGGTGAACAACTGGGGCTGGCTGGAAGTGCTCGATGGCGGCACAGCGAACTCCACAACGGTGAGCAGCGGCGGCAGACTGTACGTCTCCAGTGGTGGCACGGCGAACGCAACTATATTGAACAGCGGCGGCACTCTCTCTCTGTCCAGCGGCGGCACAGCGAACCGCGTCACGATGAATAGCGGCTTGCTGTTCGTTTCCAACGGCGGCAGGACTAATTCCGCCATGGTGAACAGCGGTGGCAGTTTGACGGTGTCCAGTGGTGGAATGGCAAAATCCACCATGGTGAACAGCGGCGGCTGGCTTTATGTATTCAGCGGTGGCACGGCGAACTGTACTATTGTAAACAGCGGAGGCTGGCAGTACGTGAACAGTGGAGGTAAGGCAAACTCCATCACAGTGAGTAGCGGCGGCAGTTTGCATGTGTTCAGCGGCGGAACAGCGTTGAACATAGTGGAGAATGGATATGTTGTTGTCGCAGAAGGTGCTACTGTAAATTTCGTCAGTAGAGTCATATCAGGTCTTGTTTTATACAATGCGATGACGGTGCATTCGGGCACGACGGCTAACTCAATCATTGTGAACGGCGGTGGGCTTTACGTGTGCAGCGGTGGCATAGTGAACTCTACCATGGTGAACAGCGGCTTGCTGTTTGTGTATAGCGGTGGCATGGCAAACTGCACAATGATATCCAGCGGAGCCAGTATGGACGTGTTCAGCGGTGGGATGGCAAACGCAACCATAGTGAGCAGCGGCGGCTTGCTATCTGTATCCAGCGGTGGCATGGCAAACGCAACTACGTTGAACAGTGGCTGGCAGGTCGTGGTCAATGGCGGAACGGCGAATTCCACAACGGTGAACAACGGCGGCGGGCAGTACGTGTTCAGTGGCGGCACGGCAAACTCCACCACGATTAACAGCAGCGGCTTACTGTTCGTATCCAGCGGTGGCACGGCGAACTGCACCATGGTGAATAGCGGCCTGTTGCTCGTGTCCAGCGGCGGCATGGCGAATTCCAACACGTTGAACAATGGCAGCATGTATGTGTCCAGCGGTGGCACAGCAAATGAAACCACGGTAAATAGCGGCTTGCTATACATGTATAGTGGTGGTGCACATTTTGGACGATTGAGCCTTTCAGACGGAGGAGTTGTCTGGGTAAAGTCTGGGGCAAGAATTGACTTTACCGTTGCAGAACAGAATGATTCCAGCGTGGCACTTATCAACAACTTCAGCTATATCTATGCAGAATCAGGAGCAAATTATACCATAACAGTTAATACCAAACAAGCTACTGGTAAATATGTCCTGGCTGATTATGCAGGTAGTTTTGGAGATGCGGAAAATGTGTCAGTAATAACCACTGCAGGGCAAAATATCGGCAACATAAGTGTCTCGGGTTCCATCTTGAATTACGAGGGAAACAATTATAGTTTGTCCAAGGTAAATAATTCTCTGTTGCTCAATATACGAATTATAGATTCCATTGCCCCCACAATTTCCAACATACACGCAGATGTTAACACGCCCACAAATGGCAGTGTGCATGTCTATGCGGACTTTTCGGATGAGACACAGCTTGCCTCCTCGCTATACCGCATTGGCAATGGAAGCTGGCAGAACTATGGCGGTTCTGTGCTGATGAATGACAATGGAATCGTCTATTTCAAGGCATTTGACGCAGCGGGAAACACAACAGAGAAACAGTACAGCGTCAGCAACATTGACAAGACTCCCCCCGCAAAGCCAACAGCAACGGCCAACACGAACGCTCCGACAAATCAAAATGTGATCGTCACCGCAGTTTTCAATGAAGATTCTGTTATTCAGCAGTATTCCCTGGACAATGAAAATTGGCAAAGTTACACAACTGCTCTGATATTCTCTGAAAATGGCACTGCATATTTCCGTGGTATTGACGAAGCTGGCAATATTTCAGAAGTCATCAGATATAACGTTACAAACATCGACAAAGAAGTTGTTCCGTATACCCCTAATGTTGATGTTTACTCATCTGGACACCTTTTAAGTACAAATCAATGTATTTCTGGTGTTAATCTTTCATCGGGCATGTCAATGTTTGTCTCCTCTGGAGGAATTGCCGAACATTCAATCGTTTCATCGGGAGGACGCGTTTCAATCCTGAATGGTGGAGAAGGTCGTTATCTTGAGACAACGACCTCTGGCAAAATTGATGTCTCTAGTGGTGGGCTTTTGCTCAGTTCTTACTTGTCGGGTGGAATTGCAGGACCAATGGTAAATATATATGCTGGTGGCATCGCAAGTGCCATTACGGTTACCGATGGAGCTGATTTTACAGTCAAAGGTAAAGCGTTTGACGTAGTCTTGCTTGGAGAAAATACAGATATGCCTGGGGACAAGGCAGACTTGTACTTGCATGATTCTGCATATGCGAGCAATGTCATCGTGGAAAGTGGAGGTTTGCTCTTCAACAATGCTTCTCTTGCCGAACAAGTTCAAATCAAATCTGGCGGAGAATGCAATGTTTATAGTAGTGCAACAATTAAGGATGTCGTGTTATCCAATGGGGCACTGATGAATTTATACTCGAACGGAGTGACATCAAATGCCACTATACAATCGGGTGCACGAGTTAATGTGTCCAACACCGCAAGGATGACTGATACTATGGTGGCATCCGCTGGGCGAGTGTACGTGTCCAGCGGCGGCACCTTGCTGAATACGGATGTGTTTGGTTATGTCAATTTAGGGGCGCATGCCATAGTCAGCAATACTCTCATAGGCTCTGGAGGAAACATGTATCTTGGGGGCGGTGGAGGAGCTTCTGCGTGTTACACAACTGTTTGTTCAGGAGGACAGCTTGACATTGACGCCCGTGCTTCACAGGGACAAGACGGGTATGCAAAACTTTATGGCAATCAGGTCTTTGGTGGATTTGTGAATGTTATTCGTCAAGGCACAATTTCGCAAATGAATATGCAGGGGAATGACATTACCTTTGACTTGACGGAGAGAACAGCAGAAGACAATGAGATTCTGAATGACATATCCTGGTTCAACAATGTGGGGCATTACATTGTTATGGTCAACTCATCGCAGGGTTATGGAAACTACGCCATAGCTTCAAATAACGTAATCCCAGAGATAGCTTTTGAAGTGGCATTGGGCGACAATTCCATCGCCTCATGTGGGACATTGGATTTCAGCAATTATCTCTACAATCAGGGGACGACATACGAACTTGTGCAGGACAATGGGACACTATCACTATCCATCAGTTCCTGGCGCGATTTTGGAAATGCCATAGGCAATGAGCATCGCCTGTCTTGGAACTCAAAACTTGGCAATGAAGGGATTTCCGTAGAGATATATGGAGAACAACAGGAGACATCTGCATCTTTCAATGTGGCGTCTGGGAATTCCATTGACTTGTTTGGATTGACAACAGGAACGTATCAATGGAGCATATCGAAAGCTGGCATAGAGGAAGTGATTCAAGGCAATGACTTGGCCGTAACAACAGATGATTCGGCTAAACTGCTTGCCTCCAATGCAGATGACACTCTTGATGTTTTCTTTGCCTCTAGCACGTCAAGATGGTCGAAATCCTATATGGCCAGGCATGTGGGTGCTCTTGGGGAAGACCACACGGAACAGTGGGAAGGGACATTGGAAACTGTTGCCTTGGAGGATAAACTGATAATTGAAAATGTCTTCAATGGATCGAACGACGCTTCCATTCTTCTCCTTACTGATGATGCAAACGGCGATGCGCTGTTTGTGGATGACATCTATTCGGCATTTCCCGATGGTTTGGACGCACAGGCGCGCATCGCAAAGATTGATGAGATTCGCGCTGGTGGCGGCGATGATGTCATAGACCTCACCAGCCAACGCTTCGTATATCTCGGTGATGGGATGACTGTCCGAGGAGGAATAGGTAATGATGTAATCTGGGCGAATAAGGGTGACAATTGGCTCTTTGGTGATGAAGGAAACGACCGAATTGTGGGAGCATCGGGCAATGATATCATTGTGGGTGGTGCTGGCAATGATTCACTCCATGGCGGAGGCGGAGATGACATCTTCGCCTTTGGCGGCGACTGGGGGCAGGACACCATTGAACAACTCACTACAGGAAAGGTCACACTTTGGTTTGCCAATGGCGAAGAATCAAAGTGGAACGCTTCCACGCTTACCTATAGAGACGGCAAGAACTCGGTGATGGTTTCTGGCGTGGATTTGGACAACATCTCAATTAAGTTCGGCAATGATGGGGGAAACTACTCCGAGTTGTTCGCGGCTGGTGCGTTTGACGAGTTCACCAGCGAGAGAATCTTTGAGGACAAGAACAAGGGAATGTTGGCATAGCATATCTCCAAAGAAATAATGATTGGAAAGCATCCTGCTCATCAATACCTTAACGAGCGGACATACCGTGAGGCACTCTTGAACGCTATCAGCGACTACCAATGCACGGGAAGCATCTTCTTTCGGCAGTATCCCGACAGATTGGTCATCGAAAGTCCTTGCGGATGAGGAGCAATATTGACCGGCCAAGGCCATTAAATGGGAAGATTGTAAGATGGTTTATCAACTAATTTGTGGCCCATTGTGGCCCAATCGTGGCCCAATAACCGAAGAAAGCCAGTTCGCAAAGCATGTTGCCATAGCATCTATATTTCATCGGATATCATTGTGTCCTAACATGATGAGGATTTGACCGAGCATTTGGAGTGATTCCTGCGTAAAAATTCAGATTTTGTGTCTTAACCTTGGCTCATTTTGTCTTAACATTCACGTTCCAACATAACGCCGTTACCTTCTTCAATCTCCCCAAAATGCTAGCATCCCGTTGACTTTCGTAGCAACTGCTCCACCACTTTCTTCAAGCCTGTGTTTCGCGACACAGGCTTTTTTCGTTTCCACGCACGAAATTCGTGCTGGAGTGCGCTATTCCCGCCCATATTTTCGGCATTCCGTCAACGCCCGACTGGCCGATTCTGCTATTCTGCTCTGTTTTCTTGGAACGCGGGTGTGTCACCTTCCAAATTAGACTGTGAACTTCCAGTTTTTTTATCCCTAAAAAAGAAGCCGCCAGGTCTTAAAGCCCGGCGGCTTCGCATGGATAGTATGAGCGTTTTCTTCAGCTCTTGATAAACCGGAGTATTTCCTCGTAGGTTCTATCGCTGTCTGCAATCGCGTTCATCAATTCAACTTTTCGCATTTCGTCCCGTTTGTCCAGCAATGCCTTCAGAGTTTCCACCGCCTTGTCATAGCGTGCCTTGGCCTTTGCCACGGAGTCCCTTGCGGCCTGTATCTTCGTGTCGATGCCGATGGTGCGCCTAGTTTTCCTTTGCCTCGTCATTTGCGATCGCCCCCTGTTCCAAAACCCTGATGTCCTCGCCCAGCTGCCGGGCGCGCTCGACAATGAACTGCTCGTCCAGGCCAAAGGCCCTGAGGATCTCCTTCTGGGTTGCTGTCACCGCATGGTAGAGGCAGTATCTGTCATCTCCCCGCCTCATCATCTCGATTTTCTCCAGTTCGCGTATTGCTGCTGGCACCGTCATGTAGTTCGCCTTCCTTTCGTTCTTCGGCTTCGCGTTTTTCAGGTAGCTGTAGAGCTTGTTCCTGACGATCAGTGCAATGAACTCGATGAAGATCTTCGCCGAGGCAGCCTCGTCCGAGGACACCCTGAGGCTGTGGTTGCCAAGATAGGACTTGTCTCCCCTGAAAAGCTTCTCCGAGGCATCCCGGCCCTTGTAGAGCGAAAGAGCCTCCTCCGCGGTCTTCTTCTCCGAGGTCACGATGGCGTAGTAGCCGCACAGCCCCAGTTCACGGTTGACGACGTCCGTCTTTTCGCTGGCCCCGAGGAACACCTTGCCCTTGGAGTCGTAGGCGAGCCCGAAGTAGTGGCGGACGGCGTCGGGAAAGACGACCTCCTTGTTTTCCTGCCTTTCCAGATGTCTGGCCAGTTTCTCGATTTTCTCCGCGACGGCCGCATGCTCCCTGCATTCGCGCTCGACGCTGTAGTATATGTGGAAATAGCGCTCGGACGCGTCCTCGGGATACAGCTTCGCCTTGACGGTGGTGGCGTAGACCTTGTGCTCCCTGATGAAGCATCTCCTGTCCATCTCGAACGTCCCCGCCACCGAGGACACCAGGGACGCCACAAGCCCCCGGCGCCCCTTGACCATGATGACGAAGGCGTACCCGAGCCGGTCCATGCACGCGATGTTGTCCCTGCTGAAATACCCGCGGTCCAGGATGAACCCGACGTCCCGGTAGCCGTAGCCCTCCGCCTTGTCGAGCATGTGCTTCAGCTGCGAGACATCGACGATGCTGCCGGGGTATTCCTCGTAGAACAACGGCTCCTCGTTGCCCTGGTCGAAGGCAAGCGAATAGTTGAACAGCGGAAGTCTGGCGTCGTCCTTGGCCTTGCCGAACTCGACGATCTCCAGATTCCCCGCCTGGCAGTTCTTGTTGGTGGAGTCATAGGATATGTAGATTCTCTCCCTGCGGGGGCGCCCCGCATTCCATTTGTCCAGAAAGCCCGCGGTCTGGTCGAAGGTCACGGAGCCGAGGAAGCTGGAGACGGTGGAATCCGTGTGCCTCCTCATCCCGACAGTGAAGACGGGATGGTTGAACGTGTAGTCCGGATAGTATTGGGCGGCGTTGTCCTCGCTGATGATGGAATAGGAGACCAGGTCGAACAGCAGCCCAAGTTCCCGCGGCTTGAAAAACGGAGACAGCTTTTCCTGCATTCCATAGTCGGAAATGATTTTCCCGATGATGAAGAAGGTCCCCACGCGCAAGCAGCCGCTGACGCCGCCCATGCGCCTCTCGCCCGGCAGGCGGACTGAGGGCAGGAACTTGCGGAAGTTCGCATTCGGAACCATAAGGCCTTCCCCGGCCAGCTTGCCAATGGATACGCGCTTCGGGTAGGTGATCTGCTTCTCCTTGTCGTATGTCCGGTCGTATTCATAGTAGATGTAGACGTGGCCTCCCACCTTCTTGCGGGTGACGAGGCCCGGAATCTCAGGTATCCTGACGTGCATGTCCAGTTTCATGTGCCTTCCTGCATTGTAGCAACGAATGTTTAGGAGTAATTATCCCTAAAAATATAGCACGGTTTCGCGGGACTGCAAACGAAAAAAGCCAGAAAATCCGAAGATTTCCTGGCTGACGCACGATTTGGATGGTAAAAATCAGGTTTTAGGGATAAAAATCACTGGAAGTTCACATTAATATTACCTTAACCACAAACTGGACATTTCCAGTTTGGGGAATTGTCCGGATGATCGGGATGAATATTATTCTTCAACTTCTCGCTTCCTCCAAAGTCATGGTAATTCTGGCATTCTTTCTCAAAAGCAGCCTTAGGAGATGTCGCATAACTATATTTGAAAGCACTATAGTTTTCATCAAGATGATCCTTAATGCGGCCATTGACATCGGCGTCTGAACGCCCCACATATTGGACTACAAAAGCATTGTCTTTATCAACATATCCAAGAGCATAGTTACCAGCGCTAGTTCTGGTTATATATTTATCAACATTCTCATTTGTAAATTCATATGGACCGTCCATGTTTAAACGTGGCATATTTGCCTCCTATGATTCTATTGTTTTTTGGGGGATTGAGACTGTATTTCGTACACTCCAACACAAGAAAGCGATTCTTGAATTTCAGGAGAAAGAAAACTTTATGTTTTATTAGCAACTATCATGCCAATTGTGTCAATTATGAAAGTGTTATGTTCGTTCTTGGTGCAGTTATCCTACGATGCAACTCTTTTCCTTCATAGCAGTGTGATTTTAGTATCCAGATGAATTATCCTTGAGATGAGACAATTTGACGCAGCCTCTGTGACAAATTGGCATATTATTCAAAAAGCCTCTACCACTAGACCAGCCCAAAACTGAATTGGCATGATTTTTGCTTCCAAAATGGGTTGATATTCGTTTGGCAGTTTGATACCAGATGATCCCACCCAAAAAACAAAGAGGAAATTTACATGGGAAAAAGCAAGGAACAGATTGTAGAAGAAATTACTAACCATCTCATCAAGTGTGGTATCCAAAAATGGGATGATGTATATGTCGGGATTGCAAAAGATCCAAAGAATCGTTTGTTTAATGGGCATAAAGTTAAAGAAAAAGGTGGAATTTGGATTTATTGCCCCGCTAATTCTTCTGATTGTGCAAGAGAAGTTGAAAAAATCCTGCTCAACAAGGGTGCTGCAGGCGGGCCAGGCGGAGGCGATGATGATTCTATCTATGTCTATGCTTACAAAATAGAAGCCTACACCATTGATGGTTAGAATCTGATTTGCCGACAGGAACTCTGGCAAAAAACTGTATTTTGTTCAACTGGCGGGAATGATATCCGCCCTTGATGGATTATCTTATAGACGTATAGCAACAAAGAAGACAATCCCACGGAGGACAGATGACCATAGCTGAACTGAACGCCAAGGAGGGCGAGAACGTCGAGTTCAAGGAGGCGAAGACCTCCTACGAGTTCGACAATCTCGCCAAGTACGCCTGTGCCGTGTCCAATCTGGGCGGAGGTCGCGTTGTGTTCGGGATTACGGACAAGCGTCCGCGCAAGGTCGTGGGTAGCCTTGCCTTCGAACAGCCAGAGCGGACACGCAAGGGTCTGATTGACCGCCTGCACATTAATGTCGATTTCACTGAGTTGTCCGACGATGCAGGTCATCGTGTGCTGGTGTTCATCGTGCCGTCGCGTCCAATCGGTCAGGTCGTCCAGAACTCGAAGGACGGCATCGCGTGGTGGCGAATAGGCGACAGCCTCGTGCCTATGCCTGACGAGGTCAGGCGGCGAATCTACGAGGAAGGCGGGCACGACTTCTCCGCCGACATCTGCCAAGGCGCGACTTTGGCAGATTTGGACAAAGACGCCATAGCGAATTTCCGGCAACGCTGGTTTCAGCGCAGCGGATTGAAGTGCGTATTGCCAAGGTTATTAGCAAAAGGAAATGTGAAAAGTGCCAGATGGTTTATCAACTGATTTATGGCCCAATCGTGGCCCAATAATGGAGGTTTTACGCACGGTAATAATAAATTTGTGTCTTAATCGTGGCCCAATGGTACAGTGCATCCTCAGTCGCAAGCTCCGCACCATCGACAAGCTCAACGCGGCCTGGTTCGGACGCAACCAGACCGCCCTCGCGTACTACTGTGGCCTCAAGCTCAACCCCTCGTGTATGCCCAAACACATGGTTGAATGGAGCTTCGGGAACGGAACCTAGTACTATTATAGTGCACGTATATTTGATATTATATCATCAATTTCATTTTTATGAGAGTTTATTGTCAATTTGCATTTCAAACTTTCAAGCAAACTTATAGCATTGTTTTTGGGTTTTTGCTGACATAATTCATCACGAACTCTATCGTTTGTTTTAAATAAATCTGCCAATGCTCTTATTTTTTCTGTCTGTAAAACATCAATAAATGGAGATAAGACAGAATAGGCATTTGAACGCCCCCAATAATTTCCACACCAAACTGATAATATTTCTTGATATACATGAACAAATACAAGCGATGGAACATAAGGACCGAGTTGTTCAAGTGTTTTGGCAGCGCGTTCTTCTTCTTTCCAACCATAAGAAGTATCTTTTGCTTTTGCTAAAATATCTGCGGCTCGACCATATAGTTTAGCCCTTGTTGCATCTGGTATATATTTTACTCCTTTAACCTTTATTAACATTTCCAAAAGTCTTTGCTTTGCTTCTTTTGTTCGATTATCCAACACTTCGGCTGATACCAAGCATAAAGAATTATACTTGTTTCCTGCTACAGAACGTAATGTGTCGGAGGCCTTTTCCCACACTACAGAAAATAACACATTGACATTTCCCCATGCCGGCTCATCTCCAGCAAGAATCAAATCCAACATGAAGCCAAAAATAACCCTAATTTCTGTGTTCGTAGAAGTTTCTATTTGTTTTCCTATTTGGTCTAAAGCATATTCCGTTAAGAAATCTTTTCTTATTGGGTCAATAATTGCCTTTATTGAATGACCTGGCTCCGGCAATGGAAGCATAAACAAGTTTTCTTGTAACATTAAAGCCATGGCAATTACATCATTTTTATTGACAGTATTATTTGTGTCATGAGCTGGTGTTGCATGATTTCGCATCCAATTAATCATTTCCAACGCCTTGCTAGCCTTTGGCTCAAGAAGACCAATATTTTAAGCTCCGATAATTACAACAGAATCATCCACATCATCCCATCGGTCAGCGATTGTATCACCATCTTTCTTATAGTGTTTTCTTCCAGGCTCATTTTTGATTGCAGATAAAAACAATTCTTCACTATATGCTTCTATTCTTCTTCTTAAATTATGAATAGATGCATCCCATAGACTAATTAATGCATGACCGTATTTCTCTATTCCGCATAAGTCCATGGCATCTTGTAAATGATTTCGCTCTACATTATCAATCTCAAGATAATCAACTGAATCTGGTGATGAAATCAATACAGGTAATGCTATCTCTGTTGTCATCCCTATTTCTCCTGTGCTGTTTTTGTGCCTGCTATTGGAATCAAGATTCATTCTTGTGTAGTCCTCAAATCTGATCTATTTTTGTATATTGAACGTCATTATTATCATTGATTCGCCTTGTTCTTTTTACGGTGCATCGTGACGAATCTCATCAATGATTTTGGCGATGTTACTTGTCAATCTTCCCCTGCACTGGCTAATATCCTGATTCAACAGCTTTTCCTGGTCTATGGCGGTATCAATGTGGCCGGCCAATTTTGCGACACCTTTCTCGTTTTTCTTTCCGTTGATGCCGACATTCTCGCTTAACAGCAACTCAGCAAAGCGTCGGTTCCCAATCTTCCTGTTTTCCAATAACTTCTGTTCGTTAGGAAGAATAATGTTGACGTATGCGTTTTCTATATGCAGAAGGAGAAAAAGCTCAAAACTTGGATTGGTCACCGCGAAGATGTTGTCCGATTCGCGTGCTTCCAATAATTCGCGGTACTTTTCCGGTTGTTCACGCTCAAAAACATCTGCGTCAAACACTATCACAAGCTTGTCAAAAGTGGAATCGAAGGCCAAGCTTGGTAGCCGCTTCTGCTCATTCGCAAACTTAAGCAGCCTGTTGGGCGCGGACAGTGAGGCGTCCTCGTCTGTTTTCTCCCAAAGGCATAAATCAATCAGGGGATGAATGCCAAGCGCTTTCCGCAGATCTATAAGCCGCCTGAAATACCAGACTTCAGTATTCTCCCCTTCGCAGATAAATACATATTTCCGATATGGTTCCTGCTTTGCGTCGGAGTCGGATTCGCGCTGATTCCAATTGGAGTATTCTTCAATGCTCATTTCGCGTCTCCGTCGAATGAAAAGGAGGAGAAGACAGGGATTGCGCCATACCGTCCCTCGAGATATGCTTTGGCAAGCACCCGGTCATAGCGTTCTTTGAATCTGTCAAGCGAATAAAGGTGGCTGTTGTTGGCGGCGTCCCTTTCCACGAACCAGATTTCGTCGCGCCTGAAGAGGTTTTGGTCCAGGATGGCATCTTCGTGCGTAGTGAAAATCAGTTGCGTTCTGGCGTCTTTTCGTTTTTCGCTGAATAACTCAAGGAAGCGCTTGGTTAGCATCGGATGCAGGCTTCTTTCCAGTTCATCCATAACAAAGACAGTATCATCCGCCTCTGTAAGCAGCATATCCAGCAGATCGAAAACACGCCTTGTCCCATCCGATTCCTCGTTAAAGGCGAAATCGTAAAATGAATCCCCATGCCGAAATCTCAAGGTCGTGATGGTCGGTTCGGAGCCCGAGGCAAACACGAGGGAGAAAAAGTCATCCCGTGAGCGCATGGACAACTTTATGGTCTTTGCGCCATCTCGCAATTTCGTCTGCACATCCGTCAGTATGTCCTGCAGTATGACAGGATGAATTTTGCGCTTAAACTCATCCATCGAGATGGCGCGGATGGCCACGTCGCTAATGCCAGTGTCAAACGTGCGGATCAAATCGTTCACCCGAGCTAGCGAGTCCTCGTTATAATAGTAGCGGAAATCAGTGATGGGTGAATTGGGGGAAAACACGATGATATGCTTCATCAGCCAGGAATACACGGTTTGAAACACGGATAGCGCGGACTCGCCCCTAAAGCTCTTCCCGCGATTCAGTTCCGTCAAGAAGAGACCTGTCGAGTTGGTGGAGAAATCTCTTGCGTATGTCAGGAATCTTTGCGAGTCCTCTGGATTCAGTTTCTTTCCGCAGACAATGCCCTCTTCTTTTCCAACATGACGTTGCAGAAGCAACCTTGCCTTTGAGCCATTTGGAGAAAGCGAATAGAGCCATTCCTCGACAATGCGCCGTTCGTTCAATACGGCTGAAAAACCGTAGGCATAAAACTTGTCCAGCACCGAAAATTGTATTTCCAATGTTGTTGGTAGAGTGCGGTTCTCCTCTTCTGATTTGCAGAACCAGTCCATTGCCCAGATGGGAAGCGAATCTGAAAGGGCCATGCGGAACAATCGGAAAAAGTCTATCAGATTTGACTTTCCTGCGGCATTGGCCCCATAGATAACCGCGTTCTTCAGAATTCGTGCAGTCCTTGGAATATCGACACAATGCTCTGGGTTTGTGCGAATCTTTGATGAACTAACCATCGTCAGACGCGCAGTCTTCTCAAACGACTTGAAATTTACCAATCGCAGTCCAGAAATCATCTTTATTACTCCTTGTTTACCGCTATAAGATAATATGATTTCTTCGTTTTTCAAGTCTATTTGCCGAAAAAATCGTCAAATGCCTCTTTTTTATTCTCCAAAGTGACTTATTTTGCTTCGTTGCCTTCGGAAGGCGGCGTTGTGCTATTTCCCGTTTGCGTCACATTACGTCTCATCTTTGGCCGATTATTTGGTCTGTTTACGCAGAAGTTTGCGTCACATTACGTCTCATCTTTGGCCGTTTTCTCATAGAACGCCAACAATGTCACAACATGTCCCAACATTTGGCATATTCGAAGAGTTGTGTTGTGCTCAAAACCACCGAAAATCATGTCCCAACCTTATCCCAACATCTACGACAGAAATGTGAATGCGGGCAATTAACTCCTTGTTTTGGCCAATTCAAAAGAATATTAAGCACGAAACAGATGAAAATTGTGGCTCATTCGTGGCTAATTTGTGGCTCATTAAGTCCCGCTATTTTGCCTGTTTTGCCTTCCAGATGTTAGCACCCCGTTGACTTTCGTGGTAACCGCTCCACCACTTTCTTCAAGCCTGTGTTTCGCGACACAGGCTTTTTTCGTTTCCACGCACGAAATCCGTGCTGGATTCAGCTATTCCCGTCCTTATTTCCGGCATTCCGTCAACGCCCGACTGGCCGATTCTGCTATTCTGCTCTGTTTTCTCGGAACGAGGGTGTGTCATCTTCCAAATTAGACACACCCCATTTTACGCACGAAATCCATCCTGAGCGCCTGTGTATTTCGATTTCAGCGGGACTGCG
>JAEEGL016243632.1_pt1 | contig 21119 bp, 12 predicted proteins | sample 9134231 | NCBI WGS metagenome assembly JAEEGL01 (sample SAMN16246548, study PRJNA631951) | gut metagenome | biome: gut microbiome; feature: rumen; material: fiber-attached | host: Bos | place: Iran: Karaj | collected 2018-10 | reverse complement strand
GCTTTTAATATTTAAAAATTGTGCTAGAATTGAGTTCTCCGATTTGATTTTTCGGATGTCATAATCAAAAAATACCCGTCGTCTTGGCGGGTATTTTTTTGTGGCTGTTTTATGGTTTCGGTTTGTGCGGTCCGGTAATCTTGCCGCCACCGCTAGCTTGCCATTCTTCGAGTGAAGGCGGTCGAGTGCGCTCACGGTATTTCTCGATCGTTTCGTTATCTCCACGTGGGGCGAGTGTTTCGGCCCAGGCGGCAACTTCTTTTTGCCACTTCAGGCGGGCACCGTAATCTGCGGATGTTTCGCCAGATTGGCGTGGGTTGTAATCAAACTGATTGCCTTCTTCGGCGCGTTGACCGACAATATTGCCGTCTTTGTCGCGCTTGGTGCCGGTTTCATTAACCGAATGGAGATCTGGCGCGGTTGGATGAGCGATGTCGATTTCGCCACTATCGTCAGCGGTGCCGCCAGCTGGATTCTTAATCATCTGCCATCTCATGTAGCCAGCTTCGCTTTCGGTCATATTATTGGCGTCAATACCGGAGCTGATGGAGCCAGAAGACGAGACGCCAGTTGAAAGCATATCGGCTTCGCCATCTACGCCCAAGAGTTCGGCGGCGCGACTTTCCATACCTGCACGCGCGTCGCGGCCATCGGCGCCATTGAGTTGTGCCACGGTGCCTTTGGCGGCGTTCTTCACGAGTTCTGCGCCGGCTTCGGCCGAGCCGCCACCAAGCACGCCGAGTGAGCCGCCATAAGATTGACCGAATGATGTCGTTGTATCAGCAGTATTGAGCGTGCCGAGACCATTTACGGTCATGTGAGCGGCAATATCTGAGCGGAACTCATCACTCGAGCCTTCGAGCATTTCGGCGACGTTGGCGAGCTTCTGGCCAGAGAGACCGGCATCAAATGCGGCAGCGTGCTGCTCGACGCTAAAGAGGTCAGCGGCGCCACCTGTGGCAAAGACCGAAGCCTGCTGTGAAGCCATCACGTCAGTACCGGCAGAGCGGACTTTCTTGGCGAGCTTACTATCAGCACCGCCTTGCCACATTGCACCGACGTTTTCGTTCTGATTCATGAGCTTACCCATGCTCTGGTTGATAACGCTACCCTTGCGACCCTGTAATACGCCAGCGACGCGTTTGTAGTTGCCATTATCGGTGGCATTCATGCGGTCGAGTGCGCCCGTAGCGCCAAGGCGACGCATGGTGTTGGTGAGCGTAGCTTCATCGCGTATGGAGCTTAAACCGGCTACTAACATGTTTGGATCTTTAACGGTGCCGCTACCAGCATTTCTAACCAAGGCGTCGGCGATTTCTTCGTCCGTCTTGCCCTGGAAGCTGCTCGTGTAAGATTCAACTTGGTCGGCATTCTCTGAGTTCACTGCGCCCATGGCGACGTTATAGGTACGCTGCTGGCGCGCGCTTAAGTTCTTGCCGCTGGCGAGTTTTCTGCCGAGATGGCCATTCATGATGCGCTTGCCGCGCTTGGCATTATACGCGCTGGCGCTAGCGGCGTGCTTTTGATTGCGCAGATTCTCGTTGTATTTCTTGCGGTTAGTTAAGAAGCTATTATCCATGCGTTTTTGGGCTTTGCCCTTCAAGAAGTTGCCGCCACGGGTCGAGAGTGTGGCGATGCCGCCACTAATGGCGCCGACGGATTTCTTGATCACGCCTGGGATAATAAAGATTGGTGCAACCGATACGGCGGCAGCGGATATTAAAATCCACATGTTGCCTTCTGGGTTTTCGTTTGCGACCTTCAGTAGAATTGTTGCTGCCATATCACCACCGTAGACCAATGCGCTACAGATTGGATATGCCGTCAGGAGTCCAATGAAGGCGTGGAGCCATTTCTGATAGAGTTTCTTAGTGTTTGGCAAGATGTAGCAGACTAGTGCAATTGGTGAGACGACTACCAACAACACGGCCGCGGCTTGCCGGATGCCCAGGATGACCACCAGACCCAGAATCGCAATAATGATACCTATCATCATTACGAAGACTGGTACTAGAATCGCCAGACCTTGCGAAAGGACTATACCGACGCCGAGTGCAGCGACTAAGATTACGATGGCGGAGTTACCGAGGAAGTTACTATTGAAGCTTGAGCCCCAAGTATCGGTATCCTTCCAAGAACCTTTATCCGTACTGCGGACGTTCGTAGTAGTGTCGCCGACGGTTACGGCCAGATAGGTCGGATATTTAACTTGCTCAGTAATCGATTGGAAGAGTTTGCCGACGCTACGGCCAGCGATATTACAAAGGTCGACTGAAGTCTGGCAAATTACAAACGACAAGTTAATCATAATGGCGGCGGCAAAGAGTTTTGGCACGGCTTTCTTGATGCCATAGTTGTCGATGCCGATGCCGGTCACCTGCGAGAAGATGATGAAGACGAAGAGGATGACGAACAGCATGTTGGCGAAAACGCGGAAGATGTTCCAGGCTTTGTAGGCGCCATCCGTGGCGGCATTGCCGGCATGGAAGAGTGTGACATCCATCTGCAAGGATGGCTCTACGACTGCGCCATAAGTATTGATAATGGCGTTCCTGGCCGCATCGACGACTGGGCAGATAATCCAACCAAGCGAACCGGCGTTCTTGTAGCAGTTATCTTGGTCACTGTAGGTTTCAGCTGGCGGCTCGGCTTCTTCAAGTATTTCTGGCTCATACGGAGTTTCCGTATCATCGACGTTTTCTAGCTGAATGCAAAGATATTGCTTACCGTTTGCGTCAGTTTCTTCGCCTTGCTCTTCGAACCATTGGCCAGACTGCCTTGCGTTATCTATTTTCTCTTTGGATGCGAGTGCTTTTTTGTAATCATTGCTATTCGGATCAGCTTCCGGATCATTGAGAACCTCTTCGTACTTTGGATATACTACGGAGTAAATGTCTTGATTTGTTCTTTCGCCAGTGCTTGGATCTACGTAGAAACGATGCTCATTGTCACACGCAGTATTTAACTCATTGAGCAGAATAAACCTAAAGCCTTGTTCGTGGCCTTTTTGCAAATCGCTAGCAATACCGTTATATTCCCTATCAAGGCGATCGATTGAATCAAGAAGATCGTTACAGGTAGCCATATCTGTGTCATTTGATGCTGGTGGGGCTTCTCCGGCGGCCATCTCACGCCATTTGTACGAAGCATTATCTTTCACATAATACCAATGTCTTTTAGCTATGATTTTCGGATCGTCTTCGCCGAGCTGTTTCGTGAAGATTGAGATGCCTTTGGCGGCAATATTCTGACCTGATGGATCAGTATCAAAATGATTCGACTTTTGCTTACATTGCGAGAAGCCAAAATCTATCACGTAGTTGAAGTAGCCATCAACGTTGTCATAACCCTCGCTAATTTTGTTCCATGGAATGATGTATGGGTTTTCTTTTCTTTTTTCTTCCCAGAGTTCTTCAATTTTTTCTTCCCAGTTTGGGTTTCCAACGTAGCCCACCCAACAATATTTATCTTCGTAGCCGGGGCGATCGCAAGGTACTATATTCTCGTCGAAGAGTTTACAGTTTGCGTCATCGAAGTTACCCTTGCTCTCTTCGCTCGAATAGTTCATGAAATCAGTTGGAGAACCGCTCCAGGCGGATTGAGTATCAATCCAGCGGCGCAGAATGCCGGAATTACCGTCAGACCCACAAATAACATTCGGATATTCTTGCGTGTCTGGCGCAGCGTGCAGGTATTTCAGGAATTCCCAAACAATACTTGTTTCCGGTTGGGCGCTGACGTTGCACTGGAATTGGCCATCGTCACCGCTATTTCTTTCAATCGCGTGTTCTAGCCAGAGAGCAACTGACTTACCATTAATCTCGCCGCCTGGATCTAGGAAGAATGTTCCGTCGGCGATTGTATCTATATGGAAATTTACTATTTTTACATTTTCTTCATCCCAGCTACTCCGCATACAGTATCGGAAAATCTGGCCAAGGTGATGCATCATGGCCGCCTCTTTGAGGTGGTTATACACATCGTCTTGATTGCTAGTTAAGACATCAAATGTTGAGATTTCAGCCCAGACTGTGATGGTAGATTTGAACAATACACAGAATAATACTAGGATTATGGCGATTAAGGTGGCTATTCGTTTTATTCTCTGTCGGAGAGTCTTTCTCATTTTCGTGATCTCCCGATTAGTTCTAGCTCGCCCATGATTAGAATAGGGTTTCCGACTTCATTCTGTTTTATCGACTCTTTTCTCAATATTTCGTTCAATAAAGTGCTCTTTACGATTACGCTGCTCTTCTTCAGAGTTTGTAAATTCAAATCTTTGCATTCACTGCTTGACTTGCTGCCGCAGTCTTTGTTTTTGAAATCATTCAACGTGTCATAATAATCTCTTAATATCTTTGCGAGTTCTTGGCCTTTATCGGTACCTATGATAGTCTGGAGATTATCGATTGTACCATCTTTGCCTTGTTTGATGTTTATGTCTAATATTGCACTATAAATTTCTGCGTACTTTTTATAGTATTTGATTCTTTCGTCGAGCGTTTTCTTTAGTGAGTTAAGTATTTCATTAATATCGTGTTCTTTGCCTTCATCGTCTTTTTGCTTTGCAATTCCGCCGTACTCGTTGAGCTTTTCTCTGAATTCGGATACTTTGGCGACATTATCGTTAATCGTTTGTTTTTGCGATTCAGAGAGTTCGGCGTCGTTATTGAAAGGAATTCTGTTGGCTTTTGAGTTTTCGTATTTTACTACGGTCATTTCGCAGTAGTCGACGTTTCCACTATAAGTGGCAATTGTATTTAGCAGTTCGTCAAAATTGCTGTTTTTGCCAACCGTTTCAACCGCTTTCGGCACAAGCGTGACGGCTACTACGACAACTATTGCGATAATTGCTAAAACTAGAGCACCAATAATAAATGGTTTCTTACTGCGTTTACGTTTTGGTTCTTGATAAGATGTTGGCGGTGGAGTTGGGGTGAGAGCTGGAGCCTGCTGATTAAAATACTGGCTCGCCGGAGTTTGCGGCGCATCAAAACGGCGTGTGCCGCCGCTGCGTCGTGGACGGTTGCCAAAATAACGGCTACTGTTGCCGCGAGGGGTCTGATTATGCTCACCCGGGTTCATAGAAATATATCACATCCCATTAATGCTTATATTTATTGTAGCATACATCATTTGCAAAAACCCGCCATTTTCAGGCGGGTTTTATGGTTTTTTATTTCATTTTGCCACCACCGGCAGCTTTCCATTTCTCGTACGAGATCGGTTGCATACGCTTGTGGTAATCTTCGATTTTTTCGTGTTCACCTTGTGGTGCTTGGCGTGCGCCCCATTCGGCGGCTTCTCTTTGCCATTCGGCGCGGCTGCTGTAATCCGAAGCTGTTTCGCCGGCTTGGCGTGGATAATAATCGAACTTGTTACCTTCGGCGGCGCGTTTTCCGACTACCTGACCCGATGCGTCGCGGCGGGTGCCGGTGTCTTCGATCGAATGTAGGTCTGGTGCGGTTGGGTGTGCGTGACTGATTTCGATATCTCCTTCAATTGGCGCATCGTCGGTATTTAGCGAGCGGTCAATTGGTATGTCTACTGAGTCGGTTGGGGCCGGCGCTGGAGCATCCGGAGCTGGTGCGTCTGGTGCAGCTGGGTCTGGTCCTGCTGGAGCCGGAGCGGCTGGTGCTGGTGCGGCTGGAGTTCCGCCACCGCCACCTCCACCGGCTGCGGCTGCGGCCGATGATAACAATGCGGCTGCGCCTCTATCCATATCGGCACGAATCTCGCGACTATCGCCATTACCAAGTTGAGCTAAGCCGCCAGGATTGTACTTTTGGACACGTGCGGCGCCGACGGACGCATCGCCACCGCCAAGAATACCGAGTGTGCCAGCTACGTCGCCGTTCTTTCCGCTGAAGTTGGCGGTATTTAATTCGCCAAGATGGCTGGTCTTCATCTTTTGGATGACGGCGCCCATACTCTCTTCGGTGTCGCCACTCATCATCTGCTGAATGTTTGCAGCTTTACCGCCAGTTGGGTTGGAACCGATGATTGTGGCGAGCTGTTCATCACTAAAGAGATCGCGTGCGCCTTCTGTAGCAAAGACATCTTTGTTCTGTGTAGCCATGCCAGACAGACCGGCCGAGTGTACTTTATCAGCAAGCTTGCTCTTTCTGCCACCAGCCCACATCTCTCCGACGTTGACATCTTGGTTCATTAATTTACCCATACTCTGGTTGATGACGCTATCTTCACGACTCTGTAGGACTCCAGCAACGCGTTTGTAGTTCGCATTGTCGGTTCTATTCATGTGGTCGAGTGCGCCGGTGTCGGCAAGTGCGCGGACGGCGTGAGTTAACTTGTCCTCATCGTGAATCGAAGCGAGACCGGCGACGATCATGTTAGCGTCAGTTGCTTGGCCGTCTTTGACGCTGGCTAGTAATCTGGTTTCAATTTCGCCATCGCTGAGGCCGGCAAAACTACTTGTGTATGCGTCTACGGCGCTTTCGTTTTCGGCATTCACTGCGCCCATCGCTACGTTATAGCGACGACGTTGACGGTCAGATAAGCTCTTGCCGGATTTCAGCTTATTTTTAACGCGATCACTTTCGATGTACGCCTTGCCGCGTTTGGCGTTGTAAGCGCTGGCGCTAGCATTGTGCTTTTGAGCGCGCATGTTTCGATTGAAGTCACGGCGATTTGCGAGTGCACTCTTATTTAGACGGTTGCTGGCCTTGCCCTTAAGGAAGTTACCGCCACGGGCTGATAGTGCAGCGATGCCGCCAGAGATGGCACCCATGGATTTCTTAATCATGCCTGGGATAATAAATATTGGCGCGACGCTTACTACGGCCGCTGAAATTAAGATCCAGAGATTGCCTTCGACATTCTGGTTTGCGACGTTTAGCAAGATATTTGCGACCATATCGCCACCGTATACGAGTGCGCTACAGACTGGGTAAGCTACCAAGAGCCCTTGGAATGTTTTGAACCATTTTTCGTAGAGTTTCTTGGTGTTTGGCAAGATATAGCATGCGAATGCTAGCGGCGAAAGCACGACAAGTAATACCGCGAGCGCTTGGCGAATGCCGAGAATAGCCACAAGCGTCAGTATTGCGATGAGCAGCGATATGATCATCATGAATATTGGAATCAGAATCGCTAAGCCTTGTGACAGAACGGCGCCGATGCCAAGTGCGGCTACGAGAATCACGATGGCGGAGTTGCCAAGGAGATTGCTTCGGAAGCTTGCACCCCAAGTTCTGGTATCTTTCCAGGAACCGGTATCAGTAGAATGCACCGTAGTAGTTTGATCGCCGACGGAAACGCTAACTTCTGTTGGGTATTGTACGATACTGACAGAAATCGACTGGAAAAGACCGCCTACGCCTTGGCCCACGATGTTACTAAGGTCGATGGCGCCTTGGCACAAGATGAACGACATATTTATTAATACTGCCGCCAAGAGTGCTTTCGGTAGGGCCTTTTTGACGCCGTAGTTATCAATACCGAGACCAGTAATTTGCGAGAAGATAATGAATACGAATAAGATGACGAAGGCAGCGTTACCAAACTGTAGGAAGATGCTCCATGCATTATATGTACCATTCTTTTTTGAATGACCGGCTTGGAATAGAGCGGTATCCATCTTGAGTGCTGGCTCAACGATGCCGCCATAAGCCTTAATGATAGCCTCCCTAGCGGTTGTGATGATCGGACAGAGAATCCAACCGAGTGAGCCAGATTTTTCGTAGCAATTATTATCGGCCACATCATCGCCAATATGGATTGCTGGTGGATCGTATACTTCTTCTTCGCCTTGAACGTTAGCTAATTTGAGACAGAAGTATTTTAGACCTCTTTCGGCGTCTGGATCGCCACCATCTTCTGAATCGTCTTCAATCCATCTTCCTGGCGGATTCGTTTCGGCACTCTCGTATGCGGCATTGATTTTATCTAGGCTGGCTTGAACCTCAGCGATTTCTTCTTCTGTCGCATCTGATGGCGGATTAGCGAGCCATTCTTGGTATTTGACTCTCATTACTTCGTAAATGTTTTTGCCTTCATCTTCTGGATTAGGGGCATTTACGACTTTTCTATCTTTACAGACGATGTTTAGCTCTGCTAGGAGAATTTGTTCGAACCCGGCTTCCCTTTCATCGAGTGGCACATCTATTGTCACACCGTTCCATTGCGTGGCAACGCGGTCGATGCCATGCAATACGTCTGTACATGTCGCCTGTTGTCCGTCTGGGTCCTCGCCGGCCACCCATTCTCGCCAGTTTTCATTCGTGTCATTGACGTGGTACCACATCGATTTAACTTTTATGTATGGATCATTTTGGCCACTCTGCTTAGTGTAGGTTCGAATTTTTGTGGTCGAATAGCCGGATCCTGGATCTGTGGTCCATCCTCTTGCTTTTGAGTTGCAGTTAAATTCGAAGTCTTCAATATAGTTAAAATAGCCGTCTATGTTGTTATATGCATCGTTTTCACTCTGGATTTTATCCCAGTCTGGATACATATATTTATTGCCATTCGTGTTTACATTTGTTTCGCCGCTAATATATTTACCCCAATAGTCTTTTAGGATAGCACTCCAGTTCGGCTTAATAGCATATTTTCCGTCATATTGGTTACAGCTATCATAAACAGGCGTGTATTTATAGTTGCCCTCTATGCCGAAAATAGCCCACCACCATTCCCATTCGTATTTTTCTTCATATCTTTGGAGTAGGCCACCTCTATTATCGTCGCCGCACATGATTGTATCAAAGTGTGCTCTTTCCGATGAGTCACCGTTCGGATCGGCGTTTAGCAACTTCAGGAATTGCATCATTATACCGATTCCGCTATCGCCGCCTTCGGAACAACGCGTAATACCGTCACGATCATTTCTTGACGGCTCTACTAAATGCTCTAGCCACAAGGTGACGGCTTTTGTTTTATCCTCGAAGTCCCATTTTGATTGATTAAAGATATCGCCTTTCAACACCTGCGATCCGGAAGCAAATTTGGCTTTTTGCCTATACATCGATTCGGAGATGTTATATTCTTTAGGTTCCAGGACGTCAGCATTGTTTTTGAAGCACCATTTTAGAACCGATGCGACGTGATGTGTATAGGCTGATTCGAGCAACCTATTATATATTTCATCTTGTTTCGCGTTGTAGACTTCGAGACCTCTAATTTCCGCAGCATAAACACTCATGGTGATTACGACTGGGCTTAGTACCACGAATATCGCTATCGATAATAGTATTATTGCTTTGAATCTTTTCATTCTGACGCCTCTGCGTTTCGATAATAACTAAGTATTTTGGTAATGATTGTGTCTGGACCCGCACTATTTCTATCTGCATTGCGCAATGAGATTTGTTTCATAGCGTCTCTGAAGGAAGTGCCTTCGAGGACTATCTTGTCGGTTGCGGCTAGGCGTTGCTGTATGGCTTTTTGGCAATTATCACTATTTTGGTCTACTGAACAGTATTTCTGGATTTGCGCCATGGCGGTATAAAAATCGTCTATATCCTTATAGAGCGGTAATGCATTTTCTTTTTCGGCTAATTGTCGCAGGGCGGTTAAACTGCCACCATCACCTTTATTTATAAATACATCATTGACCGCACTATAGAGTTGCGTGTATTTTTCGTAATAATCCATTCTGGAATTGAGCGTTTTTTTCAATAGAATGATGTCTTCGCTTAAGTCAATTTCTGTTCCATCTGCTGCTTTGATTTTAACGTTGGTATACTTTTTTAACTCTTCGCGCAGAGTTTTTACTCCTTCTAGGTTCGTTTGAAGCAATTGGTTCTCTTCTTTTAGAGCTTCTATATCACCCGAAGGCATCGGTGTTTGGATGGCGACGTCACTATCTACTGTTATGTAGGTAGACTCAAACATGTTGACTTCTTTTTGATGTTTTTCCAATAGCTCTTTTAGATCATTCTTGGTATTTTCGGCTATTACTTCTCCGGTTTTTGTGGCGGCAAGCGAAATGATGATGACGGCAAGAATTAGTCCGATAGCAATAATAATCGCTAAAATGATTGGATTCCTGGACCTAGTTCTTTTTTCGCCCGTATCGTATGACGGCGTACTCATGACTGCCCCTTGTTGGGCGTAAGGATTCTGATTTGGATACATTAGATACACTCCACCATAATGCTTATATTAATTTTATCACGATTTGTCGTCATCTATCTTCATCTCGCCTTTACCTTCGGCTATCCAGCGGTCAAAACTCTTCATGCCTTTCTTAAGTCTCGCATAATAATCCAATGACGTTTCTTCTGGTTTCTTAGGATACTTTTCGGCTAACTTGCCTAATTCTTTTTCGTATTCTTCGTGATCGGCGTCAGATTGACCTTCTTTGACTGGATGATACTCTTTGCGATCGCCTTCGGCAGCACGTTTGCCAATTACTTTACCGTGTTCATCGCGTTTGTCGCCGGTATCTTCGACGTCATGTAGGTCTGGTGCGGTTGGATGTGCAATCTGGATTTCAACTTCTTTGTCTAGATTCGCGCCTGCCGGATTTTTCTCCATCTGCCACTCCATGTAGCCTTGTTCGCTCTCGGTCATATTATTAATATCGATACCGGAGCTGATTGAGCCGGACGAAACCACACCATCGGATTGTTCGCCGCCACTCTTGACGCCAAGTAGACCTGCGGCTTTTTGATCCATATCCGGACGAACTTCGCGACCGGCTTCGGAATTGAGCTGCTCGATTGCCTCTGGATTGGCAGCCTTGACGATTTCTGCGCCTTTTTTGGCGTCGCCACGACCAAGGATAGCAAGTGTACCGTCCATGACTTTCGTTTCAACTTGGCCAGTATGCTCGTTCTTCATCTTGACTTCGAATTCTGAAGTGTTGAGATTCTTGACGCCCTTAGTACCGAGTGCTTTGGCGATATCGATTAGCTCGTCATCAGTAGCGTGCTCTTCCATCTTGGCGATGTTTGTTGCCTTGCCGCCGGTTGGATTAGATGCAATGGCGGCAGCTTTTTGTTCGATACTAAACAGCTGACTTGCGCCTTCCGTTGCGAAGACGTCTTTATCCTGGCTAGCCATTATGCCGGTGCCGGCACTCTGTACTTCTTTCGCTAACGAACCGTCTGCCCACATTTGCTGGACGCCCTCGTTTGCGTTCATTAATTTACCCATGCTCTGATTAATAATACTGTTCCTGCGGCTCTCGAGTACGTCACCGATGCGGTGATATGCCTCGGTGTCAGTTTGGCGTAGCTCCTCTAGCGCGCCGCTTTTTGCGAGCCCCATTACCGCAGCGGTCAACTTATCTTCATCATGGATGGCGGAAAGACCTGCAACAATCATGTTCGGATCTCTAATCTTGCCTTTCTTAACATTGCCAAGTAGACGCGTCGTAATATCTGCGTCGCTTACACCGGCGAAGCTGCTAGAGTATGCTTTGGTGGCGTCCGCGGTATAGGCGCTGATGGAGTTTTGTGACGCATTGTATTTTCGACGCATCGTATTCGGCATCCATTTACCATTGGCTAGGCGTGCGGCCGCAAAAGCATTGAGGCGTCTTGGCGCGAGTCGGCCAAGTGGACGCTGAATGGTTCTTCTGCCGCGCTTGGCGCTAAATTTACTAAGCTGTGCGCTACGCATTTGATTACGCATGAGTTGGTTGTAGTTGCGACGATTGGTTAATGCGCTATTCTCCATTCTTTGTTTGGCTTGACCTTTGGTGTAACCGCCCAAACGTTGAGATAGTTTGGCAAATCCATTAGTCATACCGGTCATGGATTTACGGAGTACTTTAGGAATAATGAAGATTGGCGCGACACTAACTGCGGCGGCAGAGATAAGTAACCAGAAATTATTGCTAGGATTGGAATTTGCGACTTGTAGGAGTAAGGTGGCGCACATATCTCCGGCATAGACCAAAGCGGAACAGATTGGATATGCTAACAGTAATCCCTGGAAGGTCTTAAACCATTTATTGAAGAGTCCTTTTGTATTTGGCAAGATATAGCACGCAATCGCGACTGGCGATATGGCTACAAGTAAAACGGCTAGGGCTTGGCGGACGCCGAGGATGGCGACTAAGCCCAGCACGGCTACCAATACAGTTATAAGCATCATACATATTGGTATCAGTAATGCAAAACCCTGAGATAGGATTACGCCTACGCCTATTCCTGCGACCAAGATAATCAATGAGGAGTTGCCGAGCCAGTTTTTAGCAAAGCTGGCGCCCCAAGTATTGGTGTCCTGCCATGATCCTTCGTCTGTTGGTTTGACTTCTGTAGTCTCGCCGCCAGCATTGAATTTCAATGTTTCTGGGTACCCCACCTGTTTTGTAATGCTCTGAAGCAAGTTGCCGACGCCTTTACCGGTAATATTGCATAAATCGATTGCACCTTGGCAAATGATAAATGATAAGTTTAAGATAATGGCCGTAATTATTAGTTTCGGCAACGTGTTCTTGACGCCGTATTTTTCAACTTTGTAGCTAGTGACTTGTGATAATATCACTAATACAAACATGACAACGAAAACAATGTTGCCGATAACCCTAAATATATTCCAGGCGTTATAAGTACCATTCAGTTTGCCGGTCATGGCTTTGAATAATTCTGGATTAATCCTTAGCGCTGGTTCCACCATCGAACCGTAGCTTTGGATAATGGCGGTTCTGGCTCCATCTACAATTGGACAAATAATCCAGCCAAGTGTGCCAGACTTGGTATAGCAGTTTTCTTTCTCCTCTTCTTCTTGTGGCTCTTCGGTAATGGTGTCTGTTGGGTCCTCGGTGGTCTGCTGTTGAATATCACCAGTTGTCGTGACAAGGCACTGGTAAATCTTGCCATCTTCATCGGTTTCTTCGCCGCTTGTTTCATACCATTGATGTGTGACATTTTTGGCGTTTTCGATTTTTGCTTTGTCCGCCTGTGCGGCGCTAACTTGATCGGCAGTATAATCGCTTGGGTTATCTATAATCGTCTGAGCGGCTTCTAGTACCTTGTCCCAATAACAGCCATCCGTCTCGCAGGTGTCGGCCTGTAAATTTTTACAGGTATCATCGAGAAGTGCGATAATGATGCCTTGGTAGCCATGGCCACGATCATTGCCGACGCCGTTGTATTTACTTCGTAGGAAATCCATGCGTTCTAGGAGAGCACTACATGATTTAGTCGGATTATCGACGCTTAGCGAGGCGCTCCATGACGGATCCGAGCCTAGGTGATACCAGCGTCTCTTAATAATAATTTTTGTACTTTCTCTTTCGAATGTTGTGGCTGGATACGTATGGCTACTGTTGTTTTCTTCTCGATATACTTGGTCTACTGCCGAGGAACATTTTTTACCAAAGTCTAGCATGTAGCTAAAGTAGCCATCGATGTTGCCATAAGTTCCCACGTCTTCCCATGCTGGTAAATAAGGGTTCGTGTTCCCTTGCTTGTCTGTGTGGTTTTCGTAAATCTTTTTTAGGGCATCTTCCCAGTTCGACGCAATGATGTAACCTTGTTGGCTTCCGTACCAACCGCCATATTCTACAGCAGAATCATTGAACATATCACAGTCCGTATTAATATTTCCGGCATCTTTGCTGCCGCCTTGGCGGGCTGCACTGGCGCTCCAGCGTTGAATCAGATTTGGATAACCTCCATTACAAAGGACCTTATCGTATGTCTCTGTGCCTTGGCCGACGAAATTCAAGAATGCCTTAAACACGATGTCACCATTATCGCTTCTGTCGTGGCAGCTAAATTTGCCATCATAGCGATCACTTCCGCCAATGATTAATTCGTCATACCAGACGGCTGTTCCTCTAGCCCTCATTGATGAATGACTTCTTGAGAAGAGATTGGCTGATTTCATATCTCGACCAGACATTGGAGACCAAGTTTCGTCAGAAATACCGTAATTAATCCAGCTGCTAATGGCGCTTTCCTGCTGTTCGTAAAGCTTCGTCATGCAGTTTTTCATGGCGGCAGTAATGACGTTGAGCTTGGCGGCCTGTTCTAGCTTTTCGTAAACCGCATCTTTGGTAGCGAAAACAATTGCGTTCGCCGCACGGGTCGGTAAAGTATTATAGATTGAAGTGAGAAGCGCAAAAATCGCTAGAAATAGATATGCGACACGCTTCAGCCTTTTTTTGTTAGGACTCTTTTTCATTCTTCATCCTTCACGACGACTTGCATTCTTGAGATGTTATCCATTAGAACTGCTGGACTATAATCTGTTTTGCTCTTCTCGGCCGTAGTCTTAAGAAGCGTTCTGATTGCATCGATGTCTTCATCCATAAAATCGCTGCGCAGCTTCATAAGTTTGCGATTGGCGTTAATGCAGATACTATTGTTAAAATCTTTGTCGCAATTATTGCTCTTAAGCTCGTTCTTAATCGGTTTTCTGGATTGATAATATTTTTGCAACGACTCGGCAAATAGCTGTAAATCTGTTTTATTAGAGTAGTTTTTTAGTGCCGACAGCGTCGCTTCGTCGCCTTCATTGATGTATACGTCTAGTACTAATGTATTTACGTCTTTGAATTCTTTATAGAATGTCATTTTTTTATCGATGACGCGCTTTAGCTCAGCCAAGGAGTTGTCGACTTTAATCGTTTTGCCGGTCGTATCTATGGCTTCTATTTCGGCAAAATTATCGAGTTTTTTGCGGAACTCTTCATATTTTTCAAAGTTGGAAGTTAGTTCTTCTTTTTCTTTCTCGTAGGACGCATTGCTTAATTCTGGTTGGTAAATTCGGTAACCGCTTTCTTCGAAGGCGCGATCGAAGGCTTCTTCGTAGTATTCGACGCTGTCTTTGTATTCTATGACGGTAGCTTGTAGCTCTACAAGATTGTGGCTGATTTCTTTTTTCTCGCCGCGATTAGATAGCGAAATGGCGACAACGGCGATAATAATGCCGATGACGGCAACAACGCCAATGCCAATAAATAGAGGCTTTTTACTCCTAGTTCTCCCGTAACTATCGCCGTACATTGTTTACAGAAATACTCCACATCCCATTAATGCTTATTTTTATTGTAGCATAGAAAAGTTTTTAAAACTTATGCTTTTTAATGAAAAATTAAGTCGTGGAGCCACAAAATAGTCGTGGAGCCGTAAATATCTTCGTGGAGCCACAAAATAGTCGTGGAGCCGTAAATATCTTCGTGGAGCCGGCAATATAGTCGCTTCGCTCATGGAGCCGCAAATATCTTCATGGAGCCACAAAATAGTCGCTTCGCTCTATTTTGGCTCCATTCGGAAGAACAAAAAAGCGCAAACTATGTTTGCGTTTTTTATTCTTCGCTCATGGAGCCGCAAATCGGACTTGAACCGATGACCTGCCGCTTACAAGGCGGCTGCTCTACCAACTGAGCTATTGCGGCATCTTGCGATAGGTTGATTTTAGATGATTTTGCGTTTTTTGGCAAGCTTATTAACTGGCTTTCGGACTGGGCGATTTGCGCGAGCTTGAGCTTTTGCTTCGGCGCGCTGGGTTTTGGCTGCAGCGCGTTCAGCTTCCGTCGGTTTCGGTTTCTTGGTCGGGCGCGAAAGAATATTGCGCTTGGCGCGTGAGGCGGCCTTAGCTTCGAGTTCGGCTTTCTTGAGCTGGAGATCTTCAATACGGCGCTTGGTGACTTCGATATTCTCGGCATCTCCGGCGTTTTCGTAGAGTTCTAGGAGATGGCGTAGAACGACTGTGCTTGGATTAAGGCTGTATGCTGTCTCGAGTGCTTCAACGGCTTTGTTGCGTTCGCCGAGTTTTTCGAGAGCTTTAGCGTAGGCTATGTAGCGTGCTGGCTGATCCCCTTCTAGAGCGATGGCCTGCGAGAATGCCATTGCGGCTTTCTCGTATTTGCTGGTTTCGTAGTAAATTAAGCCAACGTTATGCAAGCTGGAGGCGTTATTATCGAGAGATTGGGCGATTTCGAAGCATTCAATGGCTTCTTTGTAGTGTTTTTCTTTAGCATAAAGAATACCGAGGCGGTTATAAGCGGCGGCGTTCTTTTCATCAAACTTTAGAATCGTTAATAGGGCTTTCTCGGCCTTAAGTGGCTTACGCTCGCGCATAGCGGACTGAGCAAGGCTCCAAAGCTTTTTTAGCTGTGGATCTTTCTTGATGGCATCTTCGTTGGCCGGTTCTGGTTCAGGGCGCACAGCAGGAACGAAAAATACGGTAAAGAATGCAAATACTAAAATAATGACTGCTGCAAGCATAAAGATATTATAGCATACCCGCTACAAGCTGTAGTTTGATGTGACCGTTGGCCTGAAGTGCTTCATACACACCTAAGAGTTTATCTAGTTTAATGATGAATGCATTATTGCCCGTTAGAAAATATGATTTATATAGTAATTGGATTGAGGCATCAACGACTTTAATTGCTTTACCGCGAGCATCGTTCTTATCTTTGGCGATTTCGGCAGCAAGTTTTGGTAAATCTGTTGGCGTAGCGGCGATATATTTTTTGGCTAGATTCATGATTTCGGGTTCAAAGTTTGGCTTATCTTCTATCTTTGATGCTTTCGGTAAATAATAGTTATGCGCACGTGATTTTATGGTCGGCAAAATTTCGGCGTCATTGCGAACTAGGAATACGAAATGAATATGGTCGCCCGGTTCTTCCAGCGTTTTTAGGAAGGTGTTGGCGGCGTTTTCATTCATTACTTCGGCGCTTTCGAGTACGATAATTAAATCGTCTTGCTGCTTGCCGTGAACAAGGTTACTTAGATTATCGATGTCTTCTTTGGCATAGATACCCTTTTCGTTCGGTTGAGCATGGTAAGCCTTGGGGAGTATTTCCGCAAAATTTGCCTCGGGCGCTTCGATGATTGCGAAACCGGCTTTGGTCGCAATGGTTTGAATTGAATCAAGGTTATTTAACTGCATTTTCGAACTCTTTTGGTAAGTCTGCCGTGAAAGTTAGGCGTTGACCGCCGTCTTTACCTGGAATTGTGATTTCGAGCACTGCGGCATGGAGATACATGCGGTTAGCTTTTGGCCCTTTTGGATTATAGACAGGGTCACCGAGAATTGGACAATGAATGAAGCTCATATGAATACGTAATTGGTGTGTGCGACCAGTGCGTGGTTTGAGCTCGATGAGTGAGAATTTGTTGCCTGCATCGATAGTGCGATATTCCGTGATAGCTTCGCGGCCGTTTTTGTCTGGCATAAAAGTAGTTGGCTTCTTTAAGTTGCGAGCGAGCGGGATATTAATAATTGCATGCTCTTGGGCCGGTGTACCGCAAACTACGGCATAATAGGTTTTGTGCGATTTGCGCTCTTGGAATTGCTTTTGCAAGAAACCCTTGGTTTGGAAATTCTTAGCTACGATAATGACACCAGAAGTATCACGATCGAGGCGGTGGACGATATAGCCGAAATCTTCAATAGCTGGCTCAGTGCTAAAATCTCCTTTTTTGATCGAGAGCATACCGGCTGGCTTGTTAAAGACAATAACATTGTCGTCTTCATAGATAACTGGTGGCTTTTCGGCTTGTTCGGCGGCCGGGACGGTTAGGATGATATCTGCGCCGTCTTCAATTAGGAAATTCGGCTTGGTGATAACCTCTCCATTAACGGTTACATATCCAGCTTTGATAAATTTCTGAATAGTAGCACGACTATAACGCGGATTTTGATTTAAGACCTCAACGTCAAGGCGCGTTAAGTCGATATCGGCGTCGTTTTTGACTGAATCAAAAGGAATATCACCATTAATCATACGGGACAATTCTGGTTTGCTGAATTTCTTTGCCATAGCTATATTTTAACAGATTATGGACGGATTGACAATTGTGCTTTGCTGTGTTTTAATATACGGAATACTTGCACATTCACAAGATTGCACGACTTTTTGATAGGAGGGGTTGGCATGTCAGAAAATCGTTTGTTGCAGATGTTTGATTATGACCGAATGGAGTTTGCCCTGATGGGTTATTTCCGTGCACACGAGTACTGGGCGGGCCTTGATGCTCTGGAATTTGCTAAGAAACAGCATCTCGGCAAGACGCGGAAGGTGAGTAACCTGAAGTATATCTGTCATCCGATTTTGGTGGCCTATCTGTGTACCCTGCTGGGGCTGGAGCCGGAAATTGTGGCGATTGCTCTGTTGCATGATGTGCCGGAAGATACCAACACGGGCTTTTCTTCCCTGCCGGGCGGACAGCGCGTGCAGGATGGCGTGAAGGCGCTGACCATTATGAAGATTAAGCCGGACGAATCGAAAACCGACACCAAGGCACGTTATTTCGGCCGGATGGACGAAAATATCGACGCACTGATTGTAAAGATGCTCGATCGTCTGACGAATCTGTCTTCGATGGTGGATGCTCTGAGTAAGGAATCGATTGAGAAGAATATTCTCGAGACTGATCAACAGTTGCTGCCGGCCGTTAAACGTTCGCGCAAGAACAAGACTCTGGAATTCCGGAAACAGCGCGATGTGCTCTTCGTGTTGCAGCAGGTGCTGCGGTCCGTCAATGAGCCGCTGGCGATGCTGTTCGGCATTCAAGGTGTGGCACGGAAGCGTCATGATCTGCAGCGGACGCATGCGCGGCTGGAAGGACGCCTGGAAGTCAAAGACGAATTCGGCGACTTTATCTGGGAACAGTCCGATATGGCTCTGATGACGGCTTTTGAGCATCAGGAGAAGTACCAGAATGGCGACTTACGCTCTTTGCGCTCGATTCTGCTGGCGGCTTTCGCAATCGATTTCGGCATCAAGGACGATACGACGATTGCGACTATCCTGCTTGGTGATTTGACCAATGTGGACACATCTATGTACAACAAAAACGTGCGCAATGCGCTGCGTTGGCTTTACATGGTGCCACTCGAGGGCGAAGATACCGAAGCGATGAAAAGGCGTTATTATACGGAACTGTCGAACCATAAAGAGGCTCTGCTCGCCAAAGCACTGTATCGCTGGTATGAGATTTGTTACGGCCAGGTGGTCGGTTGCGACTCGATCAGTGATGAGCAGATGGCGAATCTGATTCTCGAGACCGATGGTTACCTCGTCCCCGCCATGGAAGATGGCCGTCTGATTTCTGGCAGCTTTTCTTCCATCCTGGAGTTCATGATTTTTGTATTGCGGATGACTTACGAAACGATTGCCGCGTACAAGAAGATTGCGCTGCCGCAGATTCGGGGATTCTATGAACGCAATCAGGTGTGATGCAAGTATGAAAACGGCGCCCTTCGTGGACGCCGCTTTTTATTTCTTCTTTTTGGTTTCGACTTTTTCGGGCTTGAATCTGCTATCTTCGTAGAATTTGCGTATTTTCTTAAAGGCCCCTGGGTATTTGATCGACTTAAAGCTTGGGAAGGTGGCGATGATGCGCAGCTGTTGGCGTGTGATGATTTCGCGCGTCTTCTCTTTGCCTTTGGAGATATAGAGCTTATCGATCTGTTTGTGTTTACGAACGAATTTCATCAATGGCGCAGCGTGGCGTTCGAGTTCAGTTTGGTAGCGTGCGAGAGTTTCATTGAATTTGAATAGTCCGCTTGCAGTCTTTATAGTATCAATGATAATTATCGCTAAAAGAATGACCGCAACTGCAATATGCCAACCATAAGGCAAGAGATTAATGAATCCACCTACGCCTAACTGTATATATGGCAAAACCACGGCAAAACCAGCGAAAGCAAGAAAACCAATTAGGCAAACACGCCCATTAATATTTAAATATTCCTTCGAATAATCCCACCAGCGGGCGTGAAAGACTTTTTCGAGAACCCATGAGGTTATGTATTCCAGGATACAGGCTAAAATGCCGCCAACGAAAAATAACAGTACAGGATGAAGCGTAAAATGCATGATTAAGATATATAGTAATGCGCCGAAACCATAGATTGGTACGAATGGGCCGGCCAGGAATCCGGAGTTGGTCAACTTTTTCGTCATAATACTACGGTAAATAGATTCCCATAACCATCCGAGGAAACTGTACGACATAAACCAGAGTGCGATTGTCCAAAAATCGCCGTCGATGATGAGATTATTCATGCTTCAACTCCTGCACGACTTGATTGCAGCAAGGTTTGGAAAAAGTCTCTTTAACGGAGCAGACTTTGTCTGCAATCACTAGCGCCCAGCTTTCTTTATGGCGCGGGATTTTTAGAGTGCATGGGAACATATGCTCGCGGATAATTTCGGCTTCGAGCGGATTTATTGAGAAGTCTTCACTCGCATTCTTGAGCGCGTAGCTACTATGCCTGGTCGGATGGTGTGGCGGGTGGGTTTTGGCTGGTTGGTGCCAATCATATAAGAAATAATCGTGTAGGAGCGCGCCACGTACGAGACTTTGCTCGTCGCAATGCCATTTCATGCCTCTGGCGATTTTAAGCCCGACGCAGGCGGTACTGATCATATGCTCTTGAGTGGTCGTACTACCATGCTGAATGAATTTGCTTGTTTGACGATAGGCTTTTGAGTCTAAAATATCTGCTCCATAGCTATCTATGAGCTCTTTTAGCCGCTGATTTTTCTGTGTTTTTGTCATTTTATTTACGTAGACCGACGTAGCGCTGGACTTCGTGTAATTTGCGATTTGCCACTTCGTTGGCGTACGTCTCACCCTTTTGGAGTACTTCTTCGACTTTTTCGTCAGAGATTTGCGCGACTTTTTCTTGGAAATCGGCCAGGAAATGTTCGACGCTGTCGGCGACTTTATGTTTGAGATCACCGTAGCTGGTCTGCCCTGCCCAATCCGAGATAACATCTTGAATTTCGCGATGACTGAGTAATGATTCGATGGTTAATAGGTTACTGATGCCTGGTTGGTTAATCATATCAAAGCGAATTACGCCTTCAGAATCGGTGGTAGCGGACATAATCTTCTTGGCGGCTTGCTTCGGATCATCATTAAGGCTAATTTTGCTGCGCTCGTTCTCGCTGGATTTGCTCATCTTCTTGGCCGGTTCGGTAAGTGAACGGATGCGGAGACCTTTTTCAAGATGCATGAACTTAACCTGTTCAGCTTCGTTCGCCGGAATAGTAAAGATAGGCGCATTAAACTTGTTATTGACGCGAATCGCGATATTGCGAGCTAATTCTAGGTGTTGGAATTGGTCTTCACCAAGTGGAATATATTTGGCATCATACAACAGAATATCTGCCGCCATTAGTACTGGGTAGTTAAATAGGCCAACCGTAACAGCTTCTGGGTGCTCGGCGC
>JAEEGL014915119.1_pt1 | contig 21119 bp, 16 predicted proteins | sample 9134231 | NCBI WGS metagenome assembly JAEEGL01 (sample SAMN16246548, study PRJNA631951) | gut metagenome | biome: gut microbiome; feature: rumen; material: fiber-attached | host: Bos | place: Iran: Karaj | collected 2018-10 | reverse complement strand
CGGAACCCATTGAAGCTGCCATACCCATGCAGATCGTCTGTACGTCAGGCTTGATGAGCTTCATCGTGTCGTAGATCATGAGGCCGTCTGTTACGGATCCTCCGGGGCTGTTGATGTAGAACTGAATGTCCTTGTCGGGATCCTCTGCCTCGAGGAAAAGAAGCTGTGCCGTGATAAGGCTTGCTGTTACGTGGTTAACTTCCTCGGACAGGATTACGATTCTCTCCTTGAGAAGTCTTGAGTAGATATCATAAGCTCTCTCGCCTCTTGATGAGGACTCGATTACTGTAGGTACCAGTGATGATCTGATGTCATACATATCCATTTGTTTCTCCTTATATATTAAGTTTGATCAGTTAGCTACCTGAACCACCGCATGTCTTACCACACGGTCCTTGAGGATGTATCCCTTCTGGAATACCTGAGCTACTTCGTTCTCGCCCAGAGAGTCATCCTCCGTATGCATTACGGCTTCGTGCAGATTAGGATCAAAAGCTGTTCCTCTCTCGCACTCGATCTCCGTTACGTTGATCTTCGTAAGCACGTCCTGCGCCTGCTTCTTTATAAGCTCGAGACCTTGAAGCATCTTGTCTTCTGTCTCGTTAACTTCTCCGTCTTCTGCTGCGGTTGCCTTCGCTGCATCGAGCGCGCGGTCGATATTATCGAGCACCGCCAGCCACTGCTTCGTGACCTCGACTACCGCACTGGAATAAAGGTCTTCCTTCTCCTTCGCGGTCCTCTTACGGAAGTTATCGTACTCGGCGAAAAGCCTTACGTACCTGTCCTCGAGCTCCTTGATCCTTGCCTGGTCATCGGCTCCGGCTTCGAGCTCTTCCTCTTCGTCCTCATCCTCGAGATCCTGATCGAGATCGATATCGTCTATCGTAGGCTCGTCGTCCTCGGGGAATTCAAGAACATCATTCTCGTCGTCTATCAAGTCTATTTCCTCCCTTATCCGTTGATATTTTTTATCTGTTCGTTGATCTTGTATCTGACAAAATCAATCTGAGATATAACTTTGCTGTAGTCCATTCTCTTAGGACCTATAACGCCGATATTGCCTGAGATCGTATCACCGATCTTGTATGTCGTCGTTATGAAGCTGCAGTCCTCTAATCCTTCAAGAGCAATCTCCTGGCCGATCCTTATCATGTAAGTATCGTCGCCGCCCGTCTTCTCCTTCTCGATCTCGTTGACATAACCTGCGACCATGCCGTCGTGTGAGAGCGTGCCGAGAAGACTCTGTGCCCTCTTAAGCTCCGAGAAGTCCGGAAGCTTCAACATGTTATGCTCGCCTTCGAGGAAGACATCGAGCTTGTCAGCCTGCTTGATCGCCGTATATGTCTCATAGAGGACCTGGTTAAGAAGCGAATCCGGGATCTTTGTCTCCTTGACTGAAGTAGCAAGGGTAACAAGCGTGATCTCATCAAGCGGCTTGCCGTTAAGGCTCTTCTCGACCGAATCGGAGATCTCCTTAAGCTGATCGGGGGTAAGGAAGTTAGGGATCCTTACTACCTTATCCTTAACAACGCCTGCGGAGAGTACCATTACGACGAGTGCCTTGCCGGGCTCGATCATGAGGATCTTAAGCTGCAGAAGCGAAGAACCTGCAAGTCTCGGTGTCATAACAAGTGATACGAGACCTGTCGTCTCTGACAGAGCTGCCGATGCATTCTTAAGAAGATCTCTTGCCTCGAAGATCGTGGTATCGATCCTCTTGCTGATCTCTTCCCTCTCGGCTTCGGTGAGCTGATCCACGGTCATAAGGGAGTCTACATACTCTCTGTATCCTCTGTCTGAAGGGATCCTTCCTGCGGAAGTGTGGGGCTTCTCGATAAGACCCATCTTCTCGAGCTCTGCCATATCGTTACGGAGCGTCGCGGAACTGACAGGAAAGTTATGACGTTCGATCAAAGACTTGGATCCGACGGGCTCATTCGTGGTGACATAATCATCTACGATTGCCTGAAGAACCTTCATTTTACGGTCATCTGAGGCCATTCCTTAACGCTCCTTTCTGTCTTCATTAGCACTCAGACTCTCCGAGTGCCAAATACAAGATAGCATTAAGGTCAAAGAAAGTCAATTTGCTTTTGACGATAATTCAGTTTTGCCTCAGAATGTTACGCCTTCTTAAGTCCCATCTTCTCAAGGAACTCGGATGCGTCGTCGATCTCCTCGTCCATATCGCTGCCGACATCGACATTGACAGGAGGTCTCTTGAAGAGGATATCGTACATAACAGGAACTACATAAAGCGTCATGAGCGTAGCGTAGAGAAGTCCGCCTGCAATAACGATGGACATGCCTCTTCCAAGCTGTGATGCCATTCCTGAACCGAAGATCATCATGGACATAGCAAGGATAGTTGTAAGAGCAGTCATAAGGATAGGTCTCATTCTCGTCATACCTGTAGCTACGAGAGCGTCCTGTCTGTCGAGACCTCCTATTCTTAACTGGTTAACATAGTCTACGAATACGATACCGTTATTAACGACGGTACCCATAAGGATAACGAAGCCTAACATCGACAGCATCGACAGCTGTTCACCAGCTATAAGAAGTCCGAGCATACCGCCTGTAAATGCCAGAGGTACGGTAAACAGGATGATGAACGGTGACAGCAGGCTCTGGAACTGGGCTACCATTACAAGGTAGATGAACAGAAGACCGAGAGCTGCCATGAGGAGCATCTGTCTTACGAGGTCGTTAACCTGCTCAGACTCACCCGTCATATCGATCGAATAACCGTCAGGCAGTGTCTTCGCATAATCATCGAACTTAGGCTCGAGCTCTCTTGATACGAGAGTCGCGTTATATCCTTCCTCCATAACGGAGTTAACAGTTACGTATCTTACGAGGTTATCTCTTGAGATGGATGCTGATGTTACAGTCTCTACTACCGTAGCGAACTCGGACAGAGTATGAACATTGGACTCCTCCTCTTCCTCCTCGGACTCTTCCTCAGGAGCTGCTGCCTCCTCGCCTTCAGTCTCTGCATCCGCATCTGTCTCTTCTTCAGTAAATCCTGCGAACATATCCTCGAGCGATGAGAATGAACTCTGGTCCGCACTCATGGAAGAAGCTCCTGTCATATCTACTGCTTCGAACTCGATATCCATCAGGTTTTCTCTTGTAAGCTCATCCATGTTATCGACGATGCTTACAGTCATATCATTGCCGTCTACCGTGATCGTTACGGCATCTACAGTCGTTGATGTGTGGCTTGCGATACCCGCATAGATCTGTGCTACCGTAAGTCCGTATTCCATCGCCTGATCTCTGTCGATGATAACCTGAAGTGTAGGATCGCCTTCCGTGAAGCTGTCAGTGATCTCAGTTAAGCCTTCCTGGCCTTCCATGATAGTTCTTATGTCAGCGCTGATCCTCTCAAGCTCTGCATAATCATTACCCGAGATCTCGACGCTGATACCGGAGCTTCCCGTAAGCATGGAAGCATCGCCCATGGCACTTCCTGCGGATACTTCAACTTCGCAAGGGGATTCTGCCACGGAATTCTCGATGTCGGATACTATTCTTTCCATCTCCAATGCTGATGCATTCTCGGGAGCGAGAGCATTACATGTATATGAGCCGTATTCGTCGGATGATCCGCCTGCACCGAAGAAGCTTGAAGCACTGCCGGAATCCATGATACCGATATTCTCTACTCCGTCTACGGACATGATCATATTCATTACATCGTCTACAGCCGCATATGACTCTTCTCTTGTCATCTCTTCCGGAGTCGTTATGGAGATAGATATCTCATTCGTAGTGATCTCAGGGATATAGATGATACCTGTCTGAAATATCATCAATACTGAGAATGCGAGAAGACCGATCGCGATCGACAAAGGTACGATCTTAAGTCTTAAGCACCAGCGAAGTGACTTGCCGTACAATTCAAGAAGCTTATCGAAGAGCTTATGCTCCTTAGGCTTAGACTTGGCAAGAAGCGTACTGCAAGAAGCAGGTACGACTGTAAGAGCCATGACAAGTGAAGCTACAAGGCAGTAACCGATGGACAGAGCCATCGGGAACAACAGTGTTCTTACAAGCTCCCTAGCAAATACTGCCGGGAAGAATACGCATATAGTAGTTAACGTGGAAGCGATGATGGAGCCTCTTACCTGCTTAGCTCCCTGAACGGCAGCTCTCGGTGCAGAGAGGCCTCTGCCAGTAAGTCTGAAGATATTCTCCATTACTACGACCGAGTTATCTACAAGCATTCCTATACCTAGCGACAATCCTGACAAGGTCAGCATATTAAGCTCAAGTCCCGTGAAGAACATCAGGACTATCGCGAACAATACTGACAGCGGGATACTGATCGCTACGACGATAGTAGGCTTAACATCCTTAAGGAAGAGCGCGAGTACGATGATAGCGAGGATCGCACCGATGAGCATGCTCTGGAATACGCTCTGGATGATCATATTGATATAGACGCCCTGGTCTACGAGATTGATAGAGTGGAATCCCGGGTACAGACCGCTTAATTCTTCGAATGCCTGATTACAAGCCTCCGATACTTCGTTGGTACCGGATGTCGAAGACTTATAGATACACAGGATGATACCGTCCGAGCCGTTAAGCTTTGTATAGCTGTCATCGGCCGTATCGATGATCGCGATGTCTGCGATATCCTCAAGGCGTACCGTTCCGATAGTCTCGTTATCGATAAGAAGTGCTGAAGAGATATCCTCTGCACTTGTGAACTCCTCACCTACTCTAAGAAGCCACGACTGGTCATTCTCATCGTCGATATATCCGACAGGCATCGAGAAGTTCTGTGCGTAGATAAGCTGTGACAAAGTCGCAGGATCGATAAGAGCATCAGCATTGGCACTCTCGAGGGCAGACTCTCTTGCCGAATCATACTGTCTCTGAGCCTGGTCAAGCGCTGTCTGCGCATCAGACAACTGTACTGCTGCCGTAGAGAACTGAACCGCCGCATCAAGCTGTCCCTGCGTAAGACCTGCTACTGCAGTCTGAAGTCCGTTAAGAAGATCAGGGATGGAATCAGCGAGCTCATTTACTCTGTTAAGCTGGTCTTCGAGATTAACTACCTGTGAGTTAAGGCTTCCGACAGGATCGGATGTCCTTACTCTTCCGATCATGTCTCTTAACTGAGCCATCATCGAAGACAGGTTTCTTGTTGTATTGATAAGATCATTTATGGAATTACCGTTAACGGTCGTTCTTTCTCTCTCGAACTGGCCTCTTAACGCGTTAATGTCATTAGTAAGTCTTGTGATCTCCTCAGGAGCTATACCTGCCTGAGCAAGAGATGCATTATAAAGTGCTGCCGTAGCCTCATCGAATGCTGCCTGTGCTGCTGCTACCTGAGCGGAACCTTCATCATAAGCATTCTGTGCGATAACAAGTGCCGCATATGCTCTTGCCTCGGCCTCAAGCAAAGCGGAATACTCATCCGAAGGGAAATTCGGATCTGCCTGAGCGGCCTGTACTGCAGCTGCTGCCCTGTCATAGACGGACTGTGCCTCAGTAAGAGTTGTTCTGAGCTGTGCCTGGATGGCAACCATATTATCAAGGCTTACACGTGAGGCATCAGCTCTTTGCTGTGCGCCGTCAAGCACTGTGTTCTGTACAGGCTGTAAGGACATTATTCCCTGAGACAATTCATCGAGTCTTGTCTCGAGAGTCGCGATACCGGATCTTAATCCGTCAGCGATCTCTTCTGACTGTCCGTCGATCTGCGAGAAGATCGCAGAGGACATCATATTACCGAAGTTAGCCTGAGCCGTATCGAGCTGGTCCTGAGCCTCTGCCAAAGCCTCATTAGCTTCATCAAGGCCGTCCTGCGCTTCTGCAAGAGAACTGTCAACCTCACGGAGGATCCTGTCGTTCAAGGCATCGATCTTCTCCTGGTTAAGCTCTACCTGGATGCTTCTTTCTACAAGACCGATCGTCGTTATGCTCGCGACGCCGTCCTGTCTTGAGATATAAGGGATTACATCATCATTAACAAAATCCGTGAGCTCATAGATATCATAATCTTCGCGCTCTACGGCTACATACATGGTAGCCAGCATGTCCATGCTGATCTCCATGATATTGGGAGTCATTACTCCCGTAGGCATAGTACTCTCGAGCTCATTGATCGCACTCGATACTCTTACCATCGCGACGTTCATGTCCGTTCCGTCTGCGAATTCGAGCTGTACTATGGAATAACTGTCTGAACTTGTGGAAGAGACATTCTCTACACCGCTTATGGTTCCGAGAGAATTCTCGATAGGCTTGGTTACCTGCTCTTCAATCTTCTCAGGGCTGGCACCGGGATAAGCCGTAATTACGATAAGATAAGGGAGGCTGATCTCAGGAAGCAGATCAAGCGGGAGACGCGTAAGCGACACAGCACCTAAAGCAATAATCGCGATTACTGCCACAAGGATGGTAAAAGGCTTTTTAACGCTTAGTTTTTCCATTCACACCTCATTGCTAGGTAATAATATAATGGAAGCACCCAAAAAACAACATAAATTATCTTTGTCACAAGGACAAAGCATCAGACAAAATCCATAAAGACCTGATTGGCGAAGTCCAGTCCCTTGCGGGTAAGCCTGTAACCCCTGTCGTTTTCCTCAAGATATCCCAATTCCATATTCTTATCTATTATACCACCATATCGGGAAGCCAGCTCGCGATCCACGCCGGCGCCGGTCCTTAAGGCGAGCATACATCTCTCCTTAAGCTTATCCTCTTCCGTCAAGACCTCTTCCGTAATGCGCTTCATAGGATCATTGATATACTCTTCGATGCTCTCGGGGTGCGCGAACCTCTCCGAATTAAGATAACCGTGTGACCCCGCGCCGAAAGCATAATACTCGCGTCCCTGCCAGTAGCTTAAGTTATGCCTGCTCTCGTATCCCGGGAGTGCGCAGTTGGATATCTCATAAGGCTCGAAGCCTTTTCTTTGCAGGTGATCACGAAGACCGTGGTACATCTGTCTTTCAAGGTCCTCGTCTACATAGTCTCCGAGGCGGTCGCCATAAAGCTTCTCGAAGGGTGTTCCCTCCTCGATCATGAGCGAGTACATGCTGATGTGTTTTGCTCCCGTTTCGATAAGAAGGTCCGCATCCTCGTAGATATACTCTTCCTTCTGTCCCGGCACGCCTGTTATGAGGTCGCACGAGATGTTGGTGAAGCCTGCTTTTCGCGCTGCTGCCACCGCACGAAGAGCTTCCTCCCTGTCGTGGAGCCTGCCCAATGTCTTGAGCACATCGTCATGCAGTGACTGCACGCCGATCGATATCCTGTTGAAGCCCGCTTCCTTGTACATGCGCGCCTTATCCGCGTCGAACGAATTCGGGTTGACCTCGATCGTGAACTCACCGTCGTCTATGCTGAACATGTACCTCATGTAAGCGAACGCGTCGCAGATGTAAGACGCATCGACGAACGACGGTGTCCCCCCGCCGAAATAGATAGTCTCAGCATCCTCCTCCGCTTCCGCAGAGCATATGACGGGCTGCTTTAAGATCTCCTTCTTAAGCGCGGCGAAGTACCTTTCAGCATCACCACAGCCCGCGACGGAATAGAATCCGCAGTAGGGGCATTTACGCGCGCAGAAAGGAATGTGTACATAGATATGCATCAGAATGAGATGCGGCGGACGCCGGGGCGCGGCATCTTCGGGATCGGAGTGGTGTTTCTCATGGCGGCAAGAAGCGCGTTCTTAAACGTCATGAAGCTAGGCGAGACGTTGTTGCCGGGCTCGAGGTACGGTGAGATGGCTTCCGCCCACCTTGCCTTGTAGTGGCCGATGGCGGGATATCCGATCTCGATGATGTCCTCGTAGTTCATGGGGAATGTCACGCGGCACAGCATCTCCCACGTGCCGCAGATGCTGTCCTGCACATAATCGCTGTACGCATCAAGATCCGCATCGGGATAGGCCTTCAGAACCGCATTGATGTCACCGAGAAGCCATGACTCGACTTCCTCGGTGCACAGCCCTATGACCGATCTTACGTCCTTCGCGTATTTCTTGCATACGCGGTAGAGCTCCTGGCGAAGCTCGTCGGGATCGTTGTTGTCGGAGTCGATTATTACGACCAGGATCGTGTCGGTATTGCCGTAGACCTTGTTGTAGGCGCGGCATTTCGCAGGGAGCAGATCAAGAAGCGAGCTCGAGAACTTGCCCGGGCGGGAGTCCCAGTCCTTAGGCAGGCTGCCGCAGCCTCTGTGAGGGCGGATCGCGACTTCAGCGTCGACTTTCTCCTCCTCGATCAGACGCGTTACGAGGCGCTCAACTACTACCGCGCCCGATCTGTCTTCTGTCAGTATCTCAATGTGCATTATTCATGCCTTCGTCATCATATTCGTACGAACCCTTGTCGAGATGGCCGCCGTACCAGATCGCGCCCATGCCGACGCCCTGCTCCGTCAGTGCCATTACCACAGGATCCGAACCTGCGCAGCGGATATTAACATCCGCACTATCGTAATCCTCTTCATCCTCTCTCGAGAACACCCATATCTCCTTCGGCGACATCGTCTCTACGATATACGGATTATGTGTCGAGAAGATGATCTGCGAGTACGGGTGGCGGAGCGTGAACTCTCTCATGTCATCCGCGAGGACATCAACCATGTCGTGATACAGATCCCTGTCCGGAGTCTCGATGAAGATGGTCGACTTCGGTACAGGATCACGAAGAAGCAGCAGGTACTTGAACAGCTTCTCTGGCGAGCCCTGAAGGTTTGTCGGAAGATGCTTCTTTTTCTTTCTCATCGTCGGGATCTTGCTGTTGATCTCGTCCATGAGTTTCTCGTAAGTGCCGTCGCCTAACGACTTAATATAATCGAGCACGTTACCGACGTTGCTTCCTTCTGAATTCAGATGCTTGTGGCCGCCGGGAGCGTTGCCCGCGATGTAGTAATCCGACGCCTCCTCCGCAGAGAACGCGCAGAAGAACCATCCGTCGATCTCATTAAGCAGGATCTTGATCGGATCCTCGCTGCCGTTAAGTCTTCCGAGCACGCTTAGTGCCGTGATGCGGTCGTCGTTGACTACTCTTGCCTCCGACGAATTCGTGAACACCTCTTCGATCACGATCTCGCCGTCCTTCTTAACTGACGACAGCAGCTGCTCGAATTCGACTACCGGACTTCCCTGCTCGCTCGCACCGATCGTGAGCTCATACTGAAGGTAGTCTGACTTCTTCGTCACGGGGTCCATTATCCTGAAGAACAGCTTGAAGGACGCGGGCTTGTTCTTATCCACCAGAAGGTTCATGAAGCCCGGGCGGTCATCCGCAGTCGATGCTTTCGCGACGTCCGTGATGATACATCTCTTGACGAAAGACAGCGCTCTTATGAAAGCACTCTTACCCGTGTTGTTTCTTCCTATAAGAGCATTCAGGTTACGAAGCCTTATCCCGCGCTCCGACGGCGCCGCACCCGCATACTGTGTGGAGTCCCCGATCATCAGACCGATCTGGTCGTCATCGAACACGTCGAAATTCTTAATACTAACGCCGAGAATCATATCAATGTCCTCCTGTCACCTTACGTCTCTCATACAGCGCGATGCCAACGAGCATAACTACGCCCGCCACACTCGCCGCAAGTCCCGCCGTCTTGAACGGAACCTTATACGTCATCGCGATCTCGTTGCTGCCGTCTTCAAGCGGGATCGACATCAGCGCACCGCCGACAACGTCCGGCGTCACTTCCTGCCCGTTACGCACGACAGTCCAACCGTTCTCCTCAGGCACCGACAGGAACAGACTCTGCCCCTCCTGCCCCTGCACCTGCGCACTTACATATCCGTCTTCGATCTGCGCCTGCACACCGCGCGCCTTGATCGCATCCGTTGCCTCCTGCAGCGCCTCGAGGTCGAGCTCATAGAAGTACGCTGCCGTCACTTCTCCCCCCTCACCGTCGAAAACTATCTGCACATCCGCCTCGCCATCCTCAAGAGGAACTCTTATCTGCCTAGGCGCGAGGAATCTTGAATAATTAGTTTCCTGTTCGCCGTTGATGAAGATTACTGCACCCTCATCTGTGTTGGTGAGAAGCTCGCAGAATATTACTGCTTCAGGAGCCGCAGTCACGTGGTATTCGCCTTCTGCCACATTCTCATATTCCTGCTGGACAAACACATCTCGGTCGATACCCGACAGATGTCTGTACATATCATTTAAGTATTCGAATGATACTTCGCTGCTGCTCTCATAATCGCCCGCGCCGTCATAGACGAAAGCTGCCGGCACCGCGAATGGATTCATATACAATGTCTTGAATCCATCAATCGTGTTAACCTCGATCAGCCCCTCGTTGTTTACGTCTCCCGCAGGAAGCAGCACGTACCTTACTCCGAGCAGACTGTCGAGCGCGAGGTTGTCGTAAGCAGTTACCGTGATCGTCTCGCTGTACTGCGGATATCCTGCACGGTCCAAGAACATGACTGCATTCTCATCAGGATCCGATACGAAAGAAGTAACAGAGCTGAACCCATACGCCATACCCTCGTTATAAGTAAGCGGGAAGCTTAGGTGCTCACCGTGATAAGAAGTCTGCACGATCCTGTAGAAACCGTCCTCATCATCAGGAAGGATATTCTGCTCGAGCTCCGTGTAGTCTCTAATATGCTGTGCATTATCGACTGAATAGAATCTTCCGAGTATCGCCTGACCTGCAACAAGCTCAGCGCAGATCACGATCGCAAGCACGCCCATCATGACACGTGTGAATATGGGATTCTCTTTACGTCCTGCGATTATGAGCATCATGATAAGCGCGTTCAGTATCGGGAACACAAGCTTCGCGAGTGCGGGCACCAGATCCTGATCGACATAGACGCCTGTCAACTGCTCGAACATGAATGCGAATACGAGCTCCGACCTCGGTGTAGTCTTGAACAACGATATGACGATGATCGCAGCACAGAATCCGACCGAGCATACGAGCGGCACCCACGTCTTGATCTCGCGCTTAGCCGAAGCAAGATAATACGACGCCGCGATGAATATAAGAACGAAGCTTGCTAAGTAAGTGTAGCGGTACCAGTAAGACTCGACCACGCGAAGAAGTGAGAAGAGTGCCACCAGCGGCTGCCAGAAGAACATGAGCACGGTAAACGCAAGTATGCCGCCGTTAAGAAGCTTCCGGTTGATCTTATCCGCACCTCTTACGAAGAACAGGATCACACCGATAAGCACGAAAGTCCCCGTAAACAGACTCGCACTTCCCTGCAGGCTGATCGTACCGAATGAATAGTTATAAACGGCATCCGTGATGTTGCCGATGAAGCCGAGATCTTTAAGCATGCTAAGTCCCGACGCACCGTGCGTTCTCGTCGACAGCATCTTAAGTGTAGGTAGCAGCACCGCAGAAGACATGACTCCCGCCGCTGCGAAATACACAGCATACCTTAAGATAACGCCGCCGATCTCCTTGCCCTTGTTCTTATACGAGCCTGACACGAGACCTCTCAGGATCTCGAACACGAGCCAGAAGCAAGCGAAAAGCAGATCGATAATTCCCGTATACCAGTTGAAGATGATCGCAAGTGCCGTGCTTACTGCGAAGAGTGTGCCAGGCTTCTTTTCGACTATCTTCTCGCAGCCCGCGAGGATGAGCGGAAGCATGTACGCGCCCTCAAGCCACATAGTGTTGCTGCTCTGTGTAAGGATGAAGGGGCAAAGTCCGTATGAGACCGCGAGCATGACCGTGGCGCAGAGCCTGTCCTTGTCCTCGGGTCTGAATCTTCGTACCAAGTAGTAAGCCGCGAAGCCCGACGCCAGCATGGACTTGATCGCGAAGATGATATCCATGAACAGCGGCGTCTGCTCTTTGCCGAAGAAGACCATGAGCAGATTAAAAGGCGATGCAAGATAATACGTGAACACAGCGAAAGTACTTCCGCCGAGCGATTTGCCGAGTGAATAACCGATGTCCGCCTTGCCGGCGAGAACGTCCTTATACCATGCGAGAAGGTCGATCATCTGGAACTGTCCGTCGCTGTATGTCAGCGTCCTGTTCCCGAACGGCGCCAGTCCCGAGATCATAAACATGATGTAGATCATAACGAGCGTGACCAGCGACGAAGCAAGGCATATCAGAAGATATGTCGAATTGAAGCTTTTACCTATACCGTTTTTCTTCAGATCAGCCATATTCACTTTATTGTACTATACATCCGCATTATAATGTCTGTATAAACCTATTGGAATAAGGTGCAGATAATATGAATATTAAAAGTATCTCTAATGACATGAGGGATCGCTATTCCTCAGTCAGCAGCATCGTCGTACGCTGCGAACAGGCTCTCGCGAAGATGCCCGAAGGAAGACTTCGAATCTCAAGGCGTGGCGACAACATCTATTACTACCACGTCAAAGACAGCAAATGTCCTAACGGGATCCTTCTGAGCGTCGATGAACATTCTCTTGCCAAGTCACTTGCGCAGAGGACTTATCTTGAGTCGCTTCTTAAAGTTGCACGTATCGAGCAGCAGGTTCTTAAGACCGCGCTTGATCATTATCCTGAACGCGCGATGGAGAAGATCTACGAGTCCTATTCGAAGGACCGCAAGGATCTCGTCGACCCCTTCACTCTTCCCGATGACGAGTATAAGGATAAGTGGCTGGCTAAGCCTTACAAGCATATGGGGTTTAAGGAAGGTGCTCCGTATTTTGAGACGCTGAATAAAGAGCGCGTCCGTTCGAAGTCTGAGCAGCTGATCGCCGATCGTTTATTCCTTAACGGGATACCTTACAAATATGAGTGTCCCATTACGCTCGACGGCATGACTTTCCATCCCGACTTCACGATCCTTCGAATGAGCGACCGCCGCGAGATCTACTATGAGCATTTTGGCAGGTTGGATGATCCCTCATACTCAGACAATACAGTCTTCAAGCTGAACACCTATGCCCGTAACGGCATCATCATGGGCAAGAATCTGTTCGCTACATTCGAGACCGGAAGGTATCCGCTGGATATTACTGTAGTTGAGAAGCTGATCGACGAAGTGTTCAGGTGATCGGGCGGTCGGTTGCTGGCGGTTGGATGGTCGGTTGCCTGGTCGGTTGCCTGGTTGCTGTGTACCAAATCAGTGGATTCCTGCATTTTGGTACACAGATTATCCGTTTTTTGTGTACCAAAACAGCACATTTCCGACTTTTGGTACACAAACTCAGATGATTTGTGTACCAGATTATCCATTTCAGTCATTTTGGTACACAATTTTGGCGATTTTTGTGTACCAAACCCCAGCTTTTCGATGTTTTGGTACACAGGTGCTCAACCCAGCCCCCAACCAGACCCCAACCCAGTCCCCAAACCCAGGTCCCCAATTAGAAACGCCCGGAACCTAGGCACTGTTCCGGGCGTTTACGCGGTGTTTTGTGAGTCAAGTTGCAACTATTAAAGTTACTTACATTGAATCAATCGTAGTATCAATTTCAGAAAGGTTTGTCTGGATCTTAGCGATGCTCTCAGACAATGTGTTGTTAGCGTCAGTAAGGAGCTGCTTTACATAGATGTGAGCGCTCTTTCTGAGCTCGTCAGCCTGGTTCTCAGCTGCAGCAAGGATATTGTCAGCCTCGTCGCGGGCGCCTCTTGTGATCTCGTGATCGTTGACCTTGGAAGCATACTGACGGTTGGCGTCATCGATGATCTTCTTGCTCTTCTCACGTGCTGTCGTGATGATCTCCTGAGCTCTTACAACGATGTCATTGCTCTGTGCGATAGATGCAGGAAGATGATTCTTGAGCTCCTCGAGAGAAGCGATCATCTCGTTTCTGTCTACTGCGCAGTTTGAAGAGAACGGTACGCCGCTCGCTGCACGGAGGGTCTCGATCATATCGTTGATGTTGCTGATAACATCGTATCTCTCGACTCTCTTCTGCGGAGCCTGTCCGTAATTGCTGTTGTCCATGGGTTAGGTCCTTCCTTTCCTTAATCTCTCGTTTACTGTTTCAACTATCTGTGCCGGTACCATCTGGGAGATATCTCCACCGTATGAACCGACCTCCTTAACGATGCTCGAGCTTATGAGCGACAGATCATCGCGGCACGGCAGGAGCGTTACGTCGTAATCCGAACAGAGCATTCTGTTGGCAAGAGCCATCTCTGCTTCGAACCTGAAGTCCGACTCGGATCTGATGCCTCTTACAACTGCATTACAACCCAAGTCCTTGAAGATGTCAACAAGAAGTCCGTCGCTTCCGAGCACTTCGATATTCTCGTATTCGTTAAGCACAGCCTTCGCCATCTCAACGCGCTCATCAAGTGAGAACAGATAATTCTTTTTGCTGTTGTTCATCACAACAACGTAGAGCTTGTCGCAGATCTTCGACGCACGTCTCGCGATATCTCGGTGTCCTCTTGTAAAAGGATCAAAACTACCCGGGAACAAAAGCGAAGTCACCCTGCACAATCCTCCACGTTAATCATTCTTCGAGAAAAATGTTAACACCGCGAGCCCGTAGCTACAAGAACGATTCAATTTCATATTTATTACATCTGTTACAAAAGGCAGGTCCGACGAATGCTCCACTATGAAGATGCCGCCGTCGTTAAGAAGATCGCGGCTTATAATGATCTCGGATGCGATCTCTGCTGTCTTCTGCGCGATGCGGTACGGCGGGTCCATGAAGATCACGTCGAACTTTCTGCCCTCATCAGCAAGAGCATTAAGCGCCGCATCGTAACCCGACTTCATAAGCTTGATGTCATCGTCTTCTGACAGGTGCAGCTTGTTAAGATTGCCCTTGATAACGGACGCGGCATAACCCGACTTCTCCACAAGAACGACAGACGAAGCACCGCGGCTTAAAGCCTCTATACCGATGCCTCCCGTGCCTGCGAACAGGTCGATAAAATCACTTCCCGGCACACGCGTCTGGATGATGGAGAAAAGCGCCTCCTTCACCTTGTCGCCCGTGGGCCTTGTGTTGTCGCCCTTAGGCGCATCGAGGATGATCCCCCTGAACTTTCCTGCAACTACTCTCGGCATTACAACGTCCCCATCTTCTCGGCAAACCTGAGCTTAAACATGGTGCCGATATTCTCCATAAGATCCGCGGCTTCCTTCCCACCCTGCTCGAAAAGCTTATTTACCTCATCACAAGCCGTCTTAGCAAGCGGCGCATCAGTGAACAGGTTAGCAGCCCTAAGTGTCGGAATACCGTGCTGGCGGGTTCCGAAGAAGTCGCCAGGACCTCTTAATTCAAGGTCTTTACCCGCGAGTTCGAAGCCGTCCGAACACTCGCACATAAGCTTCATTCTCTCGAGTGCACGCTCAGTCTTATTATCGGAACAGAGTACGCAGTAAGACTGCTTGTCACCTCTTCCGATACGTCCTCTGAGCTGGTGCAAAGTGGACAGTCCGAAGCGCTCGGCATTCATTATAACCATCATCGTCGCATTAGGATTATTAACGCCTACTTCGATGACGGTTGTCGATATAAGCACATTCACTTCGCCTGCCAGGAATCTTTCCATCACATCTAACTTCTGTGTCTCTTTCATCGATCCGTAAAGTACTTCAGATGAATACTTTGACAACACAGGATGACTGTCGAGCCTCTTCTTCATCGCCTTTACGCTTACAGCTTCAGGAGCACCTTCACCTACATCAAGAAGATCGTCGAAGTAATACTCATCAGGAGCTACGACTTCCGAATCATCATCGATTCTCGGGCATACGATATACGCCTGCTCGCCCTTACGAAGCTTCGCGATAAGAACGTTATAGATATCATCGCCGTCAGTGTAAGGAAGGAAATGCGTCTTGATCTCCTTACGTCCTGCAGGCTTCTCTTTAATGACTGAAGTTGCCATGTCGCCGTAGATTACCATCGCAAGTGTACGCGGGATCGGAGTTGCTGTCATGACTAGATTATGCACTGCATTTACGCCGTCAGAACCGTCGCGGGAGATCAGAAGCTTTTCGCGCTGTTTGACGCCGAAGCGGTGCTGCTCGTCCGCGATGACAAGAGAGAGGTCGTTGAACTTAACGTCGTCCGTGAGCACCGCGTGTGTGCCGATTATTATCGAGGCCTCGCCTTCGCGAAGCTGCTCTTTGACTTCTTTCTTGAGGGATGCTTTCGTCTTTCCAAGAAGCAGCGCGACGTTGATGCCGGAGTCCTTAAGTAAAGCGCACGCGGAGTCGTAATGCTGCTTGGCAAGGACCGACGTCGGAGCGAGCAATACCGACTGCTTTCCCATGATCGCAGTCATCGCCATCGACAGGATCGCGACCGCAGTCTTACCGGAGCCGACGTCACCCTGGACGAGACGGTTCATTGGCTTGCTTAACATCAGATCCTGCTGGATATCAGAAAGCGCTTTCTTCTGGTCGCCCGTGAGCTTGAAGCCCAGGTTGCCGACGACTGTCTTCCAGCGCGACGCAGCATCAGAAGAGAGATTACCGTGAGGCACGACGATGGGCGCGACTTCTTCTGGACCGCCCGTCGACATGAAATACTTCATTCCGATGCCGAGCAGAATAAGCTCCTCATACGCGATCCTTCTTCTTCCCTCCGCAGCCTGCGCGACCGAATCCGGGAAGTGCACATACTGGTATGCTTCATAGGCGCCGCACAGATTCTCGCGCTCGCGTAAAGATGCGGGGATCACGTCGGGGATCTGCCCCTTAACAAGCTTCAGCGCGGTGCCCACCCACTTGCTTATCATGTTGGAAGTTATGCCCGCAGTCAGGTGATATACGGGCCTTACGAGCTTAAGCTCATCCGCGGATGAAGCCTTCTCGCAGAAGGGGTTCACGATCTGTGCATGCGTTCCGTAATAAGTCACGGTACCATGCACGAAGATCTTATCGCCGACCATGAACTTATTCATGATATAAGGTGCGTTGAAGTATGAAAGCTCGATGCGTCCCGTGCCGTCACTTACGTAAAATGCCACGGGCGACTGTTTCTTCATTCCTTTGCGTACAGGATTCGACGTCACCGTGCCGAGGAAAGATATCTCCTTGCCCTCCTCGCACTGATCGATCGACGTTACCGAAGACCAGTCATTATAGCGGCGCGGGATGAATGTCAGAAGGTCGAAGACCGTTGTGATCTCGAGCTTCGCAAGCTTCTTTCCCGCCTCAGGACCGATGCCGTAAAGGTCCGTGACAGGACTTCTTAATGTGATCTTAACGGGAGTACTCATTTGCTGTCCCCCGTGCGCTTCTTGCAGTATGAATTCAAGGGGCACACATCACACTTCGGGCTTCTTGAATCGCAGTAAGTCCTTCCAAGCTCGACAGCCTTGTGCCCGAGCGCGATCCACGTGCCCTCCGGGAACACTTCGCATATGTCCTTCTCGACCTTCAAAGGGTCTGTATTATCAGTAATCCCGATGCGGTACATGACACGCTTGCAGTGCGTATCGACAACGACCGCGGGTATCCCGTAGACCTCGCCTACGATGAGGTTCGCGATCTTCTTGCCGACGCCGGGACACTCCATGAGAGCACTGACATCACGCGGCACTTCCCCGCCCCACTTCGTGCAATACAGCTGCGCGAAAGTCTTGATCGACTTCCCCTTCGACTTATAAAGCCCGCACGGCTTGATGATGCGCATGAGCTCGTCCTCCAGCATGGCATCGATATCCTGCATCTTGGGACACACCTCGAAAAGCTCTTTCGCCGTGATATTAACCCTCACATCCGTGCACTGGGCCGAGAGGATTCCCCTGATTGCCAGTCTCTCCGGCTTATCCGAATCAAGAGAGCAGCATGAATCAGGGAAAGCCTCACTTAAGGCCTGCCACGTGAGGTCAGCGAGCTTTTGTCTGTCTGACTTTCTCATATATCAGCCCTTCGCGGGAGGTGTCGGGAATGTGAATATGAAGAGCGCGCCGCCGAGCTCGTGGCTCTCTGTAAGTCTTATTGACTGGCCGTGTCCGGACAGAACCTGCTTACAGATATAAAGACCTAAGCCGAAGCCCTCCTGCTTACGTGAAGGGTCGGTCTTGTAGAAGCTCTCGAAGACTCTGTTACGCTTCTCAGGCTCGACTCCGGGGCCGGAATCCTCGACCATGATGACTCTCTTCCCGTTCCTGATCATCGGAGACGAGATTATGATCTTACCGCCCTCAGGCGTGAATTTTACTGCGTTTGTAACAATGTTAAGCAGCACACGGCACAACATCTGGGTCTCTCCGTAGACCATCGTGCCGCCCTCTTCGCTGATCCTGACCTCGCATGTGATGTCCTTCGCATGGAACTGGGGCTCGAGCTCATTTACGAGGTCGCCGACAGCATCTTTCAGGTCGAATGCCTCCATAAGATTAGGGTCGACATGGGCAAGTGATGATGCCTCTGTCATGGAGACAACGAGACTTCTGATCTTATCTACCTCGGCCTTGATCCTTAACATGTACTTCTCATACATCTCAGGAGGGATAGTTCCGTCCATCATGGCGGTTACGAAGCCGTTTATGGATGTAAGAGGGGTCCTTATGTCGTGAGCGACAGAAGAAATGAACATGGCACGGTCATTCTCCTGGTTCTCGAGCGTCTCTATCATAAAGTTGATATTACGTGCCATATCGGTAAGATCCGAAGAAAGTGTGAGCATTCCCGTACTGTCGCCGTAAGTCGTATATTTCTTATCGATCCTGGCTGACAGATTGCCGTTCGCGACCTTAGATATCGTTCTGGTAATGCTTCTTAAAGGTCTGATCGTAAGTCCCGTAAAGCCTATAAACAGGGCGATAGCGGCGATCATCGATACAAGAACAGGATAAAGGATGATGCTTAAGTACTCAGCACTGTACTGGGATATATCTATATCCGTGATGACTACCGAATACATTCCGGTATCCTGAATGTTCATGGCGGTTACGATCTGTGAACGCGTGCCCGTTACTTCGACATAATCCTGGGAGATACCGCCTCCCATCATGTTTACTGAAGTAACTGCATTCTTAAGAACGCCATTTAAGTTATCGTAGACGAATACACCGTTCGAATACGCGATCCTTCCGTTGCCGTCAACGATATAGATCGCGCCGCTCTCAGCAAGCAGATTGGATCTGAGATAGATACCGATAAGCCTGTCGCGGTCCTCTTTCTCAGGATACGAATCAGTTATGATGACATAATCACTTGCCGCATCCGCACAGGCATTGGCAGATGATGCCATCTTATTATTCGTATACTCTGTCTTGATATTCTGATAGGAAATAAAAATAAGCACAGCAAAAACTATTACCGTGCTTATGATTAGAAACGTATTCAGGAATACGGCAAAATCCGAAGAGACAGACTTGTACTTGAAGGATCCGGCTTTACCCATGATTACTTAGTCTCGAACTTATATCCTCTGCTCCAGACTGTTCTGATACACCAATCTCTTTCTACTCCGGGAGTCTCGATCTTCTCGCGGATTCTCTTGATATGAACGTCTACGGTTCTGGACTCACCGAAGAAATCGTAGCCCCATACATTCTCGAGAAGCTGCTCTCTTGAGTATACGCGGTTAGGATTGGAAGCGAGGAAGAACAGAAGCTCCAGCTCCTTCGGGGGCATGTAAACCTCCTTGCCGTCAGCTGTAACAACATACTTTACCTTGTCTACAGTAAGACCGGGGAAAGTAACGATATCAGTCTTGGCAGCACCCCTGTCCTCGCCTTCCTCAGTCTCAGCAGCAGCTGACTTCTCAGTTCTTCTCAATACTGCCTTAACTCTGGCAAGAAGCTCCTTCGGCTCGAAAGGCTTCGGTACATAGTCATCAGCTCCTAGCTCGAGACCTACTACTCTGTCGAGAGTATCTGTTCTTGCTGTAAGCATGATGATCGGTACATCAGATATCTTTCTGATCTCACGGCATACGTCATTACCGTCCATACCGGGAAGCATCAGATCGAGGATGATGATGTCAGGCTTCGTTACGTTAAATGTAGCGACTGCCTTGTCACCCTGCATGCAAGAAGATACTTCGTAACCTTCCTTCTCGAAGTAAAGCTTCTGCAGCTCGATGATATCAGCATCATCATCAACAATAAGAACTTTCTTTGCCATAAGAGTCTCCTCCCTTATTCTTGGTTAGTAGTACTTAGGTTTTCAACTTCATCTGTGAAAGACTTGATGTCTGTAAAGTCGCGGTATACAGATGCGAATCTTACATAAGCGACCTTATCGAGCTTCTTAAGTCTCTCCATTACGATCTCGCCGATCTCGGTAGTAGATATCTCATGATTACGCTGATCATTGAGCTTGTTCTCGATCTCATCGACGATCTTCTCCAGATTCGCATTAGACACAGGCCTCTTCGAACAGGCAGATGCAAGTCCTGCCATGAGCTTCTCTCTTGAGAAATCCTGGCGTGTACCGTCCTTCTTGATGACCTTCATACCGAATACTTCGGCACGCTCGGTCGTCGAATATCTGTACTCGCACTCGATGCAGACTCTTCTGCGCCTAATGGCACGCCCCTCATCAGAGGGGCGTGTATCAATTACTTTATCGTTATCAGCTCCGCACTTAGGGCACTTCATTACTGATCGTTGTCCTTGTTTCCGAACATGAACCAAGGCTTAGCTGTCTTGGTCTGAGCAGGAGCGGGAGCAGCAGGTGTTACATTAACCTGAGGCTTGCCGCCGTACTGGCCGGGAGCAGGTGCAGGAGCGGGCTCAGAAGCAGGCATTGTGTATGTTCTGCTCTGAACAGGGATCGGAGCGGGGGCAGGTGCTGCCTCGACAGGTGCAGGTGCTGCAGCCTCAGGCTCACGAGCTGCCTGAACTCTGGAATTAACTGAATCATCTCCGAAGAGGAATCCCGGAGCTGCCTGTCTCTGTGCAGGAGCAGGTGCCGGCTCGGGTCTGGAGTAAGAGCTTCTGCTTGTTGTTGTAACAGGAGCAGGCTGTCTGGGCTCACTTACGAGCTGGGGATTATTTCTTGAGAGAATAGATGTGCTTGCTCTGTGGTTAGAGGAAGCATTGATGGAATTATCGAATCCTGATGCGATAACAGTGATCATGATCTCATCCTCGAGGGATGCATCGATAACTGCACCGACGATGATCTCAGCCTCAGGTGCAACAGACTCCTGAACGAGCTTAGCAGCTGCGTCGATCTCCTGGAGCTTCATGTTACGTCCGCCTGTGAAGTTGATGAT
>JAEEGL012993959.1_pt1 | contig 21119 bp, 14 predicted proteins | sample 9134231 | NCBI WGS metagenome assembly JAEEGL01 (sample SAMN16246548, study PRJNA631951) | gut metagenome | biome: gut microbiome; feature: rumen; material: fiber-attached | host: Bos | place: Iran: Karaj | collected 2018-10 | reverse complement strand
GGTAGAGAAATCAGAGTTATTGTTAAACCAGATCAAATTGATGATCTTAAGAGTATGAAAATTGCTAGAGATATTAAAAATCAAATTGAAAATGAAATGCAATATCCTGGTACAATTAAGATAACTGTTATTAGAGAAACAAGAGCTACTGAAGAAGCAAAATAAAACGAAGTTTAAAACTTCGTTTTTTATTATATTGAATAAAAATTAAATATATATTATATTTATACTAGGTGAAGTTTATATGTATAAATTATTTTTAAAGTTGAAGAAAAAACTAAAGGATAAAGGGTTTACTTTAGTTGAACTGATTGCAGTTATAGTTATAATTGCTATACTTTTACTAATTGCAATCCCAGGTGTATTACATACAATTCAGACATCAAAAATTAAAACTTTTTCGATGTATACAGATAAAATAGCTCTTCGAACAAATGCAAAATTAATGGAAGACTATGAAGAACTAACAAAAAACAATATTACATGTATTATTTATAATATTAAAACAGATTTAGATATTGATAATACAGGTTCTTTTGAGGGTTGGGTATTTGCTAATCTAGATACCGAAGATGTTTACATTACATTAATTAATGATGATTATGCAATTAGTTTATATCATTACAATGATCAAAAATTAAAAGTTATTAATGAAATGAAACCTAAGAAGGATTTTAAACCTGAGGAATTAACAATTGAATATATGTGTGAGCATTCTCCATGTACAACTTGTTCTACAAAAGGTGGAGGGGACATAAATAATGATAATCCAATACCATCACCTGAACCAATTACTGAAGTAACTACTACAGAACCAGTTAAAAAGGAAAATGCAACTTTTGAATCAGGTACAAAATTTAAAGAACACTTAGCAACTATATCAAGTGAGAATTCTAATAAAACATTTAATTCGATATTAAGAAGTGGTTCTTTACCTGATGATGTAACAAAATATAATGTTGCTGATGATGAAAAAGCATTACCAATTTGGCTATATGCTGAAGGAGATAATTTATATTATTTCTCTGAAGCAACCGAAAACTTATTCTTAAATAGCGATTGTAGTGAAATGTTTAGTGGAGCTCGTATTAAAGAAATTGATATTTCTAATTTAAATGCTTCAAATGTAACTTCAATGAAGAAGATGTTCTATTCATCTTCAGCGAGTAAGATAACACTTGGTAATTCACTTACTTCTAGTGTAACAAATGTTACAGGTATGTTTACTAATAATGCAAATTTAACATCTGTTAATGTTGAAAATATAGATACAACAAATGTAACTAGTTTTGATATTATGTTCCATAATTGTACTAAACTTACTTCCTTAAATGTAAGTGGATGGAATACAAGTAATGTAACAAGTTTGGCTAATATGTTTAACGAATGTAACTCATTAAGTTCGTTAAATGTAAGTAACTGGGATACTTCAAAAGTAACAAGTATGGAAGGAACATTTACAAATTGTAGTAGTTTAACATCATTAGATGTAAGCAAATGGAATACTGCAAGAGTATCTACAATGAACGGATTATTTAATGGATGTAGTAAACTTACTAGTATTAATGTATCAAATTGGAATACAGCTAATGTAACAAATATGGAAGCAACATTTGCAAACTGTGCAGCTTTAACAAGCGTTGATGTAAGTAAATGGAAAACATCAAATGTAACTACAATGAGAGCTATGTTCGTAGGATGCTCAGTATTAAAAACAGTTAATGTTGCTAATTGGGATACAAGCAAAGTAACAAATATGTTTACTATGTTCATGAATGATATTGGATTAACATCATTAGATGTATCAAAATGGAATACTGGACAAGTTATAGATATGGGTGGATTATTTGCAAACTGTGTATTCTTAACAACACTTAATGTAACAAATTGGAATGTAAGTAATGTAACAAATATGTTCGTTATGTTTAATGGATGTATGTCATTACAATCATTAAATCTATCTAAATGGAATGTAAGTAAAGTAACTAACATGAATGGTTTATTCCAAAAATGTGTTGCATTAAAAACATTAAATATTTCTGGATGGAAAACTAATAGTGCTACTGATATGGGATATATGTTTACAGGATGTTCTGCTTTAACAACATTAGATGTTTCAACTTTTGTAACAACTAATGTAATAAATCTAGCATATATGTTTGAGGATTGTGCTAAGTTAACATCATTAAATGTATCAAAATGGAATACAAGTAATGTAGTAAGTATGGCTCATACATTTGGTGGTTGTAAAGCATTAAGTACACTATCAGGTGTATCAAATTGGAATAGAGGTAAAAATCCAGATATGACAGATATGTTCATAAGTTGTAAATCAAATATTATTCCGTCATGGTATAAAGGAAGAAGATAAAAATAATAAAAGGAATGACTAGCAAGTGTCATTCTTTTTTTATTTTTAAATAATTGATAAAAATTATGATAATATTAATTATAGGGTGATGATGATGTACAAGGTGAAGAATAATAGAGTTAAAAGTAAATATAATTTATATTTATTTATGTTAATAATTTTAGTGATTTCAACAATTGGTTTAATAGCATATGGAATAATCAGAAAAAATTATGAAGTGTTTGTTGCTTTATTCTTTATAGTAATAGCTTTAGTTTATTGTGCACATGTAATGGCACTATTAAGTATGGATTTAGATACTATTAAAGATTTAGAAAAGAATGGTACTCTTGTTAAAAATTTAGTTTACAATATTGGAGAATATGTTGTAGTAAAATCAGAACATCATGATAGAAAAAACTATTATGCTTTTGTAAGATATCAATTTGGTGATGGCGATGAAAGAATTCTAAAAACAGCTGAGACACCATTTCCTATTCGATTTATAAATAATAAAACAATTGATTTATTATATGATAAAAATGACCATTCAAAGTATTATTTAGATTTTGATATTCAAGAAGTAGGTGAAAACAATGGGTAGAAGAAATAAACTTTTAGGTGATAAACTTGTATACGTTTTTGGTATTGTATTATTATGTTTATTTTTATTACCCTCTATAATTATCAGTTTTAAAATACATAGATATATACTATTTACAATTCTATTTGTACCATTTATTACATTATTTATATTATGTATAGTAAAAATGGATAAAATAGATGAAGAAATAAGAAAATATAATAAGTTTTTAAAGAATGGAAAATTAATTAAAAATGTTCCATTTTATAAACATGAATTATATTATGGTAGAGAACCTGCTGGTGCACCAATATCATTTTATGCCATCGTTGATTATAAAACAAAAGATGGTAAAATTGTAACATTAGGTAGAGCTGAACAATTTAGCATTAATGATTATGGAAACAGAACAATTATGGATTTATATATTGATGAAGATAATATTGAAAACTATATTATTGGATTCGATTTAGAAGAACAAATTAAAAATGATGAATTATATTAGTTAATTACCATAGTAATATAACACACTCGTTTGAGTGTGTTTTCTTATTTATTATGATAAAATTATTATGGTGATATTATGAAAGAGAATAGAGGTTTTACACTTGTTGAAGTTCTTACAGTTTTAGTTATTCTAGCTCTTATCATGGTATTTGCAGTTCCTGCTATTTTAAATGTTGTAAATAATTCAAAGAAAAAAAGCATTTGAGGAATATACAGATAAAGTAGTTGAAGAAGCAGAAAAACAATATATAAATGATGAATCAAATGGTAATGCTGATGATACAAAAACTTATGATGTTAAAACTGATTTAGATTTATCAGAAATTGGTAATTATTCCGGTTATGTAACTATTAAGACAAATTAAAAGAGAGTTATTTTACTCTCTTTATTTTTTGTTTATTGATTTAAATATAAATATATACTATATTTAAACTAGGTGAAGTTTATATGTTAAAGTTATTTTTTAAGGTGAAGAAAAAACTAAAGGAAAGGGGATTTACTTTAGTTGAATTACTTGCTGTAATTGTAATTCTTGCAATTATTATGTTAATAGCAATTCCAGCTGTTCTGTCAACATTAGAGACAGCAAAGTTAAAATCATTTGTTGAGTATACAGATAAAAGTGCAGGTTTAGCACAAAAGCAAATCGCAGAAGATCAAATGAATGGTAACATGGCAAGCCTTTGTGTAGTTTATAATATAAAAACAGACTTAGGTTTAAGCAATACTGGTACATTTGAAGGATGGGTTTTAGTAGATTCTGCAACTAATGATATTTTTATAACTTTATTTAATGAAGATTATGGCATATCAGCTTATCATTATAATGATTCTTCTATTAAAGTTGAAGATTTTATAAAGAGAAAATCTGAATTCACTACTGAAGAATTAACTATTGATTATTTATGTGGTAAATCAAGTTGTTCATCATGCAGTGTATCTAACAAAGATGGATCTTCCATCGTAGATAATAAAGAATATGCTAATCAAAATAGTGCTTACTTAATTAGTGGTTCTCAATTCGCATCAAAAGTTAAACCTTTGATAGGTAGTAAGCATATTATTACTTTTAAAAAAGCGGATTCATTACCAGATGGTATAGATAAGATAGATATATCAACAGATGATTCAAAATATAAAGTGTGGGTATTTGTTGATACTTCTGATAATGAAACAATGTATTTTTATAGTGATACACCTGGTAAAATATTTATGAATGAAGATTCTTCATTTATGTTTTATCCTTCTGATTCAAATTTATATTGGTTACAAAATATAGATTTAACAGGATTTGATTCTTCTAATGTAAAAGATATGAGTAGTATGTTTTCAATCTTGTATGCTTTAAAAACATTAAATATATCATCGTTTGATACTTCAAATGTTACTAACATGTCAAAAATGTTTTATAATTGTGAAAAATTAACAAGTTTAGATGTATCAAATTTTAAAACATCAAATGTAAGAAATATGAGTAAAATGTTTAGTGGAGTTTCTGGCATAACAAGTTTAGATGTATCTAATTTTGATACATCTAAAGTATCAAATATGTCAGGAATGTTTACTGCTTGTACTAGAGTAACTAATTTAGATGTTTCTAACTTTAAAACATTGAATGTTACAGATATGTGTTCTATGTTTTATAATTGCCGAGCATTATCATCTCTTAATGTTAGTAATTTTAATACATCTATTGTTACAGATATGTCAAAAATGTTTTATTATTGTGATGGTTTATTAAGTTTAGATTTATCAAATTTTAATACTGAAAGTGTAACAGACATGTCCAATATGTTCTATTATTGTACAAAATTACAATCAATTAATTTATCTAGTTTCAATACTGAAAATGTAAAAGATATGAATGGAATGTTTAATAATTGTAAATCATTACCTAGTATAAATGTTTCAAATTTTAATACTGAGCAGGTTACAAATATGGCTTCTATGTTTGCTGATTGCAGTTCATTATCGTCGATAAATGTAGATAGTTTTGAAACATACAATGTTACAAATATGTCATCAATGTTTGCCGGATGTTCAAATATTAAAAGTTTTACTTTATATCGTTTAGATACTTCTAGTGTTATCTATATGTCAAGTATGTTTCAAGGATGTACAGGAATAACATTTTTAGATATATCAAGTTTCAATACGATAAATGTTAAATATATGGGTCAAATGTTCTTAGGTTGTTCAAATTTAAGAGAGATAGAAATGCTAGGTTGCAATACATCAAATGTTATAGATATGAGTAGAATGTTCTTTGAGTGTTATAATCTTACAAATATTTACGTTGGATACTATTGGAATACAAGTAATGTAAAATCATCTAGTTATATGTTTACTTATAGTACAAAATTACCAAATTATAATAGTTCAGTGACAGATGTTACAAAAGCTTATGTAGGTAATGGGGGATATTTAAGTTCATACTAATAAAAAAACGAAGTTTATACTTCGTTTTTCTTTGTTAATTTCTTGATATCTTCATATTCTTTAGTGAAATAATAATCAGTCATACCTGCGATATAATCAATTACTTTTCTTTCGTTTGAGGTATTAGTTAAATAATCTTCATTCATGTTATTTAGGAATGTTTTATAAATATTTGATTCAGTATCTGAATTATTTAATTGACTTAATACTTTGTCAGCAACAGTATTAAACATTTCTTTAATGTGTTCTTTTTCTTCTGGTGAATTAGCTTTGTCATAAATGTTTATATAGTTGAAATCTTTAAGATCGCCAACTGCTTTATAAATATATGGAGACATTGCTATATAATTCTTTCCATAAGAATTTTTAATTATATCTTCAACGATTGTATTAACAATATTTTTATTTGAATCACCAAGGATAGCTTTAATACTATCAGGAATTGTTTCTTTATCTAAGACTCCTAATCTAATAGCATCTTCAATATCTCTTCCTAAATAGCCAATGATATCACTGATTCTAACTACACAACCTTCCATAGTCATTGGAACAAGTTCTTTAGAGTAGTTAGCAATCTTATAACAATTTTCATAATCTCTTATGAAATCTTCTTTAGTTTTTGGTTTTGGCATGTAATTTGATTGTAAGAATTCACCATTATGACATAACATTCCATCAAGAGTTTGAATACATAAATTCTTACCACGACCATCATTTTCAAGTATCATAAGTTCTCTTACTGATTCAACATTATGCATAAAATATCCTTCATTAAATCTTAATGATATTTCATTTAAATATCTTTCACCTAAATGACCAAAAGGAACGTGTCCAATATCATGACCTAAAGCAATAGCTTCAGTTAAATCTTCATTTAAACCAAGTGCTCTTGAAATAGTTCTAGCAATTTTACTTACGAATTGAACATGTATCATTCTTTTAGTAATGTGATCATTATCTATATTACTAAATACTTGTGTTTTATCCATATATCTTGTGTAAGCAAGAGAATATATAATTCTATCAATATCATGATAATAATTAGGTCTTATATCATTAGACATATCTTCATCTTTAAGTCTTATGGCATCTTTATCTCTAGTTGCAAACTCACTAAGATATTTTTCATTTGTAAGCATCAAATTACAGATATCTTTATTTTCCATAAAATCCCACCTTTACTAAAATTATTATATCATGATTTATTTACTTGAATATTCTTTTTTGTTATAATCGAAGAGAAGAATAAGGAGGTATCACTATGGATAAGTCTATAGCTATAGTTAATGAGAACTTAAGACAAGTAATAAATAGCATTCGTGAACACCTAAATAGCTCTAAGAAACATTTTGAAAGCATCGAAAATGAAATGAATGAAAAGGTGAAACTTGCTCAACAATACAAAGAAACCGTAGTTGAATCCAAAAATAAGATAAACTCTATCGAAGATGAAATTTCTTCATTAGAACGTGACTTAGACGATTTAAATAATAAATTTGGTGGTACTGACTTTAAAGAGATACTTTCTGCAGGTAATAAAGAAATTAATTCTAAGATTATTGAAAAACGTGCAATCGTACAAAGAGAAAGTCAAAAAATCTTAGATTTAACTAATAAAGCTAAAGAATTAAAAGAAGAATTAATTAACCTTAAAGAAAAGAAGAGATTAATTGAAAAAGATATTAAAGAAACAACTGTCGTAGAAAAATTCTATGCAGCTAAAGTAAATGAAATTATAGATTATACTGAAGCAGGTAATGATCTTGAATTATATGTTGATAATACTCCACAAGCTGAACTTATGACTAACAATGATTATCAAAAAGAGTTTGTTGAAGTATCTAAAGTATTAAATGATCATGTATTTGATGAGATAGATGAAATTACAACTAATGAACCAGATGAATCATTAGTAGAACAAGCACTTAAAAATGTAGTTTCTAAAACTTATGATAGTGAATCAGTTCAAATTAATGATATTAAAGAAGCTTTAGAAAAAGACATGAGAGAAGAAATTCAATCTACACCTCAAGTTGAAGAAGTAACAACAGTGGTTCCAGAAGAAACTACTCAAGTTGAAGAAGTAACAACAGTAGTTCCAGAAGAAACTACTCAAGTTGAAGAGGTAGCAACAGTAGTTCCTGAAGTTACTCCTGTTGAAGAGGTTAAAGTAGAAGAAGAACCTTTAGTAGTAGCTGAACCAATCCATGATGGAATTGAAGAAAAATCATTCCAAGCTATCGTAACTGAAGATTTAACTAAAAAAGGAATAGTTGAAGTTCCTCAAGTTGAAGAAGTAACAACAGTAGTTCCAGAAGAAACTACTGAAGATATTCAAATAGATATGGATGCTCCATTTGCTGATACACCAATAGATGTTCCAGAAGATAAAGAAGAAACTGAAATTATTGAAGGTAAAAACAATGAAGAATCTGATGAAGATTCTTTAAATGCTTTAATTGAAAAAACATTAAACAACATGAGTTATCCATCATTTAATTCGGATTCAATTGATTTAAATTTACTTGAAGATGATTTAACTGATGAAAATACAGCTGAAACTGAAACGATCGCTTTACCAGGCGAAGAAAATTATGAAGAAGAAAAAGAAAGTGATGATATTGAATTAGATATCGCAGATGATACTGATGATAATACATCAAATAATTCAGAATTAGATAATGAAGATTTATCACTTTTAGGAATAGATACATTTAGATTATCAAGTGATGATTTAAGTAAGTTAAAGAAATCAAATCAAATTGATTTAAAGAAAAACATTGGTGCTTTAAGCAAACATAATGTATCAATTGATGATACATATTCAAATGTTAATGTTTTAACTGATATGAATCCAGATAGAATTGACTCAATTCTTACATTACTTGAAGATAATAAAAAAGATGTTAAAACAGTGATTCCTGTGTTAGATAAAATTGATGTTGAAAAGTTACAAACTTCACTTGAAGTAAACAAGAATGAAGATGTAATAAATATTATTCTTCCAACAATCGATTCAGTTGACGATGTTATTAAAACTAAATTGAATATGTCTGATGAAGAATATGAAACATTAAAATCAAACGTTTCAGAAGAAACCTTAAAGAAATTAAATATTCTTTCATATAATGTTGTTGAAAACTATAAAGTTTTAGACAATTTAGGAATTAGTAATATTAGAGAATGCTTAACAAAATATCCATCAAAACTAATGCTTGATATTAATGAATTTAAAGAGGTTTTAGATAAATATGACCAAGATGATTTAGTTAGATGCATAAATAAAAATCCAAAAGTATTTGATAAAATCTAAAATAATTAAAGAGGCATTAAATATTCTATTTAATGTCTTTTTTATTTAATTAGTGATATAATTTTTAAAGATAAGGAGTGTTGTATTGTGCCAGTAACTTATAACAGTCAAGAAGCCAAAAATGAAAAGAAACCAACAGTTTATCAATCATTTACTTATGACAATGAAACTGATGGTGGAATACTAAGTAAAATTAATGAAGTTAATTCAATTATTAGTGATATTGAAACTAGTATTGGTGATATTTCATCTTGTTATTCAAAGCTACAAGCATACTATGATCAATTTACAGATTATAATGAATTAATGAATTCAAATAAGCAAAAATTAGTAAGCTCAGCAAATAATATAAAAACATATTACGTTAAATTATTAAAACAAATGCAAGGTAATATTGCTGAACTACAATCTAGAGATGCTTCTTTGATAAGTGATTTAACTGGTATTAATAGATTATTAGGTAATGCAACAAATGCGTCTAATACAAACAATAATAGACATAGTAGACCAACAAATCCTAACAATACAACTACAACAACAAATACTCCATATCAATCAAAATATTCTGGTCCAGAAATAGATAAAATAAAAGACTTATTAAAGGATTATGGATTAACAGATGAAGAAATAGCTAAACTTGCAGATGCAATATATGAAGCTGCAGGGAAAAGTACATTAGGTCTTGGTGCATTAGCTTTAAGTCCAGTTGAAGGTTTAATGAATAATTATGATTCTATTATGGCATCCCTTGGTGATGATGGCATTAATATTGTTAATAAATTATTAACTAAACAAATTCCAGGATTAGAATTTAATTTATCTAAGGATTTATTAGATAATCTAATGCATGATGAAGGAATGAAACAATTAATACTAGATGCATCAAGTAATAATATGGATTTAAATTCATCTAAAGAATATTTACAAGCGATAACAAATTTCGCAGATAATAATGACATTACATTTGATAAAATGAATGAAATGATTAAAGGATTTGATACTTTCTTAACTGATCAAGTTAATAATACAATTGGTAACATGATGGGTGTTACTTTTGATAAAGAAAATATCGAAGCAATTTATAATGGTTTAATAGATTATTATGATTATAAAAAAGTTGATTTTGATATAACTAATTTAAATAGTATATTTGAACGTACTCAAAAGCATAATGAATTAAGTGATGCTATCTTAGCTGCTATACCTGATAAAGAAGCAGCAGTTAAAAATATTTTAGCAAATCAATTTGGTATAACAGATATAGATTTATCTGATATTGACTGTGAAAAAGTATTACATAAAACAATAAGAAATGCTGATAAGATTGGAGAAACTCTCGGAGAACTTCAAAATTTAGATACTAGCGCTACAGGTTTTGATGGTGTAAAACAAGATGCTAGTAATGCTTATGAAGTATATCAAGGTTTAGATGAAGTCTTAGATTATATGGGATTATCAGCAAGTGATGTTGGATCTGTTGCATATACAAATATCTCCAACAAAGCTGCCGAAAAAATTGATGAAATAACAGAAAATTTATTTGGATGGATAGGTTAATTACAAAAAAACATTAGATTGTAATCTAATGTTTTTATTTGTTTTCTTCATGATAATCTTGTTCAACATTAACATTCCATATTTCTTTTTTATTTGTGTTATTAAGAATTGAATCTACAGCTCTAATTGCAGTTAACATTGAATGATCCATATTATTATATCTATGTTGTCCATTTCTACCAATGCAATATAAATTATCAAAAGTATTAATATATTTAATTACTTTATTGATATCTTTATATGAATCAAAGTAGGCAGGATATGCCTTTTTAACTTTAATTCTTGTTGCATCAATAACATCTTTTTTGTCTACAAAACCAATTTTGACAAGTTCATTAATAGCGAATTCAATTCCTTTTTTCTTACTCATATTCCAGAACTCACTGTTTTCATTACAAAAGTATTCAAGTCCAATCCATACAGTCTTTTTATAATCTTTAACCATATAAGGAGACCAGTTATTGAACACTTGAATTCTTCCCATTTTAACAGTTCTATCTTGAACATAAATCCAAGTATCAGGAATAATATTATTAATTGTTTTTATATCAGTTTTATTTTGTATTTTTAGTTTTTTAGCAAGTATACCAAATGTAATAAAATCTCTATAAGGAAGATTACTTGCAACTGAAGTAACTTTCTTAGGAGCATCCATATCTTCAATTAAATCTTTTAATGGCATTGAAGATATAAAATAATTACATTTATAAGTAACTTCTTCATTGTTTTCTAATGCAATTATATCTGTAACTTTATTCATTTTAGTATTAACTTTTATAACTTTACTATTCTTAATAATTGTTCCACCCATATCAACTATTTTATTAGCCATTTCTTCATAAAGAAATCCTGGACCAAATTTAGGGTAGGTAAATTCTTCAATTAAAGATGTTTCTACATCTTTATTTTTTATTTTAAATATTTTACTTAAAGCATTTCCAATTACTTTTCTAATTGATATACCTTTAACTCTTTGAGCACCCCATGATGCATCAATTTCTTTAGGACTTCTTCCCCAAACTTTAGCAGTATAATCCTCAAAGAATAGGGAATATAATTTCTTTCCAAATCTATTAATATAAAAGTTTTCTAAGTTAGTTTCATGTTTTTTAAATATACATGATTTTACATAACTAAAACCACAAATCATAGTTCTAAAGAATCCCATATTTTTAATAGTTTCAAACTTTAAACTAATAGGGTAATCATAGAATTTATTACAGAAAAGAATTCTTGAAATCCTATTTCTTTTTAATAAAACTTTATCTTCTTTTTCTGGATCAGGTCCATCATTATTTAGACTAATTTTTCTTTTTAATTTAATATCATCTTTGGAAGGTTTACCTTGGATAGGTAATATTTCATTCCATATTTTATTTACTTCATCACTTTTAGTGAAGAATCTATGACCACCAATATCAATTCTATTTCCTTTATATTTAACAGTCTTTGATATACCACCAATATCATTAGATTCTTCTAAAATAATTACATCATATTTTTTAGATTTCTTTAATAACTCATAAGCAAAAGTTAGCCCAGCAGGACCAGCACCTGCTACTATTATTTTCTTCTTCATTATTTAACTCTCTTATAAAGTACACCTGGTATTTCACCATATAATCTATAAACTATTTTGTAATCACTTTTTCTATTATTATGAATGTAATTATATATTTCATCTTTTTCATTAGCTTTTAATACTAAATAATCAAAATTATATTTATTAATAAATTCTTCAGTACCAATTCCGTTACCGGCATTAACATATTCATCCATTAAATCAAATTGTTTGTTAGTTGATTTTAAGAATACATCACCACGTGGATCTATATATGGTTTATATCCTCTCCATTCAAGATATCCACCGTCACCGTAATCTGTATAAATAGTAATATCTTTATTATTTTCAGTGCTATCTAAATAATCAATCATTGTATCATATGGATGTGTTAATTGTGCTTCGCTAACAACAATTGAATAAGATTGAATTACTAACATAATAGTAGTAACAAATAAACCAAGTTTAATATATTTGAAATCTAATTTTGTAGGTAAAGTTAATACCTTTTTGAATTTTTCAAATTTAATTTTATTTACATAATTTAAATAAACTTCTTTTAGATTAACGTTTACTAAAAGGGAAGACATTGTAATAACAAATGCTATTCCAAAATAAGGAACACTTTTAACATGACTTAATGCTAAATAAGAAGTTCCAGCTAGTAATAAAAGATATCTAATATTAATTTTCTTATATAAAGAAGATACAAATAATACTAAGAAAATACCTAATAAAATAAGTTTTCCTCTAAAGTATTCAACAGTAACAGCTTCCATTTCCATAATATTATCATTTAATACTTTAACACCATAAGATTTAAATACATATGTTATTGCATCCAATCCATAAGGATTAATAAATCCACATAATAACATAATAATTAATGTAACAAATAATGGTCTTCTTAAATCTTTATCTTTAAGAGTATCTAGGAAATAAACTCCTAGAAAACAAAATTGTAAAAACCACATTGAAGAATGTAAGTTAATTTCTAATATTGAAAGTATTGGTAATAAATATAAATACTTTTTATTTTTTGAATTGATAAATTTATCTGTTAAAAATAATTCTAAAGTTAAAATTAAATAAGTAATTATTTGTGGTCTAGTAGTAGTAAAACCTCTAGCAAAAAAGTAAATATAAAATATCATTAATAAACTTGTAATAGATGTATTTTTAGTTAAGTATTTACTATATCTATAAAGTACACTAACACCTAAAATTGAAATAAGTGAAATGAAAGTAGAAAATATACCAGAACCGAAAGTATTCATAGTTAAATAGTAAATAACTGATGTTAACCATTGTTGTGCAACTACTACATAATCACTATGCATACTTAATGTATCAAAATGACTTATACCATTATTTATAATGCTTCTTCCTGTTGCAAGTATAAACCATAAATCGTTATCATAATTTGTAAAAAAACCAAATGAAGCATAGATTAAAAATCCAATCATTAGTAAAAAAAGAATATTAATTTTTTTTGATCTCTCTAATATATTTTTCATACCATCACCCTAGGTAAATTATATCATATAATTCCTTGATATTTGCATGTTTTTATTATATGATTTAGTTAGAATAGGAGTGTATAGGATAAGTTATGGAAAACAAAGAAAACAAATATCAAATGATACTATTAGGCTCAGTTATTATCTGTGCAATTTTTACTTTTGTAACAATCGCATGGGCAGCTTTTAGTACAACTTTAAAAATATCAGGAACAGCAACAATAAAAGCTCAAACTTGGAACGTTTATTGGTCAGCAGCTTCAGTAGATAATACAGCAGGTGCAACAACAGCAACAGCAGCATCTATTGATACTATTGGATCATCAACAAGTACAATTTCATTAACAGCTTTAAGTGCCGAATATAATACACCTGGACAAAAAGCAGTTTATCATATTACTGCTACAAATGGTGGTACATTTAATGCTAAGTTTACTCAATTTACTGCACCAACTATTGATTGTAAAGGTGCAAGTGAATCTACTTATAAAACAGTACAAGATTCTATAGATGCATATACTGCTGCAGGTTCAAATATCTCTTCAATAACTTCAACTGGAGAAAAAGTATGTAAGTTTATAACTTATGAATTAAAAACTAAAACTGCATTTACAAGTACAGTTAACTCTGGTGGAATTACTGCCGGTACTGATTTTTCAACACTTGCTAATACTTTAGTATTAGATAAAGTTACTTCATCAGGAATTGCTACAGGTGGATCAATTGAATTAGAATTAATAATTTACTTTGATAAGAATGAACAAATGGCTCCAGAAGCATTACCAACTGAAGATGTTTCTGTAAGAATTAAAACATTCGAAGCTAAATTTGATCAAGCATAATTAGTTTAAAGAGGTGATTAAAGTGAAAAAAGGTAGTACTAAACTATTATTCATACAATTAATCACTTTAATCATACTTATATATAATGCATTTAAAAATAATATATTTTCTAATCTATATTTAGCAATATTTCTAACAGTAGTTTTTGTGATATGTTATTTCCTAATTGGATTTGAAAAAGAAAGATTCAACCAAAAGAAAAGAAACATAAAAATAATAATAGTATTAACTATAAGTTTACTTGTAATTAAATATGGATTAGGAATTATAACAGGTTACTTATATTCTCCATATAATAGAACATTAAGTGGAATTATAGGTAATGCATTACCAATATTATATCTATTAGTAATATCAGAATTTTTAAGATATACATTTGTTACTAAAGGGAAAAAAATCAACTTTGTTTTAACAATAATAATATTTACATTAGTGTATTTAAATATAACTACTAATCTTACAAACTTAACAAGTTTAAAAACAATAGTTACATTATTTACAACTGATGTATTAGTAACATTATTTGAAAATATAGCACTTACTATTATCTCAAAAAAGTATGGTTATAGTGGTTCTTTATCATATACATTAATAATGAATTTATATATGTATATTGTTCCAATATTCCCAAACTTAGGTGAGTATTTAGATGCAGCAATAATGATTGCATTTCCTATAATTTTATATTTATTTTCAAATTATATTTTAACTGATTTGTTTAAAGAAAAAGTAGATATAAGAATAAAAAATACTGGTGCTAAACTAGTAAGATTAATAATAGTAATAATAATTATCATAATGGTATCTTTAAATAGTGGAATTTTTAGATACTGGATATGTGTAGTAGCATCTGGTTCAATGGAACCAACAATTAAAGTTGGAGATGTAATATACATAGATAAAAGTTATAAAAATCACATAGATAAAATAGAAGAACAAGATATAATTGTATTTAAAATCAATGGTAAAATTTACTGCCATAGAGTAATTCAAAAGAAGGTTAATAATGACCAAGTTCTTTTAGTTACTAAAGGTGATAGAGAAGGTCAATCAGTTGATAAATGGACTGTTTCTAAAAGTGAATTAGTAGGTAAAGTTGATTTTAGAATTAAATATATTGGTCTTCCATCTGTATGGTTAAAGAATGCAATAGAAAGGTGATTATAAATGACTAAAAGTAAAAAGAAGAAAATTGTCATTAAAAACACTGATCCAGTATTTACAATTACTGGTTGGTTTTTATGTCTTCTTTTACCACTTTTAGTATATGCTTTATTTACTGCATTTATACTTCAAAAGAGTATTAAAATAAATGAAAAAATAGGATGTATTTCATATAACGAAATTGGTAGTAGTAACTATACAGTTACTTATAATAAAGAAGAATACAAACCAATCGAAGGTTGGAAATACATTACTAATATGATTGATAATATCAATGCAAGTTATAAGTATGAAATACATGCAACCTCAGAATTAGATTATATTTATTCTTATTCAGTAACAGGTAAGATTACATACTATGATTATATTGATGAAAATGAAATATTAAATCAAACAGAAGAAACACTATTATTTAATGATAAAAAATATTATAGTGGTTCTTACTTAGTATTAAGTGAAAACTATGATTTAAATTATAAAGATTATTTACAAAAAGCTAAGAAGTATAATCAACAAACTGGTGTATCTTCATCAGCTATCTTAGAACTTAAATTTAATATTAATCTTGATGTATCAAATAAAGATTACACTGATAAAGATAATCTAAAGAGAGTCTTTACACTTAAAATTCCTTTAAGTGGATCAACTATTAAAATTACTAAATCAGATGATTTAAATGAAAATGGTTCCATGTGTAATATAAGAAAAATAAGAATAAGTAATACATCATTATTTATTACTGCAATGTGTTCATTAGGAGTAATATTTATATGTGTAATCTTAATAGTAGTAGAACTATATAAAATTATTAATAAAGATCCATATAGAAATGAACTTAATAGAATATTAAAGAATTATGATAGATTAATAGTAAGTGGTAAATATGATATAGATGAAGCTAATTATGCAAATGTAATCTATCCAAGTAAATTTGAAGAACTGGTAGATGCATCAATTAATTTATCAGAACCAATTCTTTTCTATGATGTAAAACCAAATCATGAATGTCATTTTGTAATAATTGATGATGGTACTTTATATAAATATAGAATATCTAGAAAAGAATTAGAATTACAAAAAGCGGGAGTAAGAAAATGAGTAAACTTAGAATAATACTTCCTTCTTTTTTGTTGCTACTTTTTACATTAACTTTTTCATATGTATATGCATCATTCAGTAATGACTTCACAGTTAATGGTGTTGCAAGCGTAGAAAAAGCAACTGTAATGATTACTGGAATAGATGTTAATTCAATAAATGGAAATGCATCTTTTTCTAGTCTCAGAAACACAGTTAATAGTGTAACTATGCCTGTAACTTTAGGTGCCGGTGCATCAATTGTATTTGATATGACTGTTCATAATTACGATACAATTAATTATGAAATTAGCGATTTACAATTTAATAATGATAACTTGGATGTATTATTTACAAAGCAAGGTTGTTTCTTAGCTGATCAAATAGATTCTCATAATACATATACGTGTAATATAACTATAACTAATACCGGTTCTTCTACAGTAAGTGATGCAATAACTGCAACTTATACTTATACACCAATAAGTGATTATACTTTCATACATCACATAGAAACTTTAACAAATGGAATAGATGAAGGATATATTGATGACATAAAAGATGATACTACTACTACAAATGCATATCATTATGTTGGATCTAATCCAAGAAATTATGTATTTTTTAATGGAGACTATTGGAGAATACTATCTCTAGATTATAATGTACAATCTACAGATGGAGGAACACCAGGAACAAAAATAAAACTAGTGAAAGAATCAAGTATTCAATCTAATAAACATCTTTGGGATATAACTGGAATTCTATCTAATAGTGGTAGAGGAACAGCAGAGTGTACTACATCTAAATTAAGAGATACTTTAAATAATTTATACTATACATCAAGTAGTGGTTCATGTTATATAACTGATAAATCTAGAACAACAAGTACATGTGATTTTACTTCGGTTGGATTAAACAGAAATCCATTAGTATCATCAACTCTTTGGTATCATGGAGCATCTCAAGAATCAGCACTTTCGCCACTTGGAATGTATCAAGATTTAAGAAGCAATAAAAAACCATCAGATTCAACTTGTTGGGGCTTATCGTGTACAACAGGAAGTAGTTCGTTTACTACTAAAAGTGTAAACTATGTAGGATTAATGTCTCCATCAGATTATGGATTTACTACAAATGGATCAACTTCAAGAAGTAGGGATGATTGTCTTAATACACCTCTAAGTGATGCATCATGGAAAACTGGCGGTGTATGTGGAACATCATGGTTAACTCATGGTAATGGTATTGAATGGACTATTCAACCATCTATTAATAATAGTAGTCACTCATATGTCTTTTCTATTACAAAAGACGGACTAGTAGATGATGAATATGCATATAAAAGATATTATATTAGGCCTTCAATTTATCTAGATCCAGGAACTTTATACTATAGTGGTTCAGGATTAAGAGATGATCCATATATAATTGATCAAACTAATTCAACAGATATTTTCACACTTACATTTAATGCAAATGGTGGTACTGGAACTATGCCTGTTCAATTGATTAAAAACGGAGCAACAAAAGCCTTAACTCCAAACCAATTTAAAAGAGAAGGTTATTCTTTCATAGGTTGGTCGGTATATTCTAATGCAACAACTCCTATGTTTGATGATATGGCATATATTACTGCAACTGGTAATGCTACATTATATGCCATTTGGCAAAAAGAAACTTCGATTTATGAATATATGCAAACTAATTCTTTAGGAACTGCACAAGCTAATAATATTAACTTTGGAGAAGTATCATCTTCTACAAATGGACAAGGAATTTATGAGTATACAGGACAAAACTCAGATGGTGGTAATAAAACTATTTATTATTATCGTGGAGCTGTAAATAATAATGTTATTTTTGCAAATCAATGTTGGAAAATTATTAGAACAACATCAACTGGTGGAGCAAAACTAATTTATAATGGTTCAGTAGTAGATGGAACATGTCCAGGTAATACAACAAATCTAACTCAAACTAGTTTTAGTACAATAAATACTGCTGAAGCAGCGGGTTATATGTATGAAAATGGAGTTCAACATGGATTAACTAATGATAGTGCTGTAAAAGTAGCAAATGATACTTTCCTTTATTACAATTTAAGAGGATACACTTCTTACTTAGAAGATATTTCTTTTTGTAATGATCGTAATGTTCAATCAGGTAATATATATTCATCAACTGGTTCTTCATTTAACTTTAATAGATATTCTTTAGGTACGCCGACATTATCGTGTCCTAATACAAATGATAACTTTACAGTTGACCCATCACATGGTAATGGTAAACTTTCGATGCCGGTTGGTGTGATAACAGCAGATGAAATGATTTTAGCAGGTTCAAAAAATGGGGAAGATTCAGCTAATTCGACATATTATTTAAAAACTGATTACCAATATTGGACAGCTACACCAAGACAATGGAATGGAACCAAAGTAAAAGTTTGGCGAGTAAGCGAAGATGGTTCGATTGGAAGTGCTGATAATGATGCAAGCAATAAATACGTAAGACCAGTAATTGCGCTAAATGGAACATCTTATTTAGGTGAAGGGAATGGCACTGTCCAAAATCCATTTACAATTAAAAATAATGGTATTGAACAATATGCAGTTTCTTATGATGGTAATGGAGCAACTAGTGGTTCAATGACTTATCAATTAGTTAACAGTGGAGAAGATGTTAAGTTACATCCAAATGAATTTACAAAGTCTGGATATCATTTTATTGGATGGTCTACTAGATATGATGGAAATGTTTTGTATGAAAATGAAGAAACTATAAATGTCACTGCAGATATTATTCTTTATGCAGTTTGGGAATTAAATGTAATAGATTTTGATTATACTGGAACAGTTCAAAGTTATGTTTTAGAAGATTCAGGTGCTTATAGACTAGAAGTTTGGGGAGCACAAGGTGGTTCATATGATTCAACATATGTCGGAGGATATGGTGCATATGCAACAGGAGTTATTAGGGCAAACGCTGGGGTAACGGTGTATGTTGTTGTTGGTGGAGCAGGTACTGGAAATACAATTGGACAATTAGGTACAACACTTGGAGGATACAATGGTGGTGGAAACGGAAATGTTGTTAACACAGATGTATTCTCAGGCAGTGGAGGAGGAGCTTCACATATTGCGCTTGCTTCTGGTGAATTAAAAACTCTCGAAAGTCAAAAAGATAATAATTATATTCTAATAACTGCTGCAGGAGGATCGGGTGCTTATGGTTATAATGTAAACTCTAATAACTGGTGGAGTGGTGTATCCGGAGGTGGAATAACTGGTGGTTATAACCATAACGTATCACAAGCAGGTACACAAACTAGTGGATATGCTTTTGGTGCAGGCGGAGATCAAACTGGTGGAACTATTGCTAATACAAACCATGCTGGCGGCGGTGGCGGCTGGTATGGAGGCTTTGCAGACTATGCTGATAATAACTCTGGTGGTTTAGGTGGAGGCTCATCTAACATTTCAAATTATTATCTTTCAAGTTATGGCGGAGTTACTAAACATATGGCAGGATATGATGTTACTACAAGTGAAAGTGAAAATACATATACTATAAATGTGGATAGTCATTCTTCAACTCCATTAGAAAATGTGGCTAAAGAAGGTAATGGACATGTTAGAATTTCATATTTAGGATCACTATAAAAGAGCTAATTAATTAGCTCTTTTAGTTTTTATTTTATTTTTCTATATAATCCAATTGCTTTACCTAAAATAGTACAATTCTTTACTATGATAGGAGCCATTTCATCATTTTCAGGTTGTAATCTAATATGATCTGATTCTTTATAGAATCTTTTTAAAGTAACTTCGTTTTCATCAGTCATAGCTACAACAATTTCTCCATCTTTACAAACTCTTTGTTTTTTTACGATTACGATATCTTTATCAAAGATACCAGCATTAATCATAGAGTCTCCTTTACATTCAAGAGTGAAGATTTCTTCTCCAAGTGGAATAAGAGATACTGGTAAACTAAAGAATTCTGTTGGGTTTTCAATAGCTTCGATTGGATTTCCACAAGATACTCTTCCAAGTAGTGGAACATCTATTACTTGATCACTATTGTTAGTTGTTTCTTTTTTATCAAATTCATTATCACATAATAATTCAATAGTTCTGAATTTTGAATTTTCTTTTCTTATAAATCCTTTATTTTCTAGTTCTTTAAGATGAGTATGAGCAGT